>ERZ1034691.71-NODE-71-length-78653-cov-9.273175_pt1 | contig 78653 bp, 40 predicted proteins | sample MGYA00520638_ERZ1034691 | MGnify/ENA primary metagenome ERZ1034691 (study PRJEB33766, sample SAMN09781763) | gut metagenome | biome: gut microbiome | host: Homo sapiens | place: Madagascar | study: EMG produced TPA metagenomics assembly of the PRJNA485056 data set... | reverse complement strand
TTATAAAATATATTTTACATTTTCTACCTATCCTCCATGAAGCCGCAAACTTCGCAAGGGGAAGGCTCGGAATTTCAAACTGTAATTGTCATTGTCATCGTTCATTTCTCAAAAAGGGATTTCAAAACAAGGATGCAAACGCTTATAAATCAGTAAGGCAAAGGCAAGAACTGGTTCATGCAAAAATTACGAGTTGGCTCGTGCAAAGCTATGAGTTAGCTGCTTGAAAGCTATGAGTTAGCTGCTTGAAAGCTATGAGTTAGCAAATACAAGCTACCAGTTAATCTTTATTTACCAACCATTTCCTCCGCCAAACCAACAACCATTTCTCCATCAAAATCATCAACTACTTTCCGCCGAAAATCCACATTTCCCCCTTTTTGCTCAATTTCGCCCCTTATCACACCTCATTATTTGGTAGTTTCAAACAAAAGTTGTAATTTTGCAGCAGCCATCCCGAAAATGCCATTATGACAGAGAAAACAACCTTCAGAATGTATTAAAACAAGCAAAACAAGACAATTTGACAGAAAAAGAGAACTTATCGAGAGATAGGCACACGATTCGCTCTACCTGCTGACGAAGTCGAAAAACGACTAAAGAAAACAAGAAACAAAAACAAGAAAGGAGTTTAAGATATGACATTCGACAAATTTACAATCAAGGCGCAGGAGACGGTACAGGAAGCCGTGAACATTGCGCAGCGAAATGGTCAACAGACCATCGAACCGGTGCATCTTCTCAGCGGTATCATCGAGAAAGCACCGGATGTAACCAACTATATCTTCCAGAAGTTGGGTATGAACGCCAACCAAATCTCCTTGCTCCTGAAGCAAGAGATGCAGCACTTGCCTAGAGTGCAGGGCGCTGGTCAGCCATACCTCTCCGGAGACACCAACCAAATCCTCTTGAACGCTGAGGACATCGCCAAGAAGATGGGCGACGAGTTCGTGAGCGTGGAGCCTATCCTCCTCGCCATCGTGAAGGGCAACACCACCGCCGCTCGCATCCTCAAGGACGCTGGTGCCAACGAGAAGGATATGCTTGCCGCCATCCAAGCGCTCCGCCAAGGTCAGAGCGTGAAATCCCAGAGCGCCGACGACAACTACCAGAGCCTGGAGAAGTACGCCAAGAACCTCGTGGAGCAAGCTCGCAGTGGCAAGCTCGACCCTGTGATTGGTCGTGACGAGGAAATCAGACGTGTGCTTCAGATTCTCTCTCGCCGTACCAAGAACAACCCTATATTAATAGGTGAGCCTGGTACGGGTAAGACCGCCATCGTGGAGGGCCTTGCTGAGCGTATCGTACGTGGTGATGTACCTGAGAACTTGAAGAACAAGCAACTCTACTCCCTCGACATGGGTGCCCTCGTGGCAGGTGCCAAGTACAAAGGTGAGTTTGAGGAGCGATTGAAGAGCGTCATCAAGGAGGTGACCAACGCCAACGGACAGATCATCCTCTTCATCGATGAGATTCATACCTTGGTAGGTGCAGGCGGTGGCGAGGGTGCCATGGATGCAGCCAACATCTTGAAGCCAGCCTTGGCTCGTGGTGAGTTGAGAGCCATCGGTGCCACTACCCTCAACGAGTATCAGAAGTACTTCGAGAAGGATAAGGCGCTGGAACGTCGATTCCAGACTGTGATGGTGAATGAGCCAGACGAGGTAGATGCCATCAGCATTCTTCGTGGTATCAAGGAGCGTTACGAGAACCACCACAAGGTTCGTATCCAGGATGATGCTTGTATCGCAGCTGTCAAGCTGTCAGAGCGTTACATCTCTGATAGATTTCTCCCAGACAAGGCGATCGACCTGATGGATGAGGCAGCAGCCAAGCTTCGTATGGAGCGTGACTCTGTGCCTGAAGAGTTGGACGAGATCACTCGTCACCTGAAGCAGTTGGAGATTGAGCGTGAGGCCATCAAGCGTGAGAACGACCAGCCTAAGATCGCCCAACTCGACAAGGAGATAGCCGAACTGAAGGACCAGGAGCACGACTTCCGTGCTAAATGGGAAGGCGAGAAGGCACTCGTCAACAAGATTCAGCAAGACAAGCAAGAGATGGAGAACCTCAAGTTTGAGGCTGAGCGCCAAGAGCGTGAGGGCAACTACGAGCGTGTGGCTGAGATTCGCTACTCCAAGCTCGTGGCTCTCGAGGACGACATCAAGAAGATTCAGGAGCAACTGAAGAGTACCCAGGGTGGTGCTGCCATGGTGCGTGAGGAGGTGACCGCCGACGACATCGCCGAGGTAGTGAGCCGCTGGACGGGCATACCAGTGAGCCGTATGATGCAGAGCGAGCGTGAGAAACTGCTCCACCTGGAGGAGGAACTCCACAAGCGTGTCATCGGCCAGGACGAGGCGATTACTGCCGTGAGCGATGCCGTACGCCGTAGTCGTGCTGGCTTGCAAGACCCTAAGCGTCCTATCGCCAGCTTTATCTTCCTCGGTACCACCGGTGTGGGTAAGACCGAGCTTGCCAAGGCTTTGGCTGAGTACCTCTTCAATGACGAGTCGATGATGACTCGTATTGATATGAGCGAGTATCAAGAGAAGTTCAGCGTCACCCGTTTGATCGGTGCGCCTCCGGGGTACGTAGGATATGACGAGGGTGGTCAGTTGACCGAGGCTGTGCGCCGCAAACCATACAGCGTGGTTCTCTTCGATGAGATTGAGAAGGCTCACCCAGATGTCTTCAACACCCTGCTTCAGGTATTGGACGATGGCCGATTGACCGACAACAAGGGGCGTGTAGTCAACTTCAAGAACACCATCATCATCATGACTTCCAATGCGAGCCGTGAGATGTTGAAGAGCACTTTCCGCCCAGAGTTCTTGAACCGTATCGACGACATCATCACCTTCAAGCCATTGACCAAGGATCAGATTGCCAGCGTGGTAGAGCTTCAGATGAACAGAGTCAAGAAGATGTTGGAGCCTCAGGGCTTTGATCTCCGCTGGACTCCTGCCGCCATCGGTTATCTCGCCGAGGTAGGTTACGACCCAGAGTTTGGTGCTCGTCCTGTCAAGCGTGCCATCCAAGACTACGTGCTCAACGACCTGAGCAAGAAGATTCTTGCCGAGGAGGTGAGCCGTGAGAAACCAATCACCATCGACCACACGGCAGATGGCTTGGTCTTCGAGAACAAGTAATATCTCAATAGGTTTTCACATATATCAGAAAAGGTTCCTTCGAGGAGTAACATCCTCCGGAGGAACCTTTTTTGTTATATCAGGCAAGCAGCATTATGCCATCTCGCCATGGTCGTACAAATATTCAGGGGCAATGTCTGCACCGAATTATTGCATCATATCAAATTCGTTCCTTTTCATCACGAGAGGATAACGCTCTGGATGTTTAAGAGAGTCAATTTCTAGGTCAATATCCAATTTTGGCCACTCGATGGCATCGTCACCGCACATCTGAACATCAAGAACATCTCTGATGGCAGCATCTTTCATCCAAGGTAATCTGTTGAAAGATATAAAATAATCTTGTCCTAGAACTGATAGCATCAATCCCTTGTCATTTATCATCAACACGTTTGCCGATGTGTTGCTGGAATTTGAGTTTAAAGTCGTTTCCATATTCCTTTATAATTTTTTCTATAAAACTTAATTCTTTACTAGAAAAGCCATTGTTATGAGCCAATTCGTATTGTGGCTCTAGCCAATACTTTGCAGATTTCTCGGCCTTGAAAACATGTATGTGTATTCTGCTCTCCTCTAATGAGTATATCTTGAAGACATATCCATTTGTTTCTTTGAATTTAGGACTCATAAGCTTTTTATTGATTCTTGCTGCAAAAATAATTAAAAACACAATAACATACAAGAAAAATATTGAAAAAGTTTCTTGTCATAGCAAAAAAAAGAAAAAAGCACGAAATTCCCATGAGGATTTTCGTGCTTTTTTATGATTAACAATCTAATTAGTCAATGACGATACCACCCATTGGCTGGATGGTGACTTTCGCCTTGCCATCCTTCCCTACTTTCAAGGTTTTCTTGACAGAGGTGAAGAACTTCTCGCCCTTCTTCTTAGGCATATCCGTGAGATACTCCACGGTCTTGCCGGCAAACATCGGGAGGTCGAGGGTGAGGGTGAGAGGCTTGTCGGTAGCATTCAGTCCACCCACAAACCACTTGCCATTGCTCTTCTGGGCAGTGCTTCCGTTAGCCGAGGAAGCCTTGCGAGCCACCACAGCATACTGGGTAGGATAACCGGCGATAAACTTCACGTCTTCCCAAGCCGTAGGCACAGCCTTGAGCCAATCCAACTCCCACTGAGGCACGTCCTCCAAGTTGTTAGGATAGAGGCAAACACAGTTGACGCTGCTCTGGTTGGTGATGGCGGTTGCCATCTCGAAGACATCGCTGGTGAAGCGCTGATGACGGCTCTTGTTGTCGCGAGACATATACTTATTCATCATCACACCACCCCAGTCGAAACTTCCCACGGCATTGCGTGAGAAAGGATGCATCGTCATCTCGAAAGCCTCCTTCTTGGCATGATAGTCGGTGAAATAAACGTTCTCGGAAGCCAAGGCAGCCTCGCTAGCCACATAGTTAGGGTACATACGCTCCCATCCACGAGGCATGGTGCAGCCATGGAAGATGACCTCCAAGCCATAGTCGTTGGCATCGCTGAGGATGTCCTCATAGAGCTTCATCGTCTCCTGCTTGTCACCTCCGAAGAAATCCACCTTGATGCCGCATACGCCGATCTTCTTCATCCAAGCCATGTCACGCTTGCGGGCGATGGAGTTGTTCATCACCTGGCGAGGAGTCTGAGGCGCATCATTCTCGAAACCATTCGAGTTGTACCAGAGCATCAGCTTCACGCCCTTGCTCTGCGCATACTTGCTCAACTCCTCGATACGACCATAACCGATCTGAGTGTCCCAGCATCCATCCACCAAGACCGCCTCATATCCCTGGGCAGCAGCCACATCTATCATCTTCACTTGGTCGTCGTAGTTGACGGAGTTGTCTTGCCAGATGAGCCAGCTCCAGGTATATCGTGCAGGCTTGTAATTGATGCTAGGCTCATAGAGCGGAGCCACGACATCGAATGGGATGGTGGTCTCCACGATAGGGGCGAGCGTCTTGCCTATGGTGATGGTGCGCCAAGGTGTCTCGCCTGGCAAAGGGATGCCAGCATACTCAGAGCCGATGCCATTGTTCTCGCCCTTCTGAGGGAAGGCGATGGTATAGCCGTGCTCCGGGTCATAGTCGGAGAGGCGACTGCCTGGGTAACCACTCGTCACGCCCGTCTCGCTCACGAGCGCCCATCCGTCCTCTCCCACTTTGAAGAGGCAAGGGAAGGTATAGCCCACGCCAAATTGCGACTTCACGTTCATAGGCGCATCTGGGGTATATTCCTCCTCATAGGAAGGCTTGGTACGCTCCCACCCCGTCATCGGGGTTATCTGAGGACAGAGGAAGGTGGTGGTCTGCTGAGGGAAGTTGAATCCACTCACCTCTTTATATATAATGACCGACTTTGGGTTGTCTTTCTTCGGACGAATCAACTCATAGCGATAAGCCACGTCATTGTTGGACACGTGCAAGCGGAGGGTCATGGAGTCCTTCTTCTCATTGAGGAAGCCGATGTAAGCCTCCACCACGTCTTTCTCCACATGTGCCTTCTTGATGCGAGACTCATCATAGGCTACATGCTCCACGCCCATGTCGGTCAGTTTTCCCATGGTGAGATTTTGTGAGAAATCACCATAATTTGCCACCAATCCGAGTGCCGAGCGAGTGAGCATCTGCTTACCCTCGTAATCTACTGTGTAAGAGACCTTGCCGCCCTCGCACTCCACATTGACTTGGAGCTTGCCGTCGGGCGACTTCACTGTGTAATTGTTGGCTTGCGCACAGAGGGCTGCAAGCAACAAAAGACTAGTTGTGATACTTTTTTGCATTGTTTTATCTTTGATATTTAGGTTTCCGAGGGCAAAGATAGCAAAATAAATGAGAAACACAAAGGAAAATAGTGTAAAATTTACAAAGAAAAATGCCCCGACCTCACGTCGGGGCAATCTCTAAGTTTTTGAATGTTTCAGCAGTTTTGTGTTTTTATGTAGTTCTGATCTTTGTTTTTGAAAATCAGTTTTGTTTTACGGTTGCAAAAGTAATATAATTCTTGATTTAAATCAAATAAATCTGCACTTTTAACGTAAAAAAATACGTAAACGTTTGCAAGATTTGCTACGCTTGAAGGTGCTTTTCGAGGGGATTCCAAGGCTATCCTGTGCGGATTGTGCGTCAGCACCCTGCTGTGCTTTTGAGGGAGAACGAAGGTCCACAAGGGCCAAGATAGGCGAAGAGAAGGCACGCCATAGACCGAAGAGAAGGCATGAGGATAGGCGATGCGAGAAGATGCAAGAGGAAGATGCGTGATAAAAATACTAAAAACTTCCCTGATTATTTTGTAGTATCTTCTTTTTGCCGTACCTTTGCAGAGAATAATACATTATTATAATAGATGAAAGAATTTGTCATATCAGAAGTCAAGGCTGAGACCGCCATCCTCGTGGGTCTGGTGACCAAGGAGCAGGACGAGGCCAAGACCAAGGAATATCTCGACGAGTTGGAATTTCTCGCCGATACCGCCGGTGCCGTCACCGTGAAGAGATTTACCCAGAAGGTGGTGGCTCCCAACCAGACCTCTTACGTGGGTAAGGGTAAGCTGGAGGAAATCAAGCAATACATCAAGGACGAAGAAGAGGAAGACCGTGAGATCGGTATGGTCATCTTCGATGATGAGTTGTCCGCCAAGCAGATACGCAACATCGAGAACGAGCTTCAGGTGAAAATCCTCGACCGCACCTCCCTCATCCTCGACATCTTCGCCATGCGTGCCCAGACCGCCGCTGCCAAGACCCAAGTGGAGTTGGCGCAATATCGCTACATGCTCCCTCGCTTGCAGAGACTCTGGACTCACTTGGAGCGCCAAGGTGGTGGTTCCGGCTCTGGCGGTGGAAAGGGTTCCGTGGGATTGCGTGGACCGGGTGAGACCCAGTTGGAGATGGACCGCCGTATCATCCTCGGCAGAATGAGCCTCCTCAAGGAGCGACTCGCCGAAATCGACAAGCAGAAGAACACCCAGCGCAAGAACCGTGGACGACTCATCCGTGTGGCACTCGTGGGCTATACCAACGTGGGCAAGAGCACCATCATGAACCTCCTCTCCAAGAGCGAGGTGTTCGCCGAGAACAAACTCTTCGCCACCCTCGATACCACCGTGCGCAAGGTGGTGGTGGAGAACCTTCCATTCCTCCTCGCCGACACCGTAGGATTCATCCGCAAGTTGCCTACCGACCTGGTGGATTCCTTCAAGAGCACCCTCGATGAGACCCGTGAGGCTGACCTCCTACTCCACGTAGTAGATATCTCCCACCCCGACTTCGAGGAACAGATTCAAGTGGTGGAGAACACCCTGAAAGAACTGGGATGCGCCGACAAGCCTTCGATGATCATCTTCAACAAGATAGACAACTACTCTTGGGTGGAGAAAGAGGAAGACGACCTCACCCCGATGCAGAAGGAGAACATCCCTCTCGAAGACCTCAAGAAGACCTGGATGGCGAAGCTACACGACGATTGCCTCTTCATCTCGGCAAAGAACAAGGAGAACATCGAGGAGTTCCGCAATGTACTCTACAAGAAGGTAAGAGAGTTGCACGTGCAGAAGTATCCGTACAATGACTTCCTCTATCAGGATTATGAATAACTAGTATTGGGAATCCCATCAATTCCCCACAAAACAAGCAAGCAAAATGAACGACTATAGACCCCTAACCAGCGAAGAAATCGAGGTGCTCAAGCAAAACAACTGCTGGGCGGAAGACTGGACCTCCGTGAACGTCGGTGAAAACTTCAAGCCAAACTTCATGCACCGTGTGATGCTCTATGGCGAGGTGAACATCGGAGGATTCGACAAGAACGTGGAGGTGAGCCAAGGCTTCGTGAAGCACTCAGGCATCAACAATGCCACACTTCGCAACGTGACCATCGGTGACGACTGTCTCATCGAGAACATCGGCAATTTCATCAACAACTATACCATCGGTGACGATTGCTATATCTCCAACATCTCGACCCTGGAGACCACCGAGGGAGCCACCTACGGCGAGGGCAACCTAGTGAGCGTGCTCAATGAGGTGGGCGAAGGAAACGTCATCCTCTTCTCCGACCTCAATAGTCAGCTCGCCGCCTTCATGGTGAAGCACTTCTCCGACAAGGAACTCAAGGAGCGCATTCGCCAACTCATCAAGACCGACATCGACACCAAGATGCCTGAGCGTGGACGCATCGGCAACAACGTGAAGATTATCAACACCAAGGAAATCACCAACTGCGTGATCAACGACTTCTGTGAGGTGAATGGTGCTTCCCGACTGAGCGATTGTACCCTGCTCGGAAGCATCCATGGCAATGTATATATCGGCACAGGTGTCATCGCCGAGAACTCCATCATCGCCGAGGGCGCAAGCGTCATCAACAGTGTGAAGATACAAGATTGCTTCGTGGGCGAGGCTTGCCAGTTGAGCAATGGTTTTACGGCATCCGCCTCCGTCTTCTTCGCCAACTCCTACATGAGCAATGGCGAGGCTTGTGCGGCATTCTGCGGTCCTTTCACCGCCTCCCACCACAAGAGCAGCTTGCTCATCGGTGGCATGTTCTCGTTCTACAATGCTGGCTCAGCCACCAACTTCTCCAATCACGCCTACAAGATGGGACCTATGCACTGGGGCATCCTGGAGCGAGGTTCGAAGACAGCCAGTGGCGCTTACCTCTTGATGCCAGCCACCCTAGGTACCTTCTCCGTGTGCTTCGGCAAGCTGATGCACCATCCTAACACCCGCAACCTGCCATTCGCCTACCTGATAGCCGATGGCGACAAGATGTTCCTCATCCCTGGACGAAACATCACCACCGTGGGTCTTTACCGAGACATCAAGAAATGGCCTAAGCGTGACCTCCGTGCAATGGAGAACCGCAAGAGCATCGTCAACTTCGACTGGCTCTCCCCTTACTCCGTGGGCGAGGTCTTGAAGGGCAAGAAGATATTGGAGAACCTGCGTGAGGTGACGGGCGACAATGTTTCGCAATATCTCTATCACGAGTATATCATCCCTTCTTCCTCCCTCCACAAGGGCATCAAGTACTACGACATCGCCCTGCGCATCTACATGGGCGCCGTATTGAAGAGAGTGTTGAAGCTTGACCCAGCCATCACCCCTCCTACCACCCACATCGGCGAAGGCGACTGGGATGATCTCTCAGGACTTCTCCTCCCTGTATCAGAGGAACAGCGCATCATCGACGACCTCAAGGATGGCACTATCTCCGACATTCTCACCCTCTTGAAGAGATTTGAGGACATCAATGCCAACTATCGTGACTACCAATGGGCGTGGACCTACAAGATGGTTTGCGACTATTACCATATTGACGAGATTACCCTGGAGGATGCCAACCGCATCCATGAGGACTATATCAAGGCACGCCGCTCTTGGATAGCAGAAATCAAGAAGGATGCCGAGAAGGAGTTTGCCATGGGTGACGTGGAGGAAGAGGTATTCCGCAACTTCGTGGATAGTCTCGACCAAGAAGTGGATTATGAGAACTAAACCAACTATATTATCATAAAATGAGATTAAAGTATGTAATGATGGCCGCTCTCATGATGGGAGCCTTGAACGCCACCGCCAAGGATTATCATTACACCACCGTGCCAGGCGATGCAATGAAGACACGCATCTACACCCTCGACAATGGTCTGAAGGTGTATATGTCAGTTAACAAGGAGAAGCCTCGCCTGCAGGCTAACATCGCCGTGAAGACAGGTTCGAGAAACGACCCTGCCGAGACCACCGGTTTGGCTCACTATCTGGAGCATCTGATGTTCAAGGGCACCACCCATTTCGGCACCACCGACGTGGAGAAGGAGAAGCCTTACCTCGATGAGATCACTCGCCGATACGAGTCTTATCGCAAACTCATCGACCCAGCACAGCGCAAGCAAGCGTATCACGAGATAGATTCCATCTCCCAACTTGCCGCCCGATACAATATCCCTAACGAGTACGACAAGCTGATGGCAAGCATCGGAAGTGAAGGTTCCAACGCCTACACCAGCAATGACGTGACTTGCTATGTAGAGAACATCCCGAACAACGAGATCGAGAACTGGGCGAAGATTCAGAGCGATCGCTTCCAGAACATGGTAATCCGTGGTTTCCACACCGAGTTGGAAGCCGTGTACGAGGAGAAGAACATCACCATGGCAAGCGATGATGACAAGAGATGGGCTGCCCTCTGGAAGCTCCTCACCCCTACCCATCCTTATGGCACTCAGACCACCATCGGTGAGCAGGAGCACTTGAAGAACCCTAGCATCGTCAACATACAGAACTATTTCCACCATTACTATGTGCCAAACAATGTGGCTATCGTATTGGCAGGCGATTTCGACCCAGACCAAACCATCCAGGTCATCGACAAGTACTTCGGTGGATGGAAGAAGAGCGACAAGGTGACAAGACCTGAGTTTGCTCCTCAACCAGAGATTACAGCCGCCAAGGACACCACCGTGGTGGGCCAAGACGCAGAGAACGTGACGATGGCTTGGCGATTCAAGGGAGCCAATCAGGGCGAGGGCGACATCCTCGACATCATCTCCAGCATCCTCAGCAATGGCAAGGCAGGCCTCTTCGATACCGACCTCAATCAGCCCATGAAGGTACAAGGAGTGGATGCTGGTACCGATGAACAGCACGACTATACCGCCTTCATCGCCTTAGGCATGCCTAACCAAGGACAGAAGCTCGAAGAGGTACGTGCGCTCATCCTCGAAGAGATGGGCAAGTTGCGCCGTGGAGAGTTTGCCGACGACTTGATTCCTGCCGTCATCGCCAACAAGAAGTTGGATTTCTACAAATCATTGGACGACAACGAGCAGCGTGCCACCATGATGGGCAATGCCTTCATCAACGACCAAGACTGGGCGCAAATAGCCAACCAGCTCGAACGCCAGAGCAAGCTCACCAAGAAGGACATCGTGGAGTTTGCCCAGAAGTATTTGCGCGACGACAACTTCGTATGCGTCTATAAGCGCATGGGCGAGGACCAGACTCTCGTGAAAATCGAGAAGCCTGCCATCACCCCTATCCCAGCCAACCGTGAGTATGAGAGCGACTTCCTCAAGGAGGTGAAGAACTCCAAGGTAACGCCTATCCAGCCACAATTCCTCGACTTCAAGAAGGACTTGACCATTGGCAAGACCTCCAAGAACATACCGCTCCTCTATAAGCAGAACACGCAGGACGGCTTGTTCAACCTCGTCTTCCGCTATGAGTTTGGCGATGAGGATGACCTCCGCTATGGCTATGCCGCCGATTACCTCAACTATATCGGTACCAAGAAGATGGACGTGAGCGACATCAACAAGGCTTTCTACGACTTGGCTTGCAACTATAGTGTATCGACCACCTACAACACCTTGCAAATCAGCCTCAACGGACTGAACGAGAACCTGCCTAAGGCTCTCAACCTCATGGAGAACTTGTTGAAGAACGCCAAGGCAGACAAGGAGAGTTGGGCACAATACATCGAGCAAGTGGAGAAAGGAAGAGAGGATGCCAAGACCGACCAGAAGACCAACTTCAACTATCTCTGGAACTATTGCAAGTATGGCAAGTACAATCCTGCTCGCAATGACATCAGCACAGAAGAATTGAAGAAGGTAAATCCTCAGGAGTACATCAACCTCTTGGCTGGCTTGAACAACCTCCAACACACCATATTATATTATGGTCCTTATAGCGAGGCTCAACTCAACACACTCCTCGCCAAGGAGCATAAGACGGCAAAGACACTTGCCGCCGTGCCTCAGGGCAAGAAGTATGAGTTGACCGAGACACCACAGACAGAGATTATCATCGCTCCATACGATGCCAAGAACATCTATCTGCGCCAGTATCACAACGAGGGCAAGCAGTGGAAGCCAGAGAATGCCCCAGTGGAGGCACTCTTCAATGAGTACTTTGGTGGAGGCATGAACACGGTGGTATTCCAGGAGTTGCGTGAGACACGAGGCTTGGCTTACAATGCCGCCGCCCTGTATGCCATGCCAGCTCTCAAGAACCAGCCCGAGTTCTTCTATACTCACATCATCTCCCAGAATGACAAGATGATGGACTGCATCAACGTGTTCAAGGAGATTGTGGATACGATGCCACAGAACCAAGCAGCCTTCGACCTCGCCAAGCAAAGCCTCATCAAGAGTTTGCAGAGTATGAGAACCACCAAGTTTGGTGTCATCAGCTCTTATCTCTTCTACAAGAACCAAGGCATCGACTATGACTTGAACAAGCTCATCTATGAGAAGTTGCCATCCCTCACCCTGCAAGACATCGTGAAGTTTGAGCAGGAGAACATGGTGAACAAGCCTTATCGCATGATGATTCTTGGCAATGAGAAGAATCTCGATATGAAGTCACTCGAAAAGATTGCGCCAATCAAGCGTCTATCACAAGAAGAAATATTCGGATATTAATTAAATATACAAAAACGTAGTTATGGCTAAGACTCCAGATTTCAAGTACGCTCCTATGTTTCAGTTAGGAGAGGACAAGACAGAGTATCGCTTGCTTACCAAGGAAGGTGTAAGCACAGCAGAGTTTGAGGGTAAGACAATCCTCAAGGTTTCTAAGGAAGCATTGACCTTGCTCGCTCAGCAGGGTTTCCACGACGTAGAGTTCATGCTCCGTCGTGAGCACAATGCTCAGGTAGCTAAGATTTTGACCGACCCAGAGGCTTCTGAGAACGACAAGTACGTGGCTCTCCAGTTCCTCCGCAATGCAGAGACAGCCGTGAAGGGCATTCTCCCATTCTGCCAGGATACAGGTACTGCTATCATCCATGGTGAGAAAGGTCAGCGTGTATGGACCGACTTCGAGGATGAAGAGGCTTTGAGCCTTGGTGTCTATAACACTTACACCCAGGACAACCTCCGCTATTCTCAGAACGCTCCTCTCAACATGTATGATGAGGTGAACACTCGTTGCAACCTCCCTGCTCAGATTGACATCGAGGCAACAGAGGGTGATGAGTATCGCTTCGTAATGGTTGCCAAGGGTGGTGGTTCTGCCAACAAGACTTACTTCTACCCTATGACCAAAGCTACTATCCAGAACGAGGGCACACTCCTCCCATTCTTGGTAGAGAAGATGAAGAGCCTCGGTACAGCAGCCTGCCCTCCTTACCACATCGCATTCGTGATCGGTGGTACCAGTGCAGAGAAGAACCTTCTTACCGTGAAGTTGGCTTCTATCAAGTACTACGATGAGTTGCCTACCACTGGTGATGAGACAGGTCGTGCCTTCCGTGACATCGACTTGGAGCAGAAGCTCCTCGAAGAGGCTCACAAGATTGGCTTGGGTGCTCAGTTTGGTGGTAAGTACTTGGCTCACGACATCCGTGTCATCCGCCTTCCTCGTCATGGCGCTAGCTGCCCTATCGGTATGGGTGTAAGCTGCTCTGCCGACCGCAACATCAAGGCTAAGATCAACAAGGACGGTATCTGGTTGGAGAAGATGGATGAGAACCCAACAGAGTTGATTCCTGAGGAGCTCCGCAACCCAGGTGAGGGTACCAAGGGTATCGAGATCGACCTCGACAAGGGTATCGACGCAGTACGTGCTGAGTTGAGCAAGTATCCAGTAAGCACCCGTGTTAATTTGAAGGGTACCATCATCGTGGCTCGTGACATCGCTCACGCTAAGCTCAAGGCTCGTCTGGATGCAGGCGAGGAGATGCCAGAGTACTTCAAGAACCACCCTATCCTCTATGCTGGTCCAGCCAAGACTCCAGAGGGTTATCCATGTGGCTCTATGGGTCCTACCACAGCCAACCGTATGGACCCATACGTAGATGAGTTCCAGGATCACGGCGCCAGCCTGGTAATGATTGCCAAGGGTAACCGTGGTGATGTTGTTACAGAGGCTTGCAAGAAGCACGGTGGTTTCTACCTCGGTACTATCGGTGGTGTAGCTGCCGTTCTCTCTAAGAGTTCTATCAAGAGCATCGAGTGCGTAGAGTACCCTGAGCTCGGTATGGAGGCTATCTGGAAGATTACCGTAGAGGACTTCCCTGCATTCATCCTCGTAGATGACAAGGGCAACGACTTCTTCAAGCAGTTGAAGCCTTGGACTCCTTGCAAGGAATGCCAGAAGTAAGATGTAAGCAATGACACTTACAATTACAGTTCGAAAATCCGCATGGGATGTTTGCTCGAAGAAGAGCTGACTAGGACAAAAGATAAAAACTCCCGAACCAGCAGGAATGCTCGGTTCGGGAGTTTTCTTTTATATCATTCACTCAAATGATGATATGTTTAAAGTTCTTAGGTTCCATGCCTTATACATATTGTGGTGGCAAATATACAACATTTTATTATTTTAAGCAAATAAAATGTTGATATTCTTCAGAAAATGCGTAAATTTGTATGCAAATAGATAGAATAGCAAGATGAATCGCAAGATTATACACATCGACATGGATGCTTTCTTTGCCTCTGTAGAGCAAAGAGACAACCCCGAACTTCGAGGCAAGCCGATAGCGGTGGGCTTCGACGGACCTCGTGGTGTCGTTTCCACGGCAAGCTATGAGGCAAGGAAGTTTGGCGTTCACTCGGCGCAATCCATCGCCCAAGCCAAGCAACGTTGTCCGGGTCTCATCATCGTGCCTTGCCGCCATGAGCATTACAAGGAGGTGTCTCAGCAGATACATCGCATCTTCCAGGAATACACCGACCTCATCGAACCGATTTCCATCGACGAGGCTTTCCTCGATGTCACCCATAATAAGAAAGGTATCAACCTAGCCGTTGACATCGCCCAGGAAATCAAGGCTCGCATCAAGGAGGAGACGCAACTCACCGCCTCGGCAGGCATCAGTTATTGCAAGTTTCTCGCCAAGGTGGCTTCCGACTATCGCAAGCCCGATGGCATCTGCACCATCCATCCCGACAAGGCACTCGACTTCATCGCCCATCTTCCCGTGGAAGACTTTTGGGGCGTGGGCAAGAAGACACTCCAGAAGATGCACTTCATGGGCATCTACACAGGTGCCGACCTGAGAAAGGTTTCGGAAGCACATCTTGTGGAAGTGTTCGGCAAGGTGGGACACATCTTCTATGATTTCGCCAGGGGTATAGACGAACGACCGGTGGTGACCTATAGGGAGCGCAAGTCAGTGGGATGCGAGCAAACTTTCTTGGAGGACATCTACACCCCATCTGCCGTCATCATCGAACTTTATCACACCGTGCTCGAACTCCTCACCCGCATCGACAAGAGTGGGTTCGAGGGCAAGACTTTGACGCTCAAGGTGAAGTTTGCCGACTTTACACAAATTACTCGCAGCATCTCGCAAGACAAGATTCTAAAGAAGAAAGCCGACATACTACCTCTCGCCAAGCGATTGCTGAAATTGGTGGATTACTCGTCCTCCCATCCCATCCGTCTCTTGGGCTTGTCGGTAAGCAACGCCTCGTCCGAAGAAGCCAAGAAGGAAGACCGAGAGAACAGCACGGCAAGAGCGGAGTACCGAGAGCTAGAAATCGAGTTCGAAGAATGGGAGGAATAAGAAGAAGCCCCTCATAGATATGATGCTCTCCCCTATGTATATTTATCTGCTTGCCTAGGCGAAAATATCCAAAAGCTTAGGCGAAAAAGTCCAAAAACCTAGGAGAATTCTCCATCCAAAGCCTTTGGATGGACACACAAAGCCTTTGGATGTGCATACAAAGGTTGCGTATCTACATCCAAAGGCTTTGAACGAAAACTTTCCCTAGGAGAAGCAACAACTTACGCCCTATGCAAGCAAGACTTCTCCTAGGTATGATCATAACTACTTACGCATGTCTTCTGGGATAGTTGGCATAGCGCCATGCTGTGTGCATACATACGCACTCACCTGCACCGCCAACTTATGAGCCTCAGCTACGCTCTTGCCCTTCAAGATGCTAGCGCAGAAAGTACCCGTGAAGCTATCGCCTGCACCAACGGTATCGGCAACCTCTACCTTTGGAGTCTCTTGGAAAGAAACCTTGCCTGGGGTGAAGACGTAACTTCCGTTCACGCCGCAAGTCAACACGAGCATATCAAGACTATACTTGCCGAGAATCAACCAGCACTTGTTCTCAATGTCCAAACCAGGATAGCCGAAGAGGCGACCGATGGTAATCAACTCCTCATCGTTGATTTTCAAGACATTGCAACGCTTCAAACTCTCACAGATAATATCCTTGTTGTAGAAGTTCTGACGGAGGTTGATGTCGAAAATCTTCAAGCAATCGCTAGGTGTATGGTTGAGGAAGTCGTAAATCATCTTGCGGCTCACAGCATTGCGCTGAGCCAAAGAACCCCAACAAACAGCACCCGTATTGCAAGCGATCTCCTTGATTTCATCGGTGAATGGGATGTTGTCCCAAGCCACGCCCTGCTTGATGTCGTAAGTAGGCACGCCCTCGGCATCGAGGCTCACCTGCACCGTACCAGTAGGGAAGCCCACCTTAGGCATCACATACTTCAACTTCTTCTCGTCCAACTGGCGAAGAGCCTCATCACCCAAGGCATCATTGCCTATCGCACTCACTGCCACGGAGTGCAAACCATGCTGACCTGCATGATAAGCGAAGTTGGCAGGAGCACCACCGAGTTTACTACCTGTTGGGAAGACATCAAAGAGAATCTCACCCAAGCCTACACAATATTTCTTGTTCAAATCAGTATTCATAATCCCAATATTTTAATTACATTTTCACCTTATTAATATAAGAGAAGAGGTAGAGCACACCCACTGCCATGACAAGCACAGCACCTATCTGCCCGATGGCATCGCTGGCAAATCCCATGATGAGTGGGAAGACGGTTCCACCGAAGAGACCCATGATCATCAATCCGCTCACCTCGTTTTTCTTCTCTGGCAAGGCAAGCAAAGCCTGCGAGAAGACGATGGAGAAGACATTCGAGTTGCCATATCCCACGAGGGCGATGGCGATGTAGAGGATTGCCTTGCTCTCGCCGAAGAACATGCCCACCATACTCAATGCCATCATCACGATGCTGATGGTGAAGAAGAGACGTGGTTTCATCACACGGAGGAAAACCGTTCCGGTGAAGCATCCGATGGTACGGAAGATGAAGTAGAGCGATGTGGCAAAAGCCGCCTCATTCAATGTCCAGTGCAAACGCTCCATCAGAATCTTTGGAGCCGTGGTGTTGGTACCTACGTCGATACCCACATGGCACATGATGCCGATGAAGGAAAGCAGCACGATAGGCTTGCCCAACAACTTGAAGCAATCGACAAAGCCCGAAGCCTTGCCCTCCATCTTCTCCTCCTCGATAGGGGTGCCTGCCAAGAATATCGTGGCGAAGACACCGATAATCATATAGATAGGGAAAAGCACACGCCAACCCAAACCTAAGTCGGGTATGGTTGCCACGGCACCCCACATGGCGATGTATGGAGCCATGAAAGAGGCTATCGCCTTCACGAACTGTCCGAAAGTCAGCGTGGAAGCCAAGTTCTTGCCAGAGGTCACGGCTGAAACCAATGGATTCAAAGAAGTCTGCATCAGTGCATTTCCGATACCCAAGAGGGAGAACGACACGAGCATGATGCCGAAAGTCTCGCCGAAGATAGGCAGGAGAAGCGATACGACCGTCACGATGAGCGAGAGCAGCACGGTCTTCTTTCTACCGATTTTATTCATCAACATGCCCGTAGGCACTGAGAAGATCAAGAACCAGAAGAACACCAATGATGGAAACAGATTGGCTGTCGCATCATTCAGTTGGAGGTCTTCCTTCACATAGTTGGAGGCGATGCCTACCAAATCCACAAATCCCATGGCGAAGAAACAGAGCATCACTGGGATGAGGGTTAGTTTCATTGACTTATTCATATTGTTAGTTTTATTTTTGTCTTTTATTGTTCGTTTCTCTATTTGTCCGAGCTAACAGCTTGAAGTGACTTTCGCAAGACTTACTTCAAATTGTAAACCACGTATTTGCCTTTCCCCTTCACCGTCACCTTATTGTAAGGCTTGGTAGGGAACACGAGGTTGGTCATTGCCATCTTACCCTCTGCATCGATCGCTTCTATGCTACTTTTGTCTATGAAGATTCGGAGCTGTTTCATCTTGCCGTAAGTAGGAGCGGTAGTCTTTACCGCAAAGTCATCACTGAAATCTATCTTTCCACTCTGGGTTCTATCCATAGAGAACTTCTCGTTCTTCGCATCATAGCTCATCACAACCTTCTCGTTCTTCGCATTGCTCAAAGTAATCGTGGCATCGCCCTTCAAGTTGACCACCAACTCACAAGCATCAGCAAGTGTCTTGGAAGTTTTCTTGCTTCTAGCGGCAGTCACCTCCTGCGATGGAACGACACTGCAATAGGTCTCGCCCTTGTGTTCGAAGAGTCCCAAGTCGCGAGGAATGGAGTTGCCCGAGCGATACTGCATGGTAGGAACCTGAGCAGCATACTGCCAGTTGCTCATCCAGGCGAGTGCCACATGGCGACCTTCAGGTGCATTGTCAAAGGTAACGGTGGCATAGTGGTCCTTGCCATAATCCATCCACTTGGTTATCTCAGGCTTACTATCGCAAGTAAACTTATGTCCATCGAAATCACCCACAAAGTACTGAGTGGCAGAACCACCGAAAGGACCACCGGGATTGATATTGCAGATGAGCATCCACTTCTCCTTGTCAGTGCCACGCACCTTCAACTTCATCAAGTCTGGACATTCCCAAACGCCATCGTGGTTGCCATATCCTGTACCGAAAGAACTCTCATACTTCCAGTCCTTCAAGTTGTCGGAAGTATAGATATTCATCTGCTGACCAGCGGCAAGAATCATGTTCCACTTCTTGATGTCCTCATTCCAGAACATGTGAGGGTCACGGAAGTCTGGCACATTACTAGTGATGATAGGGTTGCCTGCATACTTGGTGAAGGTCTTTCCACCATCAGTGCTATATGCCATACTTTGGGTTTGGTTCTCACCAGCCGAAGTATATAAAGCCACCACTGCGCCCTCGCCAAAACCCGCGGTATTGTTCTTATCCACTACGGCAGAACCGCTGAAGATAGTTCCGATAACATCAGGCAAGATGGCGTCGCCCTGGTATTTCCAATGGAGTAAGTCCTTGGAGGTAGAATGCCCCCAAGTCATGTTTTCCCACTGCGATCCGTATGGGTTGTGCTGGAAATAGAGATTCCACACCCCATCCTTGTAGAACATACCGTTAGGATCGTTCATCCATCCATAAGCAGGAGTATGATGATAGAGCGGACGATACTGCTCACGATTCTTCATATCAAAAGAATCAGAGAACTGGATGTTCTTCCAGCAACCAAAGGTGGAGATACCACCATCATTGCGATAGTTGCCATTGACATGGATGTCGAGCACCAATCCCTTCTGATTCTTGAACTCACTCAAGTCGAGTGGTACGTAATAATCCACATGGTTGGAAGCGAGGCGTACATTGAACGCCTTCAACTGAGCATTGTCGGCAATCACCTTGACATTGCTCATCTCTGCGCTCTCCTGAACAGGGAGTAAGAGGTAATTTTTATTTTGGGTATTCTGATCGATACGGTATAGAGCATGATTGTTGCTCAAGAACTGCGTTTCCTGTGCCGAAGCCGTCAGGCTAGCTACCAGTAACATACCAGAAATAACTCCATTGATCTTTCTCATCGGTTTTTGGGTTTAAAGTATATACAATAATGTGGAATCTGCATGTTCCGACTTTCGGTTGCAAATTTAGTAAAAGTAATATAACAAGGTAATAAATATTCGTTCAACACCTAACAATTTTGTTACGTGAATCAATTTTATCAGTGAATGCAACGCTATTGGCACGTCCTCCACATTTTCTTCATAAAACGCCTATTCGGACTAGAAAAGAACCGACTCTAAAAAATCCTTGCATTTCACTACATTATCCTTTCACGTAACAATAATATCAATAGAAGAACGATTTTTTATAAAAGATAAGGGGCAAATGCAATAATTTTGCCACCGAAAGCTAAAAACTATCAAGTTTGAAGCCTAAAACATAATGTATTAAACTTAAAAACCATAAACCGTATTTACATGGAAAAAATCAAAACTCTTGCGATGAGTATCCTTATGGTACTTATTAGTACGGTAGCCTTTGCACAGACCGAACAGGTCAGCGGAACGGTCACCGACAACAGTGGCGAACCTATTATTGGTGCTACTGTCCTTGTAGTAGGGCAATCTGGCAACGGTACCGTTACCGACATTGATGGTAACTTCACCTTGCAAGCCAAACCAGGTTCTACCCTCTCCATCTCATATATTGGTTACAAGAACCAAGAGGTGAAGGCAGGCAAAGGTTTGAAAATCGTCCTCGAAGATGAGTCCAAGCTCCTCAACGAGGTGGTTGTCACTGGTTACACCACCCAGCGTAAGGCAGACTTGACGGGTGCTATCTCTGTGGTAAGCGTGGATGAGCTTGCCAAGCAGAACGAGAACAACCCAATCAAGGCTCTCCAAGGTCGTGTACCAGGTATGAACATCTCTGCCGATGGCTCTCCTTCAGGCTCTGCCACCGTACGCATTCGTGGTATCGGAACCCTCAACAACAACGACCCTCTTTATATTATAGATGGTGTACCTACCAAGGCAGGTATGCACGAGTTGAATGGCAACGACATCGAGAGCATCCAGGTATTGAAGGATGCTGCCTCTGCTTCCATCTATGGTAGCCGTGCTGCCAATGGTGTCATCATCATCACTACCAAGAAGGGCAAGAATGGCAAGATCAAGGTAGATTTCGATGGTTCCATCGCTGTTTCTACCTATGCGCATAAGATGAAGGTGTTGAACGCCAAGGAATATGGTCAGGTGATGTGGCAAGCATACGTCAACGACGGTATGGATCCTAACACCAACGGCTTGGGCTATCACTACGACTGGGGTTACAACGCACAAGGCACCCCTGTGCTCAATGGCATCAGCATGAAGAAATACCTCGATGATGCAGGTACGACTCCAGCCGCCGATACCGACTGGTTTGATCAGACCACTCGCACGGGTGTCATCCAACAATACAATGTTTCCGTGAGCAACGGCTCTGACAAGGGGAGCAGCTTCTTCTCCTTGGGTTACTACAAGAACTTGGGTATCATCAAGGACTCTGACTTCAATCGTTTCTCTGCTCGTATGAACACAGAGTACAAACTCTTGAAGAACAATATCCTCACCGTGGGTGAGCACTTCACATTGAACCGCACTTCCGAGGTTTCTGCACCAAATGGATTTTTGCAGAACGTATTACAGTTCAACCCATCCCTCCCTATCTACACCGAGGATGGCAACTATGCCGGTCCTGTGGGTGGCTATCCAGACCGCTACAACCCTGTGGCAGTATTGGAGCGCAACAAGGACAATCGCTATACCTACTGGCGCATGTTTGGTGATGCCTACTTGAACCTCAATCTTTTCAAGGGCTTCAATATTCGCACCACCTTCGGTCTCGACTACTCACAAAAGCAGCAGCGCATCTTCACCTACCCTGTAACAGAAGGCAACGTTGCCAACGACAAGAACGCCGTAGAGGCAAAACAAGAGCACTGGACCAAGTGGATGTGGAACGCCGTAGCCACCTACAACCTGGAGCTAGGCAAGAACCGCATCGACTTGATGGCAGGTACCGAGTTGAACCGACAAGACGACATCAACTTCTCTGGTTACAAAGAGGGGTACACCATCTTGAACCCAGACTATATGTGGCCTGACGCAGGTACTGGTACAGCGATGGCATACGGCGGCGGCTCAGGCTACTCTCTGGTATCTTTCTTCGGAAAAGCCAACTACAACTATGCCGACAAGTACATGGCTTCCTTCACCATTCGCCGCGATGGTAGCTCTCGCTTCGGTAAGAACAACCGTTACGCCACCTTCCCATCAGTCTCTTTGGGTTGGCGTATCAACCAGGAGAACTTCTTGAAGAAGGCTTCTTGGATAGATGACTTGAAGATTCGTGCCTCTTGGGGACAAACAGGTAACCAAGAAATCGACAACAACGCTCGTTACACCATCTACGTCAGTAACTATGGCGCATCAGAAAATGGCGGTCAGAGCTATGGCACCTCTTACGACATCGCGGGCACCAATGGCGGCAGTACGCTTGCCTCTGGCTTCAAGCGCAACCAGATTGGTAATGACGACATCAAGTGGGAGACCACCACTCAGACCAACCTCGGCTTGGACTATGCGTTCTTCAACAACACCCTCTACGGTAACTTCGACTGGTACTACAAGAAGACCAAGGACATCTTGGTCAACATGCCAGGTATCGCCGCCATGGGTGAAGGTAGTTCACAGTGGATCAACGCAGGTGAGATGGAGAACCGAGGCGTTGAGTTCAACATCGGCTATCGCAACCAAACTCACTTTGGCTTGAAATATGACATCACAGCCAACATCTCCACCTACCGCAATAAGATTACCAAGTTGCCGACAACAGTAGCAGCCAACGGTACCTTTGGTGGCAATGGCGTAAAGAGCGTTATCGGTCGCCCTATGGGCGCACAGGTAGGTTATGTGGCTGACGGTATTTTCAAGAGCCAGGAGGAAATCGACAACCACGCCACACAAGATGGCGCAGGCATCGGTCGCATCCGTTGGAAGGACATCGATCATAACGGCAAAATTACCGAGGCTGATCAAGAATGGATTTACAACCCTGTGCCAGACTTCATGTATGGTTTCAACATCTACTTGGAGTATAAGAACTTCGACTTCACCGCCTTCTTCCAGGGCGTACAAGGTGTGGATATTATCTCCGACTTGAAGAAGGAGACTGATATTTGGGCTGGTTTGAACATAGGCTTCTTGAATAAGGGTAAGCGTTTGCTCGATGCCTGGAGCGTCAACAACCCAGACAGCAACATCCCAGCCTTGTCTTTGTCAGACAACAACAATGAGAAGCGTGTTTCTTCCTATTGGGTTGAGAACGGAAGCTACTTGAAGTTGCGTACCATCCAGTTGGGTTACAACTTTCCACAAAGCATTGCCTCCAAGCTTGCCATGCAACGCTTGCGCATGTATGTCAGCGCACAAAACCTCTTCACTATCAAGAGCAGCAGTTTCACTGGCGTAGATCCTGAGAATCCAAACTATGGCTACCCTATCCCTCTCAACATCACATTCGGACTTAACGTTACATTCTAAAAGAATCTCAACATGAAAAAAATATTATATTCAGTCCTCATGGTTCTTGCCCTTGGTGGAACAACCAGTTGCTCCGATTTTCTGGACGACCAGAAGCCACAAGGTACCTTGGACAACGAACAGATGAAGGATCCACAATATGTAGATAACCTCGTTATCTCGGCATACGCCACATGGATTTCCGCTGAAGACGTCAACTCTTCCTTCTCTATGTGGAACTTCGACGTAAGAAGCGACGATGCCTACAAAGGTGGTAATGGTACCAGCGACGGTGACGTGTTCCATCAGTTGGAAATTCAACAAGGTGTATTGACCACCAACTGGAACATCAACGATATGTGGCAACGCCTCTACAACTGTATTTCACGTGTGAATACAGCCATTGCCCTGCTCGACCAGGTGGATGGCAACAGTTACTCGCTCAAAGACGAGCGCCTGGCTGAGATGAAGTACCTCCGTGCCTATGGTCACTTTCTCTTGAAACGTCTCTACAAGAACATTCCATTCATCATGAACGAGAACTTGACCACAGAGCAGTACAACGAACTTTCCAACACCGAGTTCAGCAATGATGAGGGTTGGCAACAGATTATCAATGACTTGGAGTACGCCTACAACATCCTCCCAGCCAAGCAGAGCGAGGTAGGTCGTCCAAGCAAGTCTGCCGCCGCAGCCTTCCTGACCAAGGTTTATCTCTACAAGGCTTATCACCAAGATAATGCCGAAAGCAATGAGGTGACCAGCATCAACGAGGCTGACCTCCAGAAAGTCATCCAGTACAGCGACCCTAACATCTACAATGCAGGAGGGTACGGACTGGAGAACGACTTCCACAACAATTTCCGTCCTGAGCCTCAGTACGAGAATGGCAAGGAGAGCATCTGGGCTATGCAATACTCCCAAAACGATGGTACCAAGTATGGTAACTTGAACTGGAGCTATGGTTTGATCGTACCTAACATTCCTGGCGTGACCGATGGTGGTTGCGACTTCTACAAGCCTAGCCAGAACCTGGTCAATGCCTTCCGCACCGATGCAGATGGACTGCCACTCATCGACACCTTCAACAACAAGGACTACGACAAGAGTGAAGATTACGCAGACCCTCGCCTCTTTTTGACCGTGGGCATACCAAGTCTTCCATACGAGTTCAACAAGAATTTTATCATGGACGAGAGTTCTACCTGGAGTCGTTCCAATGGTCTCTATGGTTACTACGTTACCTTGAAGCAGAACGTGGATCCTGAGAGCGGTTATCTCATCAAGGGTTCTTGGTGGGGTACATCCATGAACCGCATCGTCTTCCGCTATGCCGATGTTCTATTGGAGCGTGCAGAGGCTTACGCCCAGTTAGGGGAGGCAGATAAGGCCATCAAGCTTGTCAATGAAGTTCGCCTTCGTGCTAAACAGAGCACAAGCATGATTTCCAACTACCCTAGCGACTATGGCGTGAAGTTCAACATCTCTACTTATGACGGCACCTACAGCAAAGACGAAGCCCTGAAGATTGTCAAGATGGAACGCCGCTTGGAATTGGGCATGGAGAGCGAGCGCTTCTTCGACCTCGTAAGATGGGGAGAGGCAGACAGCGTACTTAACAAGTACTACGCAGAGGAGACCAACGACTGCTCCATCTACGGCTCAGCCCACTTCACAAAGAACAAAGATGAGTATCTGCCAATACCTTACACACAGGTAGCAGCATCTAACGGACATTACACACAGAACATAGGAGGATGGTAAAATGAAGAAATTATTAATGATACTTATGGCTGTCTTGGCCCTCACTGCCTGCAGCGATGATAACGTTTCAGACTTGAAACTGGATGGTGGTTGCTCCATCACAGAACTGGCACTCGATGAGTATGCAGGAACAATCGACAAATCTACTCGCACGATTACCGTGCGAGTACCAGAGACTTACGACATCCATCAGATGACCGTCACCAAGTTGACACTGAACGAAGGTGCAACCAGCGACGTAAAGGAAGGCGACAAGTTGACAATGACTGTTCCACAAGCCGTACACGTCACCAACGGTGATGTATATCTCGACTGGACTATCAAGGCGAAGAAGGACGAAGCCAAGATCAAGTCTTTCAAAATCAATGGCATCTATATGGGTAGCATCGACGAGACTAACAAGACCATCACGGTCAAAGTGCCACAAACCTTGGATATCACGAGCTTGACACCAACCATTACCTACAGTGACGATGCAACCATCAGTCCTGCATCCGATATTGCCACAGACTTCACCAACCCAGTGACTTACACCGTTACCAACAACACGGCAACCAGTACATATACCGTTACGGTGAAGCAGATAGGCAAGCCATCAGCACTCTATGTAGGTTTGGCTTCAAGCATGGATCAACTCAATATTGAGGAACAGACCGCTTGCAAGTGGATGTTGGAGAACATCGCCAACTCCCTCTACGCCTCTTTCGAGGAGGTCAAGAACGGGAGCCTCGACCTGAGTGAGTGTAAGGTAATCTGGTGGCACTTCCACAAGGACGGTGGCGTAGATGGAAAGGATGCCTTCGAGAAGGCTGCACCTGAGGCACTAGAGGCACTTCCACAATTGAAGGACTTCTACAAGAATGGTGGCTCATTCCTCTTCACTCGTTATGCTACCAATATGCCTAGCGAACTCGGCATTGCTAAGAATGCTAGTGACAAGGCCAAAAGATACGGTATGCCAAACAACTGCTGGGGACAAGTAGAGGCAGATGCAGAAACCTGCGGTGGTCCTTGGGACTTCAAGATGACAGGTCATAGCGACCATACTATCTATCAGAACCTCGTGAAGGGAGACGATGCCAACAGCGTATATACTACCGATAAAGATTATCGCATCACCAACTCTACTGCCCAGTATCACATTGGTACAGATTTTGGTGGCTATGCAGACTATGCAACCTGGAGAGCAGAGACGGGCGGTATCGACCTCGGATATGGTGGTGACGGTGCTATCGTGGTATGGGAGTTCCCTGCCGAAGGCACATCCGGCAAGACACTCTGCATCGGTTCTGGCTGCTACGACTGGTACAGCGTGAACGAAAGCTACACAGAGAAGTATCACGCCAACATCGCCATCATGACCAAGAATGCTTTCAACTATTTGATGAACAAGTAAAACTTAGACAGAAATGAAAACAATGATAAATTCCATCATATTGGCTGCTTGCCTCGCCATGCCACTCGTTGCTTGTAGTGACGACGATGCCGTAATGGAACAGAAAGACTGGTCAACAACCACCTACTTCAGTTCTACCGATGAGAGCAGCCAGGCAACCTATTACAAGCCTGCCGTAGGCTATGTGGGCGACCCAATGCCGTTCTTCGACCCTGTGGCTGGCGATTTCAAGATCATGTATCTCCAGGACTTCCGTCCTAATCCTGCTGGAACTTACCACCCTATCTGGGCGGTAAGCACCAAGGATGCTGCCAACTACGAGCCTATGGGAGAGCTGATTTCTTGTGGCAATATCAATGAGCAAGACGCTGCCATCGGAACGGGTTCCACCATCTACGATGAGAACAGCAAACTCTACTATACTTTCTACACAGGCAACAAGTATCAGCCTACCGCATCAGAAAATGCCCAGGCTGTCATGTATGCTACCTCTCCTGACTTCAAGACTTGGACCAAATGCAAGTCTTTCATCCTGAAAGGAGATGACTATGGATATGACAAGGCCGACTTCCGTGACCCATTCCTCTTCAAGGGCGATGATGGCAAGTTCCACATGTTGGTATCTACCAAGAAGAACGGCAAGGGAAGCTTGGCAGAGTTTATCTCTGACGACTTGAAGTCTTGGACAGACAATGGCGTGTTTATGACAATGATGTGGAATCGCTTCTATGAGTGCCCAGACCTCTTCAAGATGGGCGACTACTGGTATCTCGTCTATAGCGAAATCCACCATGCCGTACGCCGAGTACAATACTTCAAGAGCAAGACCTTGGAGGAGTTGAAGGCTTGCACTGCCAATGACGTTGGTATCTGGCCAGACAACCACGAGGGCTTCCTCGAAAGCCGTGGTCTCTATGCTGGCAAGACTGCTAGCGATGGTACCAACCGCTACCTATGGGGATGGTGTCCTACTCGCAGTGGCAAGGACAACACTGCCGTAGGTGCTTCTCCTGCTGAACCAGAATGGGCAGGCAACTTGGTTGCTTACAAACTCATCCAGCATGAGGATGGCACATTGACGCTTGGCGAGGCTGAAAGCATCAGCAACAAATACAACCAAGAGACCGCCGTCAAGGTGGAGGCTCAGGAAGGCATGACAGAAAACAATGGCACTTACAACTTGACTGGTGAGAATGCCTATATGTTGATGAATCGCCTCGGCTATCACAACAAGATCAGCTTCACGGTTACAACTTCAGGCAACTCCGACAAGTTCGGCATTTCTCTTGTACGTGGAACAGACTCCAAGAAGTATTATACGATGGTAGTGAATCCTGAGAACGAGAATGTTCGCAAGGTTAACTTCGAGGAGAATGGTGAGGAAGGCAAGGGCTTCATCGAGGGCATTGATGGCTATGTGTTCAATCGTCCTAGCGACAATGTCTATCATGTCACTATCTATACCGACAACAGCGTCTGCGTGATGTACATCAATGATGTTTGCAGCTATACCAACCGCATCTACGGTATCCAGAAGAACTGCTGGAGCATCAACAGCTATGGTGGCGACATCACCGTGAGCGACTTGAAGGTAAGTCAATATTAAGAGTCAACAATCATAACGACTGAGCCTATATATAATAAGGTGTCAATCTGCAGGAGTAACATCCATGTATATAGGCTCAGCCTTAAATCATCTAGAAACACTTAAAATACAAGATAACATGAAAAAGATATTTACTTTTAGTTTTGCCTTGATGGCATCAGCAACTATGTTTGCACAGACTACCCTTTGGGATGGTGAAAATCAAGAAATCGGTACACAAGGTGGCTTGTGGGCAGATGGTTCTCCTACCGTTGTAGAGAACCCTGAGAAAGATGGTATCAACACCTCAAATAAGTGCTTAAAGTTTACTATGAAGAATGACTCAAAAGTCATCAAGATTCCTTTCCGCGAGTGGATAACCCCAAGCATGGACGGAAGTAAGCGCATCTCTCTCATGATAAAGAAGCCTCAGAACGAGAATGTACAGATTGAAATTTCTGACCCTACCAATGGCTCTGATGGATATTGGAAAAAGACTGCTTCCTACTATAGTGGCGATGGCAAATGGCAGAAAATTGTATTTGATTTTTCCACGAATGGTGACTTCGACTATCCTGGTTTAATGACCATTACTGCACAAACTGGCGATTTAGAAAAAGACCAAGACAATGTATATATTAATCAAGACGTATATATTGACAATGTTGAAATCGAGCCTGCAACTAAAGTAAATGGTGAATTACTTTCCAACATCCAAGACGGCTCACTCAATGGAAAGATTGCGTTATCTGGAGCATGGATGAAAGGCGAATGCCAAAATGCTGATGGTGAGTGGCAGAAAGTTGAATACAACGACTTCGGTATATTGGCAGCCAAGCTCGGTGACAACGCAAACTCCATCGATATGCGTGGTACTATCACGAAGGATGTAGATGTAAACGGCATGAGAGGCGATCATTCAAACGTACTCGTTTTTGCAGACGAAGCATATTCTGCCAACAATGTAGTTAACAATGGCAAATGTGCCAACTTAGTACTTAATGAAGCCCAAGCTTTTGCATCTCCAGAGGACTTCGATGCAGAGAATGTATCCATCACTCGTCCTTCCTATGCTGGTTACAACTCCATGTGCTTGCCATTCTGGGTCAGCAAAGAGGACATGAAGGCCAACAACCTCCTCATCTACAAGGAGAACATCGAGGAAGACAATCAGGTAAAAATCAACTTCGAGACAAAAGATGCCATAGATGCAAACGTACCTTTCATTGCTGAATTGGGAAGTGACGCTACTGAGCCTTTGACATTCAAGAACAAGGGAATCGTCAATACTCCAGCTTCTCTTGGCGATACATTCGTAGGTACAATGGCACCTATGTCAGGCGAAGGCAAGTATGGCTTGGGTACAGACAATCAATTCCACAAGGGTGGCGCACAAGCCAAGTTCAATGCTTTCCACGCTTACTTGAAATTGCCAGAAAGCCAGTCTGCCAAGGCATTCGTTCTTGCCATCGACGGCGAGACTACTGGCATCAGTGCCATCACCAACAATGGCAAGAGCGAGGCTGTAAAGGTCTATAACCTACAGGGCTGCCAAGTTGCTACCGCAACTTCTACAAAAGACTTGAACTTGCCTGCTGGCATCTACATCATCAACAACAAGAAAGTAGTCGTAAAATGATGAAGCGTAGTTATATGCCCCCCAGATGCAAATGCACCACCATGTGGTGATGCCGATTATCATGGCTGCATCTGGAGACCCAGAGCCTCCTAAGAAGATAGCGGTATCCAATGACACCGTAGGAGATGATGAAGAATACTGGTTCCGTGCCAAACGTTACAATGTATGGGATGATAGTGAAGCGTTCAATAAATAAATTGATAGGATGATATAACAAAAAACGAGGGAGAGCTTTCCACAGCTTCTTCCTCGTTTTTTGTCTTTGTACAATTTATCATATATCCATTGCAACTACTCTGTACAACCTCTTCAAGTTTTTGATTAAAGGTTGGTCTGCAATAGGAGGGCAGGTTTGAAGCCTACCCTCTCTGTCATATATCACTTCCTCAACTCCGTAGGATTGATGCCAAACTGCTTCTTGAAACAAGCCGAGAAATAACCAGGAATGGCAAAGCCCACCTCGGAGGCAATCTCAGATATGGTCTTGTCGGTTTGCGTCAACAGTTGATGTGCCTTATGCAAACGCATTTCCTTCAGAAGTTCCGCAGGAGTCTTGCCAGTCAGAGCCTTCACCTTGCGATACATCTGTACCTTACTGAGATGCAACTCTGCGCCCAAGGCATCCATATTGAGGTTCTCATCCCCCATCTTTTCCACGACTTTCTTCTTGAATCGGTCGATAAAGTATCGCTCCGACTCATCCAGTTGAAGTTCCTCCACCGCAGGGTTCTCTTTCTCATTGACGAAACTTTGCGCCACCACCTTCTGTTTTGCCGCCTTAGTTTTATATAGACGATACAAACGAAAAAGCATGAAGACAAGCAACAAGATGAGCACAATGGCGATACCGATAACCCATCGCTGGCGATGATACATGCTCAGATAGTCATCGATGCTGTCATAGATGTCATCCAAGCCCTTCACCTTCTCGGCAATGTCCTTGTATTGCATTTCTATCACATCGGCATTCTCCTTAATCGCCAGATAGGATTGCATCTTGTTTTCTTTCTGATAGGGTTTGCCCAAGAGGATGTTCATCGCCAAGGCTATCACCCTCTCACCTTGGGTAGGATAAACATAGGAAGCCACGAAGTGTTCCTTTCTCACGTGGTCGATGCCTTGGTTGACACCAGGCAAGCCATCCACTCCCACAAACTTCATCTGCTTGTCCACTCCCATTTCCTGGGCAGCCCTCCATGCTCCCTCAGCCTCAGCATCGTTATGTCCGAAGACAGCATCCACATGTCCACCTTGGGCAAGGTACCTCTTCATCAGAGCCTTGGCACCAGCCACCTCCCAGTCACCATTCAAGGTGACGACCTTGATTTGAGGATACGCCTTCAGTCCTTCGACAAAACCACGATGACGCTCCATGACGGGTGAGGATCCTTTCTCACCAGTAATCTCCACAACTGTACCCTTTCCATTCAACTTTTCTGCCAAGAAATGAGCAACCACCTTTCCGATGCCTTCGTTGTCTCCTCCAATATAAGCAGTATAACAAGGAGAATTGATCTTACGATCGTACAAGACCACAGGGATTCCCTTATCAAATACACGTTTTATGGCAGGTTCAAGAGTAGCCTCGTCACTAGGAGCAACCACAAGCAAGTCGATGCCCTCACTCATCAAACTATCTATTTGTCGCACTTGCTTCTTCGCATCATTATCCGCAGACGTTATCACGACATCCACATTACTATATTGATGCTCACCGATGTGAATCTCTTGGTTCACCTTCTGTCTCCAAATATCATTGCTACATTGAGACACACCAATCAGTATCCTCCTCTCCGTACAAGAAAGGAGGAGTAAAGTAAAACAACAAAAAGTGATAAGTCGTATTTTTTTCAGCATAACAATTATTACAGTCTTTGCCAAGTCATTGATTTTCAGCGCAAAGATACACAATTTATCCAAAAGTCAAGGCTAAAAGTCGTTTACAGAAGCTTACACCTCCTCACAAGTCACCATTTCTGCACCTCGATAAATCACGACAAGCTTGTGAAGTTGAGTGGTCTTTACCGACTCTCTCACGATGTCGCTGTCTGCATAACGGCTTATCTGGGCAGAAGCATCGGCAAAGAGCTTCTTCAACTGCTCATCAGTAGAGTTCGTCTTGCAGTATTTCAACTCTATGATGTAGGAATGCTTCATGTCCTGGAAAATGTCACAAAGCGGACAGAGGAAGATGTCTGCATAGCCGCCCTCATTATCCAGTTCGGAGATAGGACGATAGAATCGGTTCTGACTGGTCATCGCCAAAGTGAAACCATGCACAAAAGACTCTCCCTTCTGCTTGTCTCGCTGGGAAGAATATCTCTTCAAGCTACCGGCGATTTGCGCGAAATAAGGCTTGAATGCTCCATCATATGCCATACGGCTTTCCACCTTTCCTTTTTCGTATGGATCATAGGTAAGGTCATTCTCCTTGTATGTATCCAAGAGATAGGTGAACATCTGCTCACGCACCACCTCATTCGGGATGATGAACTTAGTTTCACCCTTATATTCTCCATCTATCGTGATCATGCCGAAATAGAAAAGCAAGCTGAGGAAATTGTCTGGCGCATTGATGCTCTGTGCTGGGAAACTCTCCACCAACTTGCCGGTAATAAAGCCTTGCGTAACCAACTGCTGGATGATGCTGGCATCATGGCTAAACTCCTTGTCATGGCGAATGAGCATTCTGATCTTCTCATAGTCGATGCGGATATTGCTCTCCAGCATACTCTTCGGTATCTTGTAACCACTGGCAATGTAATTGTCAATAAAGTTGAGCACCATTACAGAGTTGTACATAGTGGTCTCACCGTATGATGTCTCAGAAAAACAATAGTTGTCATACCAAGGCTTTATCACCTTGATGAGTTCATCCACGGTATGGTTGAAAGGAAGTACACTGGCATAATAGCCCAGCATCTCGCGCACCTCTTCCTCGCAGAAGCCGGTCATCTCATTGAACTCTGGGCGAAGCGAATAATTGGTACCTATATTGAAACCACTTGTCAAGTCATCCATTGTCACAGGACTGACACCTGTTATAAAGACACGCCCTATTGCCGAGCCTGCCGCCCCCTTTATCGCATTAAAGAACTTACGAAGATAACCTTCGCCATGAGTTTGCTCACGATAACGATCCAAGTACTGCTCATTGGCAAGAATCGCATTGGTGAAATTGTCATATTCATCAATAAAGAGATAGATTCTCTGATTAGCCGCCGTACATGCCTGACAAAGGGACATCAGCTGTTCTGCCGCCCCTGCTTGCTTGTTCAATTCTTCCTTCGCATTAGCAGGCAAAAGATGAGCATATTTGTCGCAGAAGGAATTAAACATAATACCACAATGTGCATCCAAGCCTTTTTGGTAGTCATCCAACCCAGCGGAGATACAAGAAAAGTTCAGATGGATAATCAAATAGCTATTGCGCTCAGGTGTAGGATTCTCACCGATATATAGCCCTCCAAACAAACTCTCAAATTGATCCGTCGTATTGACATCGTAGTAATTTTCGAGCATAGAGATAGTCAGGCTCTTACCAAAACGGCGAGGACGAATGTAGAAAAAGTATCTGTGCGACTCTTCTACATCCTCAATAAAAGGAGTCTTATCTACATAATAACAATCTCCTAGAATGACATCCTTAAAGTTCTGCATCCCATAAGGAATACGCTTGCGATAAATTCGCTTTCTTCTTTCTCTTATTGCCATGGCTATACATCTTTTATATTAAGCATACAAAGATACTAGTTTTTAAAAGGAAAAAGCTGTTTTTCTTGTGGGATTTAAATAAGATTAACTAGTAAATGCGGATGTATGCTAGAATGGATGGATAAAATATCGTACCTTTGCACCCATGATAGTAACGATAGAATGGATGGAAGAGTGGTTTAAGCGGTTTGACCACGACTACTTCGGAGGCAAACTGCCAGTGCCGGAGTTGGGATTGACTCGTGCCAAGACACGACTGGGACAACTGTCCTTCAAGCGTGCCACCCGATGGGGACGCACCAAACTCTATGACTTCAAACTCTCCATGTCCACCTACTATGACATGACCGACAAGCAAGCGAAGAGCGTGTTGCTGCACGAGATGATACATTACATCATCGGATATACCGGACTGAAAGACACTTCCTCACATGGCATCGTATTCCGGGGCATGATGGATAGCCTCAACCGCAAGTACGGTTGGGACATACGAGTGATGACCTCCACCAAGGGATGGAAGGTGAGCGAGAAAGTAAAGGAGAAGAAAAAGGCAGATGGACCTCAAACCTACCTGATGCTTGCCATCGAAATGAAGGATGGCAAGCACTTTCTATCACGTGTCAACCCTAGCTTCGCAAGAAGCATCGAGGGCAAACTTCACCTAGTAAGAGAAATCCGTTCGCATCAATGGTACACTACCCAAGAATCTTACTTCGAGGATTATCCACAAGTAAGAAGCCTTCGGGGCAGAAGAATCTCAAAAGCAGATTACGAGAAACTATTAAATGTACTCACTCCATTTCATATATCCTAAGCATTTACCTCTCCTGGCAAAATACCATATTCTGCCTTGAAACACTTGGTGAAATAAGACGGAGCGGAGAATCCCACTTCATAGGCAACCTCAGAAATACTCATGCTACGACTCTCCAAGAGGCGATGTGCCTTGGCAAGACGTGCCTTGCGAATCAAATCGACCACAGACGAACCCGTCATCGCCTTCACCTTGCGATACAACTGCACTCGACTCAATCCTATCTCCTTACCAATATCCTCCACACCGAAATCACCGTCTGAAAGATTCTTCTGGATAATATCGTGAAGTTGCTTGACAAACTGCTTGTCCCGATCATCCAAATGCGACTCCTCTATCTCCTTCTCCGCCACTTGCGTACCTTGGAATACATTCTTCAAGAGATTGCGCTGCTTCAAGAGATTCTCTATGCGAGCCAAGAGCACCTTGCTATGGAACGGCTTGGTGATGTATGAATCGGCGCCATGCTCATAACCCTCCGCACGCTGCTCTTCCAGATTCTTTGCCGTCAGCATGATGACCGGGATATGAGAGGTGGCTGTGTGCGTCTTCAACTGCTCGGTGAACTCCAAACCATCCATCACAGGCATCATCACATCACAAATCACCAAGTCGGGCACCTCCTTCTTGGCTATCTCCAAACCTTCCTTGCCATCCGATGCCTCCAACACGAAGTAATCATCCTGCAAGAGTGTACGCTCATATTGTCGGATGTCATGGTTGTCGTCAATGATTAATAAGGTAGGCTTATTGGTATGCTCACTGATGACCTGTTGGAGTTTTCCATCTTGCTTATCTCCATCGTCGATATATTGCAAGGCTGCATCTTTTGCAACATTCATACTCGTTGATGCAGAGCCACTTGCAGCGTTATCCACAATTTCATCCTCATTGTGGACAACTTGTCCATTCGCCTCTTGTTGGCGAGGTATCTCCACAATGAAGTCGGAGCCTTTGCCCAACTCACTTTCCACATGAACTACGCCATGATGCAAATCGACAAACGACTTCACCAAAGCCAAGCCGATGCCCGTACCACTCGCAGCACCCTTGGCTTGGAAGAAACGCTCGAACACCTTAGCCGCCTCTTCCTTGGCGATACCCTTACCCGTATCTCTTACGTCAATACGCAAGAAGTCCTTGGCATTCTGAGTATGCGTCCTGTCCTTCAAGAAGGCTGCATCCGATGGGGCAACATCGCTCAAAATGACAAAGATGTCGCCACCCGAAGGCGTATATTTCAAGGCATTGCTCAAGAGATTGAACACGATGCGAGACACCTTCTCCTTGTCGGCGATGACATGAGTATCACCCGACAAACCATTCCCATCGAAATGCAAACGAATCTGCTTGCGCTCCGATGTCAACTGAAAGTCACCCGTCCACAACTCCAATGCCTTCACGATGTCAAAACGGTTGAGCGTCAAGTTCATCTTTCCATTCTGTATCTTTCTGAAATCGAGGATGCTTCCCACAAGTTGCTGCAAGGCGAGGGCATTGCGCTGCACCATCTTCAGCAAGTCTCTGGTCTTGCCCTTGATACCCTCATCATCCAAGAGCATCTCCACTGGGTCGGCAATCAGCGTCAGAGGCGTACGAAGTTCATGACTGATATTCGTGAAGAATACCAAGCGAGAATGCGTCAGTTCCATCACCTCCTCGTTGAGTCGCTTCATCTCCTTGTTCTGACTAGAAAGTTGTTCGGTAAGCTTGATCTTGATGAGATAATTTCGAAACACCAATGCTGCCGCAACAAAGATAACAAAAAGCATGATGACCAAGAAGATAATCATCAACTTCTGGTCGTGATAGTCTGACACATATTGGTTGACCACCTTGTGAAGACTTTCGAGGTTGCTCTGTTGGTGCTCGGCATCCTTGGCTTGCATCAAAGTGAGCAAGGCATTGTCCTTGGTGATGATAGACGTACGCAGATAGTTCTCTCGCTTAAAAGGCTGATGTCTCAGTATTCTCATCGCCAACGCCACGACCTCATCACCCTTGGTAGGATAAAGGTAGGAAGCCTCAAAGATGCCATCACGCACGAGTTCTAATCCTCCATTCCGGGTCGCCATCGCATCCATTCCCGTAAACTTATAGTTGCGAGCAAGTCCCCTATCACGAACCACTTGATAGGCTCCCCAACCCATTCGGTCGTTGTGAGAGAAGACATAGTCGAAGTCACGAGTCTTGTCGAGGATGCGTTGCATCGCCTTCTTGCCACTCTCCTCCTTCCAGTCGCCAGCCTCCGAAGCCACCACCTGCATACCCGGATATTTCTTCATGGCTTCCATGAAACCACGATGACGCTCCAAGGCAGGTGAGGAACCTTCCAATCCACGAATCTCCACGACACGACCTTTCCCTTGCAACTTTTGGGCAATAAACTCTCCCATCGACTTGCCGATGGCATAGTTGTCGCACCCGATGAAAGCCGTGTATTTATTGCTGTTAGCCTTGCGGTCGTAGATGATAACCGGAATGCCCTTGTCGTAAGCACGATTGATGGCAGGCGAGATGGTATTCAACTGATTAGGAGCTATCACCAACAAATCCACCTTCTCGTCAATCATCTGATTGATTTGCCGAGTCTGCAACTTGCTGTCATCATTGGAAGAAGCCAACTTGACCTGGATGGAGTCGTTGAGATACTCAGCCATCTGCAGTTCCTTATTAAACTTGTCTCTCCAAATATCTTCCGAGCATTGCGATACGCCAATGACATATTGAGGAGCAGCCTTTCTGCCACACCCCACCAACAAGTTGACACCTATTATAATATATAAGAGAATAAAACGTCCCTGTGATTTCATCATTTGTTTCAAAAGGTTTAAAATAGTACCATGAATGGATAGACCACTCATCGGCTGCAAAAATACGATATTTGATAAAAATCACCAAACTTTTAAATAAAAATTAATTCTTCGGTAGCAAGAAATCGTGAAGAAAGCCGAAGATGAAGCTTATGGAAAAGAAAGAGAAGCAAGATGAAAGGGACTGCCTAAAGCGATGACCAAGAGAATAGAAAAGGAGCGGTCTCCTTACGGAAATCGCTCCTCAAATGTTTTATGTAACTAAAAGTATCGTTCCTTAACGATTAAGGAAGACTGATTGCCTCGTTAGGGCAAACATCTGCACAAGTACCACACTCTGTGCAAACATCTGGGTTGATAGAATACTTCTCGCCCTCAGAGATTGCGCCTGATGGACACTCATCAATACATGTACCGCATGCGATACAATCGTCACCAATTACGTATGCCATAATCTTAAATGTTTATATTGTTAATAATGTTTTTGTATTTTCTTTGATGGTGCAAAGATAGAAAATAATTTTCATACTACCTACATTTAGGTATCACTTTTTTCATAATTTATACGATTTCGAAATAATCGTACCTATTAATGATGATGGCTCACCATCGAAGGGCACACATCTTCTGCGCTCACAAAACAATAAGATGAGCGGATTTGCGTTAGAATTATAATAGAATACTTATATGTTATAATACAATACTTATATATAACAAGGAATCGCACAGTGAATCCTAATTCATCATCGGGTATCACAAGCAGCGAAATCCCACAACTCTATAATAAGATGAAGATTTTGACAAAATATCCCCATAGATGGCTGCTTGCCATTGCCGTCTGCCTCACGGCTCTCGCCTCGATGGCGCAGGAGCGAACGGTAGAGAATCGACCTTACTGTGACTTGCGCCCCTTCCACTTCGGTGTGATGGTGGGCACACACTTGCAAGACCTCGAACTGCTGAACGCAGGACAAGTGACCTTCACCGACGAGAACGGACTGGAGGTGACAAGCAACGTGACGGTGGATCAAGACCGATGGGACCCAGGCTTTACCGTGGGTGTACTGGGCGAGTTCCGCCTGAGCACCCACTTCCAGTTCCGCATCGCCCCTGCCATGTACTTCGGCACTCGTCACCTCACCTTCCACAATCTCTTGCAAAGCAACGGAAGCAACGCTAGTGAAGGTTCTGGCGATGGAAACGCTAGCACAAATGGCAATACCAATCGTTATGACGTGAGCCAGGAACTGAAGACAGCATACATCTCTTGCGCCTTCGACCTCATCTTTGCCGCCCCAAGGTTTAACAATCACCGCCCCTACATCATGGCAGGCTTGAATCCGATGATGAACCTGAGTGGCAACAAGGACGAATACCTCCGCCTGAAGAAGACTGACCTCTTCGTGGAAGTAGGTGTAGGTTGCGACTTCTATCTTCCCTTCTTCAAGTTGCGCCCAGAACTAAAGTTCATGTATGGTTTGATGAATTCCTACGACAAGGGCTACGCTGGCAAGGTGAAAGACAAGAGCATGCTCCCTTACACCCTCTCTGCCAAGGAAGCCCATAGCAAAATGATAGCCCTCACCTTCTACTTTGAGTAAGAAGGCAAGGGCTAGCAGAAGGACATTAGTAGGCATAATGAACGATCACTTTCTTCAAATCTTTGTCGGCAGAACTGCTTCCATAATACACCTCATAGTCGCCAGCCTTAGCACGCATGGTATTGGTGCCGGCATCGAAGAGTTCGAAGTTTTTGCTATCGAGCGTGATGATGGCTTGGGCAGTCTCGCCCGCCTTGACGCTCACTCGCTGGTAAGCCTTGAGGGTCTTCAGAGGGCCTTCGGTATCGGTAGGGTCTTTCACATAGACTTGCACGACCTCGGTACCATCCTTCTTGCCCACATTGCTGACAGGGATGGTCATGGTGATTTGCTCACCCTTCTTCAACGTCTCGTTCGAGAGTTTTGCCTCCCCTATATTATATAAGGTGTAACTCAGTCCGTAACCGAATGGGAATAGGGCATCGTTCATATAGCGATAAGTCCTGCCCTTCATGCTGTAGTCCTTGAAGTCTGGCAACTGCTTGGTATCACGATAGAAGGTAATAGGCAACTTGCCCGATGGATTGTACTCACCGAAGAGCACACGAGCTACCGCCTCGCCACCTTCCTGACCAGGATACCAAGCCTGGAGAATGGCATCACAACTCTCGGTTTCTGGAGCCAAGGCTATCGCCGAACCCGAACAGTTGACGAAGATTACCTTCTTGCCAGCTTTCTTCAATGCCTGCAAGAAACCACGCTGTACCTTTGGCAACTCGATGTCGGTACGGTCGCCGCCCTTGAATCCAGGAATATTAATCGGCATCTCCTCGCCTTCTAGCTGTGGAGCGATACCACCCACGAAGACCACCGTCTCACAGTCTTTCAACTTCTGAATGGAAGCAGTATAATCGATCGGAGTCTCATGACCTATGTTAATCTTCATATCGGCATTATAGTTTGGCATCTCTGCATAACGGATTTCTATCCGATACTCTTTTCCCTTCACAGCCTCAAACTCGATACGAGACTCGGTAGTGCGCCAGTCAGACTTCTCAGCCTTCTTCTCGCCATTGAGATACACCTCATAATGTCCACAAGCAGCCACATCGAGCAACACCTTATTGGTTTGCTTCGGACGAAAGACAGTCTCGTACTTGGCAGAGAAGCCCACCAACTTCACGTTTGGTGCAAAGGAATGCTGTCCGTATGTTGTCACCTGGATAGGATTCTTTTCATAGGTGATAGTCACAGGCTTGCCCTCGCTCTCACGATTGTTCCAGAAAGTACCCTTAAAACCAACCTTGCCATCCATGGAGCATTGGTCGTAGTAGGAGTCGAGCGTTTGGTCGTTCACCAAATCACATCCCTTGAAGGTGACAAGTTGGTTCTTCTTCAGACGACTCTTGATGCCATCAAGGATCGTAATAGTTTGTCGTGGCGTACCATTGTAGTTACCCCACATCATCGGCTCGTTATCCACGTTAGGACCGATGAAGGCGATTTTCTTCTCCTTCTTGCTGAGCGGCAATACCTCATTCTTGTTTTGGAGAAGCGTCATGGTCTGGAGAGCCATATCGAGAGAGAGTTGACGATGAGCCTTGCTACAGAGCACTGAGGTAGGAATGCTCGACCAAGATACCACCTTGTTGTCGTCCATCTCACCCAAGTCGAAGCGACCTTCGAGCAAGCGAATCACATGCTTATCCACCTCTGCCTCGGTGAGCGCACCATACTTCACAGCCTCAGCCACCGACTTATACACATAGTTGAAGCCGCACTCCACATCGGTTCCTGCCAGCACGCCTTTTGCCGCAGCGTTCTTCGGACTGCTCGACACCTTGTGGTTCTCCCAGAAGTCGGTGATGGCACCACAGTCGGACACCACCAAGTACTTGAACCCCCACTCGTCTCGCAAGATCGTTTGGAGCAAGCGAGTGCTACCGCAACAAGGTTCATCATCCCAACGCTGATAAGCACACATCACCTCTCTCACCTTGGCATCTTGTACGAGCGACTTGAAGGCAGGCATATAGGTTTCCCAAAGGTCACGAGGCGACACATCGGTCACGTTGTCAGTATGTCTTGCCCATTCCGGACCGCTATGGATGGCATAGTGCTTGGCACACGCCCAGAGTTTGCGATACTTGGTGTCTTCCGGTCCTTGCAAACCACGCACCACGGCGCATCCCATCTGTGAGGTGAGGTAAGGATCCTCACCGTATGTCTCCTGTCCACGTCCCCACCGAGGGTCACGGAAGATATTCACGTTAGGTGTCCACACTGAGAGGGCATGGAAGCGAGTAACATCGCCCCCACTCTTCTGGAGTTCGTTCCACTTGGCACGCATCTCATCAGAGGTGGCATCGAAGACCCGATACACCAAGGCGTCGTTGAAGGATGCCGCCATGCCGATAGGTTCTGGGAAGACGGTGACATCGCCCATATTGGCTACGCCATGCAATGCCTCACTCCACCATTGGAATCGCTTGATGCCCAAGCGAGGGATGGCAGGCGAATCGTCGAGCATCAGGGATGCTTTCTCATCCAAGGTGAGACGACCACACAGGTCAACGGCTCTCTCATGCGCTGAGAGTGCAGGATTCTGATAAGGGAGTTGCGCCCACAGGGATGCAGGTGCCAAACATATCAAAGAGATGAAAAGATGTTTTGCTTTCATTGTTCTGTTGTTTACTGTTATCTTTAGTTATTATCTTAGCCTACTGAGTAGGATTGCTGCAAAGATACAAGAAAAAGAGGAAGTTAGAGCTATCTGATGTATCAAATGCTTTAGGATGTGTTGCATCATGGATACGAAAACTTAAAAAAGGAGCGTTTCTCACGAAACACTCCTTCCGAAATTATACTATTTAACCTAGAACTTATAATTAAATTTAATCCTAGTCGTTATGATGTCTGAATAATATTAAAAACTCTGATTTCATTCAAAAACTTATTGTGCAGCATCATCCGTCTTCTCGTAGCCTGGGTTCTGCTTCAAAGCTGGGTTCTTCAAGATCTCATCAGCTGGGATTGGCATATCCATCTTCTTGATATCGAAGTCGAATGAACGCTTGGTCCAAGGATAGTTAGCGTAATCACTACCGCCATCGTCCTTAGGATAGTTGTAGTTGATATGATCCTCGATGTAACCAGATCTTACCATGTCAGGGCAGAGACACCACTCAGAGTTGAACTCCTTACGACGCTCCTCATTGACTGCAACGAGCCAAGCTGGAGATGTATGAGAATAACCTACACGATTAGGCTTTGCCTGAAGAGCTGTGTAATAAGCCTTAGCATCAGGAACCAAAACTTGCTGTGTCATCACACCTACTGGATACTTGGTCATGGTTGTATTCATGCCATTAAATGAATACACATTATTATAATGGCCAAAATACTTGTCATAGTTTTCACCTACAGCCAAGTTACCCCAAGCACGGTTGCGAAGTTCATCTATTCTCTTCCAACCTTCTGTCTCATCCCCAGTACGGAAGCAGCACTCAGCATAGTCGAGCAACACATTAGCATAACGCTTAGCATAGACAATTGTAGGAGCCCACATCTGACCACCCCAAGAGTTGCCATCAGCCTTGGCTGAACGCCACATCTTAGTTGTCCAGATAGCAGGAGCCATCTCACCATTATCGAAGTGGAACTGCATGGTCTTGGTACCTGCCATCACACCCTCAGCATTCTTGAATGGTTTAACAACATGACCTTCACCATCCTTTGTACCGATAGAATCCTTCAAGTATGGATTGTAGCCCCAAACTGTATTAGATTTTTCGATGCCATATTGTTCGAGTTTTTCCGCTGGCACAGCACCTGTTGCACAAGAAGCATCACGACGATTATCGCCATGCTCATAACAAGAGTACCACTCCCAAGAGAGATATTCAGCACCCCATCCACCATTCTCAGGACAAGCACAGAACCACTTCATCATGTTAGAGTTGAAGTTGTCGATAGTACGGTCACTACCCCAACTGCTCCACTTGTCACCTTCATCCAAGCACTCTGCCCAAATACACTCCTCATTCCAGAAGCCTGCAGGATCCCAGTTGGTAGCAAAGTTTGGAGTCAACTTATAAGTACCACTGGTGATGATATCCTTCAATTCTTGCTTTGCCTTGCCATAGCAATCACTAGCAGTCTCTGGGCAACGGAAAGCCTTCCACATCAAGGCATCAGCCAAGTAAGCCTTTGCCATACCCTTGGTACAACGACCATACTGGTCATTGTAAGGTTTCCAGTCGAGAAGCTTAGAAGCCTCAGTGAAGTCTTCGATAATGAAGTCCCACATCTCCTCGTAAGTCTCAGCAGCCGCCTTCACTGGCGTGTTACTGAAATCTTCACCAGTAGCAAGCATTGGCACACGACCGAAAGTTGTAGCCAACCAAGTATAGAAATAACCACGAAGCGCACGAGCCTCGCCCTCACAGGTCTTTTTGGCAGCATCACTGATCTTGTCTGCCTCTTGAAGACCTGCCAAATAGAGGTTGGCACGAGCAATGGCAGCATAAGCGTGAGCCCATCCTTCACCTAGCTCACCGACATTTGGATCCCAGGTCTGATTGAGGAACTTGACATCCCAACCTGTACACTGGGTATCCATGGTAGGGTGAGAACCCGTAAACAAGTTTGGCTTGAAACCCCAGTTATTATCTTGCGTACTACCTTGGTTGAAAGCATAGATACCATTCAATCCGCGAAGAGCATTGTCATCACTCTCAAATTGAGACTCGATGTCCAAGATGTCGTAATGCGGTACATCTAGGAACTTATCGTTATCGCATGAGGACAAGGCAATGCACGCCAAACCCATCACTGCAAAACATTTAGCTATATTTCTCATAATGATTTCAAGTTTTGATTAATTAAAAGGTTACATTCAGACCGAACATATAGGTACGTGGATTTGCGTAACGACCAGTATCAAGACCGGTGTAGATAACGCTACCCTGACCTACCTCAGGATCACCATACTTCGTGTAAGGAGAAATGGTACAGAGGTTCTGGATAGAGAAGTAAGCACGTACTGATGTCAAGCTCAGAGGCTCCAACCACTTGCGTGGTACAGTGTAACCAATCTGGATATTGCTAATCTTCCAGAAGTCGCCATTCTCAACCCAAGCGTCGCTGATGCGGCTGTTCTTGTTGTTGTCGAGACGAGTCAAGCGAGGAAGAGTACCACCAGGGTTAGTCTCACTATTATACATCTTCTTATAGCTGTCTTTCAAGAGGGCAGGTGTCCATGAGTCATCAGATGGGTTCATGATAGAGAGACGCATCTTTGAGTAAGAGAGGATGTCCATACCGAGCACACCATAAGAATAGATGCTGAAGTCCCAGTTCTTATAAGTTGCACCGAGGTTCAAACCGAAGTTCATGGTAGGAAGACCATTGCCAAGAATCTGACGGTCTGCATCATCAAGAGTACCTTTCTGATCTGTATCTACGAACAAGAAGTCACCCATCTGTGCATCCTGTCCCTGTGCCTTTGCCTTGTCGAGCATCTCCTGGTTGGTAATGATACCAGCCACCTTGTAACCATAGTAAGAACCTACAGCCTCGCCCTCACGGCAGATAGAGTGGTTGTTCCACTGGAAACCCGTACCACTGACTGCACCGATGTTAGAACCATCAATATCATCAGCTGAGTAAGTACTGTTGCCACCGGTACAAGTTGCAGTGTAGTCAACACCCATCTTCTTGATCTTATTCTTCAAGGTAGAACCATTCAATGCTGCATTGATGCTCCAGTCCTTGTTAATCTGCTTGTTGTAGTTGATAGAGAACTCAAAACCGGTATTGTTGATCTGACCGAAGTTGGTATAGATAGAGGTATTACCTGCAGATGGACGAATCTGACGCTCCAACAACAAGTCCTTGGTCTTACGAGTAAAGAAGTCCATAGATACGTTCAAGTCACCATCGAGGAAACCGAGATCCAAACCAATGTTGAGCTGTTCGTTGGTCTCCCACTTCAAGTTGGTATCTACCAATGGAGCATAGAAACCAGTCTCTTGAGTTAACTGACCTGTAGTACCACCACCTGCACCTAGTGCATAGAAGTTGTACTTAGTATGAGCTGAAGAAAGAGCATATACAGAACGACCAGCGATACCACCAGCGTTACCTGTCTGACCCCAACCAAAGCGGACCTTAGCGTTGCTAATTTCCTTTACGTTCTTAAGGAAAGTCTCTTCCTTAGCACGCCATGCCAAAGCCACTGATGGGAAAGTACCCCAACGGTTACCAGATGAGAAGTTAGAAGAACCATCACGACGGAGGGTAGCTGTCAAGATATAACGATCGAAGAGGTTATATACCAAACGACCATAGTAAGAGATAGTACGGACCTGTGCATTGAATCCACCATTGCCCTGGATAGATTTTGCATTGGTAGTCAAAGAAATCAAACGGTTGTTAGGAGAAAGGAAGTCGTATGCGCTTGCACTAACCCATGAGCCTTCATACTTGCTAACAGTATTACCAACCATGAAAGTCAAGGTGTTGAAGTCTGTCTTCCAGTTATAAGTCAAGTAAGTTTCGATGCTCTTAGAGAGGCCCTTACTCTGACCGAGACCGAAGCTATAGTAAGCCTGGTTACGACCCTCATATTTCACCTCTGTCATCTTACCACCAATATTATTGTAACGCTTGTACATACCAGAGAACTCATCGTTATCAGAGTTGGTCTGTGTCCAAGACATAATGGTGTGAGCATTCAATGTATGCTGCTTGGTCTTGAGGAGAGTCAAGTCGATGTAAGGGTTGATAGAGATACGAGAGTTACGTGTAGTACGTCCAATCTCCATCTGAGAAGCATAAGGGTTCTGAGCGGTAGCGGTCATACCCTCCCATCCATCAGGAGTTGGAGCATAACCTGCACCGTATGTTCCATCAGGGTTAACAACGTTTACGTGAACTGCTTCACCTGTAGCTGGATCAATATAATCGAGAGATGGAGCCATCTGGGCGATATCACGCTGAGAAGAAAGGTTACCATTGTTACCAAGACCGATATTGTTACCCTTGACGGTAGAGTACATATAGTTCATGTCGGCACCGAGTTCCAAATACTTGTTCACCTTAGACTTGAGGTTTCCACGTGCTGTGATACGATCATAATTGGTGTTGACGATGATACCCTTGTTGTTGAGGTAACCTACAGAGAAGTTGTACTGAGTGTTCTCTGTACCACCACTAACTGATACGCCATACTGCTGGCGAAGGCTGGTGCGATACATTTGGTCTTGCCAGTCGATGAGGTTACGCTTGCCATCGTATGCCTCAGACCAAATCTGGTTGGTAAGACCTGCACCATCATTAGCCTTAGATTCACGGATAGAACGAGCATAGTCGTCGCCTGTCAATGTATTCAATTTGTAAGGGAGAGTCTGAATACCCCAGTCGGCTGTAACAGTTACGTTAGCCTTGCCTTTCTGACCGTGCTTAGTGGTAATCATGATGACACCATTGGCACCAGCAGAACCATAGATAGCTGTAGCAGACGCATCCTTCAAGACCTCAATGCTCTCGATATCAGAAGGGTTGACGAAGTCGGCGCTAGAGCCTACCTGTACTCCATCTACTACGTAGAGAGGCTGAGCATCACCATTGATAGTACCGATACCACGGATGCGAACGGCTGAGTTAGAACCAGGAGCACCATCTTGTGAAGTAACCATCACACCAGCAGCAGCACCCTGAAGAGCTTGTGCTACATTGACCGGTGTACGTTTCATCATCGACTTGGTATCGATGGAAACAACAGAACCAGTTACGTCACTCTTTTTCATAGTACCATAACCGATAACGACAACGTCGCTAAGAGCGGTGTTTTCTGACTTGAGGGTGATAGCGATATTAGTACGCCCCCCCCCCACATTTACTTTCTGTGTCACATATCCTATATATGAAATAGAAAGTTGTGCGTTTGACTTAGCGGTTACCTGGAATCGTCCGTCAAGGTCGGTCACTGTTCCATCGTTGGTGCCTAGCACACGAACAGTAGCGCCGATAACAGGTTCGCCACTTTCATCACTTACTAAACCTTTGACTAGGCTCTGAGCCGAGATTCCCAAAGGGAACAAACAGAGCAGGAATAATAATACTAACGGCTTTTCAATCATTTTCAAGTTCCTCATACGAGAATAGATTAAAAGTTTGTAATTATTAGTTAGTTGGTTATTGCCACATAAAACTGCTTTTAGCCATTTTAATTAGGTTTTTGACTTTAAACTCTCATTTATCTTTTAGGTTTTTGACCAAAGATTCATCTTTTACTTATACAATTCTCATCGTATGGCTTTTCGTATTATAAATGTGCGTAAACACTTCGTAACACTCGAAAACCGCTGCAAAAATAGTTTTTTTTTAGACACATCACTTTAGAAAACGAACCAAATTGTTTGTCGTATGATACAAAATGGGCTAATGAAAGAAACAAAAAGGAATCATGAAACAAAAGCGAACGTGCAGGTTAACATTACCTACACGTCCGCTTTTACTAAAAATTATTTAAAATGGGCTAAAGCCTGTTGATAGCTGAGTGGTATTAGGTGTAAAAGTAAGCATTTTCTGCGACTTTTGCCCTATATGAAGTGTTAAATGTAAAAAAACGCAACGAAATGTACCTATTTTCACCAAAAAGCGTTATCTTTGCAGTGATAATTAAGAACCAACTCACCATGAACAGAACTATCACAACGATTTTGGCCTGTATATGTTATTTCGCCGCATATGCGCAGAGCGGCAGACTTTTTAATACAGACCACCAACTTTCGAGTAACCTTGCCACGCAAGTCTTCCAAGACAACAATGGTTTCATCTGGATTGCCACCCGCAATGGGCTCAACGTCTTTGACGGCTACAACTTCCGGTCCATGCGAAAGGGCGAGAACGACCCTCGAAAGCCCAACACCAATTGTTTTAACTGCATCACGCAAGACAGCCATGGTTGCATCGTCTTGGGTACCAACCGAGGTGTGCTCATCCACGATGACCAATACTTCACCGAGGTTCAACTGCACAACGAACAAGGGAAGACCTTCAGTGCCTACATTCCGCATATCAAGCGACTGCACAACGGCAATATCTTGATAGGCACGTCAGGGTGTGGCATCTATCTGATGAAGAAAGGCACCCATACCTGCATACCTTTCGCACCAACTCTAGGAAAACTCAAATACATCCATCACATCACAGAAGACAGACAAGGACAACTTTGGCTAATCGCCGATGGCAACCAACTTTTCTTGCTCAACAAGAAAGGTCAACTCATTCGTCACGCCTTCGGGACACAAGACTTGAATGTCAGGGATATCCAGCAAGACTGCAAGGGCACCATCTACCTCGCCACCGAGAGCCAAGGCATCTATCGCCTCACTCCCGGCTCCAGCGTCTTCACCCAAATAACCGCCATTCCCAATCTTCCTGCCAGCACCATCTTCGTCAACAGGAACGACCGCTTATTTATCGGCTGCAATGGCGAAGGCATCACACTCTACGACCCTGTCACCAACATGACTTATGACAATCTCTTCTTTAGTCCACAGACCAACTTGTCGAAAAGCAAGGTAGGAAGCATCATCGAAGACCAGCAAGGCAACATTTGGTTCTCCATGTTGCAGAAAGGCGTGTTCATGCAGCCACTCAGTCCCAACGACTTCGGCTATATGGGCTACCGACTAGGCAAGTTTAATCTCATCGGCGACAACAGTGTATCGAGCGTGATGTTTGACAAGGACCACAATCTCTGGGTAGGAACCGACAAGGATGGTATCTACAAGCTCTCCCCCGATGGCAAGCACCTATTGGGGCACTATGCACCAAGAGCTGTCGTGCTCGGCGTATGCCAAGATACCCAAGGGCGTATCTGGATAGCCACCTATACCGATGGAGCAGGTACACTGGATGCCAACGGCACCTACCACCCACTCGACATCGAAGCCATCAAGAACACAGGCATCTATGACATCAAATGCGACAAGTGGGGCTATGTTTGGCTGACGACTTTGGGCGAAGGTGTGTTCCGCATCAGTCCGGATGGAGCCATCAAGAACTATAAGATGATAGCCAACGGCGATAACAATCCGAAGGCAAACTGTCCACCTAGCAACTATATCGTCAAGTTGGCTTTCTCGAAGGACAACTCTCACATCTATTTTGCCACGTCCGCAGGTTTGGCATGTCTCGACCGCAAGAAAGAGAGTTGGACTTCCACCTTCGGCGGTGTCAACTGCTTGGTCAGAAACTCCTTTTCTCATTGTGTCTTTGTAGATAGCAAGGACCAAGTATGGTATGGTACCGATGATGGTGCCTATTGCCACAACCTGTCGAATCCGAAGTTCTCCAAACATTACACCACAACACAAGGTCTGACCGACAACAGCGTATGCTGTATCAACGAAGACTACCTCGGTAGAATTTGGATGGGAACGAGCAAGGGCATGAGCTGCATCAACTTCATGGAAGGAAGAATCACCAGGCTCTATGCCGGGAATGGCATCCAGAGCAACGAGTTCTCCGATGGAGCCACCTGCATCTCCGCCGATAAACGTACCATCGTGATGGGTGGCACAGGAGGTATCAACAAGTTTGATGTCGCCCATGTCAAACTGCACCCTTGGAAGGCAAACGTCATCCTATCCGGCTTGCTCGTCAACAACGAGCCCGTCATGCCTTACATGGATTCGGATGGTTACACCATCACCGAGCATGGTGTCTATGATACGAAAGAATTCCATCTCTCCCACGAAGACAACTCTTTCACGCTCCAACTCTCCACACTTACTTATAATAATGTGGAGCAAATCGTCTATGCCTATAGCATCAATGACGAGGAGTGGCGCAAGGTACAGAGCGGAGTCAACGAGATTTCCTTCTCCCATCTATTGCCTGGCACATATCACTTCAAGGTGAAAGCCCTCTGCAATAGCTTCGAGACACCAGTCAAGGAGTTTACCATCGTCATCCATCCTGCTTGGTATGCCAGCATCTGGGCTAAGTTTGTCTATTTTCTCATCATCCTCGGCATCCTCTTGCAATATCAGCATTATCGCAAGCGACAGGAAGAAAGCCGCCTAGCCTTGCAACAACATATCCATGCCGAAGAGATGGGCGAGGCTAAGTTGCGCTTCTTCATGAACATCAGTCACGAGATACGCACACCGCTCACCCTCATCCTCACCCCTCTTCTCTCCCTCATCAAGGAAGACAAGGATGCCCATCGACAAGGCATCTACAACCTCATGCGCAAGAACTCCGAGCGCATCCTCCACCTCATCAGTCAGATGATGGACCTCAGAAAGATAGACAAGGGACAGATGGCGATGCACATGAGCGAGACCGACATGGTAAGTTTCATCAAAGATGAACACCAGCTCTTCGAGCAACAGGCGATCGCCAAGCAAATCACCTTCACCTTCTTGCATCAAGACGAGCATCTACCAGTCTGGATCGACCGCAACAACTTTGACAAGGTACTCATGAATGTACTATCGAATGCCTTCAAGTTTACCCCTGCCGGTGGCAAGATTCAGATTACCCTCAGCCAGACCACCCGCAATGCCATCATCTCCATCAAGGACAGTGGAAAGGGCATCGACAAGGACAAGTTGGAGACCATCTTCCAACGTTTCTACCAAAGTCCTACCCATTCCAACGACCGCAATGTGGGAACGGGTATCGGACTCGACCTGACACGTTCGCTCGTGGAGCTTCACTATGGCACCATCTTCGCCCGCAACAACGAGAGTACCCACACGCAGGATGAAGACTTCAAGACAGGAAGCGAGTTTATCATCACCTTGCCACTCGGCAAAGCCCACCTCAAGACAGAAGAAATCCTCGAAGAGAAAGCAGAGGAAGAAAACGAGGAAGACTTGGAGGAGCTACAGGAAATCGACGAGACATTGGAAGACACCCTGCAGGCAGAAAGCCAAGAGCCTAAGCCTCATTCCTCCAAGAGCACCATCGCCATCGTAGAGGATGATGAGGAAATCCTCCACTACCTGAGCCTACAGCTAGGCAATGACTTCACCATCCTCACCTACCCTAACGGCAAGGTGGCACTGCCAGAGATTATCAAGACGATGCCAGACCTTGTCATCTCCGACATCATGATGCCAGAGATGGATGGTAATACCCTGTGCAGCAAGATTAAGAACAACGTGAATACCAACCATCTTCCAGTGATTCTCCTCACTGCCATGAGTCGGGAGGAAAGTCAGTTGGCTGGTCTTGAGACGGGTGCCGATGCCTATATCACGAAACCTTTCAATATGGACATCTTGCGCCGTACGATACTCAACCTCCTTGCCGTGCGCCGTACCCTTCGCAATAAGTTTATGGGAAAGGAAAGTCCGGAACCAACCTTTGACACGGTGGAGACCAAGTCGCCGGATGAGGAATTGCTCAAACGCATCATGGAGGTCATCAACGAGAACATGAGCGACTCCGACCTGAGCGTGGACGTTATCGCACAAAAGGTGGGCATCAGCCGTGTACATCTCAACCGCAAGATGAAGGAACTGACCAATCAGACTCCGCACAACTTCATCCGCAACATCCGACTGAAACAAGCTGCCAAGTTGTTACTAGACCCCAACCGCAATGTCACCGACGTGATGTACGCCTGCGGTTTCAGCAATGCCGCCAGCTTCAGCACCATGTTTAAGAACCTCTATGGCTGTTCGCCACGAGAATATATGAATAAAGCGCAAGAAGAGAATCCATAACAGATTCTCTTGCTTGCGCTTACCTTTAAGCCCCAAAGCCAGAGGCTTTTCTAACTTTATTTAAACAAGTGTGGAACAAACTCCTTCAAGCATCTTCTCCAGGTGAGCCACTCATGGTGAGTGCCAGGAGAGACATAGACATCGAGTTTGATACCCAAATCCTTCAACTGCTGTGCCATCTTCTCCGTTCCGAAGTTTTCTTCTGAGCCACATCCCATGAACATATACTTGATGTTCTGGTTGTACTTCTCGGCATCGGCGAAGATACCATCAAAGCAAGTCTTCACATCCACGCCAAAGAGGGCGCCACTGAACGTACCGAACGCTGAGAACAGATCGAGGTGATTCAATACCGTATTAAAAGTTTGGCAACCACCCCACGACAAACCAGCCATCGCACGATGGTCTCTATCGGTCTTGGTACGGAAAGTTTGGTCGATCATCGGTATCAAGTCCTTGATGATGACATCATAGAAAGACTCTCCGTAATGATTGCGCTCCTCATCCACATTCTTGCCAGGACGAGGCACGAAAGGCTTTTTCACGTCACCACTCTCCATCACGACAATCATCGGTTCCGCCTTTCCCTCGGCGATGAGATTGTCCATGATATGATTCATGTGTCCTTGCTTGCTCCATCCGGTCTCATCCTCTCCCATTCCATGTTGGAGGTAGAGCACAGGATAACGTTTGTCGGGATGCGTCTCATACTCGGCTGGCGTATAGACCATGGCACGGCGGAACTGCTTCTGCGATGCAGCATAATAGGAAACGGAGCGCACTTGTCCTTGTGGCACTCCCAACTGAGGACGGTAGTAGTTGCCTTCCTCGCCCTCTGGCACTTCCAGTCCACCTGCCTCACGACAACAACCAAAGTAAGTCTCGCTTGCTGGATCGACCACCTGTACGCCATCCACATTCAGGAAATAATAATGGAAGCCTACCACCAATGGGTCGGAAACACCATACCAGTCGCCATCGAGGTCTTTCTTCATCGGGTATTTCTTGCCACAGATGTCAAAGATTACCTGCTTTGCCTCCGGTGCATGGAGCTTGACGTAAGCACGATGGTCCTTATCCACACGTGGATAGTTGGCATCCGGGATGATACCGAGGAGCGAGAGCATCATGTCGGCATATCGCTTGCCCATCGTGCGATAGCTCTCTGCCACGAAGTGCAAGCCATCGCCTCGCTGAGGGCATCCCTTGGAAGAGATGACGTGAGCCGTAGGAATGGTCTTGGCGATGTCATCCACGATGGCGATATGCGCCCAGCATTTACCCCCTTGGTCTTGCTGCACGGTCTCACCCACGAGCAATGGCACATCCTCTGCCTTGAGGTTCAACTCCTTGAGGATGTCATGGTAGATGGTATTCACACGGTTAGGCCAGTTGACATCACCATTGTTGGTCTCGCCTTGGTGCAGGAGGATTCCCTTGATGACACCTTGTTTCTGGGCAATCTTTGCCAGTTCGATGAGACGAGCGTAGGGATTGCCGTTGTAGCTGGCAGCGAAGTTCTTCATCCAGTCGGGCTGTTTCTTCAGGTAAGCTTTATAGGTACGCTTGTCGAAGAGGTCGATGCTGGCACCGCCCACAGCCACGGTGATGGTTCCCACCCGGATGCTGTCAGGCAAGTTGGCAACCATCTTCCTGCCGAAGTAATCGACGGGTGTCAAACCAGTAGTAGGACGAGCCTGAGGTGGCACAGCCGTATGCCATTCCCCTTTCTTCCATCCCGCCTTCTCATCATCCACGGCATACATCGCCACGAAGCGAGGATCCACACCCGTGCGGTCTTCCTCCTCTATGGCAGCATTGCCCTCCATATTGGATTGTCCAAAACAGAGATAGATGTGAAAATTGGGATCGGGAGATTGAGCAAATGCAGGAGTCGCCAACAGTAACCCCAGCACACAAAACATTTTAAATCTTTTTCTTTTCATTATAATAGCAATCAAAGAATTACTTCACCACTACTTTCTTACCATCCTTGATGACGATTCCCTTGTAGTCCTTGCCCACTTGCTGACCAGCGAGATTGAACATCTTTCCATCCTTAGCTATTTGCAAGTTCTCTACACGAGAAATACCAGAGGTCACATTCGTGATGATACGCTTGGCACTCTTAATTTTCACGGTTTGATAAACACCAGCATCACAACTGCTTTGGATAGCAAGCGAGTTGAGGGCAGTCCAATCATCAGAGCCACCAACCTTCGTATCATTGTTGATCTCAATTACAGCCTCCGTGCTACCAACAGGTATTTGATGACTATAATCAGGGATTTCACCTGATGGAGTCGCAAACTTTGGCAACCACTGCAAGCTATTAGTAGTAGGTTCAGCGAACTCCACCACATACTTCTGTGACTCGGTAGCCGACTTAGTATAGGTCAAGAGATTGCAGTCCTTGTCGCAAAGATACTGCATACTCCACTGCGTAAACTCCAAATATGGAGTGGCTGTCACTTGCTTGACATCACCGCTAGCAGACATATCTTGAAGTTCCTCATCACCATTCAGTTTGACAAACGCCACCTTATCAACATGAATAGAGGCACCCACCTTACCAAGAGTCAAGGTCAACTTATCAATAGCTTTACCATCATACTTATCTCCCAGTTCCAACTCTATCATATCCTTTGCAGGGTCGATTTCAGAATAATCAGCCACGGTCAAGTCCCAGTTTTTTTCACCATAGCCTTCAGCCTTCACGCCCACTACGAGTTTCATTTTGTTGTCTCCTACCTGTTTAAGGTCTGAATAATACACCTTGATAGCCTTGTAGTCGGCTGTCGAGATGGAAGCCTTACTAGTCAGATTGATCTCGTTCCAATCCTGTGTAGCTGTCACTGTCAATGCCAACGGTCCATTGATGTCAGCGAATTTCGTGAAAGCCCAACTAGGAGCACCACCGAAGTAAACGGTCTCAGTCTTTTCTGCAGCGTTAGAAACTCCTGCGAATGCAAGCATAGCAGCCAATACGAAAGTAAATTTCTTCATAAGTCTTTATGTTATTAGTTAATATTTTAGGAAGAGAAGAGATTCTAGGTTATCAGTTCTCTCTCATTATCGCTGGCAAAGGTAGAGAAAATACCACGAACTCACTTTATTTGAAATAACAAATACCTTACGAGACGTACAAAGGCATCCACTGTCGGTGCAAATTATTATACAAACAAGCGTTTTCGGGCTATTTTCCGAGATACCAGTCACTAATGAAAATAGAATTTCCCCACTAGCCCTTTCAAAAAAAGTCCCGACGTTTTTCCAATTTCCTCGGGACGTTTTTCCAAAAACATCGGGACGTTTTTAGAAAAGCGTAGGCAGGGAATGAGAAGTGGTAAGTGAAGCGGACTTACCTATGCCGTAAGAAGCAAAAAGGTCGATCGTGTCATCTCGACACAACCGACCTATCACGACTAACATTATTTCGGTTAATCTATATGATAAAACCTAAAACTAATGTTTTTCTCTATTCATTATTCTGCATTCTCCTTCCAGTACTCAGGAGCACCTAAGCCTGCTGCGAAGCCAGCGTAAGTGTGCTTGCGGAGATAATTGCTATCCCAGAGACCTGTTGGGCAACCCTTGCGCCAAGCACCTGTGGTATCAGGAGAATCGGTAGCACACCACTGGGTGATACCATACTGCTGATCCAAAGGAATAATCTCGAAGTACTTAGATACGACAAACTCATAGAGATCACGCATCTGCTTGTGCTGTTCCTCTGTCATCTGATTGGTAGGAACGGTGTTGCCAGAAGCATCTACGTATGCCATATCCAACTCAGAAATCTTGCAGAGTTTACCACTCTCAGCCATCAACTTAAGCATGTTGACGATAGCATTCTTTTTGCTCTCGTTGGTAGCCTCATCTGCATAGCAAGAGATGTGCATCTGGCTTCCGATACCATCAATCTTGGTCACGCCATCCTTCTCCCATTCACCAATCCAGTGAATCAAGCTCTTCAACTTCTGGTTGTTGTCCCAGTCTGCCTCCAAGTTGTAGTCATTGATGAAGAGTTTCAACTTCTCTGGGTCGCCATTGTGCTCAGCAAAGCTCTTGCGTGCATCAGCAGCTGCGATACGAACATAGTCGATGTCTCCAAGATAATCTTGCCAATAGAAGTTGGCAGCAGCATCTGCAGCACTGACAGTACCACGAGTAACCGACTGGAGGTCATACCAACCATCACCATCTTTATCCTGACCAGAGAGTGTCTCATTAGCGAGGTCCCAAGTGGTGACGTAGCCATCACAAGCCGCCATCATACCATCAATCCAAGTACCCATTGCCCAAGTCAAGGTATCCTTTTTCTCCTCGTCAGTGAGAGGAATAGAGTTCATCTTCGTCACCTTACAGATGCTCAAACCATGAACATCCAAGGTAGCACCTGCAGTCTGAGGTTTCAAGATGACATCATAGTCGCCACCCTCAACCTCAGGAAGGTTCAACTTGATATTGTTGCGACCTGCCTTAACAGGTACATTCACTGTCAGCTGCTGAGCCGAACCACCCCATCCATTCTGAGCGGTCAACTGTACGCCAGAAGCATCAGCTGATGAAGTCAAGTCGAGATAAGCGACATAGTTACCAGCATCCAAATGATTGGCAGTACTGATGAAGAACTGTGACCATTCACCAGTTGGTACGAAGTGGATGGCACCATTTACTACAGGAGGCTTACATCCCATTGCATAGAATGGGAAAGGACCATCAGTATAGCTCTGGCTGCATACCTCTTTCTCCACCTCCATTACAGGTGCCTCTGAGTGAGAAATGGTAACTGACTTCCAGTAAATCTTACCAACGAAGTCACCATGCTGGAAGAAGAGACCATTGCTAGCCATCGTAGGAGTCACATTGAACTCAATTTTCTGATAACCCTTGCCTACAGGAATGGAGAAGTTCTTGGAGAATCCACCACCCCAGTCACCAAGCTTAAAGCGGATATTGGCATCTTCCTTGCCTTCAGCCTTACACTCGATGGTCATCTTATACTCCTTGCCCTCGGTCAACGTAATGCCATTAACCAACCAATATTGAAGGACATACCAAGGATCCACTGCCTCTGGATTGGTGATTACCACCGCACCATCTTTGTTCCACTCAGTAGTAACAGTGGCAGGTGCACCTGTCCAACTATACCCAGAAAGCGTAGAGCAGTCGAGTTCATAATCCACCTTATCTACCTTTTGGCTAGGATCCACCTTGATTTCCTTATCGGCAATCAAAGAGTTGAGGTACTTGTTGTTCTGCTGAGAATGCCAAGCCAAAGTATGTCCATAAATCGTCAAGCCTGCATCCTTGGCATTGGCAACAAAGGAACTGACATTATCAAAGTTCATTACACCCTTGTTATCCACACAAGAAGCATACTTCATGGCATTGCCGGCGGTCATCTCGTCGAAGTTGCTACCAGCCAAGCAATACACAATACCTTGCTCATTGAACTCGGATGCGGTGAGCGCAACGCCCAACTTAAAGTCGGGGTTGCACTTGCCTGCGTCTTTCAGATCCTGTACATATTTCTTCAAAGGCTCATAGTTGTTGAGATACAGATAGTCCTTCTTGTTCTGGGTCATATCTGTACGGAACTCTGAGAACTTGTCGTCAGCGCATGAAGACAAAGCCAAGAGAGCTACCAAGCCTAGTCCAAAATTAATTCTTTTCATATTCATGATATAATCTTATTTCGATGATACTAACCCAGCATCTTACTGCTGAACATATTTAGTATTGAAGGTGACGACACCATTGATGTTGCCACGAGTCTGAGCTACGAACTGGTCACTGGTCTCCATCGTGATGCCACAACCGAAATCGACCTTGTAGTTGAGGGTGAGCAAGTCACGATCCTTGTTACCCCAAGCCAACTTGGCTGCCTTCTTCTCAAACTTGCCAGAACCTGTGGCTGTCATGCCCTCGGTATCAGAAGATACAGTGACATTGCCATCATTGTCAAAAGTAAGTTTCAAGTTGCAGGTGTATTTCACAATCTTATCGCTGCCATCTTCATTCTTACCTTCCACCTTGCTCACTGAGACAGGGAAGAGAGCCTCTGTCAAGCTCTTGGTGGTAATCTGGCAAACCTCATCCTTCTCGATGGAAGCACCTTGACGAGTTTCCTCCTTGGTCTGACCATTCTCGGTAATCTTATCAGTACCACGACGGAGATAGAAGCCCTCCCAAGGGTTCATGTATTTTACCTTATAGAGTACATAATCCTGAGGAGTTTTTGACCAAGCCTCCAAGTTTGTTCTAGAAGGAGTCTCACCATCTACCATAGGCTTACCACTCAGGATAGAGTCAGCTCCCACCTGCTCCAAGATACGAACAGGAATCACATAAGAACCCTTGACGCACTCTGGGTCTGCGAAGAACGCATCCTCCAACTTCACCTTCAGTCTGCCGAGCATCTCACCATTATAGTTGATGGTATTGCCATCCAAGGTGTAGTAGTTGGTAGGCATTGGCTTCACTGGAGTCACGCCGTCCTCGAAGAAGAGGTTGTCACAGAGAGACTCATCGACAGCCACCTTCAAGGTAATGTTCTTGCCATTACGAGCACCACCCATCGTAGAGACGATACGGATGATATGGTTGTTATCGTCTGTGGTGTTGAGGGTCTCGGCATCACCCAAGACCACGGTGCGGTCTAGGAACTGATGGGCAAAATATACATTGACACCACCCTCGTAATCAGGGAAGTCAGCATCACCGTTCTCGCAAGAGGAGAAACCGAGTGCCAAGATTCCCATGACAGCCATAGCTAAGATTTTCTTCATTTTCATAATTAATCGTATTTAATATTAGTCGTTGTTCTTTACATTCCAGCCCTTGTTCTGCTTCAAGTTGCTCCACTTGAGCGTCTCACTTTGTGGGATAGGACCATAATACATATAATCGCTATAATTTCTTGTCTCTACATCGATTTCTTCGAATGTAGGAATACCATCTACCTCGGTTACGTTGACACCCTTGGCTGTCTCGGCAATGTTAGCCTTCCAACGGCGGAGATCCCAGAAGCGGTGATTCTCGAAGCAGAGCTCGATACGACGCTCATTGCGAATCAACTCACGCATCTTTGCCTGATCTTCTGCACATTCATCGAGGTAGCCAGTATCGGTGATGCCAGCACGTTGGCGGATAGCCTTGATGACATCGTAAGCAGAATAGTTGTGAGTACCTTTACCCTTTGGTCCCCAAGCCTCGTTGGCTGCCTCAGCGTAATCCAAGAAAATCTCGGTGTAACGGATGTAGGCATTGTAGTGAGGCTGTGCATTGAGGTTGTTAGGGTCTGCGCTACAGTCGTCACGAAGCAACTTCTTCAGATAGTAACCTGTACGAGTTGAGGTACTAATCTTATTGAGACCGTCATTGGTATCTCCAGTTGCTGTCGTGTTGATGGTCTTGCCCTTGTACTCAGAACCATTGTGGATGATATAGAGGTCGAGACGTGGGTCACGATTGCTATAAGGATCAATGTCATCAAAGTCACTATTCTCCTCATCTGTGATAGGATAACCATTCGCCATAGGGAAGGCATCCACCAAGTTCTGAGTTGGATTGATGCGACCCTTTCCGTAGAGTGTAGGAGGGAAATTGTTCTTCTCTTGGATAACACCGAGGTCGTAATCTTCCTTACCCTCATTGACATTACTACGCCAAATGATTTCAGCAGGAACGGCACCTGACTTCAAAGCCTTGATTTCAGCTGCATTGTTATACCAGGTATTACCTTTGGCTGCCAAACCAGACACACCACCGATACGGTCGAGTACCTTGGCTGCTTCATCGGCAGCATTAGCAGCAGTAACATCACTGCCACCCTTGTAAGCCTCGCTAGATGCCATCAAGGCAACCTGCGCACGGATAGCCTCTGCGATACGACCACTGATACGACCAGCCAAGTGCTCACCGAACACACGGTCATAGACGCTCAAAGAAGCACCCAACTCCTTATAGTAAGCAGGAACCTCAGACTCTGAGTGCTGCTTGTAGTCGAGAGGCAACAACTTGATAGCCTCATCCAAGTCGGAGTTAATTTGGTCGATGCACTGTTGGAAGGTAGCACGAGACTGATTGAAGTCGGTGTTGGCATCTTCCACAGTGGTTGACAATGGCACACCCAAGAGTTCACCATCCTCTGACCAACCAGCATGAGCCTGAACGAGATAATAAAGATTCAAAGCTCTCAAAGCATAAGCCTCACCCTTGCGGCTCTCAGCGAACACCTTGGCAGCAATAGGATCATCTGCCCATTTCACGTTGTCAGCGATAGCAAGGAATTGGTTCAGATACTGGATAACAGAACGGCGACCATTCCATTGGCTCATTGGGTCGTTGTTAGCAGCCCAAGCACCTTGCGCCATTTTCGAGTAAGTGCTAGCCAAATCATTGGTCACTGCATCATCGGTGGCAATGTCCGTCTCGCTCGAATTGGAATATGGCAGATGAGAATAGGCATAGCCCAAGAGACCTTGTGCAAATGTAGGCTCCTTAAGCATCGCCTCTACACCTCGGTTATTCTCCTCGGCAGGCTCAAACAAGTCGGAGCAAGATGCCAACGACAAGGAGAGCGCAGCCAATAATATAATATTCTTAATTTTCATCTTAATTCGTTTTTATGAGTTATTAGAATGATGCCTTGACACCTATATTATAATAACGTGTCTGAGGAGCTTGACCTACTGACATCTCCAACCACTTGCGGTTGCCAGAGATAGTCAACAGATTGGAACCACTGACAAAGGCTGAAAGTGACTTCACCCAGGTCTTCTGGAACAAGCGACTTGGCAAGTCATATGTAACCTGAACCTTAGCCAAACGGAACGCATCGGTCTTGTACAACCAGAAATCAGAGGTCTGATAGTTGTTGGTTGACTTAGAAGCCAAGCGTGGATAGAGAGCTGTCGTAGCGTTCTCTGGTGTCCAAGCATCACGTGCAATCTCAGAGTACTTCACGTCACCCTCTGTCTTGAAGTAGTCACCCAAAGACAACTTAGATGCGTATGCCCCGAAGTTGGCTGTTCCCAAGGCGAAGAAGGTGAATCCCTTCCACTTGGCGGTGAAGTTGATACCCATTGTGAATGGAGAACCATACCAGCCACCCTTGCCGAGATATACCATATCGTTGGAGTCGATGACGTTGTCACCATTCTGGTCGATGTACTTCAAGTCACCAGGCTTCACTTCATTACCTAGTTTGCTCTGGTCAGCCCACTCAGCTATCTCTTCCTTACTCTGGAAAATGCCTGCGGTCTTGAATCCCCAGATGCCATCGAGTACCTTTCCTTGACGATTCTGATAATCATAGAGGTTGACCTCGTCACGCTTGGTGGCCTTGGTAGTATAATAAGTACCGGTTACACCGAGTGCCAAATCTACCTCACCAAACTTCTTGTTGGCTGTCAACGCAAAGTCGAAACCTGTACGACGGTCGGCATTGAAGTTGACCACAGGAATGAAACCACCTGTAGGATAACCATTACTCAAGTAAGATGGATAGTAAGTTGGATTGGAAACCAACAAGCCATCGGTTGTCGTTACGAAGAAGTTGGCATCCAAGGTCAGCAATTTCTGCCACAAAGATGTACGGAAGTTGACTGAGAACTCCTTACGGCTGATAAATCCCAAGTCATTATTTCCACCTTTGGTAGAATAGGCATATTGGTTGGTACCACCATCAGCCCAAGCATATCCGTAAGTCTGGCTCCAAGCTGGCATATAGAGATAATAACGCTGGTCATTAACAGCCAAGTCTATATCTTGCTTGATGTCGCTGTAGGATGCACTGATCATCATATCATCCACCACCTTGCTGTCCTTCAAGAAATTCTCATTCTTCAATCTCCAACCCAATGTCAAGGAAGGTGAAAGAGCCTCGCGATGACCTGGAGCCAACTGTGCTGAATGGATGGCTGCCATACCGAAGTCGAGATAGTACTTCTGGGCGTAGTTGTAAGACGCATCCAAAGCTAGGTTGGCACTTGAGTTCTTGTGATAAACAGCCGACTTGGTCTGCTGGAAACCAGAGGCAATCAACATGGCAGAAAGGTTATGCACCTTGCTGAATGTGTTCTGATAGTTGAACTGCGCAGAGAAGAGCATCGTCTGGTTATCCACACTATTACTGATGTTCTGCACACCAGGATGCTTGTCATCGCCTTCCTTCTTCAAGCTTACGATTTCATCCTTACCATTGATGTTTGCCCAAGTTGGGATATACACCGCATAATTATTGTCGAAAGAGGTATTATAAGAGGTGGCGTAATCGACTGCAAACTTTGTCTCGAAGGACAAGCCCTTGAGTAACTTCGCCAAGTTGATCTTGATACCTGTGTCGAACTGGAACTGGCGGCTTGTATATTTAGTCTTACCAGCTGAATAGATGTCACCAAAGATATGGGTAGAGTTCTCCTGGCTACCTGCCAAGAAGTACTTACCATCTATCAAGTTGGCATTGTTGATCAAAGCCCAGGCATTGGTTGCCGATGGAGAGATATAATCAATTGGTATCAATGGAGCTGCATTCTGTGGATAGTTTGGACGCATAGAAGCGGCAGTTGACCAATAGTTACCCTTGGCAGAGCTTGCATCATAGAATGTAGCATTGGCATTGACATAAGCCTTGATATCATCGCTGATGTTGACATCTACGTTACCACGTACATTGAAACGGTTGGTATGGTTGTGTTTAGCCTCACCAAACTTGAAGACATCACCTACTCGATAGAAGTTGATGTTGCTGTAGAAGTGAGCACGCTTGCCACCACCCTCAATCTCAGCAGTAGCCTCAGAGCGGTTGTATGCCTTTCTGATGTAATCAGAAGAGTAGTAATCCACGTTAGGGTAACGGTAAGGATTGTCGCCAGCACCGAAGTCATAAATCTCGTCCTTATAGAGAGGAGACAAGCCATCACTGGCACGTCCCTTATTATATAAGGTCATGTACTCAGCTGAGCTAAGATACTCAGGATAAGACTTGGCTACATACCAGCCTGTATTGGCAGTGACATCTACCTTGATGCCATCCACCTTACCTCGCTTGGTGGTGATGAGGATAGCACCCTTGGCAGCCTTGCTACCATAGAGTACCACAGCCTGAGCACCCTTGAGGAAAGTAATCTGAGAAATCTCTGAAGGAAGTACATTGGTTGCCTCACGTGGCACGCCATCCACCAAGACTAAGTAGCCTGCGTTGTTGGCATCCTGTGCCCAGAGTGAGTTGCCATTCCAACCACCTACCAACGCTTGCATGTTGTCAAGGCTATAGGTATGGTAGTCTTTCTTCATCAAGTCCTCTACATCGACCACAGAGACACCACCGAGGAGTTCATCCTTAGCCACCTGGCGGTAAGCCACTTGAACCATCTCCTTGTCAGCGTTCAGCGAGTCGGTTTCGTCTGCTTGCGCCGTCTTGGCATCGGCACTCAATGGAGCCAAAGCCACAAGACCTGCGACAAACAACTTGTAATTATATGATTTGAATGTTGAATTCATACGATCATCTATTAATTTGATATATTATAGTATTGCTTACCAACCAGGATTCTGTGGGAACTCTGCATAGAGTTGAGTCTGATCGGTTGGGAATGGGAACCAATAGTGCTTGGCAGTGAAGTCACGTTTGATGATAACTTTCTTGCCATAGCTAGATACTTGTCCATCCTCAGGATGTTTAGGGTCGCTGCTGACACGCTCAAACACCTGTTCGTACTTGGTATTGTAAGGAGCCTCCGTCAAGAGCAACCAACGCTGCAAGTCGTTGAAACGCATTCCCTCGAAAGCCAACTCCACCTCACGCTCACGACGAACTTCGTCCATGAACTTGTGAGCATTGGCTACATATTCAGCTGCTACATGTCCTGCGCCACAACGGTCACGAATGGTATTGATGGCAGCTTCAGCCGTCTTGCTAAAGTTGGATGACTTACCTTGCGCACCAGAGGTGGCGGCACAAGCCTCTGCATACATCAAGTAGATATCGGCAAGACGCATGTAAGGCAAGTAAGCATTGAAGGCTTTGTCGAAATAGGTATCAACCGCATTACAAGTGTGAGGAGCCAACTTTTGGATAAAGTAACCCGTGCGGCTTCCATTCTCAACATTACGCATGGTCTTCATACCATCTGAGGTGGTAGATTCTAATGAAGAAAGGTTACAATAGATATAATTTTTCAATACACCTGCTGCGCTACCATCATCATTGATAAACTTACATCCATCATATACGATGTCGTGATAGAAACGAGGATCACGGTTCTTCCAAGGATGCTCTGGGTCGAAACCGCCTGCAAGATTAGGCACCAACTCGCCATTCTCTATCAAGAAAGCAGGCTCGCCATTCGCCATACCATAAGCCTCTACCAAGTTGGCTGTAGGCTGGTGGATGACATTGTCATGAGGAACGATGCCATTCATCTTAGGACCAAACACCTTACCATGGTTCCAAGGTGAAGCCCATCTATTCTCATCACATGGACCACGGAAGATAGCTTCTGTAGAACCAGGCATCTGGTAGTTCTGATTGACAGTGTAGAAGATGTCATCGAAGCTAGAAGACTCGCTGGAAGAGATGACGTGATTATAAATATCGTCATAATTATAGGAAGCCAAAGCATATTGTGTCTGACCACCCTCTACCAAGTTGAGCAACTCGCCGAGAGCCTCAGCTGCCTTCTGGCTATACTCTGCATCATAATCGTATGTGATCTCACTCTTAACAGCTCCGAGTTTTGCACCATTCTTCATCAAAGGACTGGCTGCCCAGAGATAGTTCTTGCCAAGATAGCCCAATGCCATGATCTTGTTGATGCGAAGTTGGTTATGACCAGAGGTCTGCTTACCAGCTGTGGTCTTATCCCAATCGATAGGCAACAGGTCGGCAGCCTTGCGGAAGTCCTCTCCTGCCTTGGCTGCACATTTTTGATAAGAGAGACGAGGCAAAGTCAATTTACTACTAGCATCCAGCACCTGATCGATGTATGGAAGACCACCCAACTGCTGCATCATCTCGAAATGCCACCATGCACGGAAGAAATAAAGCTGACCAGCAATCAAGTTTTTCTCCTCTTGGGTAGCAGTTGTCAACTTGTCGAGATTAGCAAGACCTAAGTTGCACTTTCGGATGCAATACCAAGCGTGAGGATAGATAGAGTGAGACTTGGCATCTACCTTCGTTGGATTACTACCTGCACGATAGAACCAAGAAGCATATCCATTGGTATAGATATCGCGATAGTTACCCAAGTCCATTTGGTGGGTCATCTCTGCATCTGCCTTGGAATTGAAGACTTCATCGTCACCCCAGTTCCAAGAAGGAGCCCAATTACACTTCTCCTTGTCTGGCACGCAGTTGTAGATTTCCTCGATGAAGCCTTGGAAATTCTTGAAGGTCTTGAAAGCATCCTCAGAAGACACGGTTGCCTCTGGAGACTTATCCAAGTAATCCTCGCAAGAGCTCAACGATGTGGTGAGCGCCAGGGCTAGACAACCTGTATATAGTATGTTTTTAATATTCTTGTTCATTTGTATTCTCTTTAAAAATTACAATGTAAACTTGACACCTAAGTTGAAACGTCTTACTGTAGGATAAGCTCCAAGTGAGCCCCATGTAGAGAGGTTGGACTCACGGTCGTCTGGCATACGTGTCCAGAGCCAAAGGTTATTACCATTGAGATAGACCTTCAGGTAGTTGATTCCCAAGTGCTTGATCCATCCCTTTGTCCAAGTGTAAGCGATTTCCACATTCTTCAGACGGATGTAAGAACCATCATATAGGAACTGGGTACCATTGCTGTAATTAGAGGTCGTCGCTCCCCAACGTGGAACTCGTACATCTGCATTGGTATTGTCCTTATCCCACCAAGAACCTTGGTCGAAGACGGTGTCCAACTTGCTACCGAAGCTAGTAAGACTTACCTCACGAGTCACATTGGTTACTCCATAGAACTGAGCGAATGCCGAGAAGCCCTTCCACTCGAAACCGATGGTGGCATTGTAAGTGTTCTGAGGGCTGTCGCTATAGCCGTACGGAGCCTTATCGTTGGCATCCACGATACCATCACCATTGTAGTCGATGATGTAATAGTCACCTACCAAACGGTAGTTCTCATTCACATCATGGGCAGGAGAGCCATACAAGTCATCGATGTTGTTCAAGTAACCATTGCTCAACCAAGTCTTGGTCTGCTTGATGGCATAGCCTGCTTGTCTCAAGTTGGATGGTGCCATACCTGGGTCATCCTTGATGAGCACCTTGTTCTTGGCATGGGTCATATTGAAGTTACCCCAAAGACGAAGACCATTAGCAAAGGTCTTGTTGAGCTTTACTTCCCACTCATAACCTGTGGTACGAACTTTACCCAAGTTGGCTGTTGGCGCAGAACCACCGAGATAAGAAGGAACGGAACGCTCGTCACCACGTACCAAGATGTCGTCACGAACATCACGGAAGACATCGAAGGAACCTGTAATCAAACCACCCAAGAAACCGTAGTCAGCACCAATGTTCAACTTCTTAACTGTCTCCCACTTCACGTTTTCATTGCCGATGGAAGCCTCACGATACCAAGTATAGATACTCTTGTTGTACTTTTCATCCATGATGGTGTTACCACCGTATGCCCACTGGCTCATATACAACCAACGGTTGCTATCGAGGAATGGGTCACCCAAATTGTCATCACCAATCTCACCGTATGATGCACGGAACTTCAACATATCAATGATGTGCTTATCACGAAGATTCTTCATGAATTTCTCCTCAGTTACAGTCCAACCAATAGCACCTGAATTGAAGAAAGCGAAGCGATTATCCTTGCTAAACTTCTCTGATCCGTTGTAAGCACCATTGTACTCGATGAAGTAGCGACCATCATAGTTATAGGTTGCACGGAATGCCCAGTCTTCACGATAGGCAGGAATGACACTACCTCTAGCATTTTCCTGGCGTGAGAACAAGCCCATGGCAGAAACATCATGCTTACCAAACTTGCGTGCCCAGTTGAGCTGTGCCTGATAGTAGAGATTGCGAACTGTTGCAGAGTTGTTCACCTCACCTGCCATTGTCGTCCAGCCCAATGGTTGCTGATAATCGAACTTGTTGTTCGTCTCATTATTATATCTATAAGAAACATTACCCGTATCTGGATTGATCCATTTCTGAACAGGATTGTTGTTGGCATCATTGATACCACGTTTCACCTCAATGAAGTTGTTATCCCAAGAAACCGTAGCACGGAAATTCAAGCCCTTAGTGATGAAGTCGAGTTTCTGTTCCAAGGTGAAGTCGGTGTTGATACGAGTGGTAGTGGTCTTAGAAGCACCACCTGTAGAAAGTATCATCGCCGAGTTGGTGGTGTTGGAAACAGCATCGTAATAACCCCAAGTTCCATCTGAGTACTTTGGAAGGAATACATCTGGAGCGATGTTGTAAGCACCTGACCACTGCTGACCCATCTGCCAAGCATCATTACTATTGATATCGTTGAGCATAGGAGCCTTCTTCACACCATTGGAACCAGCGAGGTTCACCTTCAAGGTCGTAGTTGGGGTGATGGTGAAGTCCAAGTTGCTTCGCACGTTGATACGATCGAAGCCATATCCTGACTTGTAGTTACGTCCGTTGTCATATACACGGAAGAGGTCGCCCTCATGTACATAGTCGGCAGAAGCGAAGTATCTTACAAACTTGGTACCACCGCTTACATTGACATTGGCATTGTAAGACATAGCTGCGTCCTTGAAGAGGGCATCTTGCCAATCCACGTTAGGATAACGCTCACGCTGTTCCTGGGTGGTCTGATTGCGGTAGTTGTTGATAAATTCCTGTGAGCGGATGTTTGCCCAAGACTCAGGAGTCACGCCCAACTCATGCTCGATAGCTCTGTTGCGGAGCATCAAGGCATCGTAAGAGTCGTACTTGTTAGGCAACTTAGAAGGAGACTTCAATGTAGTATTGAAACCTACGTCAATCTTTGCCTTGCCTTCCTGACCACGCTTGGTGGTAATCAAGATGACACCATTGGCACCCTTCACACCATAGACTGCTGTAGCGGAAGCATCCTTCAATACGGAGATACTCTCCACAGAAGAGATATCCACACTGCTCATAGGACGCTCGATACCATCGACGAGGACGAGAGGGTCGCTGTTGTTCCAAGAGCTAGAACCACGAATGATAATCTGTGGCTCCTCCTCACCAGGCATACCATTACCCTGCATGGTGGTAACACCAGGGAGGTTACCCGTCAAGGCTGCACCAATGTCGCTGACACCGGCGGCACGCTCCAAGACCTCACCTGTGGTCTGGGTGATGGAACCCACGACAGAAGCTTTCTTCTGCTGGCCATAACCAACGACTACCACCTCTCCAAGGGAGTTGTCATCAGCAAGCGTAATCTTGAACTCTCTCTTCTTTCCCACTTTCACCTCTTGGGTGTTCATACCTACGTAGGTAACAACCAAGACGGAACTTTCAGAAGGAACGGAAATCATGAAGTTACCATCCATGTCGGTGATAGTACCTGCATTGGGATTTCCCTTGATTTTCACTGTAGCACCAATCAACTCTTCTCCAGAGCCGTCAACGACATGACCTTTCACATTGATTTTCTGTGCCTGTATGCTCAGACAGCAAATCATCATCATGAAAAGCAGGGCTACTGATCGTTTCATTGTTAAGATCTGTTTAACCATGTTCTTTCATTTTTGATTTATGTTTTGTTTTAGGTTACTAACAAATTTCTTCTTTTGTCGGCTGCAAAGGTATCTATTTATAGGGATTTCGCCTTTGTATGGAGTAACAGATACTTTAGTTTACGTTACAAACCTTGCGCACCCGTACCTTGCCGTCTTTTAACACTTGTTTGATAATATACATGCCTTTTTGCGGTTTTGCCACCTGCTGACCCTCTATATTATAATATAAGGTGTATTTCACGTCTGCTGTGTTGGCAATTGTCTCTTCGATGCCTGTGGTTTGTTTCAAATACCATTCTTTATACCAGTTCATACAGGCATAACCGCAACATTCTTCGAACAATCCGTGCTTCTTGGCATTCTGGAAACCAGGAATCACCTTGCCCGTTTTAAGATATTCATCAATATCGTAATATTCCTGTGGATGGGTAATCGTCATTCCGATATTGCCAAAGTGGTCGTGAACTGCCTTCCATGCCAATCCCCATTTCGAGGTTGATGCTGTTGCCCAGCTTCCCAGGTTAGGCTGTGTCCACTGTCCCCACTCATTGTAGTGACCTTCGTTCGCCTTGTCCGGATCTTCCGGACTCCAGTCTATCTCCGTTACCATGATAGGCTTACTTGTTACCATAGGCACCTGCGCCTGGAAGTTCTTGATAAAGGTATTGTGATCACAGTTCTTATCAGTCATGTTGCCATACCAGCCTGAGTAAACATGCACTGCGTAAGAGAAATTGTTCTCCGTATCGATAATAGGATATTTGGAATAGCCCACATAGTTGCTCTGATAGCCAGAACCTGGCACCCAGATAATACCCTTGAAGCCAGTGGCACGAATCTCATCTACCACAGGCTGGAAGAAATCATGGAGAGCCTTGTCTGATTGAGAGCCATTAGCCAGCAACACATTAATAGGCTCATTGGCTAGCTCGATGCTTACTTGTCCAGCATTCTTTTGGATGGTGGCATTGGAAGCGAAGAGTTTCCACACCTTCTTAAGATATGCCTGATATTCATCTCCCACCTTGATATTCTGTGGACAAACGCCAGGAGGGCGAACGATGACATAGAGACCATGAGCCAAGGCTTTCTGCACCAATTTGACATAGAGTTTGCTCAAGAAAGTCTCATAGCGTTTCTCACTAAAATACTGGATGTTGTTTTCTTGGGTTCCTGCTGGCGCATTATAGTTAGTCCAACAAGGATCCATGTGAAGACGGAAAACCGTACAATAAGCACCTTGGCTCTTGTCGGTGATAGCGGTGAACATCTTCTCGAAATAATTCAAGCAAGGGGTCACATCACTGACACTATAACCACCAGTTCCCCAACGGTTACCATTGAAATAACGGTTAGGCGTATCCATCACACCATGCAAGACAACGGTCTTGCCTTCTGAATCGACTAGGTTCTTTCCCTCCACATGGAGGTCTGGAAGATTGTCTGCAGCATGTCCCGCCATCGACATCAGTGCCAAGGCAAGCGACAATAATAACTTTTTCTGCTTCATATCGGTTTTAATTTAATTATTCTTAGGTTTTATCTTTTATGCTCATTGTAGCCGTATCATATGTTGTCCATCCAGGAAGAGTGTTGGCGAGGTATTATATATAATAAGGTTGAAGGCTTAGCTATCGAGATGGGGTTGGGAAGAGACATCCTCTTGGAAGAGAGAAATGGCACGTATCACTACGTACCATTTCCAAATAAACCAATTAATCATGATTATTTCTAATCAAGTTTTATTCTCAATATATATAAACCTAAACCTATACTTGTATAATAACCTATAATCATTCATACCTAAAAACACTTTTCTAGCTGAATCAGTTTCAACACTGCAAAGGTACGACATAAAATCAAGATGCGCTTTTCGATACGTAACACATACTTTAGCTATTAAATATCTTGTAACATATACTTTTTCTCATGTAACATCGCATAAAAATAGCTATCAAACCTGCAAAAATGCAAGAAAAGTAGCCTCTATTTCGATAAAAAGCAGTATTTTTGCAGCCTAAAAGCTAAAGACCAATTCGTCATGAAGAGAAAAATCAAACTTATTATCGCAGGCATTCTTGCCTGTATCTGCCATCTGTCAGCACTGGCACAGAGCGGCAAACTTTTCAATACAGACAACCAATTATCCAGTAATCTTGCTACACAAGTGTATCAAGATACCAATGGTTTTATCTGGATTACCACCCGCAATGGACTTAACATTTACGATGGCTACAACTTCAGTGTCGTAAAGAAAGGAGGCAAGGACAATCGTGAACTCAACACCAACTACATCAACTGCATCGCACAGGATTACGATGGGTACGTACTTCTCGGCACCAACAGAGGATTGTTGCTCCACAATGGTCAGTACTTCCTGGATATTCCCCTTCCCGACGGCAAGGGTAATCCTATCTCTACCTATGTCACCCACATCGGGCGACTACAAAACGGCGATGTGCTCATCGGTACATCTGGCTATGGTATCTTCCTGATGAAAAAGCAAACACGCAACTGTACTCCTCTCAAGGCGACACAAGGCAAAATCACTTTTGTACTCACCTTCCTGGAAGGCAAGCGTGGTGGACTTTGGATTATCAGCGAAAGACACGAACTGTTCTTCCTTGACAAGAACGGCAATCTCCAAACACACATCCCAGGTACCGAAGGACTGTTGGCGCAAGACATCCGACAGGACAGCAAGGGTACGCTCTATCTTGCCACCAAGGGACAGGGTGTTTATCAGATGACACCAGGCGCAAGGAGTTTCACCAAGATTGCACAAATCGGCAACCTCCCTATCAAGACCATTTACACCAGCAAGAACGACCGCCTCTTCATCGGCTGCGATGGAGAAGGCATCTCCCTCTATGACCCTACCTTCAAGATGGTCTATACCAATCCTTTCTTCAGTTCGCAGACCAATCTGTCGAAGAGCAAGGTGGAGAACATCATCGAAGACAAGCAAGGCAACATCTGGTTCAGCATGATGCAGAAAGGCGTGTTCATGCAGCCACAAGGTCTCTACGACTTCGGCTACATGGGCTTCCGTTCGGGCAACCACAACCTGATTGGTGACAACTGCGCCACCAGCGTGCTCATCGACAAGGACAATCATATCTGGGTAGGAACCGACAAGGACGGCATCTACCAACTCGCTCCCAACGGAAAAGGCTGCCTGGGGCATTACGTTCCACAGGCTACCGTCTTAGGGATATGCCAAGACCTCAAGGGGCGCATCTGGATAGGAACTAACGAGAATGGAGTCGGTGTACTCGACGGCAGTGGCAATTACCATCCGTTAGACATCAAGGAGTTGGAAAACATGGGCACTTTCGACATCAAATGCGACAAGTGGGGATATGTATGGTTTGCTACCATGGGAAAAGGCATCTTCTGCATCAGTCCTGACGGCAAAGTCAAGAACTATCAGATGCAAAGCAATGCAGAAAATGACTCGAAGATGAATAGCCTGCCCAACAATTACATCGCCAAGATAGCCTTCTCGAAAGACCATTCTCGTGTATATGCAGCCACTTCTATCGGCTTGGCTTGTCTGGATAGAAAGAAAAACAGTTGGACATCAGCCTTTGGTGGGGGGGGTAAACTGCCTGAATCGAGGCTCATTCTCGCATTGTGTCTTCGTGGATAGCCACGACCGCATCTGGTACGGCACAGAGGATGGTGCGTTCTGCTATCATCCACGTGATATCCAACACCCGAAGCATTATACCACAGCGCAAGGACTGACAGACAACAGCATCACCAGCTTCATCGAAGACAACTTGGGACGCATTTGGATAGGAACCACCAGCGGTCTGAGCAAAATCAACGTGAAAGAAGGTACCATCACCAAATACTACGTGGAAAATGGCGTGCAGAGCAATGAGTTCTCTGATGGAGCAGCCTGCGCCACTCCCGACCGTCGCTTCATCGTGATGGCTGGCACAGGTGGCATCAACATCTTCGAGGCTTCCCGTGTAAAGCAACATCCTTGGAACGCCACGGTCAAGTTGTCCGGTTTCTTACTGGGCAACAAGCATGTCGTTCCTTTCATGAAGTCTGGCAGTTATACCATCACCGAGAAAGGCGTCTATGACACCAAGGAGTTCCATCTCGATCACGACGACAACTCCTTCACCCTCCAGCTCTCCACCCTTACATATAATAATGTGGAGCAAATCGTCTATGCCTACAGCATCAACGACGAGGAATGGCGCAAGGTACAAAGTAGCATCAACGAGATTTCCTTCTCCCATCTGCCTCCAGGCACCTATCACTTTAAGGTGAAAGCCATTTGCAACAATTACGAGACTCCTATCAAGGAGTTCACCATCATCGTTCACCCTGCTTGGTATGCAGGATTCTGGGCGAAATGCGTCTATTTCCTGATATTCTTCCTGCTTATCAATGCCTATATGAGACATCGTAAGCGCCAGGAGGAAGACCGACTCGTCTTGCAACAGCATATCCATGCCGAGGAGATGGGCGAGGCAAAACTGCGCTTCTTCATGAACATCAGTCATGAGATTCGCACCCCTCTCACCCTCATCCTCACCCCATTGCTCTCGCTCATCAAGGAAGACAAGGACCCACACCGACAGAGCATCTACGACCTGATGCACAAGAACTCAGAGCGTATCCTCCACCTCATCAACCAGATGATGGACCTCAGAAAGATAGACAAGGGACAGATGGCGATGCACATGAGCAAGACCGACATGGTAGGCTTCATCAATGATGAATATCATCTATTTGAGCAGCAAGCACTTGCCAAGCAGATATGCTTCACATTCCAGCACGACGACGAACAGTTGCCTGTATGGATAGACCGCAACAACTTCGACAAGGTGCTCATGAACGTACTCTCCAATGCCTTCAAGTTCACCCCTACTGGCGGCAAGATACAAATCAGCCTCAGCCACACCGACCATCATGTGAGAATATCCATCAAGGACAGCGGAAAGGGCATCGACAAGGATAAGTTGGAGACCATCTTCCAACGCTTCTACCAGAGTCCTACCAACCCTAACGACCGCAACGTGGGTACAGGCATCGGCTTGGACTTGACCCGTTCGCTCGTAGAACTCCACTATGGCACCATCATCGCCCGCAACAATGCTGACAGCTTAGGTGTCGATGCTTCTGCTGGGGAAGAGAACTTCAAGACCGGCAGCGAGTTCGTCATCACCCTTCCGCTCGGCAAGGACCACCTCAAACCAGAGGAAATCCTCGAAGAGAAGGTGGAAGAGGGAAAAAACAAGGAAGAACTGAACGAGTTGGGAGAGATGGAAAACGAGGGTGAGAACGGCAAGGAGGGCGCAGAGCCTGAGAAACAGATCAGTACCGCCAAAAGCACCATCGCCATCGTGGAAGACGATGAGGAGATTCTCAAGTACCTAGAGACACAGCTCTCCGACAACTTCACCATCCTCACCTACCCTAATGGAAAGGTGGCTCTGCCAGAGATCATCCGACAAGTGCCAGACCTCGTCATCTCCGACATCATGATGCCAGAAATGGATGGAAAGACACTCTGCAGTAAACTGAAGAGCAACGTCAACACCAACCATATCCCAGTCATCCTCCTCACCGCCATGAGCCGAGAGGAAGACCAGTTGGAAGGTCTTGACATGGGGGCTGATGCCTATATCACCAAGCCATTCAACATGGATATTCTACGTCGCACCATCCTCAACCTCCTCTCCGTGAGACGTATGCTCCGCAACAAGTTTACTGGACAGGAAAGCCAGGAGGACAAGGTGGAAGCCGTATCTGTCAAGTCACCAGACGACCAGTTGATGGAACGCATCATGGAAGTCATCAACGAGAACATCAGCGACTCAGACCTCAGCGTGGATATCATCGCACAGAAAGTGGGCATCAGCCGAGTTCACCTGCATCGCAAGATGAAGGAGCTGACCAACCAGACACCACACAGTTTCATTAGAAACATCCGCCTGAAGCAAGCAGCCAGATTGCTGAAAGACAACAAGCACAACGTGACCGAGGTGATGTATGCTTGCGGTTTCAGCAATGCCGCCAGCTTCAGCACCATGTTCAAGAATCTGTATGGTTGTTCGCCACGTGACTACATGAACCAAGCTTTGGAGAAGAAAATGTAACAAACAAAGGCCTCTGTGCAACATAGGGAAAAGTCTTAGATACATAAAGCACATATAGAACACAAAGAAAAGCGGTAACTTTGCAACGGAATCATTGATATGAGATTCGCATAACTAGAAATCATTAAAATCAAACTCATCAATATGAAGAAATTAGCAATCTTACCACTTTCTTGTATGTTCGTCCTCGGAGCGCATGCACAGACAGCCGAGTTCGACTACTTCAAGTATGCCGGCAACGATGCCCGCTTCAACGTGGAAATCGACAAGAGCCACCAGTACTACAACCCTGTGTTGGCAGGTTTCTACCCAGACCCATCCCTTTGTCGCGTGGGTGACACCTATTACCTCGTCAACTCCTCGTTCACCTTCTTCCCTGGCGTGCCATTGAGCACGAGCAAGGACTTGGTCAACTGGCAGCCAGCGGGGCATGTGCTCGACCGCACCTCACAAGTGCCATTGAAGGGACAGAACGTATCGGGTGGTATCTTCGCACCTGCCATCAGCTACAACAAGAAGAACAAGACTTTCTATATGATCACCACCAATGTGGGCGCTGGCAACTTCTTCGTGAAGTCTAAAGACCCATCCAAGGGATGGAGCGAGCCTATCTACTTGCCAAAGATAGACGGTATCGACCCAAGTTTCTTCTTCGATGACAACGGCAAGGGCTACATCGTACACAATGGTCCGGTGGTAGGCGGTGCCGATTATGAGGGACAGCGTGCCATCCGCCTCTTCGAGTTTGATGTGAAGGGCGACAGCATCAAGGGCGACTTCAAGCAGATTCTCCGTGGCGGTACCCACGTGGAGGCTAAGCCTATCTGGATTGAGGGTCCACACCTCTTCAAGAAAGACAAGTACTATTACTTGATGTGTGCCGAGGGTGGTACAGGCGGTTGGCACAGTGAGGTCATCTTGCGTGCCAAGAACCCTGCAGGTCCTTGGGAGGAATGCCCAAACAACCCTATTCTCACCCAGCGCACAGGTCTCGACCCTAACCGTAAGGACCCTGTATCAAGTGCCGGCCATGCCGACATCGTGGAAGATGGCAAGGGCAACTGGTGGGCTGTGTTTTTGGCTTGCCGACCATACGAAGAGGATATGTATAACACGGGACGTGACACCTATCTGCTGCCAGTGACATGGAAGAACGGTTGGCCTGAGATCCTTGCCAAGAACACTCCTATCGCGACTGTGGGTGAGAAGGCAGGATTGAAACCAGCAGAGAAGAATGAGTTCTCCGGCAACTTCAGCTATACCGATAACTTTGAAGCTTGCGATGGCAAGAATGGTTTGAAACAGTTGAATAGCCGTTGGATGTTCCTCCGTGACTTCACAGATTGCTACAAGGTAGAAAATGGCAAGTTGACGCTGAATCTCTTGCCTGGCAACATCTACAAGCGTGAGCCAATGTCTGCCATCTGGGCTCGTCAGCAGCACGGTACCTTCACTGCCGAGACTTCGCTCAACTTCACGCCTCGCAACGACAAGGACATCGCAGGCTTGGCACTTCTCCAGAAGGAAGACCACAACTTTGTGCTTGGCAAGACGATGAAGAATGGCAAGCTGATGCTCACCCTGACTCGTGCCGAGAAGAACAACGTGACCATCGCCTCCACCCCTATCAAGGATGGCGAGTTGCGCCTCAAGGTAGAAGGTCACGGTCGCTATTATGACTTCTTCTACGCAGAGCAAGGTAGCGACTGGCAGTTGCTTGCCAAGGGCGTAGATGCCAGCAACTTGAGCACCCAAAAGAGCGGTGGCTTCATCGGTGCCGTCATCGGTCTCTATGCTTCCTCCAACAAGGAATAACTTTCCTATTACTTTTAGAAGACAGATATCACTCTCCCTTCACTTTTCGAGGATTTATGCTCACTATCAATAAGTTGCATTGAATGGAGACTAAATGTAGAGAGCCACAAGCAATGCAAAAATGGCGTTTAAACGGGCGGAATGTGCTTAAAAAACATAGATTCCGCACGTTTAAACGCCATTTTTTATATTTATTCACTTCTTACTCTCGCATAATAATAGAAATGAGAGCCATTCTACCATACCGGTTTAGCAAACGAGTCAAATCAAGTGCAACTTGCAGAGTTCAACCGTTCATTAGCGCATTATGGAAATAAGAAAGTAGCCAAAATCAAAAGTTGGTATGACGCTTTCGACCAACTAGCCATTCTCTTGGAGCAATCGCAGCTTGAAAAGAAAATCATCTTCATTGATGAAATGCCATGGATGGACTGTCCACGTTCTAGTTTTTTATCTGCATTAGAACACTTTTGGAATGGTTGGGCTTCAGCCCGAAAGGACATTTTGCTCATCATCTGCGGAAGTGCGACCTCATGGATTATCAATAAAGTTATAAAAAACCATGGTGGATTACACAATCGTGTATCAGTAAGAATACATCTCAAGCCATTCAACATGAATGCGAGTTATATGCTAAAGGATTACAACGATGGGGTTAATGCAAAACTCATACGCATGGGATATACAATCTGTTGTTACTATGGATGACTTATTCATATAAAGGCATAGAGAGAAGAGTATAAAACCACGACAGAGAACGATGAAAACGTGGGTTTTGGCGATTGCTTGAGTATCGCCAAACCCCATTTTTTACACCGTAAGAAGCGAGGTTATTTCTTACTCAAGTCCAGCACCATCTTACCGACCCAGATGGCACTCTTGCCATTCTGGTCAACAGGCACTGGCTTGCCATCCAAATCCTTCACATACTGCAAATCCTTGAAGTAGGTGTGGCTATGTCCACCCAACACCAAGTCGATGTAGCGAGAACCAGGAATCATCTCGGTATCATCGTCTCCATCCACATCCCAACCTAAGTGGGAAAGACAGATGATGACATCACACTTCTCCTTCTTCTTCAAGAACTCAGCCATCTCTCGACCTTTCTCTACAGGATTCTCATACTTGATGACACCATAGTTGGCCTCACTGACCAAGCCTTTCAACTCAGGACAAAGTCCGAAGACACCAATCTTGACACCTTGACGATGGAGAATCACGTAAGGCTTGACGATGCTTGCCAATTCTGTACCCGTGAAATCGTAGTTGGCACAGACGATAGGGAACTTCGCCATCTTGAAGATACGCACCATATTGTCAATGCCAAAGTCAAACTCATGGTTGCCGATGGTAGCAGCGTCATACTTCATCTCGTTCATCAAGCCAACCTCCACGTCGCCCTTGAAGAGCGAATAGTAAGGAGAACCTTGCGAAAAGTCGCCACTATCGAAAAGCAAGAGGTCAGGATGAACCTTTCTCTCTTCCTTGATCATCGCCACACGGCGAAGATAACCACCACGATTTGCCATCGCCGTATCAGCGAGGTTCGGATTGATTGGCATCACACAAGAATGGGTGTCATTGGTATGGAGCACCACCAGTTGCTTCACCGGTTTACTTGTCTTCTCACCCTTAGCTTGTGCCTCTGCAGGCTGCATCGCCAACATGGCAAATGCGAGTCCTATATATAATAATGTATGTTTCAGCATAAATATCCTAATCTATTATTTACTAATCCACTACGACTCTTCCTTCCACCTGAGACTCTACGCTCTCGCCTTTCGCCATCTTCTCGCGGAAGTAGCTCATGATGATATAGCGCACGTTGTTCTCCTTTGCCTTAGGAGCTACGACATCGGTGCCACTCTTGAAAGCAACAAGTTGGTCGTTTCCCTCTGCGAGATAATCCAAGGTGGCGATACGATATTGCTTCTGTGGGTCAACAGGCTCACCGTTGATGGTGGCACTCTTGAGATGACCATCCTTGGTGATGACGAGGCGCACCGCATGGCTCAGTCCCTCACCGCCACGATGAGCGATCTGCTGGAAAAGTTCCGTCACCTTCTCACCCGTCAAGGTCAAGAAGCAAATCTTGTTCTCGAAAGGAGCCATGTCGTTGACATCTCCCACCGTCACCTTGCCCTTGGCAAGATTGGAACGGATACCTCCCATATTATACACAGCGAAGACCGGTTGCTCATGGAAGTCTCTTCCACCCCATACGAGGATGTCGGTGAGCAAGTTACTGAGTTCGCTCTCTGGACGATGGCGAGTCATGTCATGGGAAAGAGTTCCCACAACAGGTCCCATGATGCTGTCCACCTTATTCTTATATGGAGCGATAAAGGCTGCAGCCTCAGCATCAGGCTGGGCATCCCATTGTTTGTCTATCAAGATGCGAGTACGTTCCACTTTTGCCACCTTGTATTTTTGGGCGGCACAAGGATTGGCAATGAGCAAGAAGGTTGCAGATGCCAATGCTAAAAATGTTTTCTGTCGATTTCTCATACCTATTATTACTATTGTGTGTGCAAAGTTACAAAATAAATCGGCGAAATCGGCGAAATCGGCAAGAAAAAGCCATCACAATCAAAGAAAAAAGATGAAAAACGACGTGAAAGTCCAAAGAAAGTACCTGAAAATTTGCGAGATACGAGAAAAAGTCGTAACTTTGCACCCGCTTTTCGGCGTAACCGCTGTTGT
>ERZ1034691.70-NODE-70-length-78717-cov-9.508289_pt1 | contig 78717 bp, 55 predicted proteins | sample MGYA00520638_ERZ1034691 | MGnify/ENA primary metagenome ERZ1034691 (study PRJEB33766, sample SAMN09781763) | gut metagenome | biome: gut microbiome | host: Homo sapiens | place: Madagascar | study: EMG produced TPA metagenomics assembly of the PRJNA485056 data set... | reverse complement strand
TCCACATTCTATATAAAACTCGCTAAAAGAACCGTTTTTTTCAGATAATTTTCCATAACTTTGCATAAATACGTTCAAAAGGGAACAGTAAAAAGGTAATATGGATAGTTTGAACAATCGTAAGAGCATAAGGAAATATTCAAGCCGTGAGGTGTCTTCACAATTATTGACAAGCCTGCTTAAAGACGCTGAGCGCACGCCAACCATGGGCAACCTCCAGCTATATAGCGTTGTCGTGACGCGCGACGAGGAGATGAAGGCGAAGCTCGCCCCTGCCCATTTCAACCAGCCCATGGTGACAGGCGCGCCTGTGGTGCTCACTTTCTGCGCCGACTTCCGCCGCACCACCCTTTGGGCGGAAGACCGCAAGGCCGACCCAGGCTACGACAATTTCCTTAGTTTCATCAACGCCGCCACCGACACGCTGCTCTTCTGCCAGACCTTCTGCAATATCGCGGAGGAAAAGGGGTTGGGCACATGCTTCCTTGGCACTACGGTATATCTTCCACAACTCATCATCGACACGCTTAAATTGCCAAGGCTCACCTTCCCCGTGGCGACCATCACGCTCGGCTGGCCCGATGAGGACCCTGCCCAAAGCGACCGTCTGCCCGTGGAGGCGATAATGCATGAGGAGACCTACGACGACTACACTCCGGAGAGGATAGACAAGTTCTACTCCTATAAAGAGTCGTTGGCCGAGAACAAGCATTTCGTGGAAATAAACCACAAGGAGACATTGGCGCAGGTCTTCACCGACCTGAGATATACCCGCAAGGACAACGAGGCCATGTCGGAAGGACTGATGAATGCCCTTAGAAACCAAGGTTTTATAAAGTAGGCCACGAAATGAGTTCACGTTCCGACATCCAAGTCGTCGAAGTGACGACAAGCAAGCAACGCAAGGCTTTCGTCGATTTCTTTTACGACCTTTATCGCGACAGCCCATACGCCGTGCCATACCTCTACCTTGCCGAGAAGCTGACGCTGAAGCCCGGCTCCAACCCCGCGTTCGAGTTTTGCGAGGCTCAATGCTTCCTTGCCTATAACGACGGCAAGGTCGTGGGCCGTGTGGCAGCCATAATAAACCATCGCGCCAACGATTATTGGAAGCGCGAGATGGCGCGCTTCGGCTGGTTCGACTTCGTGGATGACCCCAAGGTCTCCGAAGCCCTCTTGCTCGCGGTGGAGAAATGGGGAAAAGGCAAGGGTATGACCGAGATTGCCGGGCCTTTCGGCTTCGAGGACATGGATCGCGAGGGCATGCTGGTGGATGGCTTCGACGAGCTGTCAAGCATGTATGTCAACTACAACTACCCTTATTACCCTAAGCACATGGACCGCCTCGGCTACAGGAAGGACAACGACTATGTGGAATATCGCATAAAGGTGCCGGAGGTGACGCCCGAGAAATTCGCCCGGACGGCAAAGCTCATCAAGACGCGCTATCACCTTGAGGAGCGCAAGTTCAGCCACCGCGAGATGACCAAGGGCGGCAGGGCGCGCGAGCTTTTCAACATTCTCAACATCACTTACGGCAACCTGTACGGATACTCGCAACTCTCGACAGAGCAGATTGACACGATTACAAACAATTACATAAAACTCGCCGACCTCAACCTCGTGACCTGCGTGGTCGACACCGAGAAGGACGACAAGATGGTGGGCTTCGGCGTCTCCTTCCCTTCTTTCTCCGAGGCCCTGCGCCACACCCGCAACGGCCATCTCCTGCCTTTCGGCTGGTGGCATCTGCTGAAGGTCATGAAATGGCACAAGACGCCTACGGTTGACCTGCTGCTCATCGGCGTGCTGCCAGAGTATCGCGTGAAAGGCGCCAACGCCATCATCTTCAACGACCTCATATCATGGTACCGGCGTTACGGTTTCAAGTACGCCGTGACAGGGCCGCAGATGGAGACCAACAAGGGCGTGCTCTCGCAATGGCAATACCTGGAGTCGGAGGAGATAAGGCGGCATCGCATTTACGTGAAGGACATTAAATAAACTAACGCGATAAGACAATGGAAAACGAAGTTTTAAAGGCTATCAAGGAGCGCCGAAGCATTCGCCGCTTCAAGAAGGAACAGGTCAGCGACGCGGAACTGAACACCGTGCTCGAGGCCGGCACGTGGGCTCCCACGGGCATGGGCACCCAAGACCCATTTATCGTGGCCGTGCAAGACGAGCGGCAGAAGGCCATCCTGTCGGGAATCAACGCGGAGATAATGGGCGCCAAGTCTGACCCTTTCTATGGCGCGCCAACGCAAGTGTATGTCTTCGCGCCTGCTGGCAACCCCAACAACGTGAAAGACGGCAGTCTCGTGCTCGGCTCCATGATGCTTGCCGCCCACTCCATCGGCCTCGGCTCTTGCTGGATAAACCGCGTCGACAAGATGGTCGACTACGATGAGGTGAAAGAGCTGATGAAGTCGTGGCACCTGCCCGAGGGCCTCATGGGCGTGGGATCGCTGGCCTTGGGCTATCCCGACGGCGAGCCTCACGCGGCCAAGCCTCGCAAGGACGACTACGCAAGGGTCATAAAATAAAGCTACTCGAACAGGAAATGATAGACAGGCAGACTGTTGAGAAAATCAAGGACGCGGCCAACATCGTGGATGTCGTGTCGGAGTTTGTCACGCTGAAGAAGTCGGGGGCCAACTACAAGGGCCTGTGCCCCTTCCACAACGAGAAGACCCCGTCGTTCTATGTCTCCCCAGCCCGAGGCACCTGCCACTGCTTCGGCTGCGGCAAGGGCGGCAACGCCGTGACGTTTATCATGGAGCACGAGCAGCTCACCTATCCAGAGGCCCTAAGGTGGCTCGCCAAGAAATATCACATAGAGATAAGGGAGCGCGAGCTGACCAACGAGGAAAAGGAAGAGCAGTCGAAGCGCGAGTCGATGTTCATCGTCAACGAATGGGCGGAACACTATTTCGAGGATCTTCTCCACAACCATCCCGACGGCAAGGCCATAGGCTTGCAATACTTCCGCTCGCGCGGCTTCCGCGACGACATCATCAAGAAGTTCAACCTCGGCTACGACCTGCCCGACCGCTTCTTGCTTGCCACGGCTGCCAAGCAGAAAGGCTACAAGGAGGAGTTCTTGGTGTCAACCGGCCTGTGCTATAAGACCGAGCGCAACGAGCTCATCGACCGCTATGCCGGCCGCGTGGTGTTTCCCTGGACAGGCGTGAGCGGCAAGGTGGTGGGCTTCACGGCGCGCGTGCTCGACAAGCGCACGAAGGGCGTGAACCAGAAATATGTCAACTCTCCCGACTCCGAGGTCTTCCACAAGGACCATGAGCTGTACGGAATATGGCAGGCCAAGCGAGCCATAGCCAAGGAAGACAGGGTGTTCATGGTTGAGGGTCAGGCCGACGTGATATCCATGCACCAGTGTGGCATCGAGAACGTGGTGGCCAACTCCGGCACAGCCTTGAGCCTGCACCAGATACACATGCTCCACCGCTTCACGGCCAACATCACGCTTATCTACGACGGCGACGCGGCTGGCATACACGCGGCCCTGCGAGGCACCGATATGCTGCTCTCCGAGGGCATGAGCCTAAGGGTGCTGCTGCTGCCTGGAGGGCAAGACCCCGACGAGTTTGCGAGGAACCACACAGCCGAGGATTTCCGAAAGTATATCGACGACAACCAGGAAGACTTCATACAGTTCAAGACCTCGCTTCTGCTCAAGGGCGAGACTGACCCGAAGAAACGCGCCGACGGCATCAACTCCATCGTGGAGAGCATATCCATGATACAAGACCCCATCTTGCGCGACACTTATATCCATGACTGCTCACAACGCATAGGCATGGCGGAGGCCACGCTCATCAGCAGGATGAACACTTACATCAGGAGCAAGAGCCCATACGCCACGCCGCAGCCCAAGGCCGACGCGCAGAGCGCGGAGGAGCACGTGGTCGACGACAAGGGCAAGGCATCGTCGCTCATCGTCAGGCTCATCGTGAAGCATGGCGAACACGTCATATATAATAATGTGGAAGACGACAATGGCGTTTGCCATAACCTCACGATAGCGCAGGTGGTGGAATACAGTCTGGCGCAAGACCACCTCAACTTCAGCAACGAGCTGTACAACCGCATATTGCACGAGGCGGCGGAGAAAAGCGCCGACGCTCAATGGAAGGCCGAGCCTTATTTCCTGCACCACGACGACATCGACATCTGCCGAGTGGCGACGGAGCTGTCGGCCGATGACTACCACGTGACACAGCCGAAAGACGAGGAGGAAGCCATGAACGAGGAGGCACGGAAACAGCAAGAGGCCAACAAGACTGACGCGCTCAGGGGACAAACGGAGCATTTGCTCCTCGACTTCCGCATGAGCTACGTGGAAAAGCACCTGAAGGAGCTACAGGCGCAAATGATGAAAGTGGCAGGCGACATGGACAAGCTGAAGAAGCTGATGGAAGAGTTCAAGGACATGCAGCAGATACGCAACCTGCTCGCCAAGAAGCTCGGCAACAACATCTTCATATAACCAATAAAGGCACCGGCGACTTACCGACTGGAGGCCGACATTACGAAAAGGGCTGGATTCCCAAGCGCGGAATCCAGCCCTTTTCGCTACTTGTTTTTGCGAACATCATTAAGATTCCGCTTCTGAGTTATTTTTCTTTCCAAAAAATTTGCATTCTCAATGATTATTCATTACCAATATCGCAACGACAACGTATCTTATAACTGCAACATCATAAGCCATAATGCCAAGCTCATACATAGGGAAGATGGCAACTATTTTATGGCAATAGCCACAGTGTGTACACTGGGACAAAATACCCCTGTGCTGCAAAAGTACATTAAAGCCGATGTCAGAATCATCATCTGTAATAAAACGTTATGGCAGCAAGTGTTCGGATAAGCTATATCCGAATACCTACAATCTGTCTCCATAAAGGTTCTTTTTCCCAACCTTGTGGAAATCCCATGGCATTCGTGTCAACTTCTGGATACCGTGACAGCAAGTTCTTGAAGTTAGCACATAACTCATTTTGTGAATCAATGGCATTTAGCCAATATAGCAAGCAACAAAGAACCGAATACAGTCGATTGGCGACTTCGGGCTTATTCATTATCCATGCTTGTTTTAAAGTCATTGGAAGTTGGGGCATTACTGGCATCACACGATTCCAGACACGCCCATGATGGGCACAACAATTGCGAAGCGCATTGATGGATTTCATCCAACTTTCAAGAATCTCTTGCTGAGGAACGCCATAGGAACGAGCTATTTTCTTTTTGACAGCACCATTGGCGAAATTGAAATACAATTTTGTCAAGCAGCCAAACGAAGTCAAGTCTATAAGTTTCCAAGCTGGAGGAAAGTTTTCCTTGCCATACTTCACATAATGCTCTTTGATAAAATCATCCTTGGAACGTTGTATCTCTCTATCCAAAGAGGAAAGATTCTCTGCATACTTATGCTTGTCAATAGCTAAATCGGGATTGATAAACCAGAAAGCTCCATAAGTCAGAGAAAACTGATTGATGACCTTTGCTCGCAAAGAAATCTCTATCTTTTGAATAGCAGAAAACAGCAGTGTCCTAAGTTTGGCATCAAACTCATAAAGCCTCACAGCCTTCTCAAAAGTAGCATTTTCCTTGTAAGCATGCTTATCTGATGCTTTAAGAGGTCGCAAATATGCTGCAAATCTAAAGTAGCTGACATTCTCAAGGAAAGCAAAAGCTTTTCTCTCATCCATGATAGCCAAACCCTCGTTTTGAAGATTGGCTAAAAGTGTTGCTGTATCAAGTGGTGGGTTAGTATATTCCATACGCATATAAACAAAAAGTTCCGCCCTGGTACGCTGTTCAATGGGAAGCGTGGCGGATTCTAGTGCTGCAAAGATACACTTTTAATTGGAATTTTCAAAATGTTTTTCAGAAAAATCTGCTTATAAGAGGGGAAATCTAACGTAAGAAGTTCTAACGTAGATAATTTATTGTTATAGGCGACTATTTTTCCCAGAACAGTCATCATCTCTTCAAAGGTGCCGGTGACATGTCGGAGAAGCTGATTTTTACAAACGTTTTCGAAGTTTGTCAACAAGATTAAGCAGGGCACTGTCACACCAGAGTTGATTGCAGTCATTGGCATCCTCATAACCACAAAGAATCTCACTAACGCGCTGGCTCACCATTCCAAATATCAACGACACTCGGTAGAAAAAGAACGGGATGTCTGAGTAAATAGAACTACTAAAAGTAGAGGCCTAAAACCAAATCGATCATTTAAAAAACTTTTCTTATTTTCTAATGTCGATTTGGGTTAAATACCGGCAATAGCCACCCACGTTGAAATGTAAAATATTATTGCCAAAATTTAACACTTGGGAACAGGTGCAAATAGAGCGGAAAAAGGGTAACCTTTTGCCTTTTCGCAACACCGCCAGCGGCTTTTCGGTCAGATTTTTTTGCGATAGTAGCCAAATGGCGTCGCCGTTACAGTGCAATCGCGATGCCGTTACGGTGTAACGGCATCGCGATTACGGTGTAACGGCAGTGCGATTACACTGTAACGGCGACGCTGTTTAAGCGCAAATCCGAGGTTTTGGAACTGTTAAAATCACAACGTGCTGACATTCAGCAATTTACCAAAATAGCCCATAATTCGCGTTTTTTCGACCAAGCGACGGCTTGGTTGAGAAAAATCTATTCTCAGACGACCCTTTGTTGAATATTTTGATATACTTCGTATGCTTTGCAAGGGCGGCCCCTTGTAATGCCTTTGTTGGCGACGCCAATATAATAATGTATAAATTCATGCGCATTATTAACTATATTTGCTACCTTTGCACATTACAAATGAGAAGTCCATGCAAATAACCGACATCATAACCAGCATCTCTTTCATCTTGATGGCCATAGCCGTAACCGTCCTTGCAGTGCTAAGGATTCTGGGCTTGAGAAAGGCCATGGGGACGACGCGTCAAGGCGACATCAAGGCCATGATAAAACGGGCCTTGAAGCAACTTAATGTCAACGCGGAATGGACAAGCGACAAGGACGTGCACACATTACGCTTCGCATATCAAGGGGGCCACTTCAGCATAGACATAAGGAAAGGCCAGGATTTTGCCACGCTGAACTATCTCTATTTCTACAACGCCGGCATGGACAGCATAGAGAACGTGCGCGCCGTGTGCAACCTGTGCAACCTCAACGCCGACAATTGCCGCATAGTCTACACCGTGAACAGCAAGGAGAGCAGCGTGGACGTGCATTACATAAGCGACATTCACGCCACGCGAGAAGACATAGGACAAACGTTGCAACTTGCCATGGGCGAGGCCTTCCGCTGGCAAAACACTTTCTCGAAGAAACTTGATGACATAGGCAAGGACCGGAAAGGCGACCAAGAGAAAAAGGTGGCCGAAATGAACAGCGAGATTGAGCTGATGCGCGAGCAAGAATTGACCCACCAAGCCGAAGGGTCGGAATGGCACGAGTCTGCAAGCCAGCCTTTCAGCCTGAAGCACGTGATAGCCACAACCTTGGGGCTAAACGCCATAGTGCCCATCGGACTGACGATTACCGAGAACGAGACGGCCAAGACCATCTCCGACACCAATGACATATTGGGCATGAACGTTCACGCCATGCTCATCGACGACGGCAAGTTCAAATGCAAGTCGGCGTTTGCCAAGCTCGACTTTTACGACCCTCGCGACCTGTCACAGGAAAGGCACCTGATGATGGACCTTGAGGCCGACGGACAGACCAAGGACACGCTCTACTATCGCGTCACGCTGTCGGTGTCGCCGACGTCACGGAACAGCGATACCGACATCAACTCATGGCAGCGACAGAAGAAGATGACGAGCGTGCTGCTCGGCTACGACCTCACGCCCTCGGAGGACCGGCTGGCGCATTTCAACTACGTTTGGAAAGAGGCCATGAGCAAGGCCAAGAACGGCGACGAGGCAAACATGACCGAGGAGGAGAAGACACTCGCCAACATGCAGAGCGCGCACATAGCCAAGAACTTCCACATGGGCAAGCACCTGTATGCCCAAAGGCGTTTCCACGAGGCATTGGGCCACCTGACCGACGCCTACCACGAGCTGGAAGACAAGTGGGCACAGGGCGACCGAGGCTGCCACGACTCATTATGGGAGACAGCGTATCTCGTGGCATGCTGCCACATGGCCCTCGGGCAATATGAGATGGCATGCTTCTACATACAGGCCACCGCGCCTTTCGACATAGGCAAGTTCACCAAGGTGTATGTCAACTGCCTGGTCAACAACAAGGACTTCAGGGCCCTCGACGCCATAAACATATTGCTCGACGAGCTGGACCATCTACAAGGAAACGACTTTATCGGGGATGATGATGACGACGACGAACAATACGAACCAAGCAACACGCAACTCGACAGCTTCATCAGTTTCGTCAGGCGGCGCAAGGCTTACCTGCTCGTGAGCCTCGGCAGATACGACGAGGCGAAAACCATACTCACGGCGATGCTAAAGGAGCCCGAGAACAGCGACTTCGCCCTCAACGAACTGGCATATATACAGAAAAACAAATGACATTATAAATCAACATAACAACATAAAGAAATGTACTACATAGAAAAATCGTTTGAGGTATCAGCCTGCCACCACCTCATTCTCGACCACGGCAGCAAATGCGAGAACATACACGGCCACAACTGGCAAATCACCGTCTACTGCAAGGCCGAAGAGCTCGACAACAACGGCATGGTGGTCGACTTCACGCTCATAAAGCAGAAGATACACGGTCGCCTCGACCACCAAGACCTGAACAAGTTGCTCAGCTTCAACCCCACGGCAGAGAACATAGCCAAGTGGATTGTCGACGAGATACCACATTGCTACAAGGCGAAGGTGGCAGAGACAGCAAGCAACGTGGCCATTTACGAGAAATAGAAGATGGAAAGAACTTATCGCGTCAACGACATTTTCTATTCGCTGCAGGGCGAGGGCCACAACACCGGACGCGCCGCCGTGTTCGTGAGGTTCAGCGGCTGCAACCTGAAATGCCCGTTTTGCGACACCGATTTCTCAAGGTTCGAGAGCATGACCTCCAAGGAGATAACCAGGCGGATGACAGTCCTCTGCCCCGAATCGGAAGTTAAGCCCATGGTGGTGCTGACCGGCGGAGAGCCAACCCTGCAGGTTGACTCCGACCTTATCGACGCCATCCACGAGGCGGGATTCGGCATGGTTGCCATGGAGAGCAACGGCACCAACGAGCCCCCGGCCAACCTCGACTGGCTGACCGTGTCGCCCAAGGAGCGTGTCAGCGTGAGACATTGCGATGAGCTGAAGGTGTTGTTCGATGGCAAGAACGAGCCTTGCGATCATGGCGTGAGCGCCAGCTTCATGTATCTGCAACCGCTCGACAGCGGCGAGGAGACCGAGAACGCCTGTATCATGAAGAGCTGCGTGGAATACATCACCAAGCACCCACAGTGGAGGCTCAGCCTTCAGACCCACAAGCTGATAGGCATAAAATAAAAGACCGTGGCACAATGGGAGGAATGGATTACATCTATTGGGCTTTCTACGCCGCCTATGTAGCGGTAGACATCGTGGTGATGTTGAAGGTCGTGATGGACAACCGGCAACCTTCAAAGACCATGGCATGGCTCCTCGTGCTTTGGGCGGTGCCTTTCGTGGGCATACTGCTCTATTTCTTCTTCGGGCAAAACACGCGCAAGGAGAGGCTCATCTCCGAGAGGTCGCTCAGCCAGCTCACCAAGCGGTCAATGTTTGAGTATATCGAGCAGAAAGACCTCCACCTGCCGGAAGTCCACCGACCGCTGATGATGCTCTTCAAGAACCAGAGCATGGCGTTGCCCTTCAAGGACAACAAGGTGACGATATACACGTCGGGCTACGAGTTCTTCCCCAGCCTGCTGCGTGAGATAAGCCAGGCGAAGAAGCACATACACATAGACATCTACATCTTCGAGGACGATGAACTGGGCAACCTCGTTGCCGACGCCTTGATAGACAGGGCCGAGCACGGCGTGGAAGTGCGGGTGGTCTACGACGACGTGGGATGCCTGAACGTGAAAAACGCCTTCTACGAGCGCATGCGCAACGCCGGCATCGACATCCACCCTTTCATGCCAGTGAAGTTCCCCATGTTCACGTCGAAGGCCAACTATCGCAACCACCGAAAGATTATCGTCATAGACGGACGGGTGGGTTTCGTGGGCGGCATGAACATAGCCACGCGATACGTCAAAGGCACGGGTACGCAACCTTGGCGCGACACGGCCATGCGAGTGACCGGCGGAGCGGTCTACGGATTGCAACGCGCCTTTCTCATGGACTGGTATTTCGTGGACCGCACGCTCATCACCAGCAAAGCCTACTACCCCCCACTCGACCCATCGGTCAGCAACAACTGCCTCGCCCAGGTGGTGACAAGCAGCCCCATAACCCATTGGCCCGACATCATGCAAGGTTATGTGCGCGTATTGCTTGAGGCGAAGCGGTATGTCTACATGGAGACCCCTTACTTCCTGCCCACGGAGCCCGTGCTATTCGCCATGCGCACCGCGGCCCTCGCGGGCGTCGACGTGAGGCTTATCGTGCCCATGCACAGCGACTCAAGAATCGTGGAATGGGCAAGCACAAGCTATATACACGAAGTGGCAGAGGCCGGCGTGAAGGTCTATTTCTACCAGGCGGGATTCAACCACTCAAAGTTTCTCGTCAGCGACGACAGCGTCTGCACGTGCGGAAGCACAAACGTTGACTTCCGTAGCTTTGAGCACGATTTCGAGGCCAACGTCTTCTTCTTCGACGAGGGCGTGGCCTTGCGCATGAAGAAAATATTTCTCGACGACCAAGCCTTCAGCCCTACCTTCGACGAGATATCCGCGCATGTGCGCTTCTCGTTCAGGAAAAGGCTTTGGACAAGCATAATAAGGCTTTTGAGTCCGCTCTTGTGATTTTTTTCGTAACTTTGCACCAAAGCTCTTCTTCCTACAAATAGAGAAAAACAGAAATGAGATTGAAAGTGAACAACACGTATTGTCTCGGCGGATGCGTCCTCATCTTAGTCTTGCTTTGCCTTATAAGCATCGGCTCGCCAATGTATTTTGAGAAGCAGAAGGCGAGACGGGAAAGCGCGGTGAAAGAAAGGCTGATGACCATTCGCGCCGCCGAGGAGAAATACAGGGCAAGGCATGGCGTCTACGCCGCGAGCTTCAAGGAGCTGGCGCGGTGCGGACTTCTCGCCGACTCGCTCGCCGACGTGCCTGGCGTGGAAGGCCAGCGGTTCTCGCTCACGGCCACCACGCTTCCGGGAAAAAGCGGGAATGCCATACCCGTGATGGAGTGTGGCGCCACATACAAGCAGTATCTGGACGGGCTCGACAAGGCAAGCGTGGACGAGCTGACGCAGGAAGCCAACGCCAACGGAAGATTCCCTGGACTGAAAATAGGCGACACGGAGACGCCAAACGACAACGTGGGCAACTGGTAAGGGCCACCACCGTCACGATTACAACATGAATACCGAAAAGACCATGCAAAACAGAATGACATTAAGGGTGGCGGCTGGCTCGCTCGCCTTCGCTCTTCCAAAGGACACGGATCGTACCGAAGTGGACTTTTACAAATACGCCTCGAAAAACGGCATCTCTGTAGCCGCACAGCTCCGGGACGCCTTCAAGACCGTCGACTTGCTAAAAAACGCGACGACCGACAGGGCCAAGGTGATGGTCGACTCGCCGGTGCTCCTCATACCTCTCGACGAATACAACGACAACGACAAGGAGACACTCTATAAGCACTCGTTCCCGTCGACCGAGGGCTGCGCCATCATCGGCAACGTGCTGCCCGACTTGAACGCCGTAGCCGTGTTCGCGCTGAACCGCGACCTGAAACTCGTGGTGGAAGACCATTACAGCGACACGAGATACATACATCTCATGCAACCCGTGTGGGACTACCTGCACAGGAGGCATTTCCTTGGCAACAGGCGGAAACTGTATGTCTATTTCCACGACAACGAACTGGAGATGTTCAGCTTCGAGCGCAACCATTTCATTTTCTACAACCGCTATCAAGCGCGCTCGGCCAAGGACGCCGTGTATTTCACGCTCTTCGTCTGGAAACAACTCGCCTTGGACCAGATGCACGACGAGCTGTTCCTGGGGGGCGAGATTCCCGACAAGGAGCAACTGCTCAGGGGGCTGCGCTCATACGTGCAGATGGTAGCGGTAATAAGCTCGGCGGCAAGTTTCAGCAACGTGCCGTTGACGCAGGAAAAGGGCATTACGTTTGACATGATAACATCTTTACTCGCATGAGAATAATAACTGGTAAATATAAAGGGCGCCACTTCGACATCCCGCGCACGTTCAAGGCAAGACCCACGACCGACTTCGCGAAGGAAAACATCTTCAACGTGCTAAACGGCTACGTCGACTTCGACGGCGCGTCGGCCTTGGACCTCTTCGCCGGCACGGGAAGCATATCGCTCGAGATGCTGTCGAGGGGATGCGCGCCGGTGATAAGCGTGGAGGGCGACAGGGACCATTCCGCCTTCATATCGCAATGCATGAAGAAGATTGGCACCACCGACAACATCTTGATACGCGGAGACGTCTTCAGGTTCCTGAAGAAATGCCACGAGACGTTCGACTTCATCTTCGCCGACCCACCTTACGCCCTCGACAACCTCGCCTCCATACCAAGCCTCATATTCGAACATGAGCTATTGAAGCCAGACGGGGTCTTCGTGCTTGAGCATGGAAAAAACTACGACTTCTCCGAGGAGCCGCACTTCGTGGAGCACAGAAGTTATGGCAGCGTAAACTTCTCCTTGTTCAAATGAAGACCTACGAGCTCGTTGAGCGCATAATCTGCAACTTCGGCTTTTCTCCCACTCAAGACCAATACGACGCCCTCACCGTCTTCTCGCGCTTTCTCGCCGACCGAAGGCAAGAGGCCGTCATGGTGATGAGAGGCTCTGCCGGCACGGGCAAGACCTCGCTCGCGGCCGCCATCGTGTACACCCTCCACTCACTCGGCCAGCGCCTCGTGCTCATGGCCCCCACAGGGCGCGCCGCCAAAGTGTTCTCGCTCAGCAGCGGCATGCAGGCCTCGACCATCCACCGCGCCATCTACAGGGAAAAGACGTTCACGGGCATTGGTGGCAGTTTCGACCTCAACTTCAACGTGCACAGAAACACCTTGTTCGTGGTCGACGAGGCTTCCATGATAGGCAACGGCAGTGCCGGGGAAAGCGGATTCGGCTCGGGCAGCGTGCTCTACGACCTCATGCGCTTTGTTTACAATGGCAACAATTGCCGACTCATGCTCATAGGCGACAAGGCGCAGCTGCCGCCCGTGGGCGAGGAAGAGGCTCCCGCGCTGTCGCCGCAAGAGCTCGAGAGCTATGGACTGACCGTATACCAATGCGACCTCGACGAGGTGCTCAGGCAAGGGCACGACTCTGGCATATTGTTCAACGCCACAATGATAAGGCGCATGATAACCCATAGCGAGATGACACGGCTGCCGAAAATACACGTGGACGGCTTCAGCGACATCACGGTCATGCCGGGCAACGAGTTGATAGAAAGCCTCGCGTCAAGCTACAGCAAGATGGGCCTCGACGAGACCATCGTGATAACACGATCCAACAAGAGGGCCAACATATATAATAATGGTATAAGAAACAGCATACTCGACAGGGAGGAGGCCATATGCCCTGGCGACATGCTGATGGTGGTAAGAAACAAGTATATCCCCAACGGGGACTTGAAAGACGGCAAAGAGGCGAAAGAGACATTCGTGGCCAACGGCGACCGGTGCGTCGTGCGCCGGGTGCGCAACTTCATCGAGCTTTACGGCTTCCACTTCGCCGACGCCACGCTGCAATTCCCCGATTTCAACAACCAAGAGCTTGACACCACGATTATCCTCGACACCCTCACAAGCGAGGCGCCAGCGCTGACAAGGGAACAAAGCGAGACGCTGTTCAACGCCGTGATGGAGGATTACGCCGACATACCCATAAAGGCAGACCGCATGAAGGCATTGAGGAAAGACAAGTATTTCAATGCCATACAGGTGAAATTCGCCTACGCCGTCACGTGCCACAAGGCGCAAGGCGGACAATGGCAGCACGTTTATCTCGACCAAGGCTACATGACCGACGACATGCTCACCCCCGACTATATCCACTGGCTCTACACCGCCTTTACACGGGCAAAGGAAAAGTTGTTTCTCGTGAATTGGCCAAAGACACAAATAGATTCTTGAAGAGACCGTTTGCCGCTCTCGCGACGCACAGAATGATACGTATTGTGCAAAAAACGGCTGTTTTCGTATTATTTCTTTGGCAGGGAGGCAAAATTATTGTAATTTTGTCCCGATATTTCATACGTAACTTCAAGAAGATTACATAATTATATATTTTAAGAATACATGAAATTAAACATTGTAGTGCTTGCCAAGCAAGTACCCGACACGCGCAATGTGGGTAAAGACGCAATGACAGCGGAAGGCACAGTGAACCGTGCCGCCCTTCCTGCCATCTTTAACCCCGAAGACCTCAACGCGTTGGAACAGGCCCTTCGCCTTAAAGATTTGGATCCAGAGAACGTACACGTCGGTGTAGTGACGATGGGCCCTCCCCGCGCCGGAGAGATCCTGCGCGAGAGCCTCTATCGTGGTGCCGACGAGGGCTGGCTCCTCACCGACCGCAAGAGCGCTGGTGCCGATACTCTCGCCACTGCCTATTTCCTCTCAAAGGCCATTGAGAAAATAGACAAGGACGTGTTCCACGTTGACCTTGTCATTGGTGGCCGTCAGGCTATCGACGGCGACACGGCACAGGTGGGCCCGCAGGTAGCGCAGAAGCTCGGCCTCAACCAAGTGACTTACGCCGAGGAGATAAAAGAGGTGAAAGACGGCAAGGCTACAATAGTGCGCCATATCGATGGCGGCGTGGAGACCGTCGTGGCTCCGCTGCCAGTGATGGTAACCGTAAACGGAACAGCCGCGCCAGCACGTCCATGCAACGCCAAGCTCGTGATGAAATACAAATACGCCTCTTGCCCGATGGAGCGCAAGGGCGACGAGCCTTGGGCCTCACTCTACGAGACACGCCCCTACCTCACGCTCGGCCAGTGGAGCATCGCCGACTGCGGCGCCGACTACGACCAGTGTGGCTTGGCAGGCTCGCCCACGAAGGTGAAAGCCGTGAAGAACATCGTCTTCCAGGCGAAGGAGAGCAAGAGGCTCACCGCTTCCGACGAGGACGTGGAGGGACTCGTAAAAGAACTGTTAGACGAGAGCATAATTGGATAAGTAGTTAAGACAATGAATAACGTATTTGTATATTGCGAGATAGAAGGCACTACCGTACAGGAGGTGTCACAAGAACTGCTCACCAAGGGCCGCAAGCTCGCCGACACTCTCGGCGTGGAGCTCAATGCCATTGTGGCAGGCACAGGCATCAAGGGTAAGGTGGAAGACCAGATTCTTCCTTATGGCGTGGACAAGCTTTTCGTCTTCGACGGCGAGGGCCTCTTCCCTTACACTTCAGCACCCCACACCGACATCGTGGTCAACCTCTTCAAGGAGGAGCAGCCGCAAATCGCCCTCATGGGAGCGACAGTCATTGGCCGTGACCTTGGCCCAAGGGTGTCGTCATCACTGACTTCTGGTCTTACCGCCGACTGCACACAGCTGGAGATTGGCGAATACGACGACAAGAAATCGGGCAAGCATTACGACAGCCTGCTCTACCAGATTCGTCCCGCCTTCGGTGGCAACATCGTGGCTACCATCGTAAACCCGGAGCATCGCCCACAGATGGCTACGGTGCGCTCAGGCGTCATGCAGAAAGCTCTCTATCAGGGCAAGGCAAAGGGCGAGGTCGTCTATCCAGACCCGAAGAAGTATGTCAACCCATTGTCATACGCCGTGCAGGTAATCGACCGCCATGTAGAGGCTGCCAAGAACAACCTCAAGAGCGCTCCTATCGTCGTGGCAGGTGGCTATGGCGTAGGTTCAAAGGAAGGCTTCGACATGCTGTTCCAGCTTGCCAAGGAGCTTCACGGTGAGGTCGGCGCAAGCCGCGCAGCCGTGGACGCAGGATGGGTAGACCACGACAGGCAGGTGGGCCAGACAGGCGTGACGGTGCATCCAAAGGTGTACATCGCTTGCGGCATCAGCGGTCAGATTCAGCATATCGCCGGTATGCAGGACTCAGGCATCATCATATCTGTCAATAGCGACCCGGACGCTCCTATCAACCAGATTGCCGACTACATCATCACCGGCACGGTGGAGGAAGTCGTTCCGAAACTCATCAAATATTACAAGCAGAACAACAAGTAATTTTTAGAATAAAAGGCAAGAGAATAAAAGAATAAGAGCCATTACGTCAAGCTAAAAAACAAGTAATCCCGAAGTGGCACTAAACTCAAAAAGGCATGGCATATGTTGATGAGTGTCGGTGCTATATATTCTTATCTAAAGATTTAGGGTATATATCTCTTGAAGACTACGAAGCGTTAACGACTTGCATCAATGACGCAAGCAGATTGCTAAACGCATTCGCTAAGGGAATAGAGAAACATGATTTTAGCAATGAACTATAAAGCTTTAAGTAATGGCTGTTATTCTCTTATTCTATAATTCTTTTATTCATCAAAATATACAACAATGACAGACGCAAAGAAACTACAATACTATCTTGACTCACCCTTGATGAAGCGTATTGTCGAGCTGAAAGAGCGCGACTTCGCTGACAAGGACAAGTTCGACTACGCTCCCGTCTCTTACGATGACGCCATCGAGAACTACAAGCGCATCGTTGAAATCACCGACGAGGTGGCAAAGAACATCATCGAGCCTAACTCTGAGAGCGTTGACCTCGAAGGCCCCCACCTCGAGAACAACCGCATGATTTATGCCTCAAAGACATACGAGAACCTTGACGCTACGCGCAAGGCCGGCCTGTGGGGCATCACCATGCCACGCCGCTTTGGCGGACTGAACCTCCCCATGACGGTGTTCTCCATGCTCTCCGAGCTCGTTTCAGCTGCCGACAGCGGCTTCCAGAACGTGTGGTCGCTCCAAAGCTGCATAGACACCCTCTACGAGTTTGGCACTCCTGAGCAGCAAGCCAAATACATCCCACGCATTTGCGCCGGCGAGACAATGTCAATGGACCTCACCGAGCCAGACGCAGGCTCTGACCTTCAGCACGTCATGCTCAAGGCCACACAAGACGCTGACGGCACATGGAGGCTCAATGGCGTGAAGCGTTTCATCACCAACGGCGACTCCGACATTCACCTCGTGCTTGCCCGTTCAGAGGAAGGCACACGCGATGGTCGCGGCCTCTCTATGTTCATCTACGACAAGCGCGATGGCGGTGTTGACGTGCGTCACATCGAGAACAAGCTCGGAATCCACGGCTCACCAACCTGCGAGCTCGTTTACAAGAACGCCAAGGCTGAGCTCTGCGGTGACCGCCGCCTCGGACTTATCAAGTACGTGATGAGCCTTATGAACGGCGCGCGTCTCGGCATCGCCGCACAGAGCGTCGGTCTGGAACAGGAGGCTTACGACCAGGCCGTGAGCTACGCACGTGACCGTAAGCAGTTTGGCGAGGCCATCATCAACTTCCCTGCCGTCTACGACATGCTGTCTCGCATGAAGGCCAAGCTCGACGCAAGCCGTGCCATCCTCTACCAGACTTCACGCTACGTGGACATCTACAAGACCCTTGAGGACATCTCACGCGAGCGCAAGCTTACTGGCGACGAGCGCAAGGAAATGAAGAAATACAGCCGCTTGGCAGATGCCTTCACGCCTCTGGGCAAGGGCATGACTTCCGAGTTTGCCAACCAGTCGGCCTACGATTGCGTGAGCGTGCATGGAGGCTCAGGCTTCATCATGGAGTATAAGGCTCAACGCCTGTTGCGCGACGCCCGCATCTTCTCCATCTACGAGGGCACCACTCAGCTTCAGGTGGTGGCGGCCATCCGCTATATCACCAACGGCACCTACCTCAACATCATGAAAGAGATGCTCGCTGAGGAGGTTTCCGAAGCCGTCAAGCCTCTCCTCGACCGCATTGCCAAGTGCGTGGACCTCTACGCCGAGGCCGTGGACAAGGTAAAGGCAGACAACGATCAGGCCGAGCACGACTTCCTTGGCCGTCGCCTCTACAACATGACTGGTGACATCATCCTCTCTCAGCTCCTGCTCAAGGATGCCACAAAGGATCCCGAGGAGTTCGAGAAGAGCGCCAACGTCTTCGTGCGCATGGCAGAGGAAGAGTGCGTAGGTTCTCACGCTTACGTCATGAACTTCAAGGCCGATGACCTGAAAAACTTCGTGGCCGAGTAAACCGTAACACAAAGCATAATAGCATAAAAAAGCCACGCCAAAAACACTGGCGTGGCTTTTTTATGTTCCCATGACAGTGCTCACTCCAGTCGTGATACGGCCAATTTCCGCAATGATGTCCTCTAAAGCTTTAATGTCCGTCTCGCTGCGAAGATAATATGAATGAGACGTTGATTCAAGGGTACTTTGCAGCCGAGTTCGCACGTCTTCAGTAAGGCTTTCATTCCCAAGATACGACTTTGCCTTGTTGTAGAGGTCAACATAAGTGTTATACGTTTGCTTCTGTTTTGGCGAAATGAGCAACCAATCGTTGGCAGGGGTTGAGGTCTATGCCGAGAATCTTGTTTGGCAAACCATCCACGTTCAAGGCACATACACTGAACGACTTGGTTTGGTCTTGCGCCTCAATAGTCTGAAATGCGCAAACGAGAAATACTAAGGCGAGCACGGCACGCGCCGATACCGCCACCATTTTTTTGATATTGTAATTCATGCTTTGCTGAGTTTCTATTTAATGCTTTGTAAAGATATCGGCATCTCCTATCATTCGCCTTAACTCTACCCCAAACCATCTAAATACGGAGTAAACAAGACAAGGACTCAGAAGTATCCTAAGCCATAAATATTAGAGCTTACACATACCATCAAAGCCAATCGCCTAATACTGTCAGCTCCTTGTTGGCTTCCAACGGTATCTCTTCACCATCTTTTGTGATGGTAATATTTTTGAAAGAGAATCCTTTAGTCGGAAACTCATCGTAATAAAATTTTGGGTCATATATTTTCTTTTCTTTTATGAAAAAAAAGAATTGATAAACATGATTCTCTATTTTAAAATTCTTGCTTCCTTTCCAATCATATATCTTGTAGCTGTAAAGAGAATCCTTACCTTGCCATCTTATCAAGCCATATTCCAATTTAAGCAGGAAAGAATCCTTGCAGTTATAAAAAGCGTCCTTGTCCTCGTCTGAAGTGGTAAGCTTTGCAAGTGCACTTACTGGTATATTGGAGCATATGTGCATGTCATCATGATCACCAAATGTTATATGGCATACGGAAAGCGTGTCCATTATGACATCCGAGGTCCGTACGCAAACCACCCCATTGTAAGTTCCCGCATGTCGATCAACTATGGCAGGATTACTTGTTAGGAAACAAGGTTTGCTATAGTTCTCGGGATATGGACTGTCGTCCCTTGGAATGCATCCCGACAGGACAACAGAAACACAACACAAAACGAATGCTTTTTTTAGTTCCATATCCTTATGAAATTACTATGTATCCTTGGCAGTAGGTTGCCAAGCCATTCTCATCGCCAGAATGCTTTATGCCTATCATGACAAGATTGTCTTTTGGGAATACTTCAAGGCCGCCGCTTTCCCTTACAACCAAATCGGCCTCTGGGTAATGTGTCACCTTGGCCTTCTTGCCATTGAATTTCACGATGCCTGTTTGATATCTTGTCATGCCGTTCTCGTCTTCCGTATGTTGCCGTCCGGTAAGCACTCGCGACTTGTCATCCAAATCGGTTGACAAAAAGAAATCCGCGGAATCACTTTGTATATGCCATTCGCTCCATTCTAAATCCTCGATGGTTATATTCCCTTTTATCGTTTCCCCGTTTATATCTATGGCATGAAGTCCCGAAAACTTATATTCTGAGATTCCGTTTTCATCACCAGAATGGCACCTTCCTGTAAGCACTGTATTTGAAGGGCATAAAAAATAACTGTTCTTTTCTTTAATTCCGTCTGTGCGTTTCCGTGTTTGCGGACGTATAAAAATAGTTTGACTCATAGCTTTATAAAAATTTATGGTTAATAATTTATTTTGCAAGTATATGAAAAATACTTGAAACGCGCACACGCCAGATAAATATTTAGCTTTTTTTTAACCTCAAAAGGGCTACTCGGTTCTGAACCAGCATGTAGTGCACCCATAAGACCAACATTTCATAAAAAACGTTGTCGAGACAACAAATTATGGGTTGAAGAGAACCAAGCAATTGTTTTTTTTGCTATTTTTGTGCATAGAATAACCATAACGTTGCCACCATGCAGAAATACGCTGATTATATCACCCAGATAGAGATTGACTCCCTTTGGAGCGGACACAAGCACATTCTCTGGAACCTCGACCGCCGCGTTAACATCCTCAGCGGTGTCAACGGCGTGGGCAAGTCTACCATAATCAACAAGGTGGTTAAAGGACTTGCTGCCGGTGGCGAGTTTCATTCCCACTTGCTTAAAGGCGTGCACCTGAAGGTCTGTCCAGAGGATGCCAACTGGATACGCTACGACATCATCAGGTCGTTTGACCGCCCGCTTATCAATGCCGAGGTGATGTCGCAAATGAATATCTCGCTTGCCACGGAACTCGACTGGCAGCTCTACAAGCTCCAGCGCAAGTATCTCGACTATCAGGTCAACATCGGCAACCGCATGATAGAGGTGCTGCAGAAAGGCGGGGCCACGGCGGGCGAAGAGGCGCAAAAGCTGTCGGAGCCAAAGAAGAGGTTCCAGGACATCATTGACGCGCTCTTCGCCGACACCGGTAAGAAAATAGTACGCACAGACAATGAGATAAGCTTCTCGCAAATGGGCGAGACGCTTGTGCCATACCAGTTGTCGAGTGGCGAGAAGCAGATTCTCGCCATACTGCTCACCGTGCTCGTAGAAGACCAAAAACCATACGTGCTCTTCATGGACGAGCCTGAGGTGAGCCTACACATAGAATGGCAGAAAAAGCTTATCGACCTCATACTGGAGCTGAATCCCAGCGTGCAGATTATCCTCACCACCCACTCACCCGCCGTGATCATGAACGGATGGATGGACAAGGTGACGGAAGTGTCAGACATTACAATCTGAACGCCATGAAACGTCTCCAGGACAACCTCACCTCTTCTTATCTGCAGGCGGCCAACTCCCTTAACCCACGCCGGCAGAGAAAAAAGGTCGTGGCTTATGTGGAGAGCTACGACGACGTGTTTTTCTGGAGAAGCATCCTGAGCCAGTTTGAGACCGACAGGATATTTTTTGAAATCATGCTGCCCACGCGCGACAACAACCTTGAGCGCGGCAAGAAAGCGGCTCTCATGAGCGCGCTAAAAGGCAAGACAGGGCAGTGGCTCATAGCTTGCGTGGATGCCGACTACGACTACCTCATACAAGGTGCCACGGAGACTTCAAGGAAGATCATCTCCAGCCCTTTCATCTTCCACACCTACGCCTACGCCATAGAGAACCTGCAATGCTACGCGCCTTCGCTACACGACGTGTGCGTGGCGGTGACTCTCAATGACCACGCCATTTTCGACTTGCGACAGTATCTCGAGGATTACTCGCGTGCCATATATCCCCTGTTTGTCTGGAACATTTGGTATTACCGCACAAGCCATTACGGCGAGTTCACCATGAGCGACTTCCTGCACACCATAGAAACCACCAGTTTCAACATGAACGACGCCCAACGCGTCATATCCCTTCTACATAGCAAGGTGGCAAAGCGGTGCCAGCAATTCAAGAAGGCCAATCCTAATGCTAAGGAGAGCTATCACCGACTTGAAGACGACCTGCGAAGGCTCGGCGTGACGCCCGAAACCACTTATCTCTACATCCAAGGGCATCATCTCTTCGACAAGGTAGTGATGCCAATGCTTAACCGCGTGTGCGACAAGCTCATCAGGCAGCGACAAGAGGAAATAGCGCGGCAAAGCGTACATGGCACGCAAAGGCGAAACGAGTTGTCATGCTACAACAGCTCGGTGGAAACTGTCATGCCAATGCTGAAGAAGAACACGGCCTTTACCTCATCAGACCCTTACAAGCGCATAAAGGAAGACCTAACGGTATTCCTATCACACACCAGCTATGTATAATGCTTTGATCATGACCATCATGTCAGCATTAACTAACGTTTAACTTTATAACAATATTTATACTGCTCTATATCATATAGTTTGTAATAAACCATCACGGTATTCTTAAATTTTATAACTTTGCAGTCGTTAAAAATTCGGATTTGCAACTCAGACCACACTGAAAAAAGGAATGCGAATACCAAAAAGCTATAAGTGAGTAGGTACAATCTAATAGGATAATGTTTGGAAAGAATAAGTATTGTGCTGCTTGTTGGGCAAAACCTTTGTGTGGCGGTTGTGTAGTCCAAAAGTTTTACAATAAACAGAATGAACAATTAAACGATTATCCGAATCAACTTCTTTGCGTTAATATAAGGAAAGACATAGAAAAACTATTGTCCATTATAGTTCAAATACGTAATGATTCAGAACTATGGCATCAACTTCTGAACAAGATAAAGCATTAAAAGGTCATTTAAAATGAAGTCAATACTACTATTTTTATCGTTAGAGCTTCTTTCCTTCTGCCAAGTAATGGCTCAGGATATCAAGGGAAAGATTGTGGATGAAACTGGCAAGCCCATCTCTTTTGCGAATGTGGTTCTTCTAAATCGCCAAGACTCTTCTTTTGTCAAAGGCACCGTTAGCGGCAACGATGGAGGCTTCGTCATAGGGGCATCATGTGACCATGGAATAATAAAGGTCTCGTCCGTAGGATACAAGACCGCCTTCAAGGATTGCAATGGCGATGATGTAACTGTCGTCTTGGCGGAGGACAGCAAGATGTTAGGCGAAGTGGTAGTGAAATCAAGTTTGCCAAGGACAATTCTGACGAATGGCGGAATGAAGACAACCGTAGCAGGGTCCGTGCTCGAAAAGGCCGGAACGATGGACAACCTGCTTGACCGCGTACCAAATGTATCCGCCCAAAACGGAACCATCAAGGTCTTCGGTCGTGGCGAACCCATGATTTACATAAACGGCAAACAGATGAGAGACAAAAGTGAGCTTGACCGTTTGCGTTCCGACATTATAAAGTCGGTAGAAGTCATCACGAACCCCGGTGCCAGTTATCCAGCAAGTGCGAAGGCCGTAATCTGCATCACAACAAAGAAAACTCCAGGTGAGGGATTGGGAATCGATGCCACGGCCATGGGAGAATATGACGAGAAAGACAACCTCGGAGCCAATGGGCGAGTAAATGTCAATTACCGCAGGAACGGGCTTGAATTAGGGGCATACGCCTCTGTCGCTAAGCAATATCAGCCAGACTACAAGGACGTGCAACAAGTCACTTATCTTGACAAGACCTGGAACCAGAAAAGCAAGGTGAGACAAACCGGGGTTACGGAATCAATGAATTACCGAATGGACGCGAGCTATCAAATAGACACCGACAATTCCATCGGAGCTAATTTCAGTTATCTTCGGAATCCAGAGAAGTCATGGAATGGAGACATGAATACTTCAATATTGCAGGACGAAACGCTTTCCGAAAGCAATCAGAGCCATGTTGACCTGTCTGGGCAGAGAAGCAATATGTCCAGCAACATTTACTATTTAGGAAAAATAGGGAAATTGGGAGTCGACTTCAACGCGGATTGGCTTTGGGACAAGGCAAATCAAAACAACATTACCAATGAGCATTTCCAGGAAATCGGGGAAAACGGGCAATACCAAACCGTCAGGAGCACAACCAACACACGCAACCATCTGCTGGCTTCAAAATTAGTTCTCACCTACCCTCTGCTGGGCGGAGAACTGTCTGTTGGTGGCGAGTTCTCCAATATACATCGCACCTCCAAGATGCAAGTAGTGCCCGCAAACATTGTAAATGACGACAACAGCCGTGTAACTGAAAGCATGACCTCTTCTTTCCTGTCTTACTCGCGAGACTTCGGAAGCCTTAGCTTGGAGGCTGGCCTGAGGTATGAATATATTGACTTCGACTATTATGAGTATGGCAAGCGCATCGCCGGCCAAAGCAAGACTTATGGCAACTGGTTTCCATCTCTTAGTCTGTCCTTGCCGGTAGGGAACGCACAAATGCTGCTGAGTTATTCCTCTGATATAAATCGTCCTTCATACCAAAGTTTGAGAAGTGCGATGCAATATGACAACCGCTATACTTACGAGACGGGTAACCCTTCGTTGCTATCTGAGATAAGCAGGAGCTTCGACTACGAGGTGTCTTACAAATGGCTAACATTTGATGTTACCTACTCACACACGTCAAATCCAATAATGCAGTATGTCAACACTTACAAGGACAATCCTGCCATAGGGCTGATGAAGCCTATAAACGGGAAGGCGTACGATGACATCGAATCGTCTGTCACCTTGCAGCCGACATTTGGTTTCTGGCATCCAACCCTTACGGCTTCCATAGACAAGCAATGGTTTGACATGGACACTAACGAGGGAAGGACTCTCAACAAGCCAATGGCTTCTTTCCGTTTCGACAATACATTTGACACCAAGTTGGCAATGTTCACGCTTATGATGTCGTACAACACCAAGGGGCATGAGCAAAACATCTATTTCCGCAAGCCATTGTTCTGCACCAATATGTCCATATATAAAGCCTGCATGAAGAATCGCCTGTCCTTCCAACTCTTTGTCTACGACCTGTTTGGAACCAACGACCAGCATTTCATTGCCCATTTCGGGAAATTGAGAAGCATGGCCTACGACGCGTCGTCCATCAGCAAGCTGACCCTCACCGTTCGATACGCTTTCAACGCGTCTCGAAGCAAATACAAGGGTACCGGTGCTGGAACGGAACAGAAAGGAAGAATGTGACCTTGCGATGTGGGCGATATGAAAGGAATGAAAATCATATACCAGCATGACAGTATGCAATGTGGCGTAGCCTGTCTGCAAATGGTATGCAAGTATTTCGGCAGAGATTACACTATGGAATCCCTGTCGAAACTTTGTTTTGCCACAACGGAAGGTGTTTCACTTTTAAGCATTAACGAGGCGGCAAATACTCTTGGATTACATACCACGTGTGCAAAAGCAACAACTTCGATATTAGGCGACGTACCTTTACCATGCATTCTCCATTGGAACCAAAACCATTTTGTCGTCCTATACAAGGTCAAGAAGGGACGGAAGTTCTATGTCGCCGACCCAGGAAAGGGATTGGTAACTTATGGCTTAGAAGAGTTCAAGCAACATTGGGCAAGCACAAGTTCCAATGGTGAGGACAGGGGCATTGCCATGTTCTTGGAAACGACCCCTGCCTTCTTTACTTATAAGATGAATGGTGAAGAGAGCATCAAAGAGAAGCGGTCTTTTCGCTTTCTCTTTGGGTATGTAAAAAAATACCGCAAGTACTTCGGGCAAATCATCTTGGGTTTGGTAGTCGGAAGCCTCTTGCAACTTGCCTTACCGTTCCTCACCCAGTCCATCGTGGATGTCGGCATCAAGCACCAAGACATAGGCTTTGTCTGGCTTATCTTGTTAGGGCAGTTAATGCTTACAATCAGCCGAACTGCAATCGACTTTATCCGAAGATGGTTGCTGCTCCATATATCCTTGCGTATCAACATCTCGTTGGTAAGCGATTTCTTCATCAAGCTTTTGAAGCTGCCGATGTCTTTCTTTGACACGAAGCTAATGGGCGACTTGATGCAGAGAATGAACGACCATAGCCGTGTAAACAACTTCCTCACTCAGCAGACGCTCAACATCACCTTTGCCATGCTTACCTTTGTGGTGTTCTCTGTGGTGCTGTTCTTTTACAATAAGTTGGTGTTTGCCATCTTCCTGTCGGGAAGCATTCTGTACGGAGGTTGGATGACCTTGTTCTTGAAGCGAAGGAAGGTGCTTGATTACGAACTATTCGAGCAGCAAGCCATCAACAACAACAAGACTTATGAGTTTATCACCTCCATGCAGGAAATCAAGTTGCAGGATTGTGAGCAGCGTAGACGGTGGGAATGGGAGGACACGCAAGCAGACTTGTTCGGTGTGCAGATGAAATCGCTCAAACTCCAGCAGACTCAGGAGGCAGGAAGCATCTTTATCAATGAGGTGAAGAACATCATCATCACGGTTGTGGCTGCAACCGCTGTTATTCATGGGCAAATGACACTTGGTATGATGCTTGCCGTGCAATACATCATCGGTCAGCTCAACTCACCTGTGGAGCAACTGATGAACTTCTTCTATTCCCTGCAAGATGTGAAGATTAGCTTGGAGCGTATCAACGAGATTCACCAAATGGATGATGAGAACGGAAAGGTAGGCTTGCAGACTTCTATCGAGGACAAGAGCGAGGGCATTGACATCAAGGACATTATGTTCAAGTACGACCCACATGCTTTGCGCAAGACCATAGACGATGTGAGCATTCACATTCCGCAAGGTAAGGTAACAGCCATCGTTGGCGCATCTGGCAGTGGAAAGACCACCCTCATCCGTTTGATGCTTGGTTATTATCCTGTCTTGGAGGGAACAATCAACATTGGAAATACTGACATCAACAAACTCAACAAAAAGTGGTGGCGCAGACAATGTGGCGTTGTCATGCAGGATGGTATCATCTTTTCGGAGAGTATCGCAAGAAACATTGCCGTTGACGATGGTGACATAGACAAGGAACGGTTGTTAAAAGCAGCCGATATAGCTTGCATCAAGGACTATGTAATGGCTTTGCCTCTGAAGTTCAACACCAAGATTGGGCGTGATGGCGTGGGACTGAGCCAAGGACAGAAACAGCGTATCTTGATAGCAAGGGCGGTGTATAAGAATCCCGACTACATCTTCCTTGACGAGGCGACCAACTCGCTCGATGCCAACAATGAGAGAAGCATCGTGGAGAACTTGGATAAGTTCTATAAGGGCAAGACTGTGGTCATTGTAGCTCATCGCCTAAGCACGGTGAGAAATGCCGACCAAATCGTGGTCATCGACCATGGAAAGGTGGCCGAAGTCGGCAACCACGAGTCTTTGACAGCTAAGCGAGGAGCATACTATAACCTTGTGAAGAATCAGTTAGAATTGGGAAACTAAAAGGCTTTGGATTAGAAAACTAAAAAGCGTTTGACATGGAACAGAAAGAAAGAGAATCAGATAATATCGAGTTGAGAAGCGAGAAGGTGCGTCGTGTCATTGGTGAGGTGCCACCATTGATAGTCCGTATGGGAACGGTAATCATCACGATTATCGTCATTGTCCTTGCTGTTGTATTCGTTGGCATCATCTCAATTAATAAGACTCAATGGGAGTAGGAAACTACATTGTAAGACTTGACAGTTATACATTTTGAGGTCCAATTACTTGTCAGAGTCAACTGTTATGGATAAATTTGCAACAACAATTCATTATGAATAACAAGGTAGCGTTTTTGATTTCACTGTTTACCTGCCTAATGGTTTTGGCAGGTTGTGGAGACAGACACAGCAAGGCCATAGATACAGCCTACGCCATTGCCGATGACTCTCCAGACAGTGCTTTGGCCATACTCAACCATGTGAATCAGTATGGGCTCGCTAACCGTGAGAAGGCAAGGTATGCGTTGGTTTACACCATAGCCCAGGATAAGAGCGGTCTTGACGTAGACAATGATTCCCTGCTTCGTACAGCCTATACGTATTATTCTGCCAAGCCCAATGATTCCTTGTACGCTAAGTGCCAATACTACATGGGCAAGTATTATATGCTCAATGACAGTTCGGAAAAAGCACTTCTTTGTTTTCAACATTCGATAACGGCCGCACGTAAAACGATGGACTACTTAACGGAAAGCATGTCATTGCTTAAAACTTCTGTTATTTTAAGCGGATATGATATCAATAAATCAATAAGTTTCGCGAAATTAGCATACAAATCCTTTGGCTTTTTGAAAAATAGAAGCCTTAAAAATGAAGTCTATTTGATTTTAAACTTGGCAGAATGTCTTTCTTATGAAGAAGGGAAAATAGACTCTTGTCTATTATTGGCTCAAAAAGCAATAGGTTATGCTAAAATATCCAAAGATTCTACAGCCATGGCGGATGCATTACAGGATTTATCCAATTTCTATGATATGTCAGGTAATGTGACTATGGCTTTAAGAACAGCTGAAGAATCATTCTGTTATCGACGTAATCATGACGTGCCAGCAATATTGACCTTTAGTAATGCCTTGTATAAGGCTGGCGAAATTGGCAAAGCGAAAAATTTATTGTCACAAATCAAAAGGCAAGAATATCATGATTACGGAGACGTTATATATTCCTTACATCGATTAATTGCAAGAAAAGAATGTGACTTGATATCTGTATGTAACTATGCTGATTCAATAGAAAGCTATTTGTATAGTAAGAATGCGGAAGACTTAGCCGCTAAGGATAAGTTTTACAAGCTTATCGTTGACAAGGAAGCGAAGAAAGTCTCTGCTCAAAAGGAAAGTCAGTTGATGACCATCTTGATTATTATCACATTGGTTCTTTCCGCAATTATTATTATCCTTGTCGTCATTAAGGCTAAGAAGGATAAACGGATACAGGAAATGATAATTAAGAACAAGGAATTGCAGCTTGCCAATGTCCGAAGTTTTCTCCTTAAAAAAATAGATATCATAAAGAAGCTAAAGAACGAAAATGACATTAAGGATAGTATGAAGTCTGTTGTTTTGGATGACAATGACTGGGAAGAACTTGAAGTCTTTCTTGATAATGCAGACAATATGTTTGTCAAGCGGATAAAAGCACAATTTCCCATATTAACTAAAAAAGATATTCGTTTCCTTATGCTTATAAGGCTGCATTTGCCTGTGCATAAGATAGCAGAGATTTATCATATAAAAGACGCGTCAGTACGGCAGAAACTATTTCTTATCAAATCCAAAATCGGGCTGAAAAGTGGTGATGATTCGGCACAAGAGTTCATAGATAACTATTAAATGATGGGGAAAAAGTGTTTTTTAGATAAGCAAATAGAAAAATTAATCTGTAATATACTTTATATCAGCAAATTAGTGATGCAAGGCTAAAAGCCTTTTTTAGATACATATAATTTGTATGGAATCTGATTGTTGCCTAACTTTGCAACGATCATAAAGGTAAGAGCCAATGAAAAAGATTATATTATTGCCTATCGTTGCCTTGATGTGCAGCATTAGCGTGATAGCTAACCCTCTTGTATTGAGACGTAGAGCCATGTATCAACATGGAGGGATGAGAATGCCATCCATAGAGCGTGTTTCTGCTGATTATGAGAAAGGACTCATAACCATAGGAGTTAAAGGGTACACAGGCGGAATTCAAGTTTTTATTTATGATTCTCAAGGGAACATTATAGGATACACCATATCTTCTATAGCGAAAGAGGGGGCTGTATCATTGAATTTAGACATCCTTAACGAGGGCGGTTATTCATTAAAAATAGTTTTGGATAACGCAACTTATTATGGGAAATTCTATGTATAACATTTGATCATGTATATAAAACAGAAGTGTAAATGAGATTATTACGCGATACACTACAAAGATTGTATGCCTGTATGATTTTTCTTTTGATGGCAACTACAGGCTATGCCCAGGGATTATCGGGTATTGTAAGAGATGAGAATGGAAACGGAGTGGAGTTTGCAAATGTCGTTTTATTGTCAGCCGACTCTTGTTTTATATCAGGGACGATTACTGATGCCGAGGGGCAATTCAAAATAGCGATGACAAAGAATGAGGCTATTTTGAAAGTCTCATATGTAGGCTATAAAGATGCCTTTGTGAACTTGGGCAAAACGGCCAGCGATTCCTTGATCAATGTTACACTCCGTAAAAACGACATTCTTTTATCGGAGGTGACGGTAAAGGGTAACCTTCCGATGTTTCGCCAAAAGGGGAATACACTGACGACGCAGGTGCAAGGTACTATCCTGTCGAAAATCACTTCTATCTCAGATTTGCTTTTGCAGATTCCAGGTGTCGTAAAAGGCAAGACGGGAGAAATTGAGACTTTCGGTAAAGGCGCTCCAATCTTTTTTATCAATAACAGGGAGATTAAGTCGAACGATGAGTTGGACCGACTCACTCCTTCGGATATTAAGCAAATAGAGTTTATCGCATCCCCAGGTGCCAAATACAGAGCCAATGGGCGATCAGTCATCAAGATAACAACCATCCATAACATGGAGGGGCTTTCCTTGTTGGCGCGAAGCAAGGTCAGTCAGAATGAAAGAACATCGTATGGACAAAGTACACGCTTGGGGTACCAGTTCAAGAACCTGAATATTACGGCAAGTTATGATTATGAGAATTATCGTACTAAAGTTACTCAGCCTTCTGTTTATAAATTAAATTCAGAAGGAGACAACCATCGCTATGATGTTAATCAATGTGGCCGTGCTTCCGACCCCAAGCTTACTTTTGTTCTCGGCATGGATTATACGATTAATGAATGTAATTCAATTGGTTTCTCATGGGATGGCAGCACGAATAAGGACTCAGAGCATCGGAGTGAGGTCCTTAACTATGTGTTGAATGGAAATCAGATTCAAGCTTCCCAAATCGCACACAGCTATAGTAATAAGGTCACTTATCATCACTTGAATGCTTTCTACATATTAGACAAAAATAACTATACTTTGAGTTCGTATGCTGATTATATCCATAACAACAACGATTATAACCAGAACACGAACGAATATGTCGATAACGGTCAGAATATCAACACGGTCAGTTTCGGCGATGGCAAGCAGGATCTGTCCTCATTGAAAATAGACTACACACAGAAGATAGACAAGACTTTCAATCTGTCCTTTGGTGGAGATGTATCCTATACCAAGTCAACAGGATATGTTGATATCTCTTCTCAAAGCATAGGAGACTCCTCTTATAAGTCACAGGAATACAGATATGGTGCATATCTAGAGCTCAGCAAAATTTTCGGGAAACTTGCTACGAAAGTTGGGGTAAGGTATGAAGACTATATCTATAAATACAATGATCTGACTAATCAGAACAAGAAACGTAATGATTTCAGAAACTGGTTCCCTTCTTTTAGCGCATCCTACAGTAAGGAAGGCTGGAGCAATAGTCTGTCCTTTTCTTCCCAGATCGTTAGACCTACTTTTAGGCAGATGAGTAATTCGGATTACTATTCCAATGAGTTCATGTACCAGCATGGTAACCCACAACTAAAGCCTACCCGCATTTATCAGGCCCAATGGAATACTGGCTATAAGTTTATCACCTTGACATTCGGCTATATGTATAAAAAAGACTTTATAGAAGCTTATTTTGACAACAATGATAAGGACAATGTTATCTTTTCTACCTACCACAATGTTGACAACATTCAAAATCTAACCTTCATGTTAAATTTACAGAAGCGTTTCGGCCGCTGGTCCCCATCTTTGACGCTTGGACTTGACCAACCGTTTTATAAGACTGTGTATATGGGGCAGCAGATTCGACATGACAGTGCTCTGCTTTATTGCGTTTTGAATCAACAACTGAGTCTTCCGAACAACTATATGATTTCTACGTATATCTATCTCAATGCCGGTGGCAATCAAGGCGTTGTGAAACTCTTGCCGTTCCATAATTTCAACTTGACGCTGCAAAAAACTTTCTTCAACGATAAACTGACCATCAGTCTGCAAGGCAACGATCTTTTCCGTGGAATGAAATTCAGGGAACATCTGATGATTAATCGTGTCAATTTATCTCAGACAGAAAATTATCATCTTTGGAACTATTCGTTTAATGTGACATACAAGCTCAACTCCAAGAGCACGAAGTATCGTGGCAAGAACTCCTTAGGCGATGAGATAAAGCGACTGTAAGTATTTGTGGTAATAAAGAAAGTTTTTAATATTTTCAGAATAAAATATTATGACATGCGATCAGGCATAGGGTACGACAACCGCTATACTTATGAGTCAGGGAATCCCCTGCTCGTCTCTGAAATAAGCCGTAACATTAATTATACGGTATCTTACAAATGGCTTATGGCTGAGGGCATTTATACTCACGTATCCGATCCGATAGTGATGTTAACCCAGTCGTACAAGGACAATCCTAATATAGCATTGATACAAAACGTGAATTGGAAACCATATAATCGTATCGGGGCATCGCTTTCCGCAAGTCCCAAATTTGGGATATGGCATCCCTCCTTGAGTCTCTATTTCTTCAAGCAATGGTTTGACATGGAAACTCATGGAGGGCACAGTCTTGACAACCCCAAGTTCACGGTGCGTTTTGACAATACATTTGACACCAAGTTGGCAATGTTCACGCTCATGATGTCATACTACACGAAGGGACATGAACGAAATATCTATTTCCGCAAACCAATGTTCTGCACCAATATATCCATATATAAAGCCTGCATGAAAAACCGTCTGTCTTTCCAGCTCTTTGTCTATGACCTGTTTGGAACCAACGACCAGCATTTTATTGCCTATTTCGGAAAAATGAGAAACATGATCTATGACGCACAATCTACCAGCAAGTTGTCACTCACCGTTCGATATACTTTCAACGCGTCTCGAAGCAAATACAAGGGTACCGGTGCTGGATTGGAACAGAAAGGAAGAATCTGACCTTGCAATGCGGACAATATGAAAGGGCAACATCATAAGCCATAATACCAAACTCATACATAGAGAAGACGGAAACTATTTTATGGCTATAGCCACATAAATGGCGAAGTTAGCTATCACAGCTCACTTCGCCATCATTCTTTCTTTTCTAAGAATTGGATTTTTTATATTTTAATTTAAGAGAGTATCTTACTGATTAGTAACTAATCTTCACGCCCACATAATAGCTGCGTGGGAGGGAAGGACCATAGATGTAGTTGGAATCTCGGTTCCATCCCTTGTCGAAATCCTTCTGATAAGCATTGGTGATGTTCTGGATACCACCATTCACCTGCAAGGTGAGATACTTGTAGATAGGGAAATCGTACGACAACTTCATATTTACCTCCATGAACTTAGGCGTATTCACAGCCACAGGCTTCTCTACTCCCGAACCCGCACTGTGACCAACGAGCATACTGCCGGTATAATTGCCTGTAACAGAAGCCGTGAATCGCTTCACTGGGGTGAAGGATGCGGTAAAGTAACCATAAGTATTCGGGGTGCGCATCATCTTCTTGTACTTCTGCTCTGGTACCTCGTCGTTCCAAGCGATAGCCTCATCATAATGGCTCTGCTGCAAGGTAAGTCCTGCCTGGAGCGAGAACCAACGGGTAAACATCGCCTTACCCTCGATGTTCAAGCCGAGAACCTTGGCACCGTAGGCGTTGTAACGCTCCTGCACGGTATTGCCCTGTGCATCAGGCTGGTCGAGCTGACGGAGCGCGAACACATTGTTGAGGTCGGTATAGAAACCCTCTATCAAGAGATTGGTCTGCACATTGCCAAACTTGTGATACAAGTCGGCTGACACACTGAAACTATTGGAACGCTCCTCTTTCAGGTTCTTCGCCAATACCGTAACCAGTCGTTCACCTCCTACTACGCCTACGTGCAAATCCTCATCGAAAGCCTGTGGTGCACGGAATCCACCAGCATAGGTAATACGCAGGTTCACATTCTCCGTTGGATTAAAGCGAAGGTTGGCACGAGGACTGAAGATGACGTGATCTACCAAGTTATGCTTGTCCAATCGACCACCCAAGAGGAAGCTCCACTGCTTGTTCTTCCATTCGTTCTGGAAGAAGAAACTTCCGATACGGACATCCTGCTTGAAGTTGCGGTCGTAACCGAGGATGACATCCTTGATACCATCGTAGCTATACTCTGCACCCAGGATCAGGTCGGATGGCATGAAGAGCAACTTATCGAAGGAGTGAACATACTGTGTTCCTGCCACATAAGTAAAGTTGTGAGTGGTGCCGTATGCATTCTCGGCAGTCTCTATATCTTCATCCGTTCCCTCGCCGATGCCACCATAGTAACTCTTGCGAGCCGTGGTCTGGAATGAGAAATATGCCGACAGGCGATTCTTCTCGTCAGGAGAATAGAAATTATAGGTGAGCCCACCACCCTGGATGTTGTGCTCTGCCTGCTCTGCGATATTTGCCTCGTGAGGAGCCTGGTCGAGTTTGTTACCGCCACGACGGAACTCATGGATGCCATGATACTGGAGGCTCAACTTGGAGTAAGGACTGAGACGGAGGTAGGAGTTGAGGCCGAACGTCTGGTTGTTCAACTCTGGCAACTCGGTGTAGCCATCGCCATCATAGTCATAACCTCGACGAGTGCGAGTCTGTCCATAAGCATAAATGCCCGCCTTGTTGTCGTCGGTTACCAAAGAGACATTGCCCGTCGTCACATTATCAAAAGAATTAGAACCTCCTTGCGACATGAATGTATGACCGAAGGATGCCGAATTGCGGATAGGTTCCTTGGTGATGATGTTGATGGTTCCACCGATGGCAGATGCACCGAAGAGGGCAGAACCTCCACCACGAACCACCTCCACACGGTCTATCATGTTGGCAGGTATCTGCTCCAAGCCATACACACCGTTGAGAGAAGAGAACACAGGGCGAGAATCCACCAATATCTGGGAATAGTGACCATCGAGACCATTGATGCGCACCTGGGTAAAGCCACAGTTCTGGCAGTTGTCCTCCGTACGCACACCAGGCTGGAAGTTAAGTCCTTGCGCCAAGCAAGTAGATTGTGTGATGTCAAATAGTTTACCGCCAATCACATTCACCAAGTTTGGAGCCAATCTTCGTTGCGTCTCGTTTCGGTTGGCGGAAACCACTACCTCGTCCAAGTCCACGTCATCGCTTGCCAGTGCGAAATTCAGTTCTTGCGTGGCGTCATGCTTTATGGCAACCTTCTTTTCTTGTGTCTTGTATCCAACCATCTTCACTACGACGGTGAATGTGCCCTCCGGCAAGTTCTTCAGGAAGTAGTGCCCCGTGTGGTCCGTCGTGGTTACGATAGTGGTGCCTTTGAGCTGAATGGTCACGAAAGGCAAGTGCTCTCCACTGCCTTTGTTGATTACGTGACCATACACGTTGGCATCCGTGTTCTTTTCGATAGCCACCGGCAGCACATCACCCGCTACCGGCTTGTTGTCTTCGGCTGCTTTAGCCACAAATGAGACTGTCAATGCTCCAGCAAGGAGCATCAACTGACAATTCTTGGAATTCATAAAATCCGTTTGTATTCTTCTATTATTATAATTTTGAGTGCATTTGTTTTTACGATTTCTTCATACAACAGGGCACACCTTCCCCCTAATCATCCGCCTGGAAAGCACACGATTGAAGAAATCAAAAAAGGGAAAAGCTCCATAAAGAGCTAAAAACTACAAAGATAGAAGTACGGGTGGAGCACGAGTGGAAAGAATGTCGCCTTCGCGAGTCTTGACAAACGGGCAAGAGACTGCGAGAACGACGTGAACCATAGCGACAAATGCCGCTATGTGAATAATGACAGGCACCACGTATGGCAAACTATGCAAATGGCAGAGCACGCATTCGTACATGAAACTCAGCTCGGCGGTGAGGTGACCATCGTGGTGGATGTGATGAGCGCAATCGTAACAATAGGTGGTAGCGGCACTGCCCTCCGCCACTGAGTGGTGGTGGAAGGTAATGGCGAGCAACATTGGCACGTACACCAACATCAGCAGCCATGCGAACCTCTTTCTTCTATTGTCAAGATGACACATTATCCTGAACTGTTTTTATTTCTCGATACGCATGATTTCCGAACATCAGAAATCATGGCATTTAGCAGGCGCAAAAGTAATACTATTCTTATAAACGATAATCAAACATATCGTTGAATTATCATTTTTTATCAGTTTTTTGATGTTAATATAATAATCGGGCGCATGGCGTCGAAGTGTTCCTTGCTCCAGAGCGGCACGCCGTAGTAGCAGGCCACGGCATAGGGGTTCTGCCACAAGTCTGACCGGCATCATGATGATTTCGACGATAAATTAAGACTTTGCTTATATTTCTCAACAAGAAGCGAACCTGTCTTGAATAATTGCGTTATCTTTGCATAAGATAAAGACACTTAGTTTAATAATATATCATAACTGAATGAAAAAGATTCTCTTAGCCTTAATCGCCCCACTGGCAACGGCATCGGCCATGGCGCAAAGCGACCCTCTGTGGATGCGCTTCCCTGCCATCTCGCCCGACGGCAAGACCGTGGCGTTCTCCTATAAAGGCGACATCTGGACCGTGCCGGCCAACGGCGGACAGGCACGGCAAATCACCACTAACCCCGCATACGACGCATACCCCGTGTGGAGCCCCGACTCCAGGCAAATAGCCTTCGCCTCAAGCCGCGAGGGCAGCATGGACATCTACGTGGTGGGCAGGGACGGTGGCACGCCGCGAAGGGTTACGACCGACAGTGGCGACGAGTACCCCATGGCTTGGCGAAACGACAGCACCATCATGCTGAAAGCCTCTATCATGCCGAAGGCCACGAGCATCATGTTCGCCAACTTCTCGCAGGTCTATGAGGTGAGCGACAAAGGCGGACGCATGCGCCTCTTCTCCGACATACCGATGGAAGACATCAGCGTGGGCAACGACGGCGCCCTGCTCTACCACGACAACAAAGGCTACGAAGACCCGTTCCGCAAACACCACCAGTCGCCCATCTGCCGCGACATCTGGCTCTACAAGGGTGGCAACTACACCAAGCTGACCAATTTCGCCGGCGAGGACCGCACGCCGGTATGGGGCGGCGACAACAACACGTATTATTATCTTAGCGAGGAAGACGGCACCTTCAACGTCTACAAGCGCCGCATAGGCGAGACGGCCAAGACGCAACTCTCCCACTACAAGGGCAATCCCGTCAGGTTCCTCACGCGCTCCACCGACGGCACGCTGTGCTACGCCTACGACGGCGCCATCTACACCCTCAAGGAGGGCAGCCAGCCCGTGAGGCTCAACCTCTCGATGGTTGCCGACGACAGCTCCGACAAGTTGCAGCGACAGGTGCTGAGAAGCGGCGCCACGGAGTTCGCGGTGTCGCCCTCGGGCAAGGAAATAGCCTTCGTGGTACACGGCGACGTCTACGTCACATCGACAGACTACACCACGACAAAGCGAATCACCGACACGCCGGAGCAGGAGCGCAATGTCAACTTCTCGCCCGACGGCCGCAGCCTTGTCTACGCCTCTGAGCGTGGCGGACTTTGGCAAATCTACCAGACGAGCATCGTGAACAAGGACGAGAAGCAGTTCACCTACGCCACGCAGCTCAAGGAGGAGCAGCTGGTGAAGTCGTCGTTGGTCGACATGCAGCCGGCGTACAGTCCCGACGGCAAGAGCGTGGCCTACATCGAAGACCGCGGCGCGCTGAAAGCCGTGGACGTGAAGACGAAGGCCGTGAGGCAGCTCATGGACGGCAAGTTCCAATACAGCTACTCCGATGGCGACCTGTGGTTCCAGTGGAGCCCCGACAGCAAGTGGCTGCTCTCCAACTACATCGGCCACGGCGGCTGGAACAACAGCGACATAGCCCTCGTGCCTGCCGACGGAAGCCAGAAAATCACCAACCTCACCAACAGCGGCTACAACGACAACAACGGGCGATGGGTGCTTGGCGGCAAGGCCATGCTCTTCATGAGCGACCGCGCCGGCTACCGCAGCCATGGCAGCTGGGGCGCGGAAGACGACGCCTACATCATGTTCTTCGACCTCGACGCCTACGAGCGCTTCCGCATGGGCAAGGAGGAGCGCGCGCTCTACGACGAGGCTCACAAGAAGGAGAAAGCAGACACCACGAAGAAGAAAAAACCGCTCATAAAGCTTGGCAAGAAGAAGAAAGACGACAAGAAGAAAGACAAGGCGAAGACCCTGAAGTTTGACCTCGCCAACTGCCGCGACCGCGTGATACGCCTCACCGTCAACTCGTCGCACATGGCCGACGCCATACTCTCGCCTGGCGGCGACACCTTGTATTACCAAGCCAAGTTTGAGGGCGGCTACGACCTGTGGAAACACGACTTGGTGGAGAACAAGACCGAGATAGTGATGAAGAACGTGGGCTATGGGCTCGAGGCCGACAAGGACTTCAAGAACCTCTATGTCTACAACAACGGCATAAAGCAAATAGACCTTGCCAAGAACTCGCAAAAGGGCATCGACTTCGAGGCCAACTTCAACTATCGTCCTTACGAGGAGCGCGCCTACATCTTCAACCACGTGTGGCAGCAGGTGAAAGACAAGTTCTACGACCCCAAGCTCCACGGCGTTGACTGGGAGGGCTACAAGAAGACTTACGCCAAGTTCCTGCCATACATCAACAACAACTACGACTTCCGCGACATGCTCTCCGAGATGCTCGGCGAGCTCAACGGCTCTCACACTGGCGCACGCTATTACCCAGAAGGCGCCACGCTGAAGACGGCGGCCCTCGGCCTCTTCTTCGACAACGATTATGAAGGCGACGGACTGAAGGTGGAGGAGGTCATCAACCGCGGGCCTTTCGCCGTGCGCAACACGGGCGTAAAAAAAGGATGCATAATAGAGGCCATCGACGGACAGAAGATAGCGAAAGGTTCCGACTACACCTCCCTACTCGACGGCAAGGCCGGCAAGATGACGCGCGTCAGCGTGTTCGACCCGTCAAGGAAGAAGCGCTTCGATGTCGTCGTCAGGGCGATAAGCCGCTCGGCGCAGGCCGACCTGCTCTACCGACGCTGGGTGGACCGCAACCGCGAGATGGTTGACTCGCTATCCAACGGCACCATCGGATACGTACACGTCAAGGCCATGGACAGCGAGAGCTTCCGCACGGTGTTCAGCCAACTGCTCTCCGACTCCATGCGCCAGAAGAAAGCCGTCATCGTGGACGAGCGACACAACGGTGGCGGATGGCTGCACGACGACCTCTGCACCTTGCTCTCGGGCAAGCAATACGCCAAGTTCATAGCCCACGGCAAGTATATCGGCTACGACCCATGGAACAAGTGGGTGAAGCCGTCGTGCGTGATGATTTGCGAGGACGACTACAGCAATGGCCACGGCTTCCCGGCCGTCTACAAGACCCTGGGCATCGGCAAGCTCGTGGGCGCGCCCGTGGCCGGCACCATGACGGCCGTGTGGTGGGAACGCATGATGAACGGCATGATCTTCGGCATTCCGCAGGTGGGCAACCAGGCGATGGACGGCACCTTCTTCGAGAACAAGGAGCTGAAGCCCGACATCGAGGTCTACAACACACCTGCCGACTATGAGACGGGCAACGACGAGCAACTGAAAGCCGCGGTAGAGAGCTTCAAGTAAAAAGAAACAACGCCATTCACAGTTATAGCCACTGTCTTATCGCCTATTGGGCAACATGTTTGTGACCAAGGGCGATAAAACGGTGGCTCGAATGGTATTTGCACACTTTTATCGGCATAAACTCGCAGCTAAGTTGACTATTATCGTAAAAATGACGTAACTTTGCATATAAACACATCATTGCGAGTCTCGCTTGATATCCAAAGAAAACGAATGAAATACAGCTTAACTAAATGGTACCTCTCACGGAGTGCCCTGCCTTATTGGTGCATTATCGTAGCCGACCTGGTAATCGGCTATCTCTCCGGCATTCTCGTGTATTGGTTCTACTATCGTGGGGCTATGACCTTAGGCAACATCCTGCCGCTGACAAAGACCATTGGCGTCTACCTTATCTTCTTCCTGATTGGCTTCCGCGCGTTCCACACGTATAGCGGCATCATACGCTATTCATCAGTCGACGACCTTCGGCGCATCTGCTGCGCGCAACTGTTGAGCTGCGTCCTTGCCGAGGTGTTCCACTACGCCGTGTATCACTTCCACCTTCCTTTCGTGCCCTTTGAGGGGCGGCAGGTGTTCTTGATGTTTGTCATCTCCACGTTCCTGATGTGGAGCCTGCGCATACTGATGAGAGCCCTCTACGAACAGTTGGTTGGCAAAAACGCCACCCACAACGTGCTTATCTACGGTGTGCATTACGGCGCGATGGAACTGGCGAGATCCATACAAGACAACGCCGGCAACGGCAAGAGGTTCCGCCTAAGGGGCTTCATCTCTCCCGACAACAAGTTGGAGAACAAGATAATAATGGGTCAGCGCACCTACCTAAACGACGCAAGCCTTGTGGACGTGATAAAGGACAAGGATATAGACACAGTGCTGGTGTCTCCATTGGTGATACGGAATTTCCGCGAGGACAGCGCGTTGCAAGACCTGCTCCTCGACCAGGACATCAGCATCTACGTGATAAAAGACATGGAGAAATGGCACGAGGGCAAGGAAATCGACTCGAGCAAGCTCAAGGAGATTGAGATTTCCGACCTTCTTCCAAGAGACGAGATACAGGTTGACATCGACGCCATTGGCACCATGCTGAGAGACCGCACCATACTCATCACGGGCTCGGCCGGAAGCATCGGCTCTGAGATAGTGAGGCAAGTGGCGACGTTCAACCCCGCCCACATGGTGCTCATCGACTCCGCCGAGACTCCGCAACACGACATCAGGCTGATGATGCGCAAGCGTTTCCCAAGCATCGACTGCCAGACCATAGTGGCAAGCATCACGCAGGAGAAGCTGATGGACAAGATTTTCGAGACCGACCGCCCCGACTACGTGTTCCACGCCGCGGCCTATAAGCACGTGCCCATGATGGAGGACTCTCCATCCGAGGCCATCTACAACAATGTTTACGGCACGAAGATAATGGCAGACCTCAGCGTGAAATACGGCGTGAGGAAGTTTGTGATGATTTCCACCGACAAGGCGGTGAACCCGACCAACGTCATGGGATGCTCTAAACGCCTGTGCGAGATTTACACGCAAAGCCTCAACGGCGCGCAAGAGACCACGGAGTTTGTAACCACGCGTTTCGGCAACGTGCTGGGCAGCAACGGCTCGGTCATCCCGATATTTGAGAAGCAGATACGCAATGGCGGCCCCGTGACGGTGACCGACCCCAACGTGACGCGCTTCTTCATGCTCATACCGGAAGCCTGCAAGCTCGTGTTGGAAGCTGGCACGCACGGGCACGGCGGACAGATATTCGTATTCGACATGGGCAAGTCGGTGCGCATTTCCGACCTCGCCAAGCGCATGATAAAACTGTCTAACGCAAAGGACGTGAAGATAGTGTACACGGGATTACGCCCTGGCGAGAAGCTCTACGAGGAGGTGCTCGCCAACGAGGAGAGCACCGAACCCACGTTCAACAAGAAGATAAGGATTACCAAGGTAAGGCAATACGAGTTTGACCAAGTGTCGAAAGAAATCGACAACATCATCAAAACCGCGCTCACCTACGACCAAAATGCCGTAGTGGCCCTCATGAGACAGCTCGTGCCGGAATACAAGCCGGCTAACAGCCAATGGGGATAAAGGAAAATGGATAAGTGCATGGCACGATAACGCCATGACAAAGCTTTAAGCCAACAAGGGCGACCACACATCTTCGTGGCCGCCCTTGTTGGCTTAAATTGTAAAATATTATTGCCAAAAATTAACACTTGGAAGCCAATGATTTTAGAGCGGAGAAACAGCTCGAGGCTACCCTCTGGGCAACCCCATCAGCCAGTTTTCAGCCAGTTTTTCTTGCCGTTACGGTGTAATCGCGTCGCGATTGCACTGTAACGGCGACGCGATTACGGTGTAACGGCAACGCGATTGCACTGAAACGGCGACGCGATTGCACTGTAACGGCGACCCCGATTGTCAGTTTCGGCATCACCTGAGAATCACCAAAAACACAATCGCTTAATACTCAACGCTTTAGCAAAACTACCCATAATCGCGTCATTTCCAGCCAAGAGACAGCTCGGTTGAAAAAAATCGATTCTCAGACGACCATTTGTAAAATATTATTATCACATCAAATTGGTGCAAAACGGTTGGAAGACGGTGTGCGTAATTGGAGAAACAACAAGGGCGACCACAAGTCTTCGTGGCCGCCCTTGTTGGCTTTATTATTTGATTTATCGCGTCAGTCTTGGAAATACACTCGCTTCACGCGATTGCTGATGCCCGTGAGCACCTCATAAGGTATGGTGTCGAGCACGTCGGAGAGAACCGTCACGGGCAGGTCGTCGCCGAAAATCTCAACGCAGTCGCCTTCCTTGCACGGTATGCCCGTGACATCTATCATGGCCACGTCCATGCAGATGTTGCCCACGTATTCGGCCTTATGTCCGTTGACCAGGCAATAGCAATGACGGTTGCCAAGGTGGCGGTTCAGGCCGTCGGCATAGCCAATAGGTATGGCGGCTATCACGCTGTCGTGGTCTATCGTGCCCTTACGGCTATAACCCACGGTGTCGCCCGCCGGCACGTTGCGCAACTGCAATATGGTGGTCTTCAATGTAGACACATTGTTGATGACATGGTTGTTGCGACTGTTGATGCCATACAGGCCAAGGCCAAGACGGCACATGTCGAGCTGGCGCTCAGGGAAATGCTCTATGCCCGCCGAGTTGTCGATGTGGCGGAGTATCTTATGGCTGAAAGCGGCCTGCAACTTGCGGCTGCCCTTGTCGAAGAGCTCGAACTGGTGGGCGGAGAAGGCGTCGAAGTCGTCGCTGTCGGAACCCACGAAATGGGAGAACACCGAGCGGGGTATGATGGCGTCTTGATGCTTCAGCCTATCGATGAGCTTGTCGATGTCCTTCTCCGGGTCGAAGCCAAGGCGGTGCATGCCCGTGTCGAGCTTTATGTGTACGGGCCAGCCCGTTATGCCCTCTTTCTCGGCCGCTTTCACGAGAGCGTCGAGCAGGCGGAAAGAGTAGACCTCCGGCTCAAGGTCGTAGTCGAACATCGTCTTGAACGCCGACATCTCCGGGTTCATTATCATGATATTCGACGTGATGCCGTTGCGGCGCAGCGTGGCACCCTCATCGGCCACGGCCACGGCGAGATAGTCAACGCGATGGTCTTGCAGCGTCTTGGCAATCTCCACGCTGCCCGCCCCGTAAGCGTCGGCCTTTATCATGCACACGAGCTTGGTCTCGGGCTTCATGAACGAGCGGTAATAGTTGAGGTTGGCCACCACGGCGTTGAGGTTCACCTCCAGCACCGTCTCATGTACCTTCTCCACGAGGAGGTCGGTGATTTGGTCGAAGCCAAACTGCCGCGCGCCCTTGATGAGGATGACCTCATCGCGCAGCGTGCGAAACACCGTAGAGTCGAGAAACGAGCTGACGCTGCTGAAGAAGAACGAGTCCTTGATGTCTATCCTGTTGGCATTGTCAGACACCACCGGGCCTATGCCGATAAACTTCTCCACGCCACGCTCCTTTGCCAAGCGGCTCACCTCGCGATAGAGGTCGGCAGGGTTCATGCCGCTCTGCTGTATGTCGCTGAGGATGAGCGTGCGGCGACGGCCCTTGTGGTCGGGACGGCGGTTCATGAAGTCGAGGGCTATGTCGAGCGAATTGATGTCGGAGTTGTAAGAGTCGTTGATGAGCGTGCAGCCATGACGGCCCTCTTTCACCTCAAGGCGCATGGCTATCGGCTCAAGCTGGGCCATGCGCTCTTTCAGCGCGTCAGCGCCCACGCCGAGGCGCATGGCCACGATGGCGGTGACGATAGAATCCTCGATGCTGGCATCGTCGATAAACGGGATGGTATAGCTGCCCTCCACATTATTATATATAAAGTCGACAGTGGTGTCGGCCTCTGTCTTCACCACATTCTTGACAAACATCTTTGCGCCGGCGTCCTTGCGCGACCAGCAGAGCTTCTCGCCCTTGTAGTCGGACGCGGCAACGAGCCGAGCCACGGTGTCGTCGTCGGCATTGTAGACTATGACCTGCGCGTCGTGGAAGAGGATGAGCTTCTCCTTGCACTTGGCCTCCATCGACGTGAAGTTCTCTTGGTGTGCCGCGCCGAGGTTGGTAAGCACCGCTATCGTTGGCTGTATGATGTCGCGCAGGGCGAGCATCTCGCCTGGCTTGCTTATGCCAGCCTCGAAGACGCCAACCTTCGTGTCGTCGTTCATCAGCCACACCGACAATGGCACGCCAATCTGCGAGTTGTAGGAACGTGGCGAGCGAGTCACGAAACAGTCGGGCGAGAGCACCTGATAGAGCCATTCCTTGACCACGGTCTTGCCATTGGAGCCCGTGACGCCCACTATTGGTATGTTGAACTCGTCGCGGTGGCGCTCAGCAAGACGCTGCAGGGCCTCCAAGGTGTCGGTGACTTTAAGGAAGTTGCCCTGTGGGAAGCGAGCCTGGTAATTGTCGGGCACGGATGTCACAACGAAGTTGCGCACGCCACGCAGGTAAAGGTTTTGGATATACTTATGACCGTCGTTGCGCTCCGACTTGATCGCGAAAAACAAGGTTTCCTCGGGGAAACAAAGCGAACGGCTGTCAGTAAGCAAGAACGCGATATTGGCATCCGCAGTCCCATAGCGACGCGCACCGATGAGGGTGGTGATTTTCTCAATGGTATAAGTCATTGGTATTGCTTTTATAAATCTGCTGCAAAGTTAATAAAAAAGTCTATACGGCGACAAGCAATTCGGATAAAAGAAACGTGGTAGCCGTTATTCGGCGGGCAACAAGTTCATCTGGCACTCGCCGCAACGGAAGTCGAGACGGAAGCCTCGCCCGTCGCCGAGCCTCAATGTCAACGGCTCGCGCCACTCCGGTTGCTTGCCGCCACGTCGCACGCAGAAGCCGAGCTCGTAGCGTATGCAATAGCGGCACTGCATGGCCACCACGCCTCTCGGCTCAGCCGTCTCCAAGGCTGGCTCCATGCCGCTCAGGCCGTGGGCTTCGTAGAAGGCGCGGGCCTCACGGTTGGCAACATTGAAAAGATAGGGGTATTTCTTGTACTCCTCCGACCAGAAACGCGCCGGCGCGCCAGTGCCCTCTTGGTCGCGGGTCAGGCCCACGTCGGCAGTCGCCTTCTCAAGGGCCTTGGCGTAGGCCTCCACCGCGTCGCGCCGGAGCTGCGCCAAGACGCTGGAAGGAATGAACAAGCCCTTGGCGTCTTGGTCGATGGTCAAGCCCTTCTGCTCGAAGATGGTGCCTCCGAGCTTGGAGAGTTGCTTGCGTATGTTGTCCTCTTGCGGGCGGTTGGCCTGCTGGTGCTCAAAAGGCGTCGCCACGGCCCACTCCAACGTCTTCCCCTCGCCGGTGTCTACCGTCATGGCAAGGCGGAAACCGTCGGGCGTGGCACCAAACTCCATCGACACGGGTACGACCCTGCGCGCCGTCTCGCCCGCCAAGGCCTTGCCAAAGGCCACGTCGTTGTTGCGGTACAGCGACATGCCCCTCCGCAAGCCACGAGGCATGTGGAACGGGAAGAGGCGGTTGCCTTCCACCCTGTTCACGCGGAAGCCCTCGAGCAGCTCGCCCTGCCGGGCACTGCCGTCAGCCTGGTCCTTGACAAAGCACAGGCCGTCGCCATTGGCAAACGCCGCCATGCCCGACACGCGGAAAGAATCGCCACGAAGGTCTTTCACCGTGCCCACGAACTCGCCGAAGGCCTTGGGCGTGAACATGGTGGGCAAGCCATGCTGACGGCCTCTGAGGAAATAATCGGTATAGCCGCGGTTGAACGTCTTGGCGAGGTCTGGCTGGAAAGCATAGTCCACCCTGCCCCACGAGGCGCGGCGATAGTCGCCGCCACGACGCTTGATAATTTCGTTGAGACGTTGCGAGTAGGCCGCCACGACGTTCTTCACGTAGTCGGCGTCTTTCAGCCTGCCTTCTATCTTGAACGACGACGCGCCGGCGTCGGCAAGCTGCTCAAGGTGGTCCACCTGGCACATGTCTTTCATCGACAGGAGGTAGCGGTCTTTTACCACCACCCTGCCGTCGGCATCAACGAGGTCATAGCTCATCCGGCACACCTGGGCACACTCGCCACGGTTTGCCGAGCGACCGAAAAGGCACTGCGAGGCATAGCACTGACCCGAATAGCTCACGCAGAGCGCGCCATGCACGAAGACCTCGAGCTCCACTTCGGGCACGGCCTCGTGGATGGCCTTTATCTCATCTACCGACAACTCCCTGGCCAGCACCGCGCGCGTGAAACCGAGGTCGCGAAGCCACGCCACCTTTTCCGCCGTGCGGTTGTCCATCTGCGTGGAGGCGTGAAGGAGCGGCACGCGCCCCACCTTGGCCAAGGCCACGCGACGCATGGCAAGCGTCGACATGTCCTGCACGAGGAGGGCATCCACGCCCACCTCGGCAAGCCGCGTGATGAGCTCTTGCGTAGCCGACAGCTCATCTTCGTAGATGATGGTGTTGACGGTGACATACACTTTCGCCCCGAAGAGATGGGCGAAATCGCACAAGGCGTGAATGTCGGCGACGCTGTTGCCCGCCGAGGCGCGCGCGCCAAAGTGGTCGGCGCCGATATACACGGCATCGGCACCGTGGCTGATGGCGGCAATGCCGCACTCCAAGTTCTTGGCTGGCGCCAAGAGTTCCAATGTTCTCATGTATGGAAACAAATGAAGGGGCACGTGCGAGCAGGCACAAACCCCTTCGGTTGAACTGTGAAAACCAGTATCACCTCAAAGGGCGAGGCTGGCTGATTGCTGTTTACTCGTTGAAGCCTTCCGTGAGCTGGCAAATCTTCACGATGACCTCCACGGCCTTTTGCATGACCTGAATGGAGACGAACTCGTAAGGGCCATGGAAGTTGACTCCGCCGGCGAAGATATTCGGGCAGGGCAAGCCACGGAACGACAGCTGCGCGCCGTCGGTGCCGCCACGGATAGGCTCCACCTTCGGCCTGACGCCGCTCTCTTGCATGGCCTTGAGCACGATGTCGATGACATACATGTTGGGGTCTATCTTCTCCTTCATGTTGTAGTACTGGTCCTTGATGTCTATCGTCACGGTGCCCTCGCCATACTTGGCGTTCATCTCTTCCGCGATGTGCTCCATGAAGTCCTTGCGCTGCTCAAACTTCTTGCGGTCGTGGTCGCGTATGATGTAGGAGAGCTTGGCCTCCTCGCAATGGCTGTTGATGGAGAGCAAGTGGTAGAAGCCCTCGTAGCCCTCGGTGGTCTCGGGTATGTCGGTGTCTGGTATGTGGCTGTTGAACTCGCAGGCCAGGCGCGAGGCGTTGATCATCTTGCCCTTGGCGTAGCCCGTGTGCACGCTCACGCCCTTGATGGTGACCTTGGCGCCGGCGGCGTTGAAGTTCTCGTATTCCAAGTCGCCGATGTCGCCACCGTCCATGGTGTAAGCCCATTGGCAACCAAACTTCTCCACGTCGAAGTGGTGGGCGCCCATGCCAATCTCCTCGTCGGGGTTGAAACCCACGCGGATGTCGCCATGCTTAATCTCAGGATGATCCTTCAAGTAGCACATGGCCTGCACTATCTCTGCGATGCCAGCCTTGTCGTCGGCGCCAAGGAGCGTGGTGCCATCGGTCACGATAAGGTCCTCGCCCTTGTGCTGCAGCAGCTCCGGGAACTTCTTGGGAGAGGAGACGATGCCGGGAGAGAGCTCTATGTCGCCACCGTCGTAGTTATTCACGACGCGCGCCTTGATATTGGCACCGCTCGCGTCGAGGGCCGTGTCGTAGTGGGAGATGAAGCCTATCGTGGGCGCGTCTTTCTTGGTGTTGCCGGGCAGGGTGGCATAGATGTAACCCATGTCGTCCATTTCCACGTCTTGCAACCCCTCGCGCTCCAGCTCTTCCTTCAGGTATTTGGCGAAGATGAGCTGCTTGGAGGTACTGGGCACGGTCGAAGAGTCTTCTGCCGACTGCGTGTCAAACTTTGTGTAATTGATGAATCTTTCTACTATATCCATATTTCGCGTAAGTCGCTTGATTATACTATTGCAAAAGTAGTGGTTTTTATAAACAAGCCGAACAAATATGGCTTAATTATTATTAAAACCACATATTTATATTATAAGGCCATTGCCCATGGCGGAGGGCGAAAGGGCCTCTACGGTGGAACGGCGACGAGGTCGCGATGAAGCCGCGACGGCTTTTCAGCGAGAAGCCTAACGGCCACGAGCCACATGCCGGCGGCAAGGCACATTTATCGGAAAAACAATGCGTTTCAGCACAAAGCCGCAGCTATGTTTTAACAGGAACCACTTAACTCCTTGATTGCCAAAAGAGAATAAAAAAGTTGGAAAAAAGAAGATAAAACGTCTCCGACTTATCAAACTTTTTACTACTTTTGCAATCGGAAACGAACAAAAACAGACAACTTCGGGAAAGAGAAAAAAGCATAAAGTTATCCAAAATGGAAAACTTTTGTTTCTTAAATTAAGAAAAAGTTTCCCGTTTTTGTGCATGAAAAATATTACAAGACTGCCATGATCCAAGTTAGAAAGCGCGACGGCAAGGTAGTGCCGTTCGACTTGACAAAGATTCAAGTCGCCATTTTGAAAGACCTCAAGGCCATAGGTCACGAGGGCGACATCGATAAAATATCACGCGAATACGCCGACAAGGTGTTTGCACTGTGCGAGAAGAAATATCTTCCGACGACAGACATCTTCGAGATAGAAAACATCCAGGACACCGTAGTGGAGGTGCTTGCCAAGGAAGGCGAGACACGCGCCGTGATAGCCTATTGCGAGTATCGCTACCAGCACAAGCTGGAGCGCGAACAACGCGTGAAGAAAGCCTACGAGGACAAGCTGATGGCCAAAAACGTGGTCAACCAAAACGCCAACATCGACGAGTATTCAGGTGGTGGACGCTCGGGAGAGGCCGCCAACGTGTATGAGAAGCAATACGCGCTCGACCATTGCATGTCAGACTTGGCTTGCAGAAACCACGAGAACAACGAGGTCTACATACATGACCTCAACAAATATGCCATTGGCTTCCACAACTGCCTGTCCATTCCTTTCGACGACCTGCTGTCAAAGGGTTTCCACACTCGCCAAGGCGACGTGCGCCCGGCTGGCTCGCTCAACACGGCAATGCAGCTCGTGGCCGTCATCTTCCAGCTTCAGAGCCTCGACCAATTCGGCGGCGTGTCGGCCACGCATCTCGACTGGACAATGGTGCCGTATTTCCGCAAGTCGTTCTTCAAACATTACATCACGGCTTGGGCAAAAGACCAAAAGGAATTTGCCGACACCGACTTTCTCACCCTCTACGACGAGACCTACCAAGACAGCGTGGGCGTGACAAGGTCGGCCTTCGAACACTGGGCCGACACCGTGAAGGAAAGCTTCTCAAAGGCCACACGACTGACAAAGGAAGACTTCAAGCTCGCCAACAAGGACAAGTTTGACCCGAAATACTACAACGCGGCGCTGTGCGACACCATCCAGGAGTTGCACCAGGCTGTGGAGGCCATGTACCACAACCTCAACACGCTGCAAAGCCGTTCGGGCGACCAACTGCCGTTCACATCAATCAACTACGGCACTTGCACGCTGGAGGAGGGCCGCCTCGTGACGCGCGCCCTGCTGCTCGGCTCGCTCGAGGGCATCGGCTTCCACCACAACACGCCGATATTCCCATGCGGAATATTCCAATACATGAAAGGCGTGAACGACAAGCCAGGAACACCCAACTACGACCTCAAGCAACTCGCGATGCGCTCTACGTCGCAACGTTTGTACCCCAACTACGCCAACGTGAACTGGAGCGGAAACGAGGGATTCGACATCAACGACCCGCGCACCTACTTCTCGACAATGGGATGCCGCACGGCAAACGGATGGGACGTGAACGGACTGGGCCAGCTGAAGGACGGACGCGGCAACATCTGCCCCACGACCATCATAATGCCTACCCTCGCAATGGAGGCGGGAAGAGACGTGGAGAAGTTCATGAAGCTGCTCGACAAGAAGATTCATGAGGCAAAGGACACGCTCATAGAGCGATTCAACTGGATTTGCTCGCAAGACCCAAAGACAGCGCCGTTCATGTGGGACAACCACACCATGGCCGGATACATTCCAGAAGAAGGCATACGCTCGGCCATGAAGCACGGCACGCTCGCAATGGGCCAGCTCGGATTGGCCGAGACACTGCAGCTGCTCATAGGGTGCAACCACACCAAGCCCGAGGGCATGGCATTGGCAAAGCGCATAGAGTCGCTGTTCAAGAAGAGGTGCGCAGAGTTCAAGGAAGAATACAAGCTCAACTTCGGCGTCTACTACACGCCGGCGGAGAACCTCTGCTACACCGCCATGAAGAAGTTCAAGGCAAAGTACGGCGTGATAAAGAACGTGTCGGACCGCGACTATTTCACCAACTCCGTACATGTGCCCGTATGGGAGCACATGACCCCGTTCGAGAAGATTGACATAGAGAGCCAGCTTACCGGATATTCTTCAGCGGGCTGCATCACATACGTGGAACTGCCGTCAACCACGAAGCACAACGTTGAGGCATTGGAGAAAATCATCGACTATGCCATGGACAAGGACATCCCGTATTTCGCCATCAACGTGCCCAACGACACGTGCATGGACTGTGGCTACACCGACGAGATTAACGACACGTGCCCCATCTGCGGCTCAAGCAACATCAGGCGCCTGCGCCGCGTAACGGGATACTTGACGACCGACTACCACAACTTCAACCTTGGAAAACAAGCTGAAGTGAAAGACCGCGTGAAGCACCTGCGCTCATTCGCCAACGATACGAAAAAATGTGGCGGAAGCACCGGAAGCTCGCTTTCAGAAAAAAACAAGAAAGTGGCCGCGCCTTTCCAGGACATGTAAGCCACGGAACCAACTGAGTGAAGAATAAGCATGCGATTTCACGACATAACAACTTGTGACGTCAACAATGGCGAGGGCTTCCGCGTTACTCTGTGGGTGTCAGGATGCACGCACCATTGCCAAGGATGCCAGAATCCGGAGACGTGGGACTTCAAGGGAGGGCAACCCTTCGGCAAGGAGGCGCACGATTACCTCTTCTCCGAACTCTCAAAGCCATATATTCAAGGGGTTACATTCTCTGGCGGCGACCCCTTGTGTTCAGCCGGCGAGGTGACAGCGTTGGCAAAGGAGATAAAGGAAAAGTTGCCAGGCAAGGACATTTGGCTCTACACTGGCTTCACCATCGAGCAAATAGAGGCCAACGACAAGCTCAAGCAGATACTGCCATACGTCGACGTGATTGTTGACGGCGAATACGTGAAAGCCCTCAGAGACGTGACTCTCGCCTTCAGGGGCTCGCGCAACCAACGGATAATTTCGATTAAAAACGGAAAAACTGTTAAAATGTAACTGTTCCCAACAAAAAAAACAAGAATTATTTACGATATTCAAAATTTTTGCTTAATTTTGCAGCATCATCGTGAGATGACATCCATTTAAGTTTCATTAGGTTAGTAGTTTGATAGATTTTTTTTAAGGTAAAACGGGATTTATGTCAGCTTCAAAAATTCTGACATAAATCTAACAAAAGGCAGTGCAAGTGATTGTATTGCCTTTTTTTCATCTTAACATGCGAAACCACACAAAACAAACATGATATTTATATTAAAAATCATAATAAAAAGGAAAAACCGCACATAATTGACCTATTCTTAGTAAATTTGCAGCTAAAAAGTAAATTAACGCAATGAAAAAACTGTTTTCGAAGGTCGTTATCATCATGGCAGCCGTGTTTTCGCTAACCTCCTGCCTGAGTGACAACAATGAAATCGACACGACATATTACACCGACACGGCAATCACTTCATTCTCGCTTGGAACGCTCAACTTGACCAACCACACCAAGGCGAAAGACGGCGTAACAGACTCTACATACACCACGACTTTCTCGGCAAGCAGCTATAATTTTGACATAGACCAATACGCGAAGACAATCAACAATACCGACTCACTGCCCAAAGGCACGGACTTGAAGCACGTCCTCGCCACCATAAACACCAAAAATAGCGGCACGGTGCTGCTCGTGCTGAAGTCGAAAGACAACAAGGACAGTCTCGTATACTATTCGTCGTCAGACTCCATAGACTTTACGAATCCCGTGCGAGTCCGCGTATACAACATGATTGCTTCCGCATACCGCGAGTACACAATAAAAGTGAACGCGCACAATGAAAGCGAGAATGAGTTTAGCTGGAAGGCGACATCCATTGACAACTACACAGGACTGGAGAGCCGCCGATTCGCAAGCGCGGATGGCCAGCTGTTCCTCACCGGCCTTCACGATGGCATGACCGACGTGTTCGGGAAAGATGTCACGTCGTGGAAGAAGGTGGACAAGGCACTCGCCAAGGACGAGAACGTGATTGGCACGACGAAGAAGTACCGCTACGGCATAATCGACGGCAAACTAATGCGTGCCGCTATCAATGGAGGGGAATGGACAGAGGAGACGCTTGACGACGACGCGTCGCTGCTCCCGAACGAGAGCGTGAGCTTCATCGCGGCTCCGATGAACAATGACCCATCCGTCTACAACCTTCTCGTCATGGGAAACAGCAACGGAAAGGCCGTGATCTGGAGCAAGGTGGAAGACGATGGCGACAAAACGCAAACGTGGATGTATTATAATGAGGATGAGTACCAACAGAAAAGGTTGCCTTACCTTGAAAACATGAAAGCCGTGTTGTACGGCGACAGCATAATAGCCACAGGCGGAGACTTCTCGCAAGTCTACACAAGCCCCGACTGGGGACTCACATGGAACAAGAGCACGCTCTTCAAGTTGCCGACCGATTTCGGAAGCTCCGCGGCTAAGTTCGACATGACCGTGGACAAGGACAACTACATCTACATCTCGCGCGACGGCGCGTCAACGGTGTGGTCGGGCCGCCTCTCACAGTTAGGGTGGAAAGAAGACCGGAAAACGTTCACGAAGGGCGCGGCAAGGCGCAAATAGATGAATGGACAAGCCGTCAATGAGCACCTGGGCTAAGACAATGGCAATAGCGGCAATGGCAATGTTGTCGCTAACGTGCGCGGCACAAGACGATCCTGAATATCGTCATGAGGTTGGCGTGGGAGCGGGCATGGCTGGGTATCTCGGCGACTACAACGGAAGCCTGACGCGCGGCATGCAACCAGCAGCGAGCCTCATGTGGCGATACAACATAGACCCTTGGATGGCTTTGAGGCTGAACATGGGTTATGAGAAGATGAAAGGGTCTTCGAGAAATGTTGACACGTGGTATCCCGAGACCGCCCAAGGCGAATACACGTTCGGCAACAGTCTCTACGACATATCCATTGTCTACGAGTACAACTTCCTGCCGTTCGGCACAGGACGCGATTACAGGGGAGCAAAGCGCTTCACGCCTTTCGTCCTCGGCGGATTGGGACTGGGAGTGTGCAAGACCACGGAAAAGACAAGGACGGCAATGGAGCTGCCAATAGGCATAGGAGTGAAGTACAAGATAAGCGAGAGGGTCAACCTCGGCCTCGAATGGGCCGTCAATTTCACGACAAGCGACTGGCTCGACGGCGTGAAAGACCCATACGGCATAGAGAGCAGCGGAATGTTCAAGAACACGGACGCCTTCCACAGGTTGCAACTGTCGCTGACCTACAGCTTCTCGCCAAAATGCATTAACTGTAACAAAGAGTAACAACATACTAAGAGCATGACTTCGTGCAGTAACCATCAATCCAATACGGCTAACGCCCCGGTTCCCGAGAGCATCGCCATCATCATGGACGGTAACGGCCGTTGGGCTACAGAGAAAGGCAAGGACCGCTCGTTTGGCCATCAAGCCGGTGTAGAAACCGTTAGGCGCATAACGTCTGAGTGTGTGCGGCTGGGAGTAAAATATCTCACGCTCTACACATTCTCCACGGAGAATTGGAACAGGCCACAGCCTGAGATACACGCCTTGATGGGTCTCGTTCTGACAAGTTTGGAGGACGAGATTTTCATGAAGAACAACGTGCGTTTCCGCGTCATCGGAGACTTGAAGCGCCTTCCGGTGGAAGTGCAGGAAAAACTGCGCGAGACTGAAGAGCACACTCGCGACAACACGGCAATGACAATGGTGGTGGCATTGAGCTACTCATCGCGCTGGGAGATAACAGAAGCCGTGAAAGACATCGCAAAGGAGTGGAAAGACACGGGCAAGCCAATTGAGGACATCAACGAGGACACCGTGACACGGCATCTGCAAACCAACTTCATGCCTGACCCAGACCTGCTGATACGCACCGGAGGAGAATATCGCATAAGCAACTACCTGCTATGGCAAATAGCCTACACGGAACTGTATTTCACGCCCGTGTATTGGCCAGACTTCTCGGAAGAAGACCTGCACAAGGCCATTGAGAGTTACCAAAAGAGGCAACGAAGGTTCGGCAAGACCGAGTCGCAAGTTGACCCCACATTAAATAAATAAGGAAATAAGAACAAGGAAGAATTTGGGAGAAAAACTGACGACATCGCGACATAAACGAGCCACAGCTTTCCTGTCTTCAACCCGCAACAAGTAATAAATGCACTACAACAAGAAGAAAGTAGCAGCTGCAATCATCGCCATGGCATGCAGCCTTGGCATAGAGGCACAAGAACGCATCGCACACCCCGACATCACTTACGCCGGCACGCCACGCAATTTGGTCATCGGAGGCTTTTCAGTCTCTGGCATGGATGGCTATGAGGACTATATGCTTACGGGCATATCAGGACTCACGGTCGGACAGCACATAGCCGTACCTGGCACCGATATAACCGATGCCGTGAAACGATATTGGAAACACGGTCTGTTCTCTGACGTGCAAATTTCCGCCGACTCCATCGTTGGCGACAAGATATTCCTGCATATAGCCTTAAAGCCAAGGCCAAGGGTGTCTACAATCAATTATTATGGATTGAAGAAGACTGAGCGAGAGGACATGGAAAAGAAACTCGGCATATTGAAAGGCGGACAAATAACGCCTAACATGATTGACCGCGCGAAAATCCTCGCAAAGAAATATTTTGATGACAAGGGCTATAAGAACGCTGACATTGAGATAAACCAAAAAGACGACCTCTCAAAGAAAAACCAGGTCATCCTCGACATCGTGATAGACAAGAAGTCGAAGATGAAGGTACGCAACATCTTCCTTGAAGGCAACGAGCAGCTCAAGTCTTCACGCATCAAGGGCGGACTGTTCAGGAAAGGCGCGTTCGCCAAGACCCACGAGGCTGGCAAGCTGTCTTCTTTCCTCAAGTCGAAGAAGTTTACGCCTGAGCGTTGGAAAGAAGACAAGGAAAAACTCATCGAGAAATACAACGAGTTGGGTTATCGCGATGCCGCAATCCTTGGCGACAGCGTTTGGAACAACGACCCGAAGCACGTGAACGTGTGGATTAAGGTATCGGAAGGACATAAATATCATATCAGGAAGATCCATTGGGTGGGTAATACCGTTTACACTACCGACTACCTGCAACGCGTTTTGGGCATGAACCCTGGCGACGTGTACAACCAGAAGCTCCTCGACAAGCGATTGAAGAGCGACGACGACGCCGTGGGCAACCTTTATTACAACCACGGCTACGTGTTCTCAAACATAGACCCTGTGGAGCAAAACATCGAGGGAGACTCCATCGACCTCGAGATGCGAGTGCAAGAAGGCCCACAGGCTCACCTGTCACACGTGCGCATCTACGGTAACAACCGTCTTTACGAGAACGTGGTGCGTCGTGAGTTGCGCACAAAACCTGGCGACCTCTTCTCAAAGGACGCCATCATGAGGTCGTATCGTGAGATAGCGAGCATGGGACACTTCGACCCAGAGAAGATCAACCCGGACGTGAAGCCTGACTACGAGTCGGGAACAGTGGACTTGAACTGGATGCTTGAACAGAAGTCGAACGACCAGATAGAATTCTCGCTCGGTTGGGGACAGACTGGCATCATTGGCCGTATCGGATTAACACTCAACAATTTCTCAATGGCAAACTTGTTCCGCAAGAACAAGGAGCACCGCGGCATTCTGCCTATCGGTGATGGAGAGAAGCTGTCGATAAGCGCGCAGACCAACGGTACTTACTACCAGAGCTACAACGCCTCCTACTCCACCAACTGGTTCGGCGGTAAGCGACCAAACCAGTTCTCTATTGGTTTATACTATTCAAAGCAGACGGACATCAACAGTAACTACTGGAACCAGTCGGCGTACAACAACTATTATTATAATATGTACGGCTACAACTCGTACGGTTATAATTATTCCAACTACGAGAACTATTACGACCCGAACAAGTACATCCAGATGTTCGGCGCTTCGCTTGGTTGGGGTAAACGCCTGCGCTGGCCTGACGATTACTTCACGCTCTCGGTGCAAGCTGCATACACACGCTACATGCTGAAAAACTGGCGTTACTTCTACCTCATGACAAACGGTAATGCCAACAACCTCAACTTCAGCATCTCGCTGAGCCGCGCCTCTACCGACAACCAGCTCTACCCAAGAACGGGTTCCGAGTTCAGCGCGAGCGTGACCCTCACTCCGCCATGGTCGCTGTGGGACGGCAAGGACTACAAGCATCTCGCCACCAATCCCAACTCGCCAACTTACGTCAACGAGCAAAAGAAGAAATACACATGGATTGAGTATCACAAGTGGTCATTCAAGTCGAAGACTTACACCGCTCTCAGCAACGGACAGAAGTGCTTCGTGCTCATGACAAGGGCTGACTTGGGTCTGCTCGGCAGCTACAACAAGTATAAGGAGTCGCCATTCGAAACGTTCTACATGGGTGGCGACGGCATGAGCGGCTACTCGTCATACGCTGGCGAGGAGACCATCGGACTGCGTGGATACGAGAATGGTTCAATAGCTTACAATGGCTATGCATACGACCGCTTTACCTTAGAGCTTCGTTATCCGTTCCTTCTCGGCAACACCACCATATATGGCCTCACGTTCCTTGAGGGCGGTAACGCCTGGAGCAAGATACGACAGTTCAACCCGTTTGACATGAAACGCTCTGCAGGCGTGGGTGTGCGCATCTACCTGCCTATGGTGGGACTCATGGGTATAGACTGGGGCTACGGCTTCGACAAGGACAACGTGAACAACCGCAAGGGCGGCTCTCAATTCCACTTCGTGCTGGGACAGGAGTTCTAAACGCGTCTGAGACCGACGGTCTAAACGTTTCATCATGTAGAGCGTAACAAAAGATACAAATCATTCGTCTAAAAGAATAAACATAACAAAAATGAAGAACAAAAACATTTTCAAGTGTATTGCGCTTATGGCGATGATGCTTGCGTTGCCACTTATAGGCCACGCGCAGAAATTCGCTCTCATAGATATGGAATATATCCTGAAGAACATTCCAGCCTACGAACGTGCCAACGAACAGTTGAACCAAGCCACAAAGAAATGGCAGGCTGAGGTGGAGGCCCTCAACACGGAAGCCTCTACCATGTACAAGAACTACCAAAACGAGCTCGTATTCCTATCAAAGGAACAAAAGAAAGCCAAGCAAGAGGAGATAATGAACAAGGAAAAGGCCGCGGCAGAGCTCAAGCAGAAGTATTTCTCGCCTGAGGGAGAGTTGTACAAGAAGCGTGAGAGCCTCATGCAGCCCATACAAGAGGAAATCTACAACGCCGTGAAGGAAATAGCTGACCTCAGGGGATATAGCCTCGTGCTAGACCGCGCGTCGGACACTGCCATAATCTTCGGCTCACCCAAGATAGACATCTCCGATGAGGTGTTGCGCAAGCTCGGTTACTCGCCTCGCTAAAGCGACACTCGGCGCCATGCCAAGAATAGAATAAAAACTATAAACAAATAACACAAACAACAATGAAAAAACTTTTATTATTCATCATGCTGATGGCACCGCTTGCCACTTTCGCACAGAAGTTTGGCAAGGTAAACACACAGACCATCATGCAAGCGTTGCCCGACATCGCAAAGGTTAACGGCGAGCTTCAGGCACAGCAGAAGACTTACGAGAACGACCTTAAGGGCATGCAAGACGAGCTCACACGCCAAAACGAGGCTTACGAGAAGGGTAAGAGCACTATGAACCCAACTCAACAGAAGCAGAAGGAGCAGGAGCTTCAGACTCTTTACCAAAAGATTCAGCAGACTTACCAGGACAACTCACAGGCTCTGCAAAAGAAGCAGCAAGATCTCATGCAGCCTATCGTGACAAAGGTGCGCAATGCCATTGACGCAGTGGGTAAGGCCGGTGGCTACACGTTCATCTTCGAGGATGGCGTGGCTGTCTACACAGGCACTAACGTCGAGGATGTCACATCCAAGGTGCAGGCCGAGATTTCCAAGATGAAGTAAACAATACCTTTGGGAACAAACAAGGGGCGGCAGTGCAATGCCGCCCTCATATTTTCAGACTTTTAACCAACCATGAAGAAACTCGTCCTCTTTTTCATCGCCACGGCAACAATGCTTTCAGCCAACGCCCAATCAGAGAACACGATGCCTGAGCAAGCAACCATGACCGTCAACAAAGATGGCCAGCAGCCTGCCATTCGCTTCGGTTATCTCAGTTGTGACAGCGTGCTACATTCCATGCCGGAATACAACGCGGCAATGAAAAACCTCAAAGAGCTGAAAGCGAAATATGACAGTGAAATGAAGCGCGTGGAAGATGAGTTCAACAACAAGTACGAGCTCTTCCTCGAGGGACAAAGCGACTTCGCGCCATCAATAAGGCAAAAGCGTCAAGCCGAACTGCAAGAGCTCATGGAGAAAAACATGGCTTTCAAGGAAGAGGCGCGCCGCCTTCTTGAAAAAGCCAAGCTTGAAGCCCTCACACCACTGAAAAAGACCATACAGGCGACAATCACCCGCATTGGCCAGCAAAGAGGTCTCGCCTTTGTCGTGAACACCGATGGAGGCAACATGCCCTACCTCAGCACAATAATGGGCGAAGACATTACGGAAGAGGTCATAAAGGCCTCAAGATGATAGTATGCAAGATAAAAATACTATTCTTTTACCACAAGGGTCAGGACCGATTGGTGTCTTCGACTCTGGCTACGGAGGCTTGACCATCCTTCACGGTATCAGGCAGACGTTGCCTCAATACGACTATATTTATCTTGGCGACAACGCCAGGGCTCCCTATGGCCCAAGGTCTTTCGACGTGGTATATGAGTTCACAAGGCAGGCCGTGGAACGATTGTTTTCCATGGGTTGCCAACTCGTCATCATAGGATGCAACACCGCGTCGGCAAAGGCGCTACGCTCTATCCAACAAAACGACCTGCCCAACTGGGACCCAAGAAGACGCGTGCTCGGCGTCATAAGGCCAACGGCTGAAATCATAGGAGACATCACAAGAAACAATCATGTCGGACTGCTCGCAACCGAGGGAACGGTGAAGAGCCAAAGCTACGACATGGAGATACATAAGTTGTGGCCCGACATCAAGGTCACGGGACAGGCTTGCCCATTCTGGGTGCCATTGGTGGAATATAACGAGGCCGACTCGCCTGGTGCCGACTACTTCGTGAAAAAACGAATAGACCAACTCCTTAGAAAAGATCCGGAAATAGACTCCATAATCCTCGGCTGCACCCATTTCCCGTTGCTCATGCCGAAGATTCTAAAATACACTCCACCGGGCATAACCATTGTGCCACAAGGTGAATACGTGGCAAGCAAATTGAAAGACTATCTAAGAAGGCATCCTGAGATGGAGACTCTGCTCACAAAAGGCGGTGACGTGAAATACTTCTCAACGGAAAACGCGTCTAAGTTCATGGCATCAGCCTCCATCTTCCTCCACGAGAGGATTAAAGCGACACATATAGATTTATAAAACCAAACAGTAAATAATAAAACATGCAAGAAACAAGACAAAACAAGATAGCGCGACTGCTTCAAAAGGAGCTCGCTGAGATTTTCCAAGGCCAAACTCGCCAAACCCACGGCATTCTTGTGAGCGTGACGCGTGTTAGGGTAAGTCCAGACCTTAGCATCTGCACCGCTTACCTCAGCATCTTCCCGCCTGAAAAGGCGAAAGACCTTCTCGACAACATCCGCAAGAACGAGAAGACCATACGCTACGACCTTGGAAAGCGTGTGCACAACCAGCTGCGCATCATACCTGAGTTACGGTTCTTCCAGGACGACAGCCTCGACTATATCGAGCATATTGACAGCCTGCTGAAAAAGTAACAACACTCTCTAAGACAAAAACTATCACCAACGGTGAACTTCCCATTTTTCATAGCGCGGCGTTACCTCTTCTCCAAGAAGAAGACCCACGCCATAAACGTCATTTCCATAATCTCTGTCATTGGCGTGGCTGTGGCAACCATGGCTCTCGTCATCGTCATGTCGGTGTTCAACGGCTTCCACGACCTCGTGGCCAGTTTCTTCACCAACTTCGACCCACAGCTCAAGGTGGTTCCTGTCACGGGAAAGTCGGTTGCTGCCGATGATCCTGCGCTATACAAGATCAAGAAACTGCCGCAGATTGATGTCGCCACGGAGACTTTCGAGGACATGGCCCTTGCCGTCTACAAAGGCAGGCAAGCCATGGTTACGATAAAAGGTGTGGACGACAACTTCGCCGACCTTACGCATATCACCGACATCCTCTACGGCGACGGGCAATTCAAGCTCCACACGGCAAACCTCGAATATGGCACGCCGGGCATTCGGCTTGCCAACAACTTGGGCCTTGGCGCCAGATGGGACAACTACCTGCGCATCTACGCGCCACAACGTCAGGGACAGCTCGACATGAGCAACATGGAAGGTGGATTCGTGCTCGACTCTTTGCTTTCCAGTGGAGTCGTCTTCACGGTGAACAACAGCAAATACGACAAGGGATATATACTCACTTCTCTCGGCTTCGCGAGAAGGCTTTTCGATGCCCAGGGCGAAATGACGGCCTTGGAACTGCGACTGAAACCTGGCTCCAACTTCGATGCCGTGAAGAGCGACATACAGGACATAGCCGGAAAACGTTTCAAGGTGGAGGACAGGTATGAGCAACAAGCCGACACGTTCAAGATCATGGAGATTGAAAAGCTCATGGCCTATATCTTCCTGACGTTCATCCTCGTAGTGGCTTGCTTCAACATCATCGGCTCACTGTCCATGCTCATCATCGACAAGAAGGACGATGTGGCTACCTTGCGCAACCTCGGCGCCACCGACAAGCAGATTACCAGGGTCTTCCTCTTCGAGGGCAGAATGATATCTGTCATTGGCGCGCTCATCGGCATTGGCGTCGGACTGCTCCTGTGCTTGCTCCAGCAACAGTATGGCTTGGTCAGCATGGGCAGTGGCGACAACTTCGTGGTCAACGCCTATCCCGTCAGCGTTCACTATTCTGACGTGTTCATCATCTTCCTCACCGTCATCGCCGCTGGTTGGTTGGCGGTGTATTACCCCGTAAGGGCACTGAGCAAACGCTTATTGAGTTAACGAGACCATCAAATGCGGCATAAGCCTTTAGGATAGACTTATGCCTTTAGACAAACACATTCCACACATTTTTTAATACGAAGAAACGGCTGGTAGCTCACGATGGAGCCGCCAGCCGTTTTTCCGTGGTTTTAGCCTTGTCGCTTAAAAGTCGAGCTCATTCAAGTTCTTGTCCACGGCCATTCCCTTAGGAGCCTGTTGCTTCACCGTGAACGATCGCACGGCCTTGAAATGCAATTCGCAGAGTGTCTCGTCGCCATTGAGCGTGGCCTGGTTGCCCACGTTGGCGAATGTTGGGTACAGCACTTGTGAGCCATCGCTGTGGTGTCTGTCATAAGTCATGTTGCGCATGTCCTTTGCAGCCACTGCCTCGGCCTTCACGAACCTCATGTCTTGCGGACGATAAGGAAGCACGAAGTTGAACGCGTTGACCGATTGCATGCCATGACCTTTAACCTTCACCGTGACGTCATCGCCAGCCTTGTATGCCTTTTTGTCGTACTCATAAGAGAACTTGCCAGCCAAAGGCGTGTTGTGGCCATCATCATAGACGCCTCCGTCGAGCTTTGTCGTCACGTTGGATATGTCATAAGCGTCTATCATGCCATTGTTGTTAACGTCGCCCACGGAGATATAACCGTCAAAGTCGGAGTCGCCTTTCTTCAAGCCAGTATAGTTCATGTACGAAGTCAAGTCGTTGTCGTCAATCTTGCCATCGTTGTTGATGTCACCAGGGATTAGCGTCTTGGTTCCCGGCACCTTGAAGACATAGAGTTCACGTCCCGAGCCGAAGCCGCCTACGGCGTCAAGCACCTTCACCTTGACATAGCGAGCCTCAGGATGTGATGTCAGCTTCACATCCTTAGTCTGGGCGTTACGCGCCCACGTCTGCTCACCAATTTCCGTCCACGTCTTGCCATCGCGGCTCACCTGTATGTCGGCGCGCGTTATCGTGCCGTTGCCGGCGTCGGCACGCGGCAGATACTGAATCTTGTCGAGCGTGCTGGTGCCGTGAAGGTCTACCGTGAAATCAAACGGCACCGCCTTGCTATAATAATATGTGTGCCAGATGTCGCCCGTAGTGGCGAAGTCGAAGAGGTGCTCTATGCCGAAGCCTTCCATGTCCTTCGCCGTCGATGTGGCGGTGAGGCCATGGAGCGCGAATTCCAATGGGTTCACGGCCGTGCGCACGTGCAGCGGTGTCCACTCGCCTACTCCACTGGCGTTGACCGCACGCACCTTGAAGTCATAGTCGGTCTGTGGCGTGAGGTCGTTAAAGGTCAACTCGTTGCCGCGTATCGTGGAATAGTTCTCGCCCTGGAACTCCACCTCATAATAATCGGCGTTGTCCACGCTCTTCCATTTCGGCGTTACGGAATATGGTTGCACGTCGGCCTTGAGCAGCTGTGGCGCGGCAAGTGTGCCCGTGCTCTTCTTCAGCCCGTTGTCCTTGGCCAACTTCACGAATCCCTTCACGGTCAGCGCGACGTCGTTTGCCGTGATGTCGGTCTTGGCTATGCGAACGGTAATGCATGGGGTCTTCTTCACGCTGAACGACGCGCTCGGCGAGCCTGGCGTTGAGAAGCGGTTAAGCTCAGGAGCCTCATCATAGCTCCACGTGTTCTCACCCGAAGCCGCCTCGTTCAATGCCACTTTCTTTCCGCCTATCGTGGCTGTCACCTTTGAAGGCTTGGCGTCGCAATTGATGAGGAGCGTAGTGCCCTGCTGGGTGGTCTGCCCGTCAAACTTGCCTCGCGTCTTGCTGATGTGTATGTCTAATTCGCCCTTTGCCTTCAAGTCTGACGTGACGAGCGTGGTGGCGGATTCGCCCTTGAGATAGCCCTCCGTCACGCCGTCGTCATCATAGAGTGTGAACGACGACTGGCCGTCAGGATAAATCTCGAACACGCGTGTCGACTTGTCTATCTGCGACGGATTGTTGTTGGCGTTGTTCATCGGGATTATTGCCCCGGCCTTTACAAACAGCGGCAACTTCCACAACGGCGCGTCATAATCATTGAGTATGCGTCCGCCATCATAGGTCGCGCCCGTGAAGTAGTCGTACCATGTGCCCTTTGGCAGGTAGATGCCGTTTCGCTTGTCGTTGCCTTGCTTGTCTGCAGCCGTGTTCTGGTATATTGGTGCCACGAGCAGCGATGGGCCATACATGTACTGGTAGCGTGTGGCCGTGCCCAGGGTGTAATCGGATGGGTCGTCGAGGAACATGGCCCTGATGAGCGGCTTGCCTGTCACTGCCTCATGTGCGCAAGAATAGCTATACGGCAAAATCATCGACTTCAGCTTCAGGTATGAGCGGTTTATGCTCGTCGCCGGCTCGCCAAGGGCGCTGGGGTATTTCGGGTTGGCGCCCCATCCGTCCATATTGAGCTGCATTGGCGAGAACGCCTTCCACTGGAAGTCGCGGATATTCACAATCTGGTTCTTGCCACCGAATATGCCATCCATGTCGCTCGTGATGTTGCCCATGCCCGACAGTCCCGCGCCTATATACGTGGGAATGTGGAAACGAATGTATTCCCACTCGCCACCAGTCTGGTCGCCCGACCACACGCCGCCGTAGCGCTGCGTGCCGGCCCATCCGTCGAGCGTGATGATAAACGGGCGCGCGTTGTTGCCATAGTAAGGCATCACGCCCGCCACGTCGGCAATGCCATTAAGGCCAAAAGAGTAGCCGTCGCCTACCCACGCCACGTCGGTCTTCAGCACGCGCACGCCTGCGTCGCGCACCTCTTTCACGATGTCACGTTGAAGCAAGGCCGGTATGGAGTCTATCGGGTGAAGGTTCGACTGTGTCCACAAGCCTATCTCCACGCCGTTCTTGCGGGCATAGTCGCCAAAGCTCTTCAGGTTGGCAATGTTGCCGTCGAGCGTCGAGGTCTGGCCGTAGCCGGCGCCGTAGCCGTCGTTTGGCAGCACCCATCCCAATGGTAGGTCGTTATTTTTGTACCTGTCCACCACGGCGCGGGCGGAGAACTGATAGTTGTTCTTCTCCCCGTTCAGGCTTTCCTTTATGCCGCCATTGTCTTTCTGGCTCTCCTTGTATCGCTTGCCATCCTCAAAGAGTATGCCCTTGGCGTCGGTCGTCTCTTTCCAATAGTCGCGGTTGTAGGCGTTGAGGTGTCCCTCATAGAAGGCGAACTTGGGCAGGAGCACGGGATTGCCCGTAAGCTGGTAGTAGTCGCGCAGCAAGGCCGTGGGCGTGCTGTCCACCATGAGGAACATGTCAAGGTACGACGTGTCATGGGTTAACGTCACGGTCGACTTGTCGGTGCTTCCGAAGTCGTATTCTCCCGGCTTGAAGGTATAGGGCATGGCCGCGTAACCCTTCGTTGACCAATAGAACGGAGCGGGAGATGCCACGCCGCCATCAGTCCAGCTGTTGGTGTTCACTATCTCTATGCGCTTGCCGCGGTGCGAGAAACGCCCGTTCTGCACGCCTCCGCCATAGAAATACTCGTCGTCGTGGTTTCTGAGGCTGAACGTGGTGCGGCCTTTCCCGAAGTCGACTTCCTTGGTCTCCTCTGCCACCACCTTGCCGTTTCTCAGGTCGGTGACGCTCATCAAGCCCGAGTGGCGGTCGAAGCTGACCTTTATCTCGGCCGTGGCCACGGCCACCGTCTTGTCGTCCTCGGTCACCTCCAGCGCGCCCACGTCGTGTCGGGGCGTGTCTACAAGGATCTTGGCTGGTGGATTGCTCTTTGGGTCACGTATTATGCCGCCGTCGGGGTCTTGAAACACGCGGAAGATGTTCTTGCCATAGAAATCGAGGGTCAGCAACTTGCCGTTGCCGTACAATACCTCTACCGTCGTCGGGTTAATCTGCCGTATGCCCGTGACGGGCACGTTTGCCGCCTGCGACACACCGCTTGCCATCAACACGGAAAGCAAGGTTGCAAGATGTTTTTTCTTAGTCATCATTGGTTATTCTAAACAGTATATTTGAATTTCAAAATTACAAAAGCTTTTCGAGATAGCAGCAAAAGCCATGAGCCAATTAAGGTTAAATGTGTTAAAGACGTATAACGCTGAGGCAAAAAAATTGTGCACGTTTACAAAAAACCATTAACTTTGCTTGTAAAAAAGAATAAAATAGAGATACACACCTATTATTTAATAAATAAAAGCCAAAGCTAATGCAAAAATTTGTTTACAAACTTGGTTGTGTCGGCATTGCCATGATATGTGGCATGCCTGTTACCGCCTTTGCAAGCGACGGTCACTCGCAACCAAAGAACTTGGCACTTCAAACTACAAATCAAGACCACACCGTCACAGGCGTGGTGCTCGACGAAAGTGGGCAGCCTGTCATCGGTGCTACCATTGTGTCAAAGACTAACCCAAAAATCATGTCGACGACGGATGTCAACGGCCAGTTCTCAATCAATGTCAAGAATTCCGACGACGTGCTCGTCTTTACCTACATCGGTTGCCAAAAGAAGGAGGTGCCCTTGAAAGGCAAGCGCGTGCTGTCTGTGGAGATGAAGGAAGACGCCAAGACGCTGAGCGATGTCGTCGTGACGGCCTTCGGCGCCACCCAAAAGAAGGAGACCGTGGTGGGATCCATCCAGCAGGTCAAGCCTGAGAACCTCCGCGTGCCGGGCTCTAACATCTCCAACGCTTTCGCGGGCCGCCTTGCCGGTGTCATAGCCACGCAGAGCAGCGGACAGCCTGGAGCCAACGGTTCCAACTTCTACATCCGCGGCATATCCACCATCAGCGGTGCCACGTCGCCTCTGATTGTCATGGACGGCATGGAGATAAGCCAAGACGACCTCAACCACCTCGACCCTGACGTCATCGAGAGTTTCTCCATACTGAAAGACGCCTCGGCCACGGCCATGTATGGCACGCGAGGTGCCAACGGCGTGCTCATCATCACGACAAAGAGCGGTGCCGACCTGGAGAAACCGAAGATAACGTTCCGCGTGGAGGGCAACATCACCACGCCTACCTCGAAGCCTAAGTTCGTCAACGGTGCCGACTTCATGCAGCTCTACAACGAGGCCGTGAGAAACGAGGGCACGGGAAGCACTCTCTACACCGACGAGCAGATTGCCAACACGCGCGACCACGTCAACAAATACGTGTTCCCGGACGTCGACTGGTACAACGAGATATTCAAGAACGCCTCGTTCAACCAAAAGGCCAACATGAACATACGTGGCGGCACGAAGAAGATCGTCTACTTCATGAACCTCAACCTGAGCAACGAGACGGGCATGCTGAAAAACCGCAGCAAGGACTTCTACTCTTACAACAACAACATCGACTACCTGCGCCTGGCTTTCCAGAACAACATCGACTTCAACATGTCGAAGTCGTCGAAGATATCCCTGCACCTCTATGCCGGACTCGACAAGATGCACGGCCCGGCAGTGGGCAACAACGACATCTCCACCACGCTGAACAACATCTATTCGCAGGTTGTGAACGCCAACCCGGTGCTCTTCCCTATCATGTATGAGGATCAAAGCAACGACGGGTGGACACACTGGGGCTACAAGCAGCTGGCCAACGGCGGCAACACCAACCCTCTGGCCCAGCTTGTCAACGGCTACCAAGACTCGTTTGCCAGCACCATCACGGCAAACCTGAACTTCGACCAGAAGCTCGACTTCATCACCCAGGGCCTGGCCTTCCACGCCATGATATCGTTCAAGAACTGGTCGAAGAGCGTCAACAACCGCTACATGAACTTCAACCGCTACACCATGCAGAGCTACACCAAGGGCGAGGATGGATCGTATAGCTATACCACCGTACCCGTGGGTGACCCCACCCAGCCGGTGCTCAGCAACAACGGCTCCAACGCCGGTGACCGCCGCTACTACGGACAGGCTTATTTCGACTACAACCACACCTTTGGGGCGCACACCGTTTCGGGCATGCTGCTGTGGAACATCAACCAGTACGACAACAACATGTTCCAGACCAGCGTGCTGGCCTCTTTGCCATCACGCAAGATGGGCTTCGCGGCCCGCGCCACATACGACTACTTGCACCGTTACCTAATCGAGTTCAACGCCGGCTACAACGGTTCCGAGCAGTTCGCCAAGGGCCACCGTTGGGGCTTCTTCCCCTCTGTCGGCCTCGGCTATGTGTTGAGCGAGGAGAACTTCTGGAAGCCGCTGAGAAACGTCGTGTCCAACTTCAAGCTCCGCGGCACCTACGGCCTCGTGGGTAACGACCAATACGGATACGAGCGATTCATCTATCAAGAGGTGGTTTCGCTGACGGGCAACGGTTACTACACCACTGGCATACCCGGCAACCATCAGTCTTACTCTGGCCCGGGATGGACGCGCCTCGGCAACGACAACGTGTCGTGGGAGGTGGGCCACAAGCTCGACCTCGGCTTCGACTTGCAGCTGTTCAACGACCTCAACGTCACCTTCGACTGGTTCCGCGAGCGCCGTTCCAACATCTTCCAGCAGAAGCTGTCCATACCTAACTATCTCGGCACCGCCAACACCAAGATATACGGCAACCTGGCCGAGGTGGTAAACCACGGCGTGGACCTCGCCGTGAGCTACAACAAGGTCATCAACAAGGACTTCGCCATACAGTTCCAAGGCACGTTCACCTACAACGACAACAAGGTGACGGTCTACGACGAGGCACCGGGCAAGCGCGAGGCCATGATGACCCAAGGCAAGAACGTGTCAACCGTATGGGGTTATGTCGACGACGGATTGTTCATCGATTACGCCGACATTGCCAACAGCCCGAAATCCACGTTGGGCAACATAGCCATCGCCCCTGGCGATGTCAAGTATGTTGACCAGCCAGACGCCGACGGCAACTATGATGGTAAGATAACGAGCGACGACAGGGTGCCTCTGGGTGTCACCACGCCTAAGATTATCTATGGCTTCGGCCCGTCAATCACCTTCAAGAAATGGGATTTCTCGTTCTTCTTCCAGGGACGCGGCAACGTGGCCTTGATTTTGAGCGACATCCAGCCCTTTGGCACCAACACACGCCGTGGCGTGCTCGACTTCGTGGCGCAAGACCGCTGGAACCCCGACAACCAGGATCCAAGGGCCAAATACCCTCGCCTGACTGAGACGTTCAACAACAACAACACGGCCACGTCTACTTACTGGCTCCGCAACGGACGCTTCCTCAAACTGAGAAACGCCGAGATAGGATACAGCTTCAAGCACTGCCGCGTCTACTGCAACGGCACCAACCTCCTCACCTTCTCACCGTTCAAGCTCTGGGACCCGGAGATGGGAGGCGGAAACTTCACATCAAAGTATCCTACGCAAATCACGGTAAACGTGGGTTGCCAAATCACCATCAATTAATTTCCGAATCATGAAAATACTCAAGAAATCAATAATAGGCTGCCTCTTGCTCGCGGGAATGACGATGTCGTCATGCGACTTCCTCGACGTCGTGCCAGAGGAGAACGCCACGGGAGAGGACATGACGAAAGATCGCCAGGCCGCCCTCAACTATCTTTACTCTTGCTACGGCTACCTGCCCCAGCCCAACAACGGCACGAGCTCCCTCGACCTGCTGACGGGCGACGAGGTGGTCACGGCCTTCGAGCATGAGACGTTCGCCGCATTCCCAAAGGGAAACTACACGGCCTCGAGCCCTGTCATCTCATATTGGAACACGCTCTACCAAGGCATACGCCAGTGTCTCTCCTTAGAGGAGGAGCTCAACAAGGGCGGCAACTTCTCCGGACTGGAAGACAAGGACCGCGCCGACTACAAGGCGCAAGTGAAGTTCCTCTTGGGCTACTACGACTTCCTGCTCACGCGATGCTATGGACCTATCATCCTCGTGACCACGAAGCCTGACGCCAAGACGAACCCTGAGAACTATCTGCCGCGCACTTCCTACGACGTGTGTGTCGACTCCATCGTCAACTATTTCGACCAAGCTGCCAAGGGACTTCCCGCTACCCGCACGGGCACGCAGTCGAGCGAGTTTGGACTGGCCACGAGCGTGGCGGCCAAGGCCATGAAAGCCAAGACGCTGCTCTATGCCGCCTCTCCGCTTTTCAACGGCAACAGCAAGTTCTACGCCGATTTCAAGGGCAAGGACGGCAACGCACTCATGCCGCTCACCTACGACGCCAACAAGTGGGCCAAGGCCCGCGACGCCTATAAGGAGGCCATCAACGCCGCCGAAGCCGCCGGCTACCATCTCTATACACGTGACGACTACAAGCTTTCTACCAACGGCTACCCCGCCAACCCGTTTGTACGTGCCCTGCGCTATATCAACACCGACTATGAGCAGGAGGGCGAGACGGCAGGCGCCAACTGCGAGGTCATCTTCGCCGACTCGCGTGGTGAGGGTGCCTACGGCTTGCAAAACAAGAGCATGCCGTTCAACTGGAAGAACGGCGACAACTCGTGGAACGGCATCTCCCCGACGGTGGCCATGCTGAGCCGCTTCTACACCAAGAACGGCCTGCCGATGGACGAGGACAAGACCCTGGATTATTCACGGCCTTGGTCGCTCGTGACCGTCGACTCAGCCCACATGGACGAGGCTTGCCTTGGTCGCCAGACCATGCGCTTCGACCTGGACCGTGAGCCTCGCTTCTATTCGTGGATTGCCTTCCAAAACGGTTTCTACGAGATTCTAAGCGCGAGCAACAACGGTGCCTACACCGACGACGCCAACTATAAGAATTTCTCCGACGGCTCACACGGCAAGCTCGTTACCAGCTTCATCGTGGGAGGCAACTGCAGCCGTGGCAAAGACGCCAACAACCTGCGCTCCAACAACTATGCGCCATCGGGCTTCCTCAACAAGAAGTTCGTGGATCCTGACATTGCGAAGAAGGCCAGCGGACTGAGCGACTATCACGAGCGCCCATGGCCGATAATCCGCCTCGCCGAGCTTTACTTGGGCTATGCCGAGTGCTGCGTGGAGACGGGCGACCTGCCGACGGCGCGCGAATACATCGACAAGGTTCGCGCACGCGCCGGCATTCCGTCGGTGGAAGTGGCTTGGGCCAACTTCTCTAAAGACCCGTCGAAGGCCAACACGCAAGATGGCTTGCGCGAGATCGTGCGCAACGAGCGCATGAACGAGTTTTACCTGGAGAACCAAAACTTTTGGGACATGCGCCGCTGGCTCCTCGCCGAGAAGTATTTCAACGTGAAAGCACAAGGCATGAACATCGAGGCGACCACTCTCTCTGGCTTCGCCAAGCTCAGCAACATCGTGTTTGAGCGCAAGTTCACCTCGCCGGCCAACTATCTCATGCCTATCCCGACCGACGACATCAACAAGAACACGCATATCGTCCAGAACCCGGGGTATTAACCTTAACCTCACAAAAATCAGAATCAATGAAGAAAATTGTTTATAGCTTATTGGCCGCCTCGCTCCTCGCTGGCCTCACGGCGTGCTCCGACGACGACAAGACCGTGCCCAGCTCCGTCTTCGACCAAGGCAGCGTGACCTCAGTAGCCAAACCCGGTGAGGTGGTCTTCCACTGGACTAAGCCTTCCGACCCCGACTACTATTACGTGAAGGTGAAATACGATGACCCGCAGAAGGGCGTGGTGGTGAAAGACGCCAGCGCCTATGCCGACTCCATCGTCATCGACGGCCTCTATGCCAAATACGGGGCCTTGAATTACCAGTTCTCCTTCGTGAGCCGCGACGGTGGCGAGACAGCGCCGTTCACGGTGAGCGCGCAGGCTGGTGCCGTGAAGCCCACCGTCAAGGACGCGGGCCTGGGAGACGCCATCGCCCTGACGGGTGCCGACCTCTGGACCGACGACCAGGAGAGCTCGGAAGGCCCGCTCAAGGACCTCGTGGACGGAAACGCGAGCACCTACTTCCACATGAGCTGGTCCAACCCATCGCCATTCCCCCACTACATCGTTGTCGACTTGAAGAAAGAGGTCTACGGCGTGACGTTCTCTTACATCTGCCGTAACCAGAACAACAAGGACAACCCGAAGCAAATCACCGTCCTCGGCTCGGAAGCGTTCGGCCAGACCACCGACGACCTGTCAAAGGCCTTCCAGCTCGACGTGATGTCGGGTCTGCCGGGCGACAAGGCGGCTTCTTACGAGTCGTCGCACATCATAAGCAGCAAGCCTTTCCGCTACCTGTGGCTCCGCATCGACTCTTCTACGTCGGGAAGCAACTGGGTGGCGCTCGCCGAATTGTCGGTGACAGAGGTGAAGACCACCATCTACGACCCGGAAAACGAGTAGCGTCGGGATAAACATCCCATGTCATACCAATGCTCACGCCGAGCATTCTGAACTCTTGTAGGAGAAAAACGAAAGCAGGGAAAAACCTCTTCGTTTTCCTCCTACTTTGGTTTTCATGGCTTAACGGTCTTCCGCCATCTATCGCAATCATCAGGCGCATTGCCATACAAAACCTCATTCGCATGCAACTTGCAAGACATCATCTGCACATATCCATGAAAAGCGTCTTTTCATGTGCCCTACTGCTCATTTCGTTTCTGGGGAAGCGGAAAAAATAGGATACCCTTATCGCTATCGTAGTAGATGTCAGCCAAAGAGTTACCGAACGTTAAATCATGGAAAAACGGACAAAACAGACCTATTCCCCCTTGGAAAAACGGACAAAGACATGATTAAACGTAAGATAGATAGCTATTTAGAGCACTTTTTCGAACAAAACAAAAAGGCATTATTGCTCACAGGAGCTCGGCAAATAGGAAAAACCTTTTCTATCCGACGCTTGGGGCATGAGCATTTCGAGCATTTTGTGGAAATCAACTTCATCGAAAGTCCTAATTTGGTTAGCGTTTTTAGCAAGGCAGCAAGTGGGCAAGGTTACTTATCTTCCTATCTACATGACCATGTTCATCCAAAAGGAGCAGCAACTCCCGACCAACTATAAAATAGATTTGTCGGGATTGCTGTGTGACCAAGGCTATCTGGGATGCCAAGGGCAACATCTCTTTCTACTCTTGTTCCAATGAACCTTTATTGGCATTTTACCAAGTGATAACCTTATCTACTATTTCTTGTTGCTCCATGCTGCTTCTTCGCAGATAGATACGTGTCGTTTCTATGCTTTCATGTCCCATGAGGTCTGCAAGCAGGGCAATGTCGTTGAACTTCTCCAAGAAATTCTTGGCATAACGATGGCGGAACGAGTGAGGGTACACCACTTTTTCATTCAAGCCATACTTCATCGCATAGTTCTTCAACTGCTGTGATATGCCTCTTGTCGTGATGCGCTCGCCAAAGCGATTAAGAAAGAGATAGCCACTTGTGCGGTTGAGTGTCTGCAACCACTTTTCTGTTTCCGTGCGCAATGTCTTGGGGATATAGATACGCCGTATCTTGCCACCCTTGGTGTAGATGTCGTAATAGCCTACTTGCACGTGCTCAACCTTGATTTGCACAAGTTCGCTCACTCTGGCACCAGTCGCAGCTAAGAAACGCACCACAAAGTACCACTCCAAGTTGTTTTCCTTCTTCAACTTGTTTTTCAAGAAGATGTAGTCGGCATTGCTGATGACATTCTCCAGATAAGAACGTTGCTGCACCTTGACCGACTTCAAGCGGAGCTTAGTCTTGCCTACAAATACAAGGTACTTGTTCAACGCCTGAATACGGAGGTTCACCGTCTTTGGTTTGTAAGTCTCAATCAAGTAGGTCTTGTAAAGCAACAAGTTTCTCTTGTTCAACTCTTTGTGTCGAGAGCCAAACTCCTTTACGGCATACAGATATGCCGAAATCGTGTTCTTAGCCATATTGCCTTGGCTTAGGAACTCTTCAAATTTGTCTAATTCCATTTCTATTCGTTTATTAGTGAAACATTAAGTTGTCCTAATAAATAGACATAAATTTGTTCTATGAGTTCCTATTATGAGAAGATGTCCCACCCAATATTCAAAACAGTATAAATATGGAACATCTGAAAATGAGATTAAATCAACTTTTAGAGCAAAAGATAGAATTGGACAATTATTTGGCAAAGCAATTACCCAAGTCCATTCTACAGGAGGCAATTCAAGGAAAACTTGTTCCGCAAATTGCCGAAGAAGGAACTGCCCAAGAACTGCTTGAACAAATAAAGACAGAGAAGCAGAAACTCGTTAAAGAGGGCAAGCTAAAGAAGTCTGCCCTCAACGATTCTGTTATCTTCAAAGGTGACGATAACAAGTATTGCGAGAAGATAGGAAAATCGGTGCAGTGCATTGATGAAGAGATTCCGTTTGAGATACCAGAAAGCTGGGTGTGGTGTAAATTTCAAGACATAGCAAATAGCGAACTTGGAAAAACGATGAATAAGGCTTCTGACAAAGGAGGCGAAGTTCCATATTTATGCTCAATAAATGTATATTGGGATAAAGTAGATTTATCTAATGTAAAAGTTGCTCCCTTTTCCATTGCAGAGAAAGAAAAGTATTTATTACAAAAAGGAGATTTGCTTATTTGCGAAGGTGGCGAGGTTGGAAGATGTGCAATATGGAGTAATGATAAAACTATGTATTATCAAAATGCATTGCATAGAGTAAGATTTTATGGGGACATCAGTTCCAAGTTTATACAAAATGTTATTAGGAGCTATAAAACTATGGGCATTATAGATAAGAATAGTAAAGGAATGACAATTAAGCATTTTACAAAAACGGCATTAAATAGCTTGTATGTTCCCTTGCCACCCTTTCAAGAGCAACAACGCATTGTTGCTCAAATAGAAAAACTATTTGAGCAACTGCATTAACTGCTCTATCTTTTGGACTATTCGTTTCTGTTCTCGTAAAGGAGGTAAAGGAATCAAGTGCTCAACCAATTTGACTCTGGAAATATTCGGCTGGGCTCCTCCTTCTCCTTTCTTTATGAACGTATCTCTGCTTGCCATCAGAAAATAAAAAAGATACCAATTGAATACGACATAGGGAGTGCAGCCACAACAAGCTTGATTGGTCGTGAGTTCCTTGCCAACAATAGCTAATTTTCCTATAGTGGCACCATACATAGCAATGAGGACATCTCCTATTTTATTCATACGCAGAGAGCAATCTTGGAAAGCTCTCTGCGTTATCTTTTCTTCTGTATCATATACAATACCATTGTTCAACTCACCTGTCTTAAGCCACAAAATATTGCCACCATAATAATCTTGGTTACCACGCTGAGGTGTAGAACCAGCCCCCCAATCTCCAACTTGTCCCATTCTTGCCCAAGTCCAACTATTAGGAATTTCAAAAGGAATTTGCTCAGTTATATCCAAGCACTTTTTACCTATCTGCTCATAATACTTGTTATCGTCACCACGGAAGATGACGGAATCGCTGAGAGCAGACTTCTTTAGTTTGCCCTCTTTGACCAGTTTACGTTTCTCTGCCTTTATCTGTTCAAGCAGTTCTTGTGCTCTGCCTTCTTCTGCAAGTTGCGGAACGAGCTTACCTTGTATTGCCTCTTGTAAGATGCTCTTTTTAAGACAATCCTTTATAGTAGTATTCAGTTCGTCCAATTTGTTCTGAACATTATTATATTTCTCTATTTGTGGTAATAGTTCAGCTAACTTTGCCACAATTCTTCTTTGTTCTGATAGAGGTGGAAAAGGCAAAAGTAATCCTTTCAAACGATTTGCAGACAGTCCAGGCATGGCAGTTCCAACAGATGCCAAATTGTTGCTTTCTTTCAATAGGTAAATGAAATGATATACATATTCACATATACCGCTATCACACGGACGCAATCTATGAACATGATTTTGAAGACAAATATCATAATCTTCATTCCATATTGCTGAACGTCCATAACCAGCACCACCTTCACATACAAGCAAATCTCCTTTTGTAGCCGAACAAGTCTTAATCTCTTCGTCTGTAAAATTCATAACCTTTACATTATCAAGGATAAAGTGTCCCCAATATAGATTAGAGGTCGTTATGAACTTTTGTGGAGTTCCACCACCTTTATTGCTACTACTCTGTTGCTTTCCGCTTGTATGGTTGAATATATTGCCTATACGAGTCCATTCCCATCCCTTAGGTATCTCAAACGGCACCTCCTCATCAATACACTTCACCTCTCCCGTGGTAAGTATCTTCTCATAATAGGAATTGTCCTCACCACGGTAGATAATAGATGCGTTCTTGTCACGCTTGATTTTTTTCTCCTTAATCAAGCGTTCTTTCTCTTGACGAATCTTATCAAGCAAAACGCTTGCTGGTTCGTCATTAGGGTCTTGCGGTACAAGTTTTCCCTGTATCGCCCATTGTAATATACTATTTTTTAATTGCTTTCCGTTCATTGTCTTTAATCAATATCAAATATCCGCAACAGTGTTGCGGATTTCTTCAATTATATGGAATCTTTCGTTTCGTCCAACAACTTGTCAAGTTGCGCTTGTAGTTCTTCACGCTTTGGCAGATAAAGTTGGTAACGTGCCACAAACAATTGATTGGTTATACCCTCCAAGGCATACTCCATCAGAAGTTCGTCTTTTCTTGCTCCCAAAACTATGCCAATGGGTGGATTATCGTCAGGTTGACATACTTCTGTTTTGAAATAGTTCAAGTAGAGGTTCATCTGCCCAATATCACCATGCTTTATCTCTGCTCGCTTCAAATCAATCAGAATATAGCATTTCAAGATACAATGGTAGAACACCAAATCCACCTTGAACTGTCTGCTACCTATCTGCATGGAGTATTGTCTGCCCACAAATGCAAAACCACGTCCCATTTCTAAAAGGAACTGCTCCATGTGGTCTTTTAGAGCCTTTTCCAAATCACTCTCCTTATAGCGTTTCTGTTTGGGAAGTCCTGCAAATTCAAGTACAAATGGGTCACGGATAATGTCTTGTGGAGTTTGAACTTGATGCCCCTCGTTAGCCAATGCAAGAACTCCAGCCTTATCTGTGCTTAGTGCAAGTCGCTGAAACAGACAACTTTTCATCTGTCTTTTCAGTTCTCGAACTTTCCAGCCTTCCTTAATACATTCATTAAAATAGAACTTCATTTCGAGAGAATTATCACACTTTAGTAGTTCATAGTAATGGCTCCATGTCAATTTTGGGGACGCTGTCCCCAAAATTGGAAAAGCCAAATAGAACTTACGCATATAAGTGAGATTAGTACGGTTGAACCCCTTGCCATTTCTAATAGTCAAATCTTTTGAAAGATTCATGAGCAAATGTTTTCCATACTCTGCTCTATCTTTACCTTTAAGCTCAAACTCCACAATGTATTTACCTGTCTGCCAGTTTGCTTCAAGCAATTCTGTATTGACAGCATTGACCGCTTTTGACTTCGCCTCACCCCATAGCGCGGTTATATTGTCTATCAACTTCTGGTAGGCAACATCATTTATGTTTGTCAACTCTTTATTCTCCATGCCAATCTTTAGATTTGTGGAACATTGTCCCACATATTATAATTCGTCTACATTCACCTCAATCCCCAATATACGCTGTATCTCTGCCAATGTCTTGTCTATCTCATGATCAAGAGCCTTGCGCTTCTTGAAATAGTCGGCAAGCAGTTCGGCAGGAGGCAAGATTTCTTCATCCTCTTTCGGGAACTTGCACAAGTCGAAGTTGCAATCGGTGGCGATAAGGTCTTCAACCGAATAGCAACGAGATTTCTCGTCACCATCAGCAATAATAATCTCCTTACGGTCGTTCCACCACTCACGGATTGGGTCGCAATGTTCCGACTTCATGGACTTTGTCTTGGAGAAATGCTTGTAACCCTCTGGCATATCCAAACGGTAGAACCACGTTTCCTTTGTAGAATAACCTTCTGGAGCACCATCCGCACTGGTATTGTCGAAGAACAAAATGTTCGTGGCAATCGAAGTGTAAGGTGCAAAGATACTGCCAGGCAAACGGATAATGGTGTGCAAGTTGAAATCCCTGAGCAACTTTGTCTTAATGGCAATCTTTGTGTTATCTGCTCCAAAAAGGAAACCATCAGGAACAATGACAGCAGCACGGCCATTTTTCTTCAAGCGATACATGATAAGCACCATGAAGAGGTCGGCAGTCTCGCTACTGCGCATATCAGAAGGAAAGTGAGATTTCACATCGGCCTTTTCATTACCTCCGTATGGTGGATTCATCAAAACAACATCAAACTTGTCTTCGTCTGTATAGTTGAGTACATCTTTGGTAAGCGAGTTGTCGTGATATACCAATGGCGTGTCGATACCATGCAGCAACAGGTTTGTCACACATAGCATATACGGGAATTGTTTCTTTTCTATGCCAAATACAGACTGATTGTACTCTTTGCGGTCTTCAGCAGTCTTTACCTTCTTGTCCAATTCACCCAACCAACTTGTGATGAAACCTCCTGTACCACAAGCGAAGTCTGCCATTTTCTCACCAATCTGCGGATTGACTATCTCTGCCATAAATTCGGTTAAGGCTCTTGGGGTGTAGAACTCACCAGAGGAACCAGCCGACTGCATTTCTTTGAGGATTGTCTCGTATATCTCACCGAAAGCATGACTCTCTTCATAGTCACCAAGGTTCAAACCATCAATCACATTCAGTACTTGACGAAGTTGAACTCCATCTTTCATATATTGGTTGGCATCCTCAAATGTGGTCTTTACAATCGCCTGACGGATAGGGGTTGTTGGTGTTACCTCTATGTTTTTGAGTTCCACAAACAATGTGTTGTTGACAAACGAAAGCAGCTCATTACCAGTCAAGGCATTACCGCTTCCATCGTCATGCGCCCAGTTGCGCCAACGGCATTCTTCTGGAATAATAGACTTGTAATCATCATCGTCCAACTCCCAATCATTCTCTTTCTCGTCATAGACTTTCAAGAACAGCATCCACGCCATTTGTTCTATGCGTTGCGCATCACCGTTGATACCGGCATCATTGCGCATGATATTGCGTACTCGTTTTACGAAATTTGATAAGCTCATATTTTGTTTTTACTTTATGCTATACTATATATGTTTTGCTCCAGTTCCTTCACGGCATCAAGATAGCCTTGCTTGCCACCAAAGAACTTCACGATGTTTGCCTTTGAACCCAATTTGCGGAATGGATCATTTTCAAGCACAATAAGGCTTTCCAATTCTGACACACCTTCCTTGGTGTACTTATCCAACAAGGCTTCAAGCACAAGTCGTGCCTGCTGACCATACTTGCTGAATATGTCTCGTTTCTTCACTTGTTCGGCACGTTCATGTCGTGTAAGTGTTTTCTTGCCGTAGGCTATATGGCAGATAAAATCGAAATCATCAACATC
>ERZ1034691.69-NODE-69-length-78753-cov-11.689522_pt1 | contig 78753 bp, 56 predicted proteins | sample MGYA00520638_ERZ1034691 | MGnify/ENA primary metagenome ERZ1034691 (study PRJEB33766, sample SAMN09781763) | gut metagenome | biome: gut microbiome | host: Homo sapiens | place: Madagascar | study: EMG produced TPA metagenomics assembly of the PRJNA485056 data set... | reverse complement strand
AGTTTGTTCTTCAATGCTGCCATTGCGAAACCCACGTGATAATTCACCGTTGGCAAGGAGATGCGCAGCATATCAGCAATCTGCATATAAGGAAGTCCCTCTATCTTTGCCAGGAAGAAAACGTGTTTGCACTTGGGCGGCAAGCCTTCGATGGCTTCGTTAAGCGACTGCGTTTCTTCTACCGAAATCAGCTTGTCAACAGGAGTCTCCGTGACGGGGAAACTGAATTGGGTCAAATCATCCATTGACACATCATTGCTCCTCTTTTTCTCTTTTCTTAGATAAGAGATCGACTTGCGATAAGTCAATGTATTGAGCCAAGCCTTGATATTCTCTATCTCAGCTAGTTTCTTTCTGTTTTTCCATGTCTCAAAGAATACGTCACTGACGATTTCCTCTGCCATTTCCTTGTTACACAATATGCCGTATGAATGGTAATAGAGACCATCCATATATCTGTTCATAAAGCTGTTAAAGGCAAGCTCGTTTCCTTGAGCTATCAGTAACAATTCTCTTTCCAGATCTTCCATTGCTTAGCTATTATAGGTTTTATTTCGAAGCATTCCTCATGCCCTTCTACCAATAGAGACGCAAAGGTATAAAAAATCTATAAGTCAAAAAAGGAAAAAAATATCTTTTTGTCTTTTTAACATCATTATTTTGCCATCATATAGCCGTGTCGTGTCAGAAATGTATCCATAAGATACAACAGCCTGTCGTAATCGGGCGTAAGCGGCTTGCGATAATAAAAGATAGGATGATGCCGACCTGCAAAAGGATGAAACTCACACTCATTACCGAGCTGGCGTACCTTGCTCACATATTCTTCCGCCAATTCTATTTTCGTAAACTTATCTTTTGTTCCCATACACAACAACATGGGAGGCATCTTGCTGCGAACACAAGTAAGAGGTTTTGCCAATGGCGGATATTCCAACAACAGCAAGTTGGGTATCGACAAGCTATCCCTTCCCTCAGGATCTTGACTTGCCAGCAAGGCAGCCATACAAGCACCTGCCGATGCTCCCCCACAACAGATTTTGGCAGGAGACACGCCAAAGCCTTCGGAACGGCTTCTCAGCCAATTGACGGCATCCTCGACATCCTCTTGCGCTTCCTCCTGAGAAGAATGGTACAGATAAGAAATGCGATAGTCAAAAGAAACTGCCAGCACGCCCATTTCTGCTAGATGTGCCGACTCCTTGTAGAACTGGAGTGGAGAACCATATTTCCAGCCACCTGCGAAAAACCATGCCACAGCCGACCGAGCCAAGTTTTTCTTGGGTCGAAAGACATGGGCGTAAAGGCTATCGCCAGATGGCAACACCTTATAAGGCATCAACTCTACCGAATAAGAATGTGGAGGCGTTTGGAGAAGCTTTCGCAAGGAGGCGAACCACGCCTGAGCCATCTGCTCACGCCCCTTCTGGTTAGGGTGTACCTTGTCGGCTATCGTCATCGTTTTCCAGTCGAAGCCCTTGCTTTGGTTCACGAGTACCACTTGCTTGGAATGCAAGGACTTCACCATCTTGGCTATCTCCTTATTCAAATCAGGTATATAGGAATACTTCGGCAACTTTCCGCTTTCCACCACTTGCGCCATCAAGACATGAGCCTTAGGGTTGATTTGCAAAATGGAGGCGATGACCTTGCGATAAGCTGCTATCATCCCATCGACTGGCTTTTCTACCACGAAATGATTATGACCGGCATGAAGCAACACAAAGTCGGCTGGATATTTGCGATAGATGCTATCTATCCTTTCTGCTAGGAACTCTATGTTTTTGCCACTAAAACCACCATGCGCCAGTTTGCCTATTCTGCACTCGCTCTCACGAGGTCCTATCATATCAAAGTCATATCCTGCGGCGAACAGTCGTTCCCAGAGCGGATAAAGATAAGACGAGAATGATTGTCCACCCTCAGTGATAGAGTCACCTAGCCCCATCACCGTGAAACGCTTCTGCTGTCCCATAACCAAGGCAGTTGTGCCCACCAGGAACACAACTGCCATCATAAACCTTTTTACAAACATATCTTAACCTAAATACTTATTTGATACCCCAAACATACGTTGTAGAGTCATCAACCTCCTCTTCGTCATCCCATTCGTCCATGAATTTGGGGGTGGTTGGCTTTGCCAACTGCTCCGCATCACTCACCTGGTCAAACTTTCCTGGTGAGCCTGCCAGCAAGGCAGAATCTTGCGACATAGCTTGAATGACGCACGTAGGCGGTTCATACTGTACCTTTTGCATAGCCTATCATTTTACGATGACTTTCTTTCCATTGACGATATACAAGCCTTTAGACAAGTTTTCCAAAGATGCATTAACCTTCATACCTTGCAAGTTGTATATCTCGCTTTGGCTTGCCTCGTCCTGAGCTATGCCATGAATACCAGTCGCGCTGCCATCCAAGACGAAAGCCTTTGCTGCGGCACTTTCCCCCGCCAAAGCCAAATAGGCACAATGCGCCTTGTTGGTAAAAGCACCACCATTGGCATCAGCCCAATAGAAACCTACTCCATGCTGAGGGTCATTAGCCAACTTATAGAATTTTGCCTCTGTATCATCCGAAGTCGTGTCGGCATCCTTGCTCGTGCCTTTCAGCAAGTTTTCTGTATTCTCAGAAGTGCCCTCCAACTTCAAGGCGACCTCGTATGAGTTTGCTGCACCATTCAGTAACAAAGCGGACTTGGCAGGAACAACAGAACCTGCCGCATACTTATAATTAATATTCAATGATTCTCCATTCGCACCCGTCACGACACCACCTTTCACATCGGTAGGCATGATATAGCCGAAGTCGTGGTAATAAGTGGCATATTTGGCATCTGTGATGGCAAAAGAAGCAGTCATGGGCTCTGCGACTACAGCACCTGGCACTGAGAACTCGCCACGAGAAGTTCCATTGACATCTTTTGTCAAGTCTTGGTCGATACCCCATTCAGAAAGAGCAGCGGTTAACTGCGAAGCCGTTGCGCCATAAGGAGCGGCAATGGGTCCTGCAGCCACGCCATTCTGTCCGAAGACGCTAGCCAAGGTGTTGTCAGAGCTTACCCAATCAGAAGATTGCCAAGCTGGAGCGGCAGAGGCACCATCCTTATAGACACCTATTATATTATAGCCAGCAGAGAGTAACTGCTTAGGTGCCTTTGGTACAGAATTTGTCGCTATCAAAATAGCAGGATTATCTCCCTCACCTACAACTATAGAATTTGCCAAACGAATATCCGCTTTCTCTCTTCCCAAGATTTGGGCGCCACCCGTATTGCCTGCGATAGTAGAATTGATGATGGTGATTTGTCTGGCATAAGTACCATCTGAGCCAATTGCGAATACAGCAGCAACCTCACCTTCTGTCCCTGACTTATTGCCAGTAATGGTCGTATTGATGATATCCAACTTCACTCCATGGTGCAAGAATATAGCACTACCCATTACCTGTGCCTCATTATCATATATCTGGCAACGATTCAAAGTTGTATAGCCCTTGGTCCCAGCGTTAGATGTCAACTTAATGGCTCCGCCTCTACCTGCAGCACTATTACCATGGAATTTGCAATCGGAAAAGTTGACGGTACTACGATAAGACCAGCAAGCTGCCCCCCCATAGTCGCTTCCTGTTTGATAAGCAGAGACATTGCCCTCAAAGTCACAGTTCTCAACATCTACCCAACCGCTATTGTCTATTTTCAAGGCTGCCTTAGAAGCCTCGTTGACGAAAGCGTTCTTGAAAATAATATTCTTCAAAACGAAATGTTTGGCAGTATTTCCATGAACAGTATTCATCTGAACTGCGAGCAATGTAGATGCATCACCTGCATTGGCTATGCCATCAGCATTCAAGTCGCCAGAGAACACAGTAGGCTGTCCCGAAGTAGAGCCGATAAAAGTATAACCATTGGTAACGATTGGCGCATTAGCTGGCACATAATAAGTGCCACCTGCGAAATGGAATACATCCCCATTGGCATACGCATTGACATTCGCATACATAGTTGCGAAATCAAGCGCATTTTCTACGGAACTACCATTCTTCTCACCTGCACCATCTACACTTACATAATAGTCGGTCGCAAAACTAGCAGATGCACAAAGCATACCTGCCATCAATAAAGTAAATCTTTTCATATGCGTTCATTTTTAGGTTTTCAGAACATTTTAAGTTGTTTACTCTTTAAGTCGCAAGAAAAAAGGAAAGATATAGGTCAGAACTCAAAAAAAATCACTTTCCACCTACACAAAACTTCAAATATCACGTCTATCATAACAGAAAATCATGTATAACTAAAGACATTATCAAAATGAAAAATCTCAAGAGACTCCTTATGATGGCACTCCTTGCCTTAGTATGTACCATCCCTTCCATGGCTGGCAACAAAGGGAAAGTCATCAAAATCCTGGCTATCGGCAACAGCTTCTCGCAAGATGCCATCGAGAACTATCTTCATCAACTTGCCGACTCCGCTGGCGTGAAAACCATCATTGCCAACATGTATATAGGCGGCTGTTCGCTGGAAAGACATTACAACAACGCCAAAGACGACAAGCCAGCCTATTCCTATCGCAAGATTACGATAGACGGCAAGAAAACAGAATATAGAAGTACCACGCTGGACAGTGCGCTGACCGATGAGAAATGGGATTATGTCAGTTTCCAGCAAGCAAGTCCCCTCTCTGGCAAGTATGACACGTTTAGCCCTTATCTTTCATACCTTATAAAATATGTAAAGGAACGAGTTCCTGCTCATACGAAGCTGCTTTGGCATCAAACATGGGCATATGCGGAGGGATGCAAGTTATCGGGCTTCGCCAATTACAATCGAGACCAGCTGACGATGTACCATGCGATTGTCGAGGCATCCAAGAAAGCAAAGAAAGACTATAAGCTATACAAGATAGTACCAGTTGGCACGGCCATCCAAAACGCCAGGACAAGCTTCATTGGCGACAACATGAATCGAGACAAGCAACACCTGGAAGTACACTACGGAAGATACACGGCAGCCTGCACTTGGCTTGAAGCCGTGCTTGGCATCAACCCAATCGGCAACAAGTTTGTACCCAAGGGCGTGGATGACGCTCACAAGGACATCGCTCAAAAAGCGGCTCACGCTGCCTGCAAGAAACCTAACAGCATCAGCACGATGAAATAGCCTCGAGTATTTTTTCAAAACATGAATACGAAAATAGGCTTCACCCTTCACCTTTTCGCTTGAAAGCCCGATAAACACTGGGGTTGCGAGGGTGAAGGGTGATTGTTAAGGGTTCACCTAGGCTTCACCAGCCTTCACCTTTTTCCCAGCATCCATTCCCAAGTCGGGAGAATGTGGATGGTCTTGCCGTCTATTTGCAAGTCTTCCTTCTCTTCCATCGTAAGGATGTAGCCTTCTGTCAAGCCGTAAGCATCCATAGCTTCGGCTAAGCCTGCGATTTCCCGCTTGCGAGTCTTCTCGCCATTCATTGCAATCGTCACCTGATAGGCTTCCTTGATGCTCATACCTTCTCTCACCACAAAGTCGCACTCCTTCTTATCGGCATGATAGAAGACATCATATCCGCGGCGTTTCAATTCGATGAACACCATGTTCTCCAATTTCGCACCCATGTTCTCGGTGGCATTGAAGCCAATGCGGCTCACGATGGCATTATCTATGAAATAAATCTTCTTGGGGTTCAACATCTGCACCTTTACAGATGGCGAATACTTCATCAACTGAAATATCATATAGGTTTGTTCGATGTATTCCAAATAGTTCTTGACCGTTTCGGAATGACGGATTCCTACTATCTTTCCAAGCGAAGAATATGTGATGCGCTTCGTGGCATTACTGGCGAGATAGAAGACGAGTTCCTGCATCTCCTTCTCGTTAGTCAGTCCATTGCGAGCCATCACGTCACGGAAAACGATGCTGTCGTAGAGTGACGAGAGGTAACGAGCTGATGGAGACTGGAGATACTTCGGGAAACCGCCCTTCTCCATGTATTCCTTGAATTGCCCCAAGAGAATGGAACGCTTGCTGGTCAAATAATAGTCTTTGGGGGCGACTTGGATATTTGCCAGTTGCAGGTATTCTTGAAAAGAAAAAGGAAAAATCTCTACGGCAATATAACGTCCTGTGAGATGAGTGCCAAGTTCTCGGCTCAGCATCCTGGCGTTTGAACCTGTCACGATCACCTTGTTGCCCTCGTTGTAGAGGCGGCGCACGAAAGTTTCCCATCCCTTTACGTTTTGTATTTCATCAAAATAATAGGTGTGTTGCTCGCCAAACAATTCGAAGAAACACTCTTGCAATGTTTGGAAATCGGACACAGTAAAGTTGACAAGTCGCTCATCGTCGAAGTTGAAGAAGAAGTCTTGCTCTGACAATTTCCTGCGCATTTGTTGAAGTAAGACAGATTTTCCACAACGTCTGATACCTGTGATAATCAGTATCTCCGTTGTGGTAAGCCACTCTTCCTCGATGCATCTTGGAACAGTCTCTTGCGTTACATACTTGCAGTATTCTTGCTGCTCAAATATGATTTTCTTCAACAACTCTTTCATAATCAAATGTTTATTTGCTTGCAAAGATACGGTTTTTTGTGGAAACCTCCAAGAAATTTGCATTTTTTGTTCATTCCGAATGAGTGATTTGGCTAATTATTACTCATTCCGAATGAGTGATTTTCCAAAATATTGTTCATTCCGAATGAGTGATTTAGCAAGTTTCCGCTTGTTCCATACTCCTAACTCTCAATGTGACGACCCTATCTCTGAGCTTTGCAATTCTGTCTCTAAGCTTTGCGTCAACTCAAGCCGAGAATGGAATAAGTGCCAGACTAGGGCAATCATTTGCTCTCTACTAGGGCAAAAAAATGCCTTAGGCAGATAAAAGTTTCTCCCTAGGCATCCGTTTTTTCTAATATTTTAAGCAAAAAGATTTCCGTATTTTCTAATATTTGTGTATTTTTGCAGCAGTAAAACAACACAATATCAACATATTGCGAGTAAAATCACTAACAGAAGGAAATATGAAAAAGATTTTGTTTCTCATACTGACTATGTTCAGCATTATCACCTTTACAAGTTGCGACAAGGTGAACAACGACCCAGACGAGCCCATTATCACCCCTGGCAACCTGTTTGACTGCACGTTTACCACGACTAGCGACGGTTGCTGCATTCTAGAAGGCACCGAACCTATCAGCGCCGATGTCATCAATGACGAGGTAAAAGGATATGGGTGGAAAGTGATCGGCATGTATGAGGTGCAGGACAATGGCAAGCTCTCACACACCGACTTTCGCAAGGACATGTTGGGCAGTGGCTACACCGACTATTGGTTTAAATCCGACAGCCGCCTAGTAGGGTTTGCTTATAGCGATGCCCCCGGCAGAAACTACGATACCACAGACTGGAGCTATGATGCAACAAGGGGATTCATCCTGTGTGGCAAGGCTAATGAAAGCATACAAAACCGTTATATGCAAGTATTGCGTTTTGACAAAACAGAACTCATCTATAGACAGATGTACACCATGCAGCAACTCGGTTTCCGTTCAGACGGAAACGGCAATACGAAACCATTCTACGGCTTGGTCATCTATCAGCGCATGACTGACAGCGAACTTGCCCAAATGCAGAAATCATTCAATTACGATGCCAACTCTGATTATACTGGGGCTGTACCTAACGACTGCAAATTTCGAGTAAGCGCAAGCTACTATAATCCAGATGATTTTGAGGAAAACACCTCTGGAGCAGTCATTGCCGCATTCGGCAAAGTAGAGTTCACACTGACCGACCATCTCGGCACATCCATCCTCCCTAACCCAGCATTGGAATATTTTGACTCCATCGTCTGGAGGAGCTACTCGCATAACTATCCCGGCTATTACGTCATCCATCGCCATAAACAAGGTCAGGCGCAGACGCGCGTGAGATGGAGCACCTATTTCTTCAACCAAGAGCCTAATTTGGCAACCGTCTTGGAGGGCTACAAGAATGGTCGTGTCGTCTATACTTACGAGAAGCAACATAACATCTACACCGACAAGTTCCTATGTTACGACTGGAACAAAATCGCAATGAGCAAGCCACGAGACTATACCGCCTCTTGCCTCCTTGACAAATCACGAAATTTTACGGTGTATGTGCCAAGAGCCTACAACGACGACATCAGCAAGCCGTATGCAGAATTGCGCTACAACTCGGAAGAGAAAGGCAAGGGGAATGATGTTGCCATCTTATTGAAAGAATGCCAGGAACTGGCAGATTTAATGACGAAGAATTACGGAAAGGGCACCGACATTGGCAAGCAAGTAGAGCACTATCGCACACTATTCTATGCCTTGCCAGAAAAGTCGGACATCAAATATTACTGGGAGACGACAGACACACGCATCGCCCTTGTTTACCATCATGACGAGGTCAATTTCAACAACGAATACTATTATATCCACGCCGAGCCGATTCAGAAATAAGTAAGTTTGCATTCGTAGCGATTTACGGAAGAAGAATTGATGCCTTCCTTTTCTCCAAGCAGGTGAAGGGTGGTGAAGCCTAGGTGAACCCTTAACAACCACCCTTCACCCTCGCAACCCTAGTGTTTATCGGGCTTTCAAGCGAAAAGGTGAAGGGTGAAGCTTAAAACGCTGTATTCGTTTTAAACTTCACCCTTTTACTATTTCTTTTTGAAAAGAGGCAATCATATTGCCTCTTCTAATATCCATTCCACAAGTTTAATAGTGGAACGAGCTTCCACCCAAGAACTCTCGCAGCAAAGATGTAGGAGGCAAGTTATTGTAAGGAATGCCCTTGAAATACTTCAGGAACTTCAGGAGGCGATAAGCCTCAGCATACTCCTCACAATTCTCTGGCACTTGCTGCAACAAAGGCTCCGCCTGCGTCTTGATGACCGCCAACTCATAGAGCATCGCCGTATTGAGCATCGCATCGGCATTCTCCTGGAATGGGAATATCCACTTGTTCTCTCCTGCTCTCACGGATGGCCAACGATGGATGGTCTCCTGTGCGCTCACTCCTCTATATTTATAGTCACGGATGATACGGCGAAGAAGACGATTGTCGGTCGTCGGGATATAGTTGTGGTTGTCGAGCAAGATGGTGGTCAATGCCGAGGCATACACACGGAAAATCTGCTCGTTAGGAATCTGCGCCGTCAACTCAGGGTTCAAGGCATGGATGCCTTCCACCACCAAGACATTGTTATCGTTCATCTTCAACTTCTTGCCACTCTTCTTACTCTTGCCCGTCTGGAAGTCGTACTTCGGCAATTCCACCTCCTCGCCACGGAAGAGGGCATTAAACTGGTCGTTGATGAGTTGCAAGTCGAGCGCATAGATACTCTCATAATCATACTCGCCATTCGCATCCTTTGGCGTTTTCTCCCTATCCACGAAGTAATCATCCAAGGAAATCTGCAAAGGTTTCAAGCCGTTCACAGCCAATTGGATGGAGAGACGCTTACACGAGGTGGTCTTGCCCGAAGAGGAAGGACCTGCCAGGAGAACGAGTTTCACGCCCTTGCGGTTGGCGATGTCTTCGGCTATCTTGGCGATTTTCTTCTCCTGCAAAGCCTCGCTGATATTGATGATGTCGGTGGTGAATCCAGCATCCACAGCCTGGTTGAAGTCACCCACCGTACGGATGCCCAGGATGTCTTGCCAACGATGGTGCTCCTTGAAGATCTCAAACATCTTGTCTTGCTTGGTCAGTTCGCCCAATACGCTAGGGTCCTTGACCGAAGGAATGCGGAGCAACATACCATCATAATACTTCTCCAAGCCGAAGAGATACAGCTCGGAAGTATTGGTGAGAAGCGTGCCATAATAGAAATCGACATATTCACCTATCTTATAATAGGTAGTGTAGATGGAGCCAGAGGTCTTGAGGAGTTTCACCTTCTCCACGTCACCCTTCTCCTCGAAGAGGGCGATGGCTTCCTCCGTAGGCACCATGTATCGACGGATAGGCATCTTGGCATCGATGATCTCCTGCATACGCTGGCGAATCCTATCGACATCCTCATCGGTAGCAGGGCGACCAAAGCGCACATCCACATAGAAGCCATTCGACACCGGGATGTCAATGATGACATCGTGGGCAGGATAAAGGTCTTGCACCGCCTTGCAGAGCACAAAGAAGAGCGTGCGGGTGTAGGCACGAGAGCCAGAAGGAGAAGTCATGTCGAGGAACTTCACATCCTTATTATTATACACACGATAATGAAGACCTTCCACCTTATTGTTCACCTTACAAGACACCGGTCCATACTCCATTTGGAGACCAAATGCAGAAAAAATATCAAAAAGTGTGCTTCCGATTTCTACTTTCTGAGATTTTTTATTATTTTTGCAACGGATTTGTATCATCTGTTTCATTTGCGTTACGTTCGTGTTACGATGTTAGACAATCTATTCACATTAAAGTGAATCCATTTACCGTGCGGTAAAGATAAGAAGAAATTCGCAACTACGGTGATTTTGAAAACATAAATTAAATTAAAATATGTCGATTTGGATATTTTTTAGGCTTATCGGAGCACTCGCCCTACTGATGTTCGGTATGAAGACCATGAGCGACAGTTTGCAGAAAATGGCAGGCCCTCAGCTGCGCCACGTGTTAGGAACCATGACCACCAATCGCTTGACGGGCATTCTTTCGGGTACGCTCATCACGGCTGCGGTGCAGTCGTCCACAGCCACCACGGTGATGACCGTGTCTTTCGTCAACGCTGGTCTCTTGACCTTGGCGCAAGCCATCTCAGTCATCATGGGTGCCAACATCGGAACCACGCTCACCGCTTGGATCATGAGTGCAGGTTTCTCCTTCAACATCACCGACTTCGTATGGCCAGCCTTCTTCCTTGCCATCATCCTTATCTATAGCAAGAAGCGCAAGATTGTAGGCGATTTCATCTTTGGTATATCCTTTATGTTCCTCGGTTTGGGAACTTTACGACAAACCGGCATCGACATGGACTTGGCTCATAATCAGCCAGTTCTCGATTTCTTCGCAAGCTTTGACCCACAAAGTTTCCTCACGACTATCACTTTCCTCGCCATCGGTAGTGTACTCACCATGTGCGTACAGAGCTCTGCCGCAGTCATGGCTATCACGATGATTCTCTGTTCTACAGGCGTATTGCCTATCTACCAGGGTATCGCCCTCGTGATGGGTGAGAATATCGGTACCACCGTAACTTCCAACGTGGCTGCCCTCACGGCAAACACACAGGCTCGTCGTGCGGCGATGGCCCACATGGTGTTCAATATCTTCGGTGTGCTATGGATTCTGTGTGTATTCAAGCCATTCATCAACCTCGTTTGCGGTTGGGTAGGCTATGATACCGACATGGCAAAGGGTGAGCCGGGCTTCTATGCCAACGCCGCCAAGCTTTCCTTCGTGCTTGCCGCCTTCCACACCACCTTCAACCTCAGCAACACCTTCATCTTGGTATGGTTTATCCCACAGATAGAGAAGTTGGTGTGCAAGATTATCCGTCCTAAGAAGAACGCCGACGAGGATGACTTCCGCCTGCGCTTCATCCAGACAGGTATCATGAAAACCCCAGAGATTTCGGTCTTGGAGGCTCAGAAGGAGATTCACTCTTTTGCCGAGCGCATCCAGCGTATGTTCGGCATGGTGAAGGAGCTGCTTGGTGAGACCAACGAGGATAAGTTCATCAAACTCTACACTCGCATCGAGAAGTACGAGGGTATTTCCGACAACATGGAGATTGAGATTGCGAAGTATCTCGACCAGGTGAGCGACTCGCACTTGAGCGATGAGACGAAGGCAAAGATTCGTGCCATGCTCCGTGAGATTTCCGAGATAGAGAGTATCGGTGACAGCTGCTACAATATCGCCCGCACCATCAACCGCCGCATCAAGGGCAAGGAGGACTTCATCCCTGCTCAATACCAACACATGCACCAGATGATGGAGCTGACCGACCAGGCGCTCACCCAGATGAACATCACCCTCGTGGGACACAAGGGCGACAACGATGCCAACCTCTCCTTCAACATCGAGAACGAGATCAACAATTATCGCAACCAGTTGAAGAGCCAGAACATCAACGACGTGAATAACCACCTCTATACTTATGCCATCGGCACGATGTACATGGATATCATCCAGGAATGCGAGAAGCTCGGCGACTACGTGGTGAATGTAGTCGAGGCTCGTATGGGCGTAAGACAGCATGAGGCATAAAGAAGATTTGCGTATTTTCTAATATTTCAAGCAAAAAGAATTGCGTATTTTGCGGATAGCACTGCCATAAGTACCTCAAAAAGGGTAGGCTCCCATTATGGGAACTTACCCTTCCAGCTTTAATTACTGTTTCTCGATTTATCAAAGCGATTTGGCTTTCTGGAGCGAAGGCTTATTTCACCTCAATTTGCTTTACGTCTTCCTTTTTCTCTTCCTTGGCTACCTTTGGAATCTCAATCTTCAAGACACCATCGCTAACCTCAGCTGAGACCTTCTCTGCATCGGCATCCTCTGGCAAAGCATAACTCTGAGAGTAGCTGCTGTATGAGAACTCACGGCGCAAGTAATGCTCTTCCTTCTTCTCATCCTTCTTGTCGGCCTTCTGCTCGATGGATACATTCAAGTAACCATCCTTGTCGATGTTCATCTTGACCATATCCTTCTTCAAGCCTGGGGCGGCAACTTCCATTGTGTAGGCAGTGGCATTCTCCTTGACGTTGACTGCAGGAGCTGTGGCACTCATGCGAGGCATCAAGTCAGTATCAAAGAAGTTATCATTAAACCAATTGTTCAACCAATTTGAAACATTCTGATTTCTACGAGCTAACAACATAATGTAAAACCTCCAATTATCTTTTTCTCGTCCTCTCTTCGTCTTTCGACTCCGTCGGGATTTCTAATTGTTCTTTTATTTATCCCGTTCTTTTTTTATCCTATTCTAAATGATTGCATCGGCTGTCAAGGCTTTCGGGAATCTTTCGAAACCCTCAGAGTTTAATGATTTTAGGGTTCGCTTTCGGTCTCCTTGGCCTCTCAGGTTTCAGCTTTCACTCTATCTTTGTGCAACAAGCGTGCCAACGGAAAATGTAACCATGGGTGAACACTTTTTGCCAAAACTGGCAAGCAGGCAAGCAAGATTGGCAGTAAAGGATAAATAATTTAATCATTGCTGACAAGAATGGCGTATATTTAATAATTCATAATATTTCGCAGTAATGCTCTACGCTTATCTTGGATAAATTTAGTTAGAAAATTAGAGTAGAAATTATAAGATGAAGGCATATACATATATAAGACAAGGTGAGTTCGGGTTCACAGAAAGACTGCATAGTGCCATTATACCTTTGCAAGCGTGTCTTCATAACTTTCCCATGCTAAATTTAAGTACAAATTTACGAATAATTATTGAAAACACACCATCTTGATATAAGAATTGTAAAGAATTGCCCATATTTGCAATCAAATCATTACCTTTGCATAAAATAAGCTCGAAAACAAGAAAGATAGAAAGTAGAATTATGGCTATTATCAAAACTGTTGAAGGTAAGACCCCTCATTGGGGCAAGAATTGTTTCATAGCTGAGAATGCGGCACTTACGGGTGACTGTGTTCTTGGGGATGACTGTAGCGTTTGGTATAGTGCGGTGTTGCGCTCTGACGTGGATGCCATCAGATGTGGAAATCGTGTAAACGTCCAGGATTGCGCTTGCATCCACCAGACAGGCATCATGCCTTGCATCTTGGAGGATGATGTGTCGGTAGGACACGGGGCGGTGGTTCATGGAGCTATTGTCCACAAGGGTGCGCTCATTGGTATGAATGCCACAGTTCTCGACAAGGCAGACATCGGTGAAGGTGCCATCATCGCCGCAGGCGCAGTGGTCACCCATGGAACGAAAGTTCCTGACCATGAGATTTGGGCAGGCATTCCTGCCAAGAAGGTGAAGGACTGCGCCCCAGGACAGGCAGAGGAGTTTGCCAAGCACTATGCTGGATATATCAAGGACTGGTATTTGAAGTGATTCTTTGAAAATAGACTTTTCCGTAAATGAAACAAGAGATTATACAACATATCAATCAGTTGGTTAGAGAGGGAGAACCTTTCCTCTTCGTCATCAATTACCATGGCGATAAGGTATATATCAAGAAGCTATCAGAGATAGATACTCATGAATGCCTCTATGATTTTGATGGCAAGACGAACACCAAGGACTTATCCCCGAATGGCTTGCCATCCAAAATCAGTTGGAAGGCAATGGCTCCTTCCTTTTCTGAATATGCCAATAGCTTTGATATTGTGAAGAGGAACATCATGGCAGGCAATAGTTATCTCACGAACCTTACTTGCCAGGTTCTCATCGAATGTAATCTCTCGCTAGAAGATGTTTTCTTTTATTCCCAAGGGAAATACAAGCTGTGGATGAATAATAGTGATGATAGATTTGGGAAATTCGTATGTTTCTCGCCAGAGACCTTTGTGAAGATAAAGAATGGAAATGCTATGGCACTTCCCTATCATCAGGAAAGGATGAAGAGAACCATGCAGCATTTCTTTCCTGGCAAGAATATACCATGCTTGGAGGAAGTGATTGCTTCAACACACGACATGGACTTCTACAAGGCAAGGGTTGTATATGGAGAGAAAGGTATTGAAGACATCCAATATGCCCTCTATTCCATGAAAGAGATTCATACATTGAAGATTGTAAGGGATGATGACATCGACTATTCTTTCAAGAGCACGGATCGCACAGACTTGAACTGGCTCGCTGCAACAAAGGGGAACTGTGATGAAATCATCATCATCAAAAATGGATTGGTGACAGACACCTCCTTTACTAACATCGCTATCTATAAGGATGGCAAGTGGCTCACTCCCAAGCACCCATTGCTCTTGGGAACCAAGCGAGCCGCCCTTTTGGAGAATGGTATCATTCAAGAGGCCGACATCACTGTTGATGACTTGATGAAAGCCGAGAAAGTGAGCCTATTCAATGCCATGATAGATTTCGGGGAAAGAGAAGTAATGACTCAGGACATCTATCTCCATAAAAATATCATAAACATCTTACTGGGTTTCTTTATTCTCAACTATTCTTGCTATCTTTGCAGAAGATTTGCTGCACTCGGCAATTAGAAAGCAAGCTTTCATTGCGCTCGCTGGCAGTATCTTTACAAGAAATTAAGAAGAACAATGAAGACTCTATTAGACGTACATACACATACCATTGCCTCTGGTCATGCCTTCAGCACCTTGCAGGAAATGACATTGACACAAGAAACGATAGAAAAAAGAAGCATCTTCCAACGTCCACTTTGGGTGGTGGTCTTTGCCCTCACCGCAGCCATCGCATGGGGTTGGGCTTACCCACTCATCAAAATGGGAATGAGGAATTTTGGCATACAGCCCGACATGACTGGCAGCAAGATGTTGTTTGCCGGCATCAGATTTTTTATCTCTGGACTCATCATCCTTGCCATTGCCAAGCCATCCCATCGCAAGTTCGGTATCAGAAAGCCTGCGGACGCATGGTTCATCCTCCTCTACTCCCTGCTCAACACCACCTTGCACTATGCCTTCTTCTACTTTGGTTTGTCACACAATGCAGGAGCACGTTCGGCGATACTCAACTCCATGAGTGTATTCACGGTGATCATCCTTGCTTGCATCTTCTTCAAGAGTGACAAGATGACCTATAGGAAGGCATTGGGATGTACCATCGGATTTCTCGGCATTCTCGCTTTGAATCTTGGTGGAAAAGACAGCGGCAGATTTACCTTCCTGGGCGATGGCTTGATCATCCTCAATGCGCTCTGTGGGGCGAGTGCCTCACTGCTTACCAGAGGTTTGAACAAGCGAATGGATGTATTTGTGGGCACAGGCTATTCGCTGAGCATCGGTGGAGCCTTGTTGGTGATTCCGGGTTTACTGGCAGGAGGTAATCTTCCTGTCATCAACTTGATGGGCATTATCGACCTACTCTTGCTCATTGCCATCTCCACCATCGGCTTCTCCCTTTACAACAAACTGTTAAGTTGCAATCCTGTAGGGAAGGTTGCCATTTTCAATTCCCTGATTCCTGTAGTGGGAGCCATTACCTCCTGTCTTTGCCTGGGCGAGAGTTTCTACTGGAAGTATGTGTTGGCAGGTGCTTTGGCAACAATGGGCATATACATTATTAATAAAGGAAAGTGACAACAATCAACTGCTTATAAAGGGATACATTATGCAAATACTCTTAGCATCTGCAAAAATCATGAACTCCTCTTCATTGGTGGAAGTGCCGTTGATGAGTGAGCCTACATATAAGGAACAGGCTAGCAAGTTTGCCTTGGAACTGTCCTCATGGGACACCAAGCATCTGATGAAGGAACTCAAATGCAGCCAAGCCATAGCCCAAGAAAATCTACAGAGATACCAGAGTTTTTGGAATGAAAGCGAGCAGATGCCTGCCATCCTCGCCTACTTTGGCCAAGCCTACAAATATCTGAAGGCTGAGACTTTCTCCAAGAATGACTTTGCGTTTGCCCAAGACCACCTCTTCATCAGCTCCTTCCTATATGGCATGCTCAGACCATTGGATAGGATTCACCCATATCGCATGGAAGGAAAGGTGAAGTTGGAGGCAGCGAATGGCGAGAATCTCTTCTCCTTTTGGAAGCCGCTGCTCACCGATAGGCTCATAGAGTCAGTAAAGGCTGATGATGGCATACTCACTCATTTGGCTACCGAGGAGTTTGAGCACCTCTTTGACTGGAAGCGAGTGAAAGAGGAAGTGAAGGTCATTCAGCCACTCTTCTATGTGGATAAGGGTGACACCATCAAGGTGGTGAGCGTACATGCCAAGAGTTGCCGGGGAGCCATGACCCGATACATCATTCAGAATCGCCTCTCCCACCCTTCCGACATATTGGATTTCGAGCTGGAAGGATTCAAGTATGACAAGGACTATGGCGATGCTTCTCATCCCCACTTCATCAAGAGATAATTCATTAACCCCTTAAAATATGAAGACAATGGAAATTGGACAAAAACTACCAGAGGTTCTTGGCATCGACCAGGACGGAAAAGAATGGAGGCTCGCTGAGTTGAGCGGCAAAAAGATCGTACTTTACATCTATCCTCGTGACTCCACCACAGGATGCACCAACGAGGCTTGCAACCTGCGTGACAACTACGAGCGTTTTCTCTCATTGGGCTATGTGGTGATTGGCGTAAGCACACAAGATGCCAAGAGCCATAAGAAGTTCATTGAGAAGAACAACCTCCCCTTCCCCCTCATTTGCGACACAGAGAAGGTCTTGGTCAACGAACTGGGCGTATTCGGGGAGAAGAAAATGTGCGGCAGGGTTTCCATGGGCGTATTCCGCACCACCTTCATCGCTGATGAAACTGGAACCATCACTCGCATCATCGGGCCTAAGGAAATCAAGGTAAAGGAGCACGCTTCCCAAATCTTGGGATAAATCTCACAAAAAATATGGTCAACATGTGGGTGAGGCGTTTGAAGTCTCACCCACATTTCTCTTAATTTGATTTTCATTTTTAATGAAGTAATCAATGATGAACATTGGCAGCACTCTCATACCGAACAAAGTCTTTTGGAAATTGAACACCATTATATATATTGTAGATGCACTTTTTGATTTCCAAGAAAGAAGCATCCTCCTCTAATCTATTTGTATCTAAGCCAGTATTGACAACATGAACAAATGACTTTTTGGTATAGAAAGTCTCCCCATGCTCTTTGATATAATCTTCTATCGTTTGCGACTTTGCCATCAAGCAAACCAATTGAAATTCCCTATCCACGATATGGAAGTTGCTATTTGGGTGAGCTTTCTGACGATGCTGACTACTCGTAAGCAATATCAAGTTCTCAAAATAAGTTGCCAGTTCCGGAAACTCCGACTTTGGAAAGATATGATGCACTTCTGTCGCAACACCCATAGCCAACTCATCATGTACCTCGCTCAGTTTCCCCTGTTTTTCACGAACCTTACGAATTGCCTTATTCACTTGATAGTCAATGTAAAATTCTTGGTTCATCAGCTCCAATTCTACTTTCTTGCTTTGTGAACGAGTCAGGCATTTCTGCTTTTTCTTCTTATCACGTGAATTCACTTTGTTATACATCAAGTCGTTAAACGACAACAGCTTTCCATTACTTCCAGGAATCATCTCATGATAGGCAAAAAGATTAAACACTTTATGGAAGATTCTATCAATATCTGTTTTTGACGAGGAAGGAGTATTAGCAGAAATAAAGCGATGATATTTGGCATAAATCGTAGTTCGAGCCAATTTGGTATCTTTTCCGTAAGTATCGCCATACTCTGTGAAATACCGCAAGATACCACTTTCCTTTGCAACTTTCATGAAAAACGCATACATAAAATTATATGTATTTCGCTCTCTCATGGAAATGAATTCCAACATCGCCAACTCTTCCACATGGAACACCAACTCACGCTTTTCCTTTTCCACTCCAAGTACATGGGCATAAGCCAGCAACTTTAATGGTTGTGACAACACCTTATTATATTCATTCCTTGCACTAGGGTCTTCTGGCGATGGCTTTCCAAATATTACTCGACAGTTGTCTGAGAAATATTTCTCATCCCATAGGTCATTGACCGTAAAGTGTTTGTTTGCACAAGAAGTACTCAAGATACAATCTGCTATAAAACAAACAATGTCTGGAGTACATTTCTGATCCACATATCGTGCATCATGCGTTACACGAATATCGTAACTTGAAGCTTGGAACTTATCCAAGAATTTATCTACGTCTTGCATCATCGTCATTTATTTTTTCTTACCAAAAAAGAATACAGAGTTATTATCAATGTTCAAGGAACGGGTTCCCATGTTCCTAGCTATTTTATAGAATGCAGAGAACTCATCAGTAGCATAATAAGCTAAGTCGTCGTCAGTTATCTCTACCTCTGGGATCTTCTTTGTCAATATGGCTACCGAACCATCACAAATAGAGTCGGATGGCATGAAACAAGCCCTTGGATAGTATGTCAAGTTGGGAATCAACACACTATCCGTTTTGTTGAGATATTCCGAAACGCCAAACTCATTTGCATCATCTACGTAGCAATCATACCCTTCTATATTAATGATTTTATTACTAGCAATATTGCGTGACTTTAGCACCCTGATACGTCCCTCGCTCTTTGTGTTCCGCTTGGTTATGCTACGATCACGATATGCAGTGAAGATTCCAAAATTTAGCTTGTTGGCCACCTTGTCAAACACTTCGTTTCTATAAATTAACCAATATGGATAAGCATGATCCATTATATAAGATTGCGCATGTTCCTTCACATCATTCGTTATGTATGATTCCACCCACGTCGCATCGGGAGCCGCTTTCGTATTTACTATGAAAGCTATGGTTTCTATCTTCACCCCCTTGAAGGCTTTTTCTCCGAAATCTATGATGCGAGTCACGGCATAACGTTCCAGCTCCTTTCGGGTTTTGTTAAACTCAGGAGCACTGACCAAACTCTTGGGTACTATCAGAGAGGCAAAGCCTGCACACGCTAAAGCTTTCTCGATAAAGAATGAGAATAAGTTGTTCGTATCTTTATTATTCGCCGCTTCCTTATATTTCTTCAGCAAAACTTGCTTACCTGCCACCTTCTTATACGGTGGATTCCCTACCACTATATCATAATGACAGGAAAAATCGTGCAATAAGCTATCTGCCACAATATAATTGATATGGATGTTGGATGGTACATCCAATAATGATACGAGAACCTTTACGACATCTATGCTATTGGCATCTATGTCGCACACATCTATAACCACATGAGGCACATCACGATATTTCTCTATGAGACAAGGCAAGAAATTACCAACTCCTACAGATGGTTCCAATATTCTCACAGTCTTGGCTTTGCTTACTTCAGGAAAGTTCTTCACCAATGTATAGCAGATATTAGGGCGAGTGTAAAAAGCTTCATTATCTTCACGCAAGGCATTGGCATACTCTGCTATTTTTGACAGATTGACAAAGCCCAGCGAACGATGTTTTTCAATATATGTCAAGATAGATTGACTATCACCCAGTTTATTTTCCCTGATGATGTTGAGAACTTCTGTTTCATCAAAAAGTGACGAAGACAGCAAAGCTATCTTTTTAGCTATCTGATAAAAGATCGTTGTAGGTACAGCCTCTCCTATGTTTTGTCTAATATTGATTCCCTGCTTTTTTAGATACTTCTCCTTTTCCGACAACGGCATAGCATTGAGGTTTTCATAAGGTATGCTATACCATTCAAAGCTATCAGGTATAGACATCATAAGCATCAACTCTCGGATACTAAACACTCTGTTGTCAACAGGGTGAACCGTGTTTTGGCTTGCCAATATATCATTTCTCGTATGGATACATGGAGCTACCTTGTCCCAATATTGGCGAGTATATTTATCTCCATTCTTTTCTGCATTAGGCACACGAACGCCACCCACTACATGATAAGGTTGCCTAGCTGGGTCTTCATTATCAAATGCACCTTGCCCTTCCTTGAGTTTTTCAATCCAAGGTAACATTCTTTCGTCATATTTTCGGAAAGCATGATATAAGTCTTTCTCCCAAATCTCTCCCATCATTTTCAGTGATGGCAAATGTCCTATCGTCTGTCTCAATGTTTGTTCTTTATGGTGACTTGGAAATATATCAAATGGCATTATATCCTGAATATCTTTCCTCACTCCTATGACAAGTGTACGAGTACGGCTGGATGGACAACCAAAATCCTTGAAGTTGACAACTCGATACAATATGTTATAATTACCATCAAGATTCTGTGCGATGGCATCCTTTATGGATTTATATTTTCCATCAGTATCAAGACAAGCTGTACCCAAGAATGCCTTCACGTTCTCATAGACAAAGAACCGTGGTTTCAGACGTTTTGTCATCACGAGAGATTCCACAACCAATGAGTTACGCTTCATTTCACGCTCTTGATTGGTCTTCTTATGATTGGCATAAGACATTCCTTGACAAGGAGGCGTTGCAATCAAGACATCCAACTCTTTCACCTTATGGTTCTTTTGCCAAAAAGCAAATTCCCTATCGAGTTTTACCTTGGTTTCATCCAATGTCATATCACCACAAATGTACCCACTATCATATCTACATTTGTGATTATATCTTTGAATTGCAATTCTTCGTGGCAATAGCTCACAAGTTGCAACACATTCAAAACCTGCCATTTTGAAGCCATAGCAACCTATGCCTGCGCTACTAAAAAGACTGATGTAAGTCAGAGGAATATTTTTGTTTGTATCTTTACTTCTATTCATTAGGGAGTTCTAATCATCAAGCATGTTCTACCGACTCCCCAAGTAGATTGAATCTTGTCTCATGAGAGAACCATTACAGACACAACTATAAAAACAGAAATGGCGTAGGAATCATATCACTTTCATTATCCTTGCTCAATTGAGGTCCTAGGAAAACCTTTTGGCAACAAAGATAAGAAGCAACAGATGCCTACGCCAAGCAGGTATATATATGATAGCACAGAGCGTACCCTTCCATACGAAAGGGCACACCTATGCCATGTGTATATACACGATGGGGTAGACGCCCACCGCTGTCTTCACCTGACTGCCATTTTGAAATTTCCTAGGTTTCAATTGAATCAGAAGAAAACGTAAAGCAAACGTCTTTCTTGTTAAAATAGGCCAAGCCTTGGATTCACGCCAGCGACTCATCGCCAGCAATCCGCAGAATGACAAGTGCAAAAGTAATGAAAAGAATCGGTTCTTCCAAACTTTTATGGGATAATTTCATTAAATGATGGCAAAAGATGATGATACGGGAGAAATATCTTCGATGTATGACACGATTTGTCTCAGATTTCTTGTAACTTTGCAGCTGTTATCAATGAATTGATTAGGATTTCATCACAAAACAAGAAACTTTGACAACATGAAAGATTTTGCAGCAATAGATTTTGAGACAGCCAACAGTGAGCGCAGCAGCGTTTGCTCCGTGGGCATAGTGATTGTGAGGGATGGCGAGATAATGGATAGCTACTACTCCCTCATCAAGCCAGAGCCTGAGTATTACTCCTACTGGAATACGCAAGTGCATGGACTGACCATGGAAGACACTATGAATGCCAGGGTGTTTCCGGAAGTATGGGCAGAGATTGCGCCCAAGATTGAGGGACTTCCACTAGTGGCCCATAACTCGCCTTTCGATGAAAGCTGCCTCAAGGCTGTGTTCCAAATGTATCAGATGGACTACCCCGATTATCTGTTCTTCTGCACCTGCAGGGCTTCGAGAAACAAGCTCGGTTCTCGCCTCCCCAACCACCAACTTCAGACGGTAGCGGCATATTACGGATATGACCTCACCCAGCACCATAACGCCTTGGCAGATGCTGAGGCTTGCGCTTGGATCGCAAGGGAATTATTATGATACAACACCTTCAAAATTCTCTTCCAGTACTCATTCTCAGTACCCCCTACAGCGTACTGGAGTATTCTATGCTAAGTACTGCAGTATTCCATACTAAGTACTGGAGCCATTCAGCATCTACTCTTGATACTCCGAAAGGAATAGGTATCGAATGGATTGAGCTTTTCTTGTTGCCATACGAAATATTTTGCAAGAAAAACTTGCCATATCGTTTTTTTTTTGACTAACTTTGCAGTAAATAACAAAATCACAAGAAGATTCATCATGGAGCAGAAAGCTGTAAAACGCATACCATACGGCGTATCAGACTTTGTAAATGTCATGGAACGTAACCAATATTACGTGGACAAGACAATGTATATACCACTTTTGGAAGAGGAAGCAGACAACCTCTTCTTCATACGTCCACGCCGTTTCGGAAAGAGCATCTTCCTCAGTATGCTCCATGCGTACTATGATTGCCGCACGAAGGACAAGTTCCAACAGTGGTTTGGCAACTTGTGGATATGCAAGCATCCCACACCCAAACAAGGGAGATACCAAGTGCTGCATCTCGACTTCTCGCAGGTGGGAGGAACCATCGACAAGTTGGAGGAGAACTTCAACTTCTACCTTGGTATGGAGTTGGATGGCTTCATCAATGATTACATCGAATATTATTCTGAGGAAACACAAAAAAACGTGAAGGCAACAGACTATGCGGGTGGAAAGCTTGGACTCATCCAAAATGAAGCCAAAAGAAAAGGTTACCCACTCTACCTCATCATTGATGAATACGACAACTTTACCAATACCGTGCTCAATGAGCAGGGCGAGGCGGTGTATCATGCCATGACCCATGCAGAAGGCATCTACCGTGACATCTTCAAGAAATTCAAGGGTTCCTTCGAGAAGATTTTCATCACAGGTGTCAGTCCTGTCACTCTTGATGACGTGACCAGTGGTTTCAACATCGGCTGGCATATCTCCACCAAGGAGGAGTTCAACCAAATGCTCGGATTCTCTACCGAGGATGTCAGGGATATGTTCAAGTACTACCAAGAGGTAGGAGAGATTCCTGCCGACAGGGACATCGAGGCCATCATCAACGACATGAAGCCTTGGTATGACAACTATTGCTTCGCCAAAGGAGCCTTGGATACCCAAAGCCGTGTGTTCAACTGTGATATGGTACTCTACTATCTGCGCAACTATGTCGGCCGTGGAGAGGGACCAGAGGAAATGATCAATCCGAACACGAAGACGGACTACAACAAGATGAAAAAACTCATACAGCTTGATAAGTTGGATGGCGACCGCAAGGGCGTGATACGCACCATTTCCGAGGAAGGGGAAATCGTATGCAAACTCTTCGAGACCTTCCCTGCCTACGAGATTGTCAAACCAGAGGTATTTCCTAGCCTGCTGTTCTACTATGGCATGCTCACCATCAAGGAAGCGTTTGGCAACCAACTTGTCCTTGGCATCCCTAACAATAATATACGCAAACAATATTATGGATTTTTGATGGAGGAGTACCAAGCCGCCAGACACATCAACACCAACGACCTGGAGACCAAATACACCTACATGGCTCTCAGGGGGAAATGGCGTGAGGCCTTGGAGTTTATGGCAGATGCCTATGCCAAGGTATCATCCGTGCGTGACGGCATCGAGGCAGAGAGAAATCTACAGGGGTTCTTCATGGCATATCTGAATCTCAACACATATTATTATACAGCCCCTGAGCTAGAGCTAAGCCACGGCTATTGTGACTTTTTCCTCCTCCCCGACCTCACCCACTATGCCACCCAGCATAGTTACATCCTGGAACTGAAGGTCTTGTCAAAAAAGGAGTTTGACGAGGAGGAGAAAGGTGCCAAGCATGAGGATGGCTCACCGATTACCAAGGCAGAGAGGCAATGGCAGGAGGCAGTGGAGCAAATCAATCGCTATGCCGTCGCCCCACGTGTTGAGGCTCTGCGCCAAGGCACCCAGCTCCATAAGATTATCATGCAGTTCAAGGGATGGGAACTGACGAGAATGGAGGAAGTGTAATAGAATAAATTTTTATCCAAAACAGCGATGGGACAAGCTTTCGCTTCAAGCACCGATATCCTTCATACAACTGGGTGCCAAGTGAGAGACCAAATGCAATGAGGCATTTGAAAATTCAAAAGACAAAAACCAAACATGCAGAAAAAGAGAAAGATAAAGCAAAAAAAGGAAAAAATTTTTTGTAATCTCTATAAATAAGCGTATCTTTGCACCCTAAATTGCAATTTGATTATATTTAATGAAGATTTTAGTGACGGGTGCGTCGGGATTCATCGGGAGCTTCATCGTTGAAGAAGCCCTTAGGCAGGGTATGGAAACATGGGCAGCTGTACGCCCTACCAGTTCCAAGAAATACCTGCAAGACGAACGCATCCATTTCATCAACCTCAATCTTTCTTCCAAGGAAGAGCTGATAAACCAACTAGACGGACAGGAGTTCGACTACGTGGTTCACGCCGCTGGTGCTACCAAGTGCCTGCACGCTGATGATTTCTACAAGGTCAACACGGAGGGAACCAAGAACCTGGTCGGGGCACTCATCGCCCTCAAGATGCCTATCAAGCGATTTGTCTTTGTCAGTTCGCTTAGCATCTTCGGTGCCATTCGTGAAGAGCAACCCTATCAAGAAATCACGGAACACGACACGCCAAAGCCCAACACGGCATATGGCAAGAGCAAATGGGAGACAGAGAAATACCTCGATAGCTTAGGCATCCAGTTCCCTTACATCATCCTGCGTCCTACGGGCGTGTATGGTCCAAGGGAGAAAGACTACTTCCTCATGGCGAAGAGCATCAAGCAGCATGTGGATTTCGCCGTGGGATACCAGCGCCAAGACATCACATTCGTCTATGTACAGGACGTGGTACAAGCAGTATTCCTCGCCCTCGACCATGGCATGAATGGACGCAAATACTTCTTGAGTGATGGCGAGGTCTATCAATCCACCACCTTTAGCGACTTGATACGAAAAGAGTTAGGCAATCCTTGGATGTTGCGCATCAAGGCTCCTATCTGGGTACTTCGCATCGTCACCTTCTTCGGTGAATACATCGGAAGGATGACGGGCAAGATGTCGGCACTCAACAATGACAAGTACAACATCCTAAAGCAGCGCAACTGGCGTTGCGACATCGAACCAGCCATGGACGAGCTAGGCTACCATCCTCACTATCCATTGGAACGAGGAGTGAAACTCGCCATCAAGTGGTATAAGGAGAATGGCTGGTTATAGAGTAATCATAAAAAGAATATAGAGTTGAATATCAAAGATTATTTTAAGATAGAGAAGAACCCGAAGAAAGGGCTCATGGCGTTGGAATGGGCGATGCTCGCCTACATGGCACTCACCATCATCGTCATGCTCTTCACCTACACCAAACTTGTCAATCCCGAATCCATGATTTGGGGGCGAATCCGTGTATTGGTGATAACGGGGGCTTTATGGGCAGTGTATCGCATGATACCATGTAGGATGACCAAGATGGTGAGAGTGGTAGCACAGATGTCACTGTTGGCATGGTGGTACCCCGACACCTACGAGCTCAACCGCATTCTGCCCAACCTAGACCACGTCTTCGCTGGATGGGAGCAACAAATCTTCGGTTGTCAACCTGCCCTATATTGGGCGAAGGCGATGCCGTGGATGATAGTCAGCGAACTGTTGGACATGGGCTATGTCATGTATTACCCGATGATTGCCATCGTCATCTTCTATTATTTCTTCTGTAGATATAATGAGTTTGAGCGTGTTTCCTTCGTGGTACTCGCCTCATTCTTCCTATACTATGTGGCTTTCATCTTCGTACCCGTGGCAGGTCCTACCTTCTACTACCATGCAGTAGGAGTGAGCGAGATAGCCAAGGGCGTTTTCCCGGCGATGGGAGATTATTTCAACACCCACACCGACTGCCTTCCTACCCCAGGATATGAGGACGGAATCTTCTATCAGTTGGTAGAGGATGCCAAGGCGGCAGGCGAGCGACCGACGGCAGCATTCCCAAGTTCGCACGTCAGCCTCAGCACCGTTTGCATGATGCTGGCTTGGCACACCAAGAATCGCAAGCTATTCTATATTCTCTTGCCTTTCTATGTTTTCCTCTGCCTTGCCACCGTCTATATCCAGGCACATTATCTTGTCGATGCCATCGCAGGATTGCTGACAGCCATTGTCGTCTATTTCATCCTGATGTTTTGCTCCAAGGGAATGGTCAGCAAGGAATCGAGTACAGGGAAACTATCATTTAGATAGTGCCAACACCTTATTAATATAGATTTAAATAACGCAATAAATTAGAATTCATCTAGAACAATGAAGAAACTATTTATCGAAACGTATGGCTGCCAGATGAACGTGGCAGACAGTGAAGTCGTGGCTAGCGTGATGCAGATGGCTGGCTACGAGATTTGCGAGAAAGAAGAAGAGGCTGATGCCATCTTCCTCAATACTTGCAGTGTACGAGAAAACGCTGAGAACAAGATTTACCATCGCCTCGACACCCTACATGCTGAGCAGAAAAAGGGCAGAAAGGTAATCCTCGGTGTATTGGGCTGCATGGCTGAGCGAGTAAAGGACGACCTCATCCAAAACCACTACGCCAACTTGGTATGTGGTCCAGACAGTTATCTCAACTTACCAGATATGATAGCGCAGTGCGAAATGGGCACCAATGCCATCAACATCGAGCTATCCAAGACAGAGACTTATCGTGACATCGTACCACAGCGCATCGGTGGCAATCGTGTGAGCGGATTCGTAAGCATCATGCGTGGTTGCAACAACTTCTGCCACTATTGCATCGTGCCTTACACCCGTGGTCGTGAGCGCAGTCGTGACGCTGAGAGTATATTAAGAGAGGTGCGCGACTTGCACGACCGTGGCTTCAAGGAGGTCACCTTGCTCGGTCAGAATGTCAATAGCTATGGTCTCTCTCCATCAGGCAAGCGTGAGGAAGGAAGTGTATCTTTTGCCGAGCTATTGAGAATGGTAGCCGAAGCTGTGCCAGACATGCGTGTGCGCTTCACCACCTCCAACCCAGAGGACATGACCGAGGACATTCTCCACGCCATCGCCGATGAGCCAAACCTCTGCAAGCACATCCACTTCCCAGCACAAAGCGGAAGCAACAAGATATTGAAGCTGATGAACCGCAAATATACCCGTGAGGAATATTTGGAGAAGATTGATGCCATCAAGCGCATCATCCCTGGTTGCGGCATCACCACCGACATTTTCGTAGGTTATCACAACGAAGATGAGGAAGACCATCAGCAGACCCTCTCTTTGGTAAAGGAAGTAGGGTTCGACAGCGCCTTCATGTTCAAGTACTCAGAGCGTCCTGGCACATACGCAGCCAAGCACTTGCCAGACAATGTGCCAGAAGACGTGAAGATAGCACGCCTCAACGAACTCATCAAGTTGCAAACCGAGGTGAGCGCAGAGCAGAACAAGAAGGACGAGGGCAAGGAGTTCACCATCCTCATCGAGAACTTCAGCAAGCGAAGCCGTGAGCAGATGATGGGTCGTACTGAGCAAAACAAGGCCGTTGTCATCGACAAGGGCAACCACCATATCGGTGAGTTTGTAAAGGTTCGCATCACAGGTTCCACCTCTGCCACCCTCTTCGGAGAAGAAATCAAATAAGACGCTTTTAAAGGGATTATCATCCTTTTTCCGCTAATAAGACAAAGAAAACCGCCAAAAATTTGGCGGTTTTCTTTAAAAATGCTATCTTTGCAACCTATGAAGGAATTCTTGCAAGTATTAAGACGTTTTGTCCCTCCATACAAGAAGTATTTGGGACTATCGGTTTTGTTCAATGTCCTCTCGGCGATATTGAACATTTTCTCGTTTGCAGCCTTGATTCCAATCCTGCAAATCTTGTTTCAAGTGGATGGTGGCATTCGTGCCAACGACTACATGACTTGGAATGGCGATTGGGGCACCATCAAGGAGGTAGCCACCAACAATCTGTATTACTATATCCAAGAGTTCATCGTAGCACATAGTGCATCTGCCGCTCTCTTGGTCATCGGCTTGTTCCTCGCCTTCATGACTTTCCTGAAGACGATGGCTTATTTCCTTTCCTCAGCCACTATCATCCCGATAAGAACAGGCATCGTACGAGATATTCGCAACCAACTTTATCAGAAGATTACTTCCCTCTCATTGGGTTTCTTCAACGAGGAGCGCAAGGGCGACATCATTGCTCGCATGAGTGGTGATGTGCAAGAGGTGGAGAGCAGCATCATGTCATCCCTCGACATGCTCTTCAAGAATCCCGTCTTGATACTTTTCTATTTCTGCACACTGGTTTTCATCAGTTGGCAGCTCACTCTTTTCACGATTCTTTTCGTGCCACCATTCGGTTGGTTCATGGGACTTGTCGGAAGAAAGTTGAAAGCGCAAAGTATCAGTGCCCAATCCCTTTGGAGCGACACGATGAGCATGGTGGAGGAGACCCTAGGCGGATTGCGCATCATCAAGGCTTTCTGTGCAGAGGACAAGATGAACATGCGCTTCAACCAGGTGAACAGCGAATATCGTGACAATGTTAAGAGAGTGAACATCCGTCAGCAGATGGCACATCCTATGAGTGAGTTCCTCGGCACCATCCTGATCGTCATCGTTTTATGGTTTGGCGGCATCTTGGTATTGGATTATGGGCGTATCGATGGACCTACCATCATCTTCTACTTGGTGATGCTCTATAGCATCATCAACCCATTGAAGGAATTTTCCAGAGCTAGCTACAACATCCCGAAGGGACTTGCCAGCATGGAACGTATCGACAAGATTCTCAAAGCCGAAATTGAGATCAAGGACAAGGAGAACCCTGAGCATATCGCAAGTTTCGAGCACCAGATAGAGTTCCGCCACGTATCGTTCGCTTATACCGACAACAAGACCGACGAACTCATATATGTCCTCAAGGACATCAACCTGATTATCCCTAAGGGAAAGACCGTGGCACTGGTAGGTCAGAGTGGTAGCGGCAAGAGTACAATGGTGGATTTGATACCTCGTTACTATGACGTACAAGAAGGTGAAGTGCTCATCGACGGCATCAACGTGAAAGACCTCGCCGTACACGACCTTCGCCAACTGATAGGTAACGTCAACCAAGAGGCTATTCTTTTCAATGCCTCCTTCAAGGACAACATCCGCTTTGGCAAGACAGATGCCACAGACGAGGAGATTGCCAACGCTGCCAAGATTGCCAATGCCTACGAGTTTATCACCAAGTCGGAAAAAGGCTTCGACACCAATATCGGTGATCGTGGTGGTCGCCTTTCTGGAGGTCAGCGCCAACGTATCAGCATCGCCCGTGCCATCCTGAAGAATCCTCCTATCCTCATCCTCGACGAAGCGACATCCGCACTCGATACCGAGAGTGAGCGACTAGTACAAGACGCCCTCGAAAAGTTGATGAAGACACGTACCACCGTGGCTGTCGCCCATCGCTTGAGCACCATCAAGCACGCAGACGAGATTTGCGTCTTGCATGAGGGTCGAATCGTGGAGCGTGGAAGCCATGACGAATTGATCGCCAAGGATGGATACTACAAGAAGTTGCACGACATGCAGCAAGTATAAAGTCAATTAAGAATTAATAATGCATAATGGTCAAGATTGTTTACGCCTTCTTCTATGCAATATCTCTGCTACCTTTTTGGGCACTCTATTGCATCGCCGACTTTGAATATCTGATGATGTATCATGTCATCAGATATAGAAGAGGTATCGTGCGTAAGAATCTCACCACTTCTTTTCCAGAGAAGAGCGCTACTGAAATCAAGACTATCGAGAAGAAATTCTATCGTTGGTTTTGTGATTACTTCTTCGAGGCAGTCAAGTTGCTCAGTATCAGCGACCAGGAACTACGCCGCCGATTCACCGTCCATAATAGCGAGGAGGTGGAGCAATGCTTCCAAGAGGGGCAGAACGTAGCAGCTATTCTCGGACATTACTGCAACTGGGAGTGGCTATCGTGCGTAGGTATCGAACTGCCTAAGTCACGCAAGATGGGCTTGATCTATCACCCACTCTACAATCATGCTTTCGATGAACTCTTCAAGCGCATCCGTTCCCATGAGGAGAATGGCATCCCTGTTCCAAAGAAAGACATCCTTCGCTATCTAGTGGATTACAAGCGCAAGGGCATCCACAGCATCTTCGGCTATATCAGCGACCAAGGTCCCAAATGGGAGAACATCCACCTTTGGCTACCCTTCCTCAATCATCCCGAGACCCCAGTATTTACGGGTGGCGAGAGAATCATGCGAAAGATGAACGATGCCGTATTCTATGTGGAGATGAGCCGTCCGAAGCGAGGTTACTATACAGCTACCTACAAGCTCATCACCCGAGAGCCCAACGCTCTCCCTGAGCACGAGATTACTCGTCGTTTCTTCCAAATGCTCGAAGAGACCATCCGCCAAAACCCACCCTATTACTTGTGGACGCACAACAGATGGAAGAGAACCAAGGAGGAATTTGACAAGTTATATGACATCGTAAATGGCAAAGTTATAGCAAAGAACCATGAGAAGAATTAAGATCAACCCCAAATACGAACATCTAAGGAGTTATATAGAAAGCATCCCTGATGTTTTCGAGCAAGAAGGTTGTGAGATATACAACAAGCGCAACCTCATCAAGGTGCTGACTGCCCCCGATGGCACACAGATAAATGTGAAGCGCTACCATGTGCCTCATGGTCCCAACCGCCTTATCTATTCATGGGGCATCAGGGAGCCCAAGGGAGAGAGAGCCTTCGCCTACCCAATGATACTGAAAGACAAAGGAATCGGAACTCCTGAGCCTATCGCCCTCATCGAAGAAAGGAACCCTCTCTTTTTGTTGGGATATAGCTATCTCATCACCATCCAATGCGACTATGGACATACGCTTTACGAAGTAGGGAACGCACAACCTGGAGAATACGAGAATCTAGCGAAGGCACTCGCCCACTTTGCAGCCAACATACATGATCACAACATTTTGCACAAGGACTTCACACCCGGCAACGTGCTCTGGAAGCAAGACGACGAAGGCTTCCACTTCATGTTGGTGGATATCAACCGCATGAATTTCGGCGAAGTCAGCATCCAGGAAGGTCTCTTCAACCTCAGAAAGTTCTGGGGGCCTAAGGATTTCATACGCATCTTGGTGACGGAATATGCCTTGCTTCGGAACACAGACGTAAATAAGGCGGTGAAATATGTGATGAAGAAGCGTGCTAAGTTTTGGACAAAGTATGGCAAAAAGCACGAGATTCCTTTTCAACTAGAATTGTAAGAAAACAAACACGATAACAACAATCATAACCATTATGGAGCAACAACATCGTTTATGTTATATCAGCCGCAACTATTACAACCTAACAGCAGCCGGCAACAAGGCGAAAGCCGACAATGAAGACACCCTCGTTGAGATGGGTGCCGTCAACTTGGGATTGCGACGTAGCGTAAGAAATAGCAAGATACTCGCCTTCTTCATAGATTTAGCAGGCATCATCCGCGCTTGCCTACTGCTCAAGAGGGGCGACACCCTTTTCTTGCAATATCCTGTCAAGAAATACTTTACGTTCTTGTGCAGAATCGCAAAAATGAAAGGAGCCAAGACCATCTCGCTCATCCATGACATCGGTTCGATACGTACCCATCGTCTCACACCCACCCAAGAAGTGAAACGACTATCACATAGCGATTACATCTTGGCTTCCAACACGAAAATGACAGAATGGCTCAAGGCACATGGCATGAAAAAGCCCATGGGAGCATTAGGATTATTTGATTATCGCTCCGCCAACTTCAACCAGCATGATCGCACATTCAATCCACAAAAGATAAAGGTAGCTTATGCCGGAGCCTTACACATCAAGAAAAATCCGTTCTTGATCCAACTGACAGAAGTTCTCAAATCATGGGACTTATATATTTTCGGCAACAAAAACGGCTTGCAGGGATGGAAAGAGAATCCCCGTGTTCACCACCAAGGCTTTATGGCTTCCGATGACTTCATCCATTCAGTGGATGCCGACTTCGGACTGGTCTGGGATGGCGACTCCTTGGAGACTTGCTCTGGAGTCTTTGGCGAATATCTCAAATGGAATTCCCCACACAAGGTTTCATTCTATCTCCGCTCCGCCTTACCCGTTATCATCTGGCAAGAAGCGGCAGTGGCTTCCATCATAGAGAAAGAAGGTGCAGGTTTCGCCATCAAAGATCCACAAGAACTGAACGAAAGACTCAAGACCTTGACACCAACGGAATACCACCAGATGAAAGAAAACGCAAAGCGCTTGGCAAAGGAACTCAATTCTGGACATTTCCTTCGCCAAGCACTCCAAGAATATTTCACTTCAGAAGTTTGAAGTACTTATCCAAGACAAGGAGCGAGATGATTTCCTCTCGTTTCTTGTCTTTAAACTGCTCTACATATTCGTGAGCATGGTCGATAATGGCTTGTGCCTCATCAGGATGAGAAGTATAGTAGTCCATTTTTTCTTCCATATCCGATAAGTCTGGTTTCACCTCTATATAATGATAGTTAGGCTTGAGCGCGCCCTCCATGAACCAGGTCTCGCAAGTAGGCTTAGGCATGATAGCAATGGAGTTGGACGACATAATCCATTTCAAGTTACTAGCTACATCATTTCCTTCCAAAGCCAAGACATACTTGAAAGCCAAATGGTCATAGATGGAGATTTTCTCCCCCTTCCACTCAGGTTTAATCAAGTCGATAGTACGCATATCAAAGCGAGGATTGCCAAAATACTGTTCAAAGAACTTCAAACGGATGTCCTTGCCTGCGATTTTTCCACGGAATATCGCCTTGTCTATTTTTTCCGTGAATGGAATCTTATCCTTGACGAAAATAAAATGGCGCACCTTATCCATCTTTAGCAATACAGAATTCTGATTCTTGTCATTCAGTGGGCGGCTCTTCACTATCGTAGGAATACCCTCCACATAGATGATGTCACCTTCCAGCAGATTCCATTTGTTGTTGCCATCAAAAGCCCTGGCATACTCCATTGTATCCAAGAAATACACCTTTTGCTGAGTCATCTTTTGGTCCTTGATGCAAACAGCCTTCTTGTCCCAAAGCGCCTTGTCGAGATGTAGGTTCTCTGCATCCAACTTATTATAATAATCCACCCTTTGCAGAATATAACCATAGTCATCTCTCTTTTTCGCAGCTTCCAAGAGATGCTTTCTTCGCCACATCAGATAGGACGTGGGCAAATGCAAGTTGACATACTCCTTAACATAATACCAAGGCTTACTATTTTTGCCGCTATGAAACTTATATCTCAGCTTTTGTAGGTTCATCATTTTACATGTTAAAAAGTTAATACTGCTACAAAGGTAGCAATTTATCGCATTTTAGACAAGTTTTTCCGACATTTTTTCACTTGCTTTGATAAATTTTCATAAATAAGCCACTCTTACATAGCGACTTTGGGGAATATTTCATATCTTTGTAGTCTTACAAAACAAAAGTGGCAAGAAGAGGATGAACAAAATCACGAGAAGAAGACTTCCTGTAGGCATACAGTCCTTCAAGAAAATAAGAGAAGAAAGGTATCTCTACGTTGACAAGAGTGATATCGTCTGGGATTTGGCGAACGACAGTGTTGCCAGCATTAACCATGAGAGCAGAAGGCGATATACAGTCCATACAAGCACAACTCTATCTAGCTCTAGATACTTGCCAGTTGCCTGATGCCATGAAATCCCTCAAGGCATTGATTGCCGACGTACCTTACAGCAACAAGAAGTTGGCAAGCATGGATATGGAGGAGCGTTATCGCCTCATCATCAGCAGCATCCTCAATGCCATAGGGTTCCGCACAGAGGTAGAGCACATGCTCTCTACTGGCAGAATCGATATTCTCTGCATCACTCCACATTATACCTATGTGATAGAGTTGAAACTCTCCAAAAACGGTGGCGTCGCCGCTGCAGAGAAGCAGATAAAGGACAACCAATACCTTGAGCCTTTCAAGGCAGACAAGACACGACAAGTAGTAGGACTTGCCATTGAGTTGGAAGACTTGGGCAAGGGATTGCTGGAGTGGAAGAGAGTGGAAAAGTAATAGAGACTCAACAAAAAAGAAGAGCAATGAAAGAAATCAAGAGAAGAAGACTTCCTGTAGGAATACAGTCCTTCACAAAAATTCGCGAAGGAGGATATGCATACGTTGACAAAACTGACATAGTATGGCAAATCGTTAACCAAGGCGACCAATATAACTATTTAAGTCGTCCTCGTCGATTTGGCAAGTCTATTCTTGTCGATACACTCCAATGCTATTTAGAGGGAAGAAAAGAACTGTTTGAAGGACTGAAAATCATGCAACAAGAGAAGGAATGGATAAAATACCCTGTCATCCGACTCGATATGAGCGGAGCTGGAACAACAGCCCAACAGCTCACTTCTTTCTTTGAAGACTCTTTCGAAGAATACGAGAAGAAATATGGCATCATAACTCCTCCAAAGAGTTTATCAAAACGCTTCAAGAATATCATTATGACAGCCCGAGAACAGAGCGGTCAGAAGGTTGCCGTGTTGGTAGATGAATATGACTCCCCTCTGCAGCACTCATGGCAGACACCTCAGCATGAAGAGTGTACCGAGGTGTATCGCACGGTATTTGCCGTTCTCAAGGAAGCTGACGAATATGAAAAGTTCGTGTTTATTACTGGCATCACCAAGTTCACACAGATTTCTCTCTTTTCTGTACTCAACAACTTAACCAACCAAAGTTTCAACCCGCAATGGGCTACCGTCTGTGGTATTACCGAAGAGGAAATCAAGGAAAACTTTATGCCTGAGCTAGAAGGCATGGCACATGACAATGGATGGACTCTACCAGAAACTCATAACAAGCTGAAAAATTACTATGATGGCTATCACTTTAGCAAAGGCAATATGACGGATATCTACAACCCTTTCAGCTTGATCAAAGCCTTATCCAGTGGCAACATTCAAAATTTCTGGGCTTCATCAGGCGCAACAACATTATTGCCCAAATTCGTAGATCACATGGAGTTGCGACTGAAAGACTTCGAGAGCTGTCCTATCATGCCTCTCACCTTGGAAACATCCGATGTCACAGGCGGAGGGCCAGAGTTGTTTCTTTACCAATCTGGCTACCTAACCATCAAGTCATCAGATGAGTTCGGTTACATCTTGGGATTTCCAAACGAAGAAGTAAAACAAGCTCTCTACGAGTTGGTAATTCCAGCCTTGACAATGCGCAAAGATCAAGAGGCATCCACCCTACAAGCGGCTCTCACCCGCCAGTTGGGACTCTGCCAATTGCCTGATGCCCTGAAATCCCTCAAGGCATTGATTGCCGACGTACCTTACAGCAACAAGAAGTTGGCAAGCATGGATATGGAGGAGCGTTATCGCCTCATCATCAGCAGCATCCTCAATGCCATAGGGTTCCGCACAGAGGTAGAGCACATGCTCTCTACTGGCAGAATCGATATTCTCTGCATCACTCCACATTATACCTATGTGATAGAGTTGAAACTCTCCAAAAACGGTGGCGTCGCCGCTGCAGAGAAGCAGATAAAGGACAACCAATACCTTGAGCCTTTCAAGGCAGACAAGACACGACAAGTAGTAGGACTTGCCATCGAGTTGGAAGACTTGGGTAAGGGGTTGCTGGAGTGGAAGAGAGTGGAATAAGCTTCTTTATCATCAATGATTATGAGGGCGTATCACATTATGACTCTCTTAAGAATTCCTTTTTAAATACCTAAAGACAAAACTTTTTTCCAAAAAGAATAATTGCAAGGTAATTGCCAGGCATGACAGCCAAAAGGAAGTTGTTTCGAGAGGTCTTCATATAATATTTCTGGATTATATTCAAAAGCAAATCTCTTTGCATCTTCGTCTGAAGGCTTTGCAAAAAAAGGAATCCTTGAAAATATAATATCTTCGTTTTTAACTTTCACAAGTATTTTAACTCCATATCTTATTAATAATGCTTTAAAAAAAGAACGAAGATGTATATAAGCCCCAATACCATCTTTTATATAGCGATGATTATATTTCATAAAAGAGATACAAAAAAGTTTGGTGTTTGATGTAAAATCCAAGAATGAAGGGATTCTTCTCAAAGAAAAGCCACCATTATAAAGATAGCTACCATGATGCACAGAAGGGGCGCCTATAATGTCAAAGCCTTGCTTGCACCAATCATCCAATTCGTTTCTAAAAGGCATTGCATCTGTTTGACAAATAAGCATATACTCATAAGAGGAAAAACGAGTATAGAACTGAGGGGACAATAGTAACATATTGTACCCTTTTGTACCATGTACAAAATAAAACTCGTCAAAGATTTCTATTTTAAGGTTTGGGCAAGATTGAAAAATGAGTTGCCGCTTAACTATAGGCAATAGCCTAGAATAAGTCACGATCGCAAGATTCTCTTTATGGAATATACGAAAGGTTTGCTTTAAAGAATACTCTTCAAAGGCATTAAATTCTTTCTGATATATGGGGATTACTACAACACGAGTTTTCATACTAGTTATCTTTTGAAAAGAGCATATTTGATAATATGTAAGATATGTGTAATTTTCAAGTCTATCTGTCGGCTTAGCTTTCTCTTTCGCCAACTACCATAAATACGATGTTCTGCGAAAGTCTTCTCTGTACGAGGATATTTCTTGCGAGGCAACAAATAAGTCGTTGGATATACACGCAAGCCATCCAGCAATTGAGTCTCACGATTATTCATATCAAACGAGAACGATGCGGCGATGCGCTCCATAACAATTGGGGAAATCGTTTTATTGAAAGTGCCATCCTCATTCTTGAAATGATGAGTTTTATAGTATGCCCACACTTGACGGCAAAACTCATCCCCCAAAGGAGCCATAAAGAATGCTGCCTGCAAACCGGAACGAGTATCTCCTTCTTCCGTCATAAAAGTAGTGAACACATCATTCTGCATAAATTCATCAAAGCGTTTATACAGAAATATATCGCTGTCCATATACACTCCACCCTCTGTCAACACGGCATAGAAACGCACAGCATCTGCTGCAAACGCCCACTGATGAGTCTCCAATGCCTCATCAATAAAGGCACAGCCTATCGCCTTAGCCTCAGCATATCCCCACAACTTAATCTTATAGTCGGTGAGAAAATGCTTCCAAGTATCTAAACACACTTTTATCTCTACAGGATAAGGATCATCGCTAAACCAACATAAATGTATTATCTTTGGAATCATATTCTTCTAATTATTCTTAAGAATCTTTTTGTGCAAAGATACAAAAAAGTATTCTAAAAAGCAAAAAAGACACGAAATATTTGTGAAAAACAATTATGTTTAGTAACTTTGCAACGTTTTTCAAGAAAACGTTAACATTTTTTGTTAATCTTATATGCAAGATTACTGAAATATTCTCGTTCTAACATACAAAAAAGTTTCATTTATACAGGACAACAAAGTTTATGAGTACAAAGCAATTAAAGATCACAACGGGCTTTTCTATTGGAATTCTAATAATATCCATTATACCAATCTTGTGGATCAGCCAATACCTTCACCCTTTCGGTGATGACTACGTATTTGGTGCATATGTTTATAACGTTTGGAATACGACACACTCTTTCCCAGCTTGCATCCAAGCAGCTTGGAATGTAGCTATGACGATGTATCATACATGGCAAGGCACTTACTCTGCCTGCTTTCTGATGGCACTGCAACCAGGCATATTTGGTCAATATTGGTTAGGGCCTATCATCTTATTATTCAGTCTGATAGGTTCCACATACACTATTTTGTATATGCTGATGCGTAAAATACTCCATACCACCCTCTTGGAGTATCTTTTCGTTTCCACTATTTTTGTATTAGCAACCATTCAGTTCACCTGGTCTTACTATGACGCTTTCTTCTGGTATAATGGTGCTATGTACTATACCCTATTCTATAGTTTGTCACTTCTATTAGGCTCGTTGCTCATCTGTTATCAACAAACGAGTTCTCTAATCAAGAAATGGGGCATTGGAGCTTTCTCCATCTGTTTAGCTATTATCATAGCTGGCGGAAACTTCGTTTCGGGACTAGGTATAGGTGCCATACTCTTCACCTCTATTATCCTCATGAGGTTAGAGCAAAAGAAATGGTCTTATTTCAATATTGCCATCCTCGTCATTTACGGTATCTTCTTTGCTACCAGCGTATTGGCACCAGGAAACGCATACCGACAAATTACGGTAGAAGACCAGCCAAACATCATCATGGCATTCTTTATTGCGATAGGAAAGAGTTTTGAGTTTTTGGCAGACTCCTCCAACATTGTGCAGATTCTACTGATATCCATCCTTGCACCAGTCATCATCCGACTGGCAAGAACTTCACATTTCAAGTTCTCACACCCTTGGATTTGTCTTCTGCTGACAACAGTGCTATATAGTTCTTTCTTTTTCGCCCATAGTTATGCCATGGGTTCCAGAGGTCCTGGGAGAGTACAGAACATCTATTCGTATATCCACCTATGGCTCATTTGTCTCAACATATACTATCTATCAGGTGCCATATTCAGAAAGGCTGAGCAAAATGCACCTTTAAGTTCTGCGCTCGTCAACCTCTTGGCAGTCTCCAAACAGAAATATGTACACTCCTTGCAATATGCTTCGTATTGTGTAATGACCATCCTCATCTTGTCAGTGACAATTAAACAAAGCACCACAAACAGGACGGTTAGTCTCATTCTGAAAGGAACAGCATTAAAGTTTGACCAAGAAATGTCAGAACGTGAGAAAACATTGAAGAATTCGAAAGACAAAACCTTAGCATTGCCCCCCCTTACGGTGAAAATGCCATCAGATGCCTTCAACGACATCACGATTTATCCTGGTTATTGGATTAACCAAGGTATGGCCAATTACTACAATAAAGAAAGAATTGTGGCACTTCCATCTCCTAATACTACAGAGTCACCATCAATGCTTTTGGCTCGCTGCAAAAGAGATGTTGGACCAGGCAACTTAAAATTTGTATATATAAAGTGACACCTAAGCCTCTCCCATCATTTCAAGAAATAGATGGGAGAGTACTTCGTCCCCTCCTTCATCATGATTCCCTTCTCACAGAAATGTTTGAGCCACTTCTGGGCGGTATATTGTGTCAAACCGAAAAGGAGGCGCAGGGCACGAGTGGTGATGAAACGATTCTCTTCCAGATATTCCTTGATTTTCTCCAAAAGTTTCTCTTCCGTATATTGGGAAGACTGCGTAGTATATTCGGAACGGATGAAGTGCATTCCTCTCTCCACCTCATCCTTGAGCGATGACTCCGGACGGAAATTGATGCCAGCAAGACGAACCTCCTTACCCGTAATCTTTCTATCAGGCTGTTCCTCAGGCATCTCCAAACTCGCCGACAAGGAGAAATAACCCAACTCCGGGATGTGAACTCGGCGCCCCATCGTAAACTCCTGCACACAGATGTCATGCAATTCCCTGAGGACTGCCGCCACATCTCCCTTGGTGAGCGAGCACCGATTCTGAATGGCAGTTTCCAACTCCTTGTCCGTCATCGGCTCATGCTGAACGAGTCTTACGTATTGGCGATTTTCCCCAGTACCTTGTGAGTTTTTGATGGTATAAATGTCATATTTCAAATCCATACGATAAAGTTTTTGGGTTTACATCAATAGTTCGTGGTAACAGTTGTTCTTGAAACCTATTGCAAATATAGCAAATAATGCTAGACATTGTACTAATTGGTGAAAAGAATTAGGATTATTTATACATTTTCGAGCGTCAAATTATCTTTTAGCGACCGCCAAAACATCTTATGGCGACCGCTTGACGATTTGATGGCGGTCGCCACACAATCTTTTGGCGACCGCCAAAAGATGTGCAAGACGCAGTTCTGCTACCACATCCATGCGGCACATTGAAATAAAAGGAAGAAAACATTGCGTATCTGACTAAAATTCCTTACCTTTGCAGAAACTTTCATCAATCATCAAGATAAGAATATGAACAACAAGAAATACGACTATCTCATAGTAGGAGCCGGACTTTTCGGCTCCACTTTCGCCCATATTGCCCACAAGCGGGGCAAAAAGTGCCTTGTCATCGACAAGCGACCTCACCTAGGTGGCAACATCTATTGTGAGAATATAGAGGGCATCAACGTGCATAAGTATGGTGCACATATCTTCCATACCTCCAACAAACAGGTATGGGACTTCGTCAACTCCATCGTGGAGTTCAACCGATACACCAACTCGCCTGTAGCCAACTACCAAGGCAAGCTCTACAACTTGCCTTTCAATATGAATACCTTCTATCAGATGTGGGGCGTGACAACTCCTGAGGAGGCACAAGCCAAGATCGACGAGCAGAAGGCGGCTTATAGTGAAGAGTTGAGAGTGAAGAACGAAGAATTGGGACTTTCAAACGAGCCTCACAACCTGGAGGAGCAAGCGATGCTTCTCGTTGGCAAGGACATCTATGAGCGACTCATCAAGGGATATACCGAGAAGCAATGGGGAAGAAAATGCACGGAGTTGCCTGCCTTCATCATCAAGCGACTGCCTGTGCGACTCGTCTTCGACAACAACTACTTCAACGATAAGTACCAAGGCATACCTGTGGGAGGCTACAACAAGTTGACTGAAGGCTTGTTGGAAGGCATCGAGTGCCAGACTTCCATCGACTTCTTCAGCACTCCATACGAAATGCCGAATGGCGAGAAAGCCATTCTGAAGGATGCTTGGAAGGAAATCGCCGACAAACTTGTCTTCACAGGAAAGATAGATGAGTTCTACGACTACCAGTTCGGCAAACTGAACTATCGCACGGTACGCTTCGAGCAGGAAATCATCGACAAACCTAACTACCAGGGCAACGCTGTGGTCAACTATACCGAGCGTGAGGTGCCTTACACCCGTGTCATCGAGCACAAGCACTTCGAGATGTTTGGTGCAGAGGTATATGATTGTCCGAAGACCGTCATCTCCAAGGAATACTCCACCGAATGGAAGGACGGCATGGAGCCATACTATCCAGTCAACGACAAGGAGAACACCGAGCTTGCCGCCCAGTACAAGGCACTCGCCGAGCAAGAGCAAGATGTCATCTTTGGCGGTCGCCTAGCAGAGTACAAGTACTACGACATGGCTCCTATCATCGAAAAAGTTTTGGGTATGGAGATCCGTTAAATTAGAATCGAAGAGGGATAAGTGAATGAATAAGAGCAAAATAAAGAATCGAATATTTCCACGCACTTTGTGGAACCGTGACACCACCTCACTATGGGGTTGCGCCTTTGTCCAACTCATCTTGTTTGACATCATTTGGTGCTTACAGACCACCTTCTCGTCCTTCTCCATCCCGGAAGTATATGTCAACACCATCTTGGTGGCACTTTTGTGCATACTTCCCTGGATGCTCACTGGCAAGAAATGGGGGGAATACCTCTTCCTGTTCATCCTCGACGGATTGCTCATCAGCAATCTGATGTATAGCCGCACCTACAACTCTGCGATACCCCTGGAAAGCTATTTTCTGGCAGGCAACCTGAGTGACTTCACTGCCAGCGTAGTCGATTCCATGCGACTCATCGACCTACTGCTACCACTCTCCACCCTTGCTTGCATCATCTTTCTTAGCAAGGGGGAAAAGGGGTTGCAAAAGGATTCTTCGGCAATAAATGCCACGCTACCGAAAGCCAACTTTGCCTTGCGACTGAAGCAATATGGCATCACCACGCTCATCGTATTTCTCATCTCCGCCATCCAAGTGATGTGCAGAGGTGGATGGCAAAAGGCTTTCGAGAGGCTGCAAAACGCCAACTACTATACTTGCGCCGTACCCATGTACACCATCTTTGGCAACCTCATCCACCAAGGCATGCAGACCCAATCGCCTTTCACCTCCAAGATGCAAGCCGACATCTGCCAATGGATGAAGCAACAGCCTGCCTATCAACCACTTTCCGACAGCATCGCATCCAAGAAGACCTTGATTGTCATCTTCTGTGAGTCCTTGGAAAGCTGGGTAATCAATAAGAAGGTGGAGGGACAAGTGATTACACCGAACCTCAATGCATCCATCGCCGATGCCCACACACTCTATGCCCCGAACGTGCTCACACAAGTGAAGGGAGGACGCTCCATCGATGGCCAACTCTTGGTCAACACCGGCCTTCTACCATTGATGAACGGCTGCTATGCCATGCAATACCCTGGCACCACCTATCCATCACTAGCCAAGGCTCTCAAGGAAAGATACCACTCCAAGTCGTACTTGATGACAGTTGACAAGCCCGTGACATGGAATCAAGAGATTGTGGCTCACGACTTTGGCATAGACACCCTCTTCTGCAACGACAGTTGGGTGAACGACGAGAAAGTGGGTAGCCGAAAGAAGCTAGGCGACGTGTCGTTCATGAAGCAAATCGTCAAGAAATTGAGCAGCAGTGACATCCTAAGCCAGGGAAAAAGCACCTTTCTACAAATCGTTACCTATTCTGGGCACAACCCCTTTGTGCTGCCCGACAACTTGAAGCGCATCCACTTCAAGGGCGATTATCCAGAGAAGATGCGTGACTATATGACCATGGCAAACTATACCGACCATGGACTAGGCATCTTACTCAACTACCTGAAATCTCGCCCCGACTACAAGGATATGATGATTGTCATCATCGGTGACCACGAGGGTCTTGCCGCCGACCGCAAGCCCATTTGCGCATCATCTGCCGCCAAAAGTATCGTGAGCGACAAGCAGTTGACACCTTTCATCGTCATCAATGCGCCGGTGGGTGGCATCTACAAGCCAGTACTGGGACAAGTGGACCAATACCCTACCATCCTCAACCTCCTGCATCTTGACAGCTATCAATGGAAAGGAATGGGACAGAGCATTCTCGACCCAGCCAAGCAACCTGCCGCCGTAGGCTCAGACAACATGAACGTGGAGAAAACAGGAAATGTCGCAGACAAGGAAATCAAGAGGTTGACCGAAGCTCACCGAATTTCAGACCTTCTCATCAGATATGACAAGATTGTCAAACATTGAGTTAGAACTTCAACATTTCTACAACTTTTATCAATACCTTTGCAGCAGAATATATATCATCAATATGAACACCCAATACAACAAAGCATTCTGGTATATCAGCATCCTTGCTATCTTGATGCTGATACCATTCCTAGGGCTCACCGACTTCAATACGAAGGGCGAGCCACGCGAGGCAGTCGTAGCCTACACCATGCTGGAGCATGGCAACTGGATATTGCCGATCAACAACGGAGGCGACATCCCCTACAAGCCACCTTTCTTCCACTGGTGCATCGCCTTCTTCAGTCTCTTCATCGGTCACGTCAACGAGTTTACCTCTCGCTTGCCGTCCGCCATCTCCCTCGTCTTGATGACCATCGGTGGTTTCACCTTCTTTGCCAAGCGCAAGGACACCAAGACCGCCCTCATCGCCGCCATCCTCACGCTCACTTCCTTCGAGGTGCACCGTGCCGGCGTCAACTGTCGTGTGGATATGGTCAACACCGCCTTCATGGTGGGAGCGATGTATCTGCTCTACCGTTGGTGGGAGAAGGGCAAGAAACAGTTGCCTTGGCTCGCCATCCTCTGCATGAGCGGAGCCACTCTGACCAAGGGTCCCGTGGGCATCATCTTGCCTTGCTTCGTGATGGGCGTGTTCATGCTCACCCAGCGAGAGAACTTCTGGGGCATCGTCTGGCGTATGGCTCTCACAGCCGTACTGTCGCTCATCATCCCATTCTGCTGGTATTACGCCGCCTATCAACAAGGAGGTGATGCTTTCTTACACTTGGTCAAGGAGGAGAACATCGACCGATTCCTCGGCAAGATGTCGTATGGCTCGCATGAAAACCCAGCGTGGTATAACCTGCTTACCCTCATCACGGGTTGGCTCCCTTATACCTTGTTGTTACTCTTCTCCCTCTTCATCCTGCCTTGGAAGAAGTTACAGAAGAGCAAGCTGGTAGCGAATATGAAGCAAGCCACCCCACTACAGGTGTTCACTTGGCTCGCCTTCCTCCTAGTGCTCTTCTTCTATTGCATCCCGAAGAGCAAGCGCAGCGTATATCTCCTGCCTTGTTATCCTTTCATGGCTTACCTCATCGCCGAGTACATCGTATGGATGATGAAGGAGAAGGTGGGTGCGCTGAAGGCTTATGCCTGGGTGATTGCCGTGCTCACCATCCTCCTCAACGTGGCATATCTCGCCGTGAGATGGGGCGCAGTGCCCGACAGCATCTTCCATGGCAAGCATGCAGACAACAACATCGTCATACTCCATGCACTCGCCGACTACCCTATCGCTTGCTACATCTTCGTAGTCATGGCTCTGTATCTGGCATACAGAATCATCGTGTCGCTGAAGAAGAATGACATCAAGGAGATTTGTGGCAGCACCCTGGCTACCATCATCGGCCTCTTCTTGCTACTCGATACCAGTCTGCAACCAGCCGTGCTCAACACCAAGGCTGACAAGCCGCTTGCCCCAGTGATAGCGCAGCGATTCGACACGAACAAGCTATACTCTTACATACCTATCAAGGACTTGCATTTCTTCAGCCTCAACTTCTACTTGGGCGACCGAATCCAACAGTTTGAGAAGGTATTGCCACAAGACGGCATACTGATGATTCCTGAGGAATGCTTTGAGGAGTTTAAGGAAAAGTATGGAAAGGGCTATGTTTTCCAGAAAGATTGGGAAATAAAAAAGACCGTGGAATGGCACGGTCCTGTAGGATTCTATCGTTTTGTGAAGAGCGAGCCTACACTCGCTCTTCGATAAAGTATCTCGGGCGTCGCTTCACCTCTGTGTATATCTTGCCGATATATACACCCGTGATGCCGACACCGGTGGTGATGATGCCACCGATAAACCAGAGCGACACGAGCATGGAAGTCCATCCCTGGATGGTCTTCCCCTGGAAGTGCTCTACCAGTGCGAAGATGATCATGACGATGGCTACCAAAGTCATCGCCAATCCCATAAAGGTGATGAAGCGCAGAGGAGCCACGGAGAAGGATGTGATGCCGTCGATGCTGAAACTGAGCATCTTGGTCAGTGGATACTTGCTCTCGCCTGCCTCACGAGCCTTGCGGTCGTAATAGACAAAGCCCTCACGGAAGCCCAGTTGGCGGACGATGGCACGCAGGAAGAGGTTGCGCTCTGGATATTGCATCAACGCCTTCAGCGTGCGATTGGTCATCATACGGAAGTCGGCATGATTATACACCACCTCCTTATCCACGCTCTGCATCAACTTATAGAAAGCCTGGGCGGTGAAACGCTTGAAGAAAGTATCCGTCTTGCGCTCCTTCCGCACGCCATAGATGATGTCCTTACCTTCCTGCACCTGTTTCACCATATCCACAATGACATTCTCGTCATCCTGTAAGTCGGCATCGATGCTCACCATGGCATCGCAATGATCGACCGAAGCCTCCATACCTGCCCAGAGGGCATTTTGGTGTCCTCGGTTGTGGGAGAGTTTGATTCCCTTCACATAGGAGTGCTTCTCAGCCGCCTCCTTGATGAGTTGCCAAGTCGTGTCACGGCTGCCGTCATCCACGAGGAGCAAAGCCGTCTCAGCCCCCGTCTCTTGCTTGATGCGTACCACAAGATTGCCCAAGACTTCCAGGGTCTTCGGCAATACCTCTTGCTCATTATAACATGGAATTACGATATTTATCTTCATCTTCTCGTTGAATCTTTACATCATTCGTTTTATTATTAACGCAAGAACTTCCATTATCTTGCATTGTATCGGCATTTTGTTTACAGAAACACCCTTTGAGTTTGCAGGAAGCCGCTTACCACTTCCACTTCAGTTGAAGTTCCAAGTCTGACTGGCAGGAGCCATTGATTTGCTGCAAGCCAGAGGAGATATGATTGCGATCGAAATATTGAGTCATCGCCCACTTGCAAGCCAGCAGCCAGTGACTGCCGACATCCACCTTCGCCAAGAGCGCACATCGGATGCCCTCACCGAAATAACTCCCGAAACTCATCGTATAGAGCATTCCCGGTTCCAAAGCATACACCCGACTATCATAACCGCTCGTATGAAAATACCCCATTGAGGCTTGAAGTCTCAGCCATCTGTAGCGATAGGCGAAAGCCTCACTCGCCATATAGCCCCGACTGCCCGACAACCAAGTGGCATCCACCTGCGTCTTGCTGCTCCACGCACTTCGATTCATGCGCAGATATAGGCGAGCACGCTGCGTGGTGGCTTCGTTCTTCCACTTGTATTGATACCGAGCACCCATACTGATGAAACTAGATAGTTGACAGACGGCACTCACCAGATAATCCATGGCATAGGTACTCCCAGTCGTATGATATTTCGGCCAAGCGAAGTAAGCCACATCACCATATGCCTCCACCATCCACTTGGCAGAAGGTGTCCATCTCATACCGACATAGCCACCACTCTCATCCTGCACATCACTGCCAGCCTTGAAACTATTACTGTACATTGCATAGTAGCGGTAAGGATAGAAGCGATAGAGAGCCAGAAGCGACCACTTCTCCGAGAAGAGATAGCTCATACTGTTGACGGTCGCCACCACACCACAATCGCCCATAGCCGTCTCTCCTTGCATCGTGAGCCGATGAGAGACATAACCATAGTCAACGCTCATGTTCCAAAACGATTTCCCTTCGGGGGCGAAGCGCTTATATAGTTGCGACTTGTCGGGATATAGCGGAAGCGAATAGGAATAAAAGATACCCGTCGCCCCGACATGAAACCCCTTAAAAGAATAATGCAAGTTACCACCTGCCAAGAAGGCCTTCGCCGCCCCTTGCTTCCCTATCTCCAGTTCCGTGCGATGCAAACCAGACGTCTGAATGGTAGAGATGGAATCGTTCTTGACGGTGGCATCGATGGTGCGATAAGACACGAAGGCACTCACATCGAGCCCTTTGGCGACATTCAAGGTTGCCGCAGCCCCTTGCAGATAGTTGGCAGAGGAACGAGAGGAATGCACACGGATGGAGGTTCCCATCCTACCTAGGGAAGACAAAGCCGAGAGCTTGCCAAAGCCGAAGTCATTGTTCAATATCAGTCCCATGCCTTCGCTGAGTCGGTATCTGCCCAAGGTGATGTTCTTCCATCTCCCCCATTTCTTCACTTGCAGGTAGAAGGAATAGAAATCATATCCCCACTTGTTCTTGCCGGCGAAGAATGGCTCTCCTGCATCTTGCGAAGCCAAGAAGCCCCATTTCACGTAGTCGCTCCTTCGAAACTGATACCTCAGCCAGTGCTTCAGCGGATAACCCATATAGCCCTCCACGTCACCCTTTCGCTGATAAAAAGGAATCTTGACATCCGCCACCGCCTCGTGCTTGCCATACCTTATTATATTAGACAAGGAGGGGAAGGAAGGTTTCGCCACCTCCCCAGCATAGACGAAGCACGACAAGAGTTGACGCTGATACCAGTTGACGGACTCGATCATCGCCAACTCGCCCAGACTTTTCATTTCCCCATACTGATAGAGGTAGGCTTGAATATCCTCCACCTGCCCAGCCGAGAGAAAGGGAAACTGCTCCAGTTCCTCCCTCGTGGCAGTATTGATATTCAAGGGATGCTCAGCATATTCCTCCAACACCGCCTCATAGTCCTCCCAAGCCACGCTCTCGTAATCCTCCATCTCGCTGAGTTGTTCGAGATATGGCTGCCAAGGTCGCTGCTCTATATTTTGAGCATTCATCACCTGAGCGCCGCCTATCCAAAGCAGCACTCCCATCATTCTCCGATAAGATAAAAGTCTATTCATTGGCTTTCACATATAAATTGTCAGTCACTAAAATTACAATATGACAATAATCGTCATATCGGGGGCAAAGTTACGATTATTCTCGATAACTACCAAATATTTTCCAAGAAAAAAGACGTACGAGCGCAAGATAACGCCCATACGTCTTTGTATATTGATTCTCAAATGAGTCGAGAGATGATTACTCGATGTCGCTTGCCTCCTTGATAATGTCGGAAGGCACGGCATCGCAACGCTCATAGCGACATACATCGCTAGCATCATCCTTGGCAGTCCAAATCATAGAACCACTTGCATAGAGGTTGGTTACGATGTAAGACTGATTCCAATCACCCAGGTTGTAATCGTAACTGCCACTCACTACATAACCCAAATATGGGTCTTGTTCCACCTTGAAACTACCTGTGGTATGAACGGCATACATACTGTTGAGGTTGTCGTACATATCCATGGTATTGTCACGACGATGGAAGACAACATAGCAGTAAGTACCCTCTGGCATAGGCTGACCATTGTTCCAAGAGGTCATCTTCCAGGCACCATTCAGGTTGGCTGGTGTCACAGCCAAAGACTGCTCCTTTGGCTCATCATCATCGCTGCTGCAAGATACAAAACCTGTCGTGAGAAGCAAGGCTGCCAACAAGGTGAAAAGTTTAATTATATGTTTCATATCATTGATTCTTTTTAATTGTTACGGTTCACACTCACCGTGATGGTGCGGTCGGAAGGCTTGGCATCCACGCCCTCCAAGATAATCGGGAAGGTGAAGTCGGGCTTCATCATCGGCGGTATTCTATCCACGAGAAGCGTAATGACCAAATCAGCCTCATCGCCTGGTTCTATCACCTCTGGCTCTGTCTTGACCTGAGCATACTGAGGAAGTACCAAACTCGTGATATGCAAGGCTTTCTTGCCACTATTGCCACAGAGGATGCGAGCAGCAGGTTGGGTGCCTGCTTTCACTTCCTTGAAGGCGACCTTGTTTTGCTTCAGTCGCAAGTCGCCCATCTGATAGCGGAAGCGATACCAAACATCGGCACTAGGAAGCACCATGCCATGCAACCCAATCTTCAAAACCCCTTTTTCTTTCAGATAAATGAAAGCCCTTGTGTCAATGGTACCAGGATAGCCATTGGGAGTGAACGTGAGTTCTATCTTACAACTATCTCCCGGCTGCAACTTCATCTTGTCAATGCTCGACTTGGTGCATCCACAAGTGGTCTGTATGCGAGCGATCTCTTGCACACTGCCACTCACGTTCCTGGCCACAAAGGTATAGGTACGTGGAGCATCATCCTCGGTCATCGTCCCTGCCTCGATGACCTGCTGGTCAAACTTCAGCAAGCCTTCATTTCTAGGCTCTTGCGCCCGACTTGACATCGCAGCCATCGAGAAAAAGACGATGATGAATGTGATTATCTGTTTCATCTCAGTAATGATTTCACTGAATTCAGTAATGATTACATCCAACCGTTGTTGTTAGCCTTCTTACGTACCGTGATGGTAGCAGTCTGTTGGGTTCCAACGGCAGCGGTCACCGTCAAGGTAGTGCTACCTACAGACAAGCCTTTCACTACTAAGGTTGTGCCCTCTACAGAAGCAGAAGCCACGTTGGCATCAGCCACAGCCACGGTATAAGTCTGACTGCCACCCTCGAAGTAGCTAGCGAGATTCAAGGAAGTCGATTTCTCGGTTGCCACATAGATGTTAGGCAACTTCATATCCGAGCTATATTCCTTACCCTCTACTCCTTGGAGGAGCTTGGCTGCATCTATCAAACCAGTACCCATCTTGCCGATGTACTTAGACAAATCCATGATGTCAGGAGAAGCACCCACGGTAGTATGGTTCATGTAATAAGTCTTGGTAGCACCATTTCCATAGTAGCCATCCAAGTCCTTCACCGACTTCTTCATCAAGCTAACGAAATCGGCAGCACGATAGTGACGATGCTGTTTGACAGCATAAGCCAAGCCCAAGGCAGCGACACCCGATACATGAGGACAAGCCATGGAAGTACCCTCCATATAAGCATAGGCAGGCTTGCCATTCTGAATCATAGTAGAAAGCACTGCGCCCTTAGCCTCACTGGTCTCACCCCAATACTCCTCGTCGGTCTCACCTATCTTACTATAGTACTCCAAGTCACCACCCGGAGCACTCAAGGTAACGAGTGAGCCATAGTCTGTATAGCAAGCTGGTGTATAGTCTGCAGCAAGAGATGCTACGCAAACGCACTTGGAGTAAGCACCAGGGAACGCAGGATTGCCTGCATACTCATTACCAGCAGCGAAGACTGGAATACCACCTTCGATGACACCATTAGGAGAACCTGCATTGTGGATGAAGTAATCCAAAGCCTCCTTCTCCAAAGGATAGGTCTCTGCCCACTCCTTCTCGGTAGCAGGACCTGGGGTATAACCATCGACGATACTTGACTCAGAAGAGTTGTAACCCCAACTGCACTGCAAGATGACAGCACCATTGTCGGCAGCATACTTGATGGCTCTTGCCTCACCTGCCAAGGTCACACTGCTCTGACCAGAGAACACCTGACAAGACATAATCTTGACACCAGAGTTAGGAGTTCCATCACCACCTGCGATACCACTCACACCTCTGCCATTGTTATTGACTGCTGCGATGGTACCTGCCACGTGAGTTCCGTGACCTGTATCCTCGCTAGCCGTCCAAGAGATATTTCCGCTATCATCAACGAAGTTGTAACCGTGCAAGTCACCCTCGTAACCATTGCCATCGCCATCGGTCTTGGCACCTTGGGTCGTCTCACCTGGATTGTTCCACATATTGGCTGCCAAGTCTGGGTGAGAATACATCACGCCCTCATCGAGCACTGCCACGATGATAGATGGATCACCAGTACACTTCTTCCAAGCCTCAGCGGCATTGACATCACAACCTGCCTGAGCGGTAGCCTTGTTGTCGTTCAACTTCTCGAAGTCATAGTTGCCCTCGCCCAAGTTGCGGTAGTGCCACTGATAAGCGAAACCAGGGTCATTAGGTTCACCATTGTCTAAGGAACGAGTAGCCTTCGACTGAAGCGCACTCTCGTTGAGGTAGATGCGCTTGGAGTTCTTGTTGTAAGCACGCTGGATATGTCCATTGGTCTGCACCTTGGAGATCTCACCCAACTGCTTGAGTCGCTCGGCAGCAGCCTTCAAGTCGGTGCCCTTGTCAAACTTGACGGTGTACCACAAGTGCAAGCCTGCTTCACGAGTACGAGCCTCGTTCTTGGCATCTACTGGGAAGACACGCTTGAAGCTATAGCTACCCAAGATGTCGAGCACCTCATCGGTAGAAGGGATGCCGGAGCGAGTGCCTACTGCAGCACGAGTCATCGTGCTCTGTGCCTGGTCGAGAATGTCGCTCATCTCAGGATTGAACTTGATCAACAATTCACCCTCGGTAGCATCAGCAGGGATGGTGATGTCGGTCTTTCCCTCAGACGAGTCGATGCCCGACAGGTTGTCTGCACAACCTGTCAAAGCTAAAGCGACCATTGCTATATAGAAAAACTTTTTCTTCATTGTTTGCTTCTATATGTTATGAATATTCTTATTATAATCATCAGATCAGTACCATTCTTCTACGATACTTATCTTCTTGCCTGACGGCTTCTCTTATACTTGGCGAGAACGGCAGCTTCCGTTGCATCATCTACATCGCCAGCGGCAACGTAAGTACGATAGTACAATGGATATGCCACGCCTGGAACTTCCCACTTATTGCCTGGGTCACTGGTTCCATAATAGTAGTCGTAGCTGTAGCTATCCTCTGTCAAGTCGGAGAACCCTGCATTAGCTCCTATACTACTCTTGCCTCGTCCCTGCTGGTTGAACACCATGATGGCAGGGCTCCACTCCACCAAGTGTGGATGGAAGAGCAACCACTTTGGCACACGACCGGTCAGGAAGTTGAGGTTGAGCGTCAGAGAACGGCAGTTTGGCAATACACGTGGCACACTCATTGGATAGACATCCTCATAGAGTACGGTGCCATCCTTGCGCTTGCAAGTAACAGGGTTGTCCCACTGAGATAGCAACCACTTACAGGTATCGCCCACCAACTTGTCGAGATACTGAGACTTATCGGTAGAGAAGTCGGACGCATTATAGCGTGTTCGCTTGCCTGCAGCTTCCAATGCCACATCCATCTCGTCATCATCAGGAAGTTCGCCCTCCAAGTAGCAGTAAGACAACTCCAGGGCATTCAACTTATCCCAAGTGAGGAGCTTCAAGAGTGCTTGACGGTCGGAAGTGCCAGCACTGATGTTGCCATAGAGACCAATAGGATTGCCATTATAGACGAGGTTGCCATCACTGTTTCTATCCAGTCCGCTGAGGTCGATACATACATCGTTACGACGCTGAGCATAGATAATCAAGTTGCGCAAGTGAGGGAAATTCTCCTCGTTTACAACATCTGTAATGTCTGAGAGCTTGTTGAAGTTGTTACTTACGAGATTGAGTGTCTCCAAGGTATTGCCCAACTTCTTGAAATTGCTTGGCAAATGGGTCAAACCGTATGCCTGAACGGTCAAACTCTTGAGATAAGGCAACTCGCAGATGTCCTCGCCCAACTCTACCTCACGTATCTGGTTGTTGGCGTTACTGGTCACTGCAAATGACTCCAAGTACTTCAAGTTGCGCACCTCCTTAGGAAGGCTCTCGCCAGCCTGGAGATTAATCATGCTGAACTGAACACTTCTGACACGACCCAACGCCCGTGGATGTGCTTTCACGAAAGCATCGGTAGCCTCCCAGAGAGTCACGCTAGTCCAGTTGCGCATATTGTCGCTAGTCTCGATGCTGTACATACTGCTCAACTTCTGGTTGATCATGATGACAGAGAGAGAGTCGCCGGCACGGTTGTCCTCTATCTTAGGAGCCGCCTTCTGACGAACGGTCAGCACCACGTCGCCTGTTGGATTGCCATCGGCATCGACCAACTGTACATTAGGGTCGGTAGGAACCAAGTGAACCTTAGCCACACGAACAGCAGGAACCACGTTCATCGCCCAGCGGAAGGTGAACTTCACGCTACGAGGACGATCCTTGCGGTCGAGCACGATACCGAGATTGGTACCCGTGAGCTTATCCTCATCCTTGCTGTTGAGCAACCAGCCCTCACGCTCGCTCTCGTTTTCAGCCAACTCGGCATCTGTCAAGTCACCCTCGAAAGAGTAGTCGATGCTACCTATCTTACAAGGTATATTGGCAGAAATCAAACTCTCGAAAGTACGCTCATCATACGTACCGGAGTTTTCGATTTCTACTGTTGGCTCCTTGATATCAATCTGCTTGCCAAAGCCGAACTGCACAACAGATACGGTGCGACGCTGACCATTGCTTCCCAAGAAAGCGACATCGGTGGTACGACGACCAGACATCAAAGTCGTGTCTATCTTCACGGTACCGGTAGTAGAACCGACACCATTGGCAGGAGTCAACATCAACCAAGGCTCTGAGACGCTAGCCACCCAGTCTTGTGATGCAGAGATAGCGAGTTGCTCGCTACCACCTGCAGGCCCCATCGTGATTTCCTCCTTGTCGATGGCCAAGCCACCAGGAATATTCACATCATCGTCATCGCTACAGGATGCTGCTAGCAAACCTGCACCGAGAGCGAGGAGGCATATAAACTTATTCTTATATTTCATTGTTACAACTTTCTGATGAATTAATTTTCGAGATCCAAGGCATCGCAACCACGAATATCCTGTGTCTTATCGTAGAACAACCTATAGGCACCAGCCTTGATGTAAGGACAAACGCTTGTCACATCAATAGAGATGTTAGGGTTGTCCTTGATGTTCACGATATAGAGATGATAGGTCAATTTCTCCTCTACCTTGCGAATATCATTGCTACCAATCTGGAACTGAATCAAGCTTGGACATTGAGTGATACCTGTAGGCCAAGTGCGCAAGCAACGGTTGTCGTTGGCATCACGCTGATGGTTGATGGCAAACGCACGGAGGTTGGCACTGTTCAATGGCTGCGTTGGCACCTCGCTGAAGCAGTTGTAGCTCACATCCATATTCGTAATGTATGGCAAGGTGGTAGAACGGAAGTCATCCGACAGAGAAGTCAACTTGTTGAATCGCAAGTCGATTACCTGCAAGAGGTAGGCGTTCTTACCCTTGATGCTTCCCTTAGGGATGGTGCGCATCTGGTTGCCACTCAAGTCGATGCTGGTGATAGGCGAACCCGCGGTAAACAACTCTGAAGGGAACTTCTCTATCTTGTTGTAAGAGAGGCTCACGGTAGAAGCATTGATACCCTTGTAGGTGCCGTTGCTTGTATCTACGCCCGTGATGTCGTTGTAAGAGAAATCCACAGAACCCATCACTCTCACTGAGCTGGCATCGAAGATGTTAGGTATCTTCTTCAACTTGTTGTGAGCGAAAGTCAAGGTCTCCACATCATCCGTGAATCCACAGAGGTCGGCTGGGATTTCCTCTATCTGGTTGTTGTTGAGATAGAGAGACGAAAGGGTTATCTCTTTGCCGAAAGGATGTACCTTCTTGATATTATTGTAAGCCAAGTCGAGGAGACCAAGGTTGGTCATCTTGCTCAATGATGAAGAGCTAGGGAACTCCTCCAGGTTGTTGTAACTCAAGTAGAGAATCTGGAGTGTCTTACCGGTCTTCTCGGTAGCCAAACGCTCCCAGTCGTCACGCAACTGTGCGGCAGAGATACCCTTGCATCGTGCCAAGTTCAATGCCTGCATCGCAGGGAGTCCATAGTAGAACTCTGGCAAACGGGTAATCTTAGGACAGTTGTAAAGCTCCATATCAGTAAGGTTGGTCATGTTGTCCCAAGCGGCATCGGTGAACTCAGCGGCAAACTTGCCGTAAGTTGCATCATCTGCATTATAGAACTTGGCACAAACCTCGCCAGAAGTGACAGGTGAGTTACCAATATAGAACTGCTGCAATTTAGTGAGGCGATAGATGGCCTTAGACACACCTGTAATCTGGTTGGTCATCGTACCAATCTGCGCATCCTTCAAGTTGACGCGGCCATCCTTCTGGATACGAGTCATGCCATGCTTCAGATTCTTGTCAGAGTTGACGCTTTCCACAATCATCTCCGACATAAAGGCACGTGGGTCATACTTCAAGAACTTGGTCTCGTAGTCGTGACGCATCGACTGCTTCTTGGCTGCCGTCAAGTTGCTAGCATCGTATTCGGTGAAGATGTTGGCACCAATCTTCTCATCATGAGAACCGAGGTTGAGCACCTGAAGCTCAGTGAGCTGACCGATGGCATCAGGCACGATACCCTTGGCACCGAAGCCTGCCAAGACAAGACCTGTGACACGACCATTGCTATTGAGGGTGACACCTGGCTGGTCGCCCCACATATCGAGTTCCTTATTGAAGTTCCAGTTGGCACCCTTGAAAGTAGCATCACCATAGAAGTTCCAATCTTTGCCATCTAGCGATTCCCAGATAGCCTTCAAGGCCTCATAGTCCTTGATGTACTCGGCTGTCTTCGACAAGAGGATAGGCACCTTTGCGCTATCGTTCAACTGGTTGTCCTCTACCACGAAAGCCTCACCTTTCACTGGCTGGGTCTCATACTTGGTCTTCACAGCACCCGTCTTGCCATAGGTGGTATAAGAAGTCACCTGATAGGTACCTGCTGGCAACCAAACAGTAGAGTCGCAGTATGCCTTACCGATGTCCATGTACTTGTCGTCGGCATTGTCAGGATTCTGGTTTTCCTTGCTATCCTCCTCGTAAGTTACCTTTACATTAGGGAAGGTAACGGTCTCACGAGTAAAGAGGTTGGTTACACTGATATCCACCAAGCGGATATTGCTGAAGAGATATTCTTGGTTGGCAGCACGAGTCTTCTCCCACTCCTTCACCAAGTTGAACTTCACCTTACCACGCTCCACAGTCTGCACCGTCAAGTCTTGTACGGTCATACCGCCACCGACAACGGTGAAGGTTTCGCCGGCAGAAGAAGCCAAAAGTTCCTCATCCACAGCATCGTACAGATAGAAACCGATGATGGTGTAAGTACCTGACGCAAGCTGAAGTTTCTCACTACTCAGACCATACTCGGCATTCTCAGCATTGTAAGAGTTGAGCACGAGGGTCTGAGAGACCGTTGTACCATTGTGCTCCATGACAACCTTGATTTTCTTGGCATCATCCAATTTCTCAAGTTTGTCAAGGGCAGCAGCACGGGTAGCTCTTGAAGAAACCTTCTTGCTGAGCTTGAACTGCACATATCCGTATGTGCCGTCCCAACCCTCGGTTTCATCATCAGAGCAACTTGTTGCTGCAAAGGTCAGGAAAGAGACCAAGAGCAACAAGAGTGCCTTTGAAAATATTTTCATTCTGTTCATTACTTTCTAATTTTTCTGATAGAAGTATGTTTCTTACTCATTCCCTCTTCAAGAGGTTCAACAACAAGAACCTTTACAGGAGTTCCATTGTCCTGGAATACCATAAATATTGGAGCTGAAGCAGGAACATTTACAGAGAAAATCCAATTTCCATTTTCATCCTGTCCAGGCTCAGCGTAAACATCATTGCCGTTAACATCCATAACTGTCAGATAACCGGTTTCCAACATTTGGAGTGGATCCCAACCCTTGATATTAGGATTAACAGTTACAGAACTTCCAATCTCAGACTGAGCGACATAAATTTCATCACCATTGTAGCCAAATGCGTCAGATATGATAGAACCATACATTGATTTATCCTTCTTGCACTCTACTGGCAAGTAGTTCATCTTCAAGATTGTCGGTGCTGCAGACTGATCATCAGCAGAAGAGCTGGTCTCCTTCTGTACAACATCCATCAGGAAGTAGCGGTCGTAATCGCTCTTCACAGTCATGAAGTCTTCCTCCAGCATTTCGTCGAGACCATTCTCCAGGCTCTCGAATACGCGCTGTGGCAAAGCATAAACCACGAACTCACGGCTTCCGCTGCTCAAAGGCTCAATAGTGAGCTTAACATCACCCTTATCACCATTCAACTTCACTGCACCACTTCCATCCTCGAGCAAACCCTTCTCCGTATTCTCAAAGACTACCAGCTGATAATCATCACCAAAGGTCTTGAGGGTGAAAGGAACGAAGTTGTGGAAAGTGAAATTATTGGCAGCCTCACCATTCAGGCTAGAACCATTCTGGGTGAACACCTTACCATCGAGAGATACATTCCATACTGCCCACTGTGAAGAGGTTGGATAAGTAACATCCATGGTGCTGGTGGTCATACCATTATAGATAACAGGTATGGTTACAGCAGCCTTGCCATCCTCAGAAGTGAAGGTGATGGTGTAGTTGCCGTCCTTAGCGATGGCATACTTAGCACTTACGCCCTGATTCTCCTTGAAGGCAACACCGCCAACAACAGCCTCGTTAGGTGTACCTACCAGGAAGCCGCCTTCCAAGTCTACCCAAGCTGGAGTGTTGGTAACAGCAAAACGGAAGTTTGACTTTACGGTAAACTTGGTGTATACATTGTAACCTACAGTGATACCTGTCTCGGTGATATCATTGCCAGCCGCATCGAATACCTGCAACTTATAGCCGGCAGCCGAACGCTTAACCTCAGCGATGGCAACTTTCTGACCACCCATGTTCAAGAAGAGCTGAGCCACGCTCATATCATCACTGGCATCATCAGCAGTAATCTTAACCTTGATGGTCTGCTTGCCTGCAGTACCATTGAGTACGAAGGCATCTGTTTTCTCGCCCTGCACCAGTTTACACCAGATTTTGTCTGAAGAAAGGCTCCAGCTCTCGTTGGCATCGAAAGTGAACTCCATCTCGTCGCCAGCAGCACCAGCGAGCGTCTGAACCTGTGGGAACACAGGAGCCACGGCATCATCGTCATCGCTAGAACAAGCGGTGAACATGCACACTGAAACCAGTGCCATGAGGACGAGCCAATATTTTGAAATCAATGTTTTCATATTGTTCTATTCTTTCTATTCTTTATTTCTTATATGCTTGATTGATAATATGCAGGTAGTCATCGACTTAGAATCCCTGCTCCTTCAATTTCTCTGCCTCGGCATCGCTAATCCACTCAAACAATGAGATGAAAGTGCCGACATTACCATATGATGAGCCATCCTTGTTCAGCACATTAAAGCTGACATACTGTATCACATAGTTCTGGCAGGTATTATAATAAGAGGTATAGAGTGAAGGTTGGCTGATGCGCAACTTGCCGTCTCCATAGATGGTACCGAACGCCTCACCGGTCTCACCGGCTATCTGGTCGTCCATCTCTACCTTTGGCTCCAGAAGGTTGCCAGTCTTAAACTTCAACTTCAGGTCGTAACCCTTATAATATACATCCTTCAGCAGAACAGTATTCTCCTCGCCTTCTACCACCTCTGTCTTGATCAGACGGTTGGTTACGTTGTTCAAATATGAACTGTAGAAAGTAGAAGTAACCATACACCAACCAGAGAAATTGTGGATATCGAAAGGACAAGACTTCTGCATTACCACGTGGGCATAGTCCTTGTAAAGCTCAGTCCAGTTGTACTTCTCAGGAATCACCAACTTGAGGGTGAAACCGAGGGAGTCGGTCTTTCCGATGTTGTCATATACACCTTGCACTTGCACATTGCCCACCAGTTCACCAGCCTTGATGGTCACGGTGTTGTTAAGGATGCGATAGTGCTTGCCCTCTACAGCATTGCTTTCCTTGTCAACGACCTCGACGGCAAAGGTGCGGTCGAAATCAGCCTTTTCGGTAGCAGATACAGGAACATTGAATATCTCATTGCTTTCCTGCACAGGATACTGATAGAGCGTATCAGAGAACATGACATGACTTGGACCCGAATAAGTCGTAAAGTCTTGCGAACAACTCGCAAGGGCGATGAGTACAGCTACCGCTGTCATACATCCCATCAATATTTTCTTCATGATCGTCTCTTTATTAATCATTATTTGTTACTTTCATTAGGCTCAATCTCAGAACCTGGAGCCTCCAGCTCATGCTGAGGGATAGGCCATACGAAGAGTGGATCATCCTTCTCTACCTTGAGGTTGCTCTGCACGAAGTTGGCAGCTGGTTGGTCGGAAGCCTTGCGCTCGAATCCCTTGTGCCAACGCTTGAGGTCGTTCAGGCGGAAGCCCTCCATATAGAGTTCCTTCACACGCTCTGCCTCGATGATGTCCATCGCATTGCTCTTACTCATAGAGGTGTTGCCACCATAGGAAGAGTAGCGAGCGGTACGGATGGCAGAGATGTCCTTGCCTGCATTCGTATAATCCTCCTTGTTCACGTAAGCCTCAGCACGTATCAAGTACTGCTCTGAGAGACGGAACACCATTGGCTGGTGTACGTGGTAGATATTGCTAGCACGGAAGGTTGCATCACCGAAGTACTTGGTAAGCAAAGGCCACTGCAATCCATGCTCATAACCTGTGACACGAGTCGTGAAGATGGCTGCGGCACGGAGGTCATTGTTATCAAATGAGTTGATGACCCAAGTCTCTGGTACATAGTCTGGACGATAAGACACGAAGTCGTATTTGTCGAAGATGGTTCCGAGTGCGCCACCATAGCTATTCACGGTGAAGCCCACTTTCCAGATGCACTCACGAGAGTCACCATACTGCCAAATGTAAGCATAGTCGTTCACACTGTTGGAGTAGGTGTTACTAGAAGCCTTCTCCAAGGTGTAGTACTTGCTCTTGATCACCTTGGTAGCGTACTTGATGGCATCATCGTAGCGATGCATATATAAGGATACGCGCGCACGCAAGGCATAGCAAACATACTCATTGAAATAAATCTCATTGTAGAGACTGCCAGAGAAGTCCTCATCCAACTTCAAGAGTTCCTGAGCCTTATCGAGGTCGCTCAACACGAAGTCGTAAGATGCCTTCAAGCTGGCACGCTTCTGTGACTCATTGCCCTTGTAGTGCTCGGTGAGAACCACACCCAACTCCTGCTCTGCCTGCTCATCGCTGTCGTAAGCCTTGCAGAACATCTTGATGAGCTCTGAATAAGCGATGGCACGAGCGAGATAAGCCTCACCACAACACTGGTCGAGCTTGTCCAACTGTGTATCGCTGGTGGTGTTCATCTTCACCTTATCTACGTTGTCAAACAAGTAGTTGCAACGATTGATGACATCATAGAGGTCGGCATACACTGCCTCGATGTCGGTATTGGTTGACTTGATGTCGTTCCAGCGGTAAATGTCACCATAAGTATTGGAATTTCCCTTCACACAATACACGAAGTCGGTCTGCAAGTCAGGAAGTATCGTCAAGTTGCCCGAATAGAGGGCACTGCTCTTGAAACTGTCATAGATGCCAATCACCAACTTGTCAATATCATCCACTGTATTGATAGCCTCATCCATGCGGATTTTGTCCTCTGGATACTTATCAAGACACGAAGAGAAGGTCAAAGCCAAGATGGCTGACAGGATATATGTCTTTATATTTCTAATGTTCATTGTAATCTCCTTTCTTGTTTAGAATGACACTTCCATACCGAGCGTAAACTGACGGGATGCTGGATATTGTGCCTGGTAAACATTGGATGAAACCTCTGGGTCGAGACCATTGAAACCAGTGATAGTGAACAAGTTCTGTGCCTGCGCATAGATTCTTACCAAAGTGAAGAACTTGGTCTTGCTCAACCATGCCTGTGGCAAAGAGTAAGAGAGACTGAGGTTCTTCAAGCGCAAGAATGAAGCATTCTCCAAATAACGGTCGTCCAACTGGTTGACCTCACCCCACTTAGGGATGTCGGTGATGTCACCAGGGTTCTTCCAACGGTTGTACAATACACGACGAGACTGGTTGTAAGCGGTACCGAAGGTAACGCCACCCTCCTCGAAGTAACGGTCATTGTTGATGACATAGCGAGTACCAATCCAACTGAACTGGGCAGACAACTGCAAGCCCTTCCAACGGAAGCTGGTACCGAAACCACCCATCCAAGGTGCATCGTAAGTCTTGCCTGTCATGACCTTGTCGCTCTCACGGAACTCGTTGGTCACGTTGCCATTCTTGTCATACCAGAGCTGCTCACCATTGGCTGGATTGACACCAGCATAACGGTTGAGGAAGAACTCGCTTACGGAGTGACCTACTACATATTTCAAACCTGTGGTAGAGTTCACATACTCAGTCACACCATTGTAGAGTTCCTTCAAGCGGTTCTGGTTGTAAGATACATTGGCGCTCACGTTCCAAGTGAAGTCCTTGGTACGGATGACGTCGGCATCAGCACTCAACTCGATACCCTTATTGCTCATCACACCCACGTTCTTCCAACGGTAGCCCTCACCTGTAACAGTGTAAGACTCAGGCACACGCATCAACATATTGGAGGTACGCTTGTAGTAAGCCTCGAAGCTGAAGTTGATGCGATCGAGGAAACCGAGACGCAAGGCGAAGTTGTTCGCCCATGTGTTCTCCCATCCCAAGTCCTCGTTACCACTCTGTGATGGATAGAGACCTGCCACATCATCGTAGTTGGCATCACCCGATACCAAAGCCAAGTGATAGTAGTTAGGAATCTCGGAGTTACCCGATGTACCGGTGCTCACAGATACCTGGGCATTGGTGAGCCAGTTCATCTTCTTGAGCCATTCGGTCTGCTTCACATTCCACATGAAGCCCAAAGACCAGAAGGTACCCCAACGATGATCCTTACCGAAACGTGAAGAGGCATCGGTACGGAGGGAGAAGTCGGCGTAGTAAAGTTCCTTATAGTTGTACTCGCCACGCATGAAGAATGACAAGTAAGAATAATCGGATGTAGAATCAGCCCAACGTCTTGCACGAGTACCTGAAGACACATTGGTCAAGAGGTCGTTGGTCTGTCCGGTGGAATATACATTGAAACCCTCAGAGTGATAGTTCACTGCCTCCTGTCCCAACATCACGTTGAAGGAATGGATGTCCTTCAGGGAGAAGCGGTAGTTGGCGGTAGTGGTCTCTGTGAGGTTGAGAATATCACTGCTCTGGCGTGCCGCTGTACCCTCGCCATTATTGGAAGAAAGACTTGGGAACGACTGCATGAACGCTGTGGAGTGAGTGAAATCGGCACCAAACTGGGTGCGGATGGTCAAGTTCTCGATAGGATAAATCTCGGCATACATGGTAGAGAGCACCTTATACTTCTTGTTCTTGATAGGGTTCTTAGCCATATATACGATAGGGTTCTCACTCGTACCAGCCCAGTTGCCAGCGGCGAGAGAAGCCAAACTGCCATCCGATGCGTATGGATTCCAGTAAGGGAGCATGAAGCGGCAAGCCGAGATTGGGGTAACGGTGGTATAAGTACCATCGTCTGCCTGCTGTGCCTCCTCGTAAGCCGCCATGGTGTTGGTACCGATCTTCAACCAGTTGCTAGCCTTCACATCTGCATTGGTGCGGATGTTGTAACGGCGGAAAGTAGAGTTCTGTGCGATACCATCCTGGTCGTAGTAACCACCTGATACATAATAGTTCAAGCGGTCGGTGGCACGGTTGACGGAAAGTTCGTAGCTCTGGAGAGGAGCACGGTCGTTGAACACCTCGTCGAGCCAGTTGACATTCACTCTCGACAAGAGGTTGTAGTCCTTGCCAGCATCCAAGCCCACTTCCTTCTCAAACTGGATGCGCTCGGAGGTATTCATCATGCTCCAGTTGGTCTGTGCCAACTGAGAGAAACCGTACTGCGCACGGAGGGTTACCTTCGCCTTGTCCATGGCGAGACCACGCTTCGATGTGATGACAACCACACCGTTGGCAGCACGAGCACCATAGATAGAGGTAGAGGAAGCATCCTTCAACACGGAGATAGACTCGATGTCGTTAGGACTCAGAGTATTGAAATCGGAACTAGAGATAGGCACACCATCCAAGATAAAGAGTGGTGACTTACCAGAGTTGATAGAGTTGGTACCACGAATCTGGAAGCTCGCCGCCTTGCTAGGTTCACCCGAAGAGGAAATGACCTGCAAACCAGTACTCTGTCCCTGCAACGCCTGGTCGAAGCTGGCGGCTGGGACATTCTCAATCTTCTCAGACTTCACGGTAGATACAGAACCAGCGATGGTTCCTTTCTTACGAACGCCGTACGCCACGACCACCACCTCGTCCATCACCTTGGCATTGGTGGAGAGCGTCATGTTCAGCGTATTCGTCTGCGCATTGACAAGGTGCTTCTGCGTTTCCATGCCGACATACGAGAATACCAGCGTGGCCTTAGATGCACCCTTCACCTCGATGGTGTAGTTACCGTCAACATCGGTCACGACACCATTCGTTGTACCCTCTTGAAGGATTGTTGCTCCAATCAACGGCTCGTTGTCTTCAGCAGACACCACCGTACCCTTGACACGGAAAGTCTGTGCCAGGGCTGTTTGGATAGTCAACACAATCAGAGAGACAAGCAATAGGGAAAATCTTCTCATCCTTGTTTGTTTCAAATTGTTGTTTATAAAATGTATTAATACTTATTTTTTTCTCGTTTGGTAAAAGCTACAATCTTTAAATGACTCTTCGCTTACGCCTCGCTATACATTTTTTCACAAATTTGCATACGTGCGTGTACCTATTGATTAAAAACGGTGCAAAATTACGAATAAATTCTTATTATTACAAGACTTTTGATTAAAAACTGCTATTTTTGCAGTAATATGTGTAAGAATATCAGTAATATGAGCATCCTTTTTCTACATTTTCATAAAAAACTAGAAAAAAGGAACTCTCATACAGAATAATTATGTAACTTTGCAGTTGATATGAGATATAGATTTTTGATATGGCTATGCTTTCTGCTGGGCTTCACCTTGCAAATGAATGCCCAGAACGATGAGACCCGCCCTGAGGACAGGGAGGTGGATATGGACAACCCTACCTTCGAGCCGATGGTGAAGGTGGGAAAGGTATTGTATAGCGGCGACAGCATACAGTATGTACAAGTAAATAATGTATATGTCTATCCACAACCTACCTTCAAGAACGACAAGCAGCGCCAGGCTTACAACCGATTGGTGTATAACGTGAAGAAGGTGCTCCCCATCGCCAAGGAAGTGAGAAAGATTATCATCGAGACGGGCGAATATCTCGAAACCCTCCCCAACAAGAAGGCGAAGGATGCCCACATGAAGTTGGTGGAGAAAGGCATCAAGGAGGAATACACGCCTAGAATGAAGAAGCTCACCTATGCGCAGGGCAAGCTCTGCATCAAGTTGGTGTATCGCGAGTGCAGTTCCTCTTCCTATCAACTCATCCAAGCCTTCCTTGGTCCTGTGAAAGCCGGTTTCTATCAAGCTTTCGCCTGGGCTTTCGGTGCCAGTCTCACCAAGAAATACGACCCCAATGGCGTGGATAGATTGACCGAGAGAGTGGTAAGACAGGTGGAGTCGGGACAGATCTAACGTTTTTGCTCTATCTCAAAAAGCCACACAAACCGTTAAACTTTCATATATTCCCATTATTATACTTGCATTATAAAAGTATTATAATTATCTTTGCATAATAATAGCAAAGATAAGGAAACTATGATAGCAAACCCATTCATACTCCGCGGATATGTATCAGATGAATACTTCTGCGACAGAGACAAGGAAACTGCCGACTTGATGACAGAAATCAAGAACGGCAACAACGTCACGCTCATCGCACCGAGAAGAATCGGAAAGACGGGGCTTGTGCAACGCATGTTTGCACAAGAGGAAATCAAACAGAAGTATTATACGTTCTTGGTAGATATTTATGCCACCAAGACGCTCGCCGACTTCATCCAAGAACTAGGAAGAAGCATCCTACAAAGCTTGAAACCGAAGGGCACAAAGGTAGTGGAATACTTCCTCAACTGCCTTCACTCCCTTCGCTCTTCCATCAGTTTTGACATGAATGGCAATCCTTCTTGGGGAGTAGATTTGGGTGACATTACAAGCCCTGCCACATCCCTCGAAGAAATCTTCCATTATTTGGAGACAGCCGACAAACCTTGCATTGTCGCCATCGATGAGTTTCAGACAGTAGGTACCTATCGAGAAGGCAATGTGGAAGCCATCTTGCGCACATACATTCAGCATTGCCACAATGCGAATTTCATCTTCGCTGGTTCTCAGCGCAACATGATGTCGGAGATGTTCCTCAGCCATTCTCGTCCTTTCTACATGAGCACAGCCATCAAGACGCTTCAGCCTATCGACAAGGAGGTATATGCCGATTTCGCCAGTTGCCTTTTCGGTGAAAGACGTATCAAACGAGAAGTCATCTACCAGATATACGACCGTTTTGACGGCATCACCTGGTATCTTCAGAGAATGATGAACAAGATTTACTCCCTAACTCTCCCTGGACAGGAAGCAGACGAGCAAACAATGCAACAAGCCCTCGACACTATCATCGACGAGAGTGCCTTTGCCTACCAAGCCCTCCTCTTCCAGTTGCCAGCCAAGCAGAAGGAACTTCTCCTTGCCATCTGCCATGCCGAGAAGGCGAGAAGCATCATGTCGGCGACATTCATCAAGCGACACCACCTCCCCTCCACCAGTTTTGTGCAAGGCGGCATCAAGGGTTTGTTGGAGAAAGACTTCGTGACAGAGATGGATGGCACCTACGAACTATATGACAAGTTCTTCGGGGAATGGCTGAAGAGAGGAGAGTAATTACGCCCCACAATCTGCCTCATTGACGATTTATCTGCCTCATTTCCGCATAAAATGAGGCAGATAATTAAAACTTGATGCAGATATAACCAAGAGCGACATCGCTACCCTCTGCCCAGACATCAGCCTCAGTACCATCGAGCGCACCCTCAAAGAGATGGTGGATAATGGAGAAATCGAAAAGGTGGGAAGCGGAAGAGGCACTGGGTATGTCATTAAATAGGATAAAGAAACAGATTGATAAAACGCTTACATCTAAAAAAGGTCAGGAATGTATTCACTAGAACATTCCTGACCTATATTATATCTACTCACAGTTTGCCTTTGGCTTTGCATTCCAAACGATCAACGTAAGCAATACCGACATCAGAGCCGCACCTATCCAGAAGTAATTGATGTAAGTGAAATCGTAGGTTTCCACCCCATTCACCACTTGCTTATTACCCTCGATGAGCAAACCACTCATGATGTCTTGGATGCCGGCACCAATATAGCTGGCAACTCCTACCACCCCAAGGGCAGCACCCGAGGCATTCTTAGGAGCCAAATCGACTGCCATAAGTCCACCCAAGAAACAAATCAGAACACCGATACCCAAACCAAACAGAACCATAGCTATCACATCTATAACAAAATGAACACCAGGAATCAAGAGGAATAGGCATAATGCCACAACATTCATCAATCCAAAGACTAATGCGGGAACATTTCTTGAGCCATTAAACATCTTATCTGATATTAAACCAGAAGCCACAGTGCCGACAATACCACATACAGAGCTTATTGAGATAATAAAACTCGCATCAAGTGTAGAATAACCTTTCATCGTCTCTAGATAAAAGACACCCCAACTATTTACTGCATACCTACTAATATACATAAAAGCACTTGCCAATGCTAGTACCCATATTGCAGGACTGCACAAGACTGCTTTTTGGCTAGCGTTAAAGTCTGCTTTACTAACTTCATTTTTCTTTGACGCTTGATTGTCCAATAGATAGCCATACTTCTGTGGCGTATCTTTCATCAGCCATTGCATGATGAAGAAATAAGCAACACCAATGACACCAGCACCTATCAATCCATAACGCCAGCCAAAATGAGTTGCCAATATCGCAATGGAAATAAAAGTAATAGCCTCACCTAAGTTATGACTTGCACTCCAATAACCATAATATGTACCACGATTAGATGCATCAAACCATCTTGATAAAGATACTACGCCTGAAGCTGCTCCCATTGACTGGAAATATCCATTGATTCCCCAAAGTATGGCAAACAACCAAAACGAGTTGGTAAAACCAAGTGCTAAGTTGATCAATGCAGAAATCAGCAAGCCCGTTGACATCAATCTTTTCACATTGCTTCTATCCGCAATAAAGCCATTGCAGAACTTACCGATAGCATAGGTGAAAAACAAACAAGAGCCAATGACACCGATTTCCGTCTCTGTAAAAATACCATCTTCTACCATTGGCTTTCGGATGACATTCATACTCAATCGACAAACATAATACATACCATATCCCAATGTTGCCGTCAAGAAAGAAATGAGACGTATTCTTTTGAACCGAGCATTATCGGTACTCGGTTCACTTGCCGATTCTGGTATCTTATAATAATCTACTAACTTCTTCCACATATCAGTTTAGTCATGAAGATTACGAGAGCGCAAATAATCTAACAAATACTGAGGTCTATCAGTCTGAATGATTCTTGCCCCAAGAGTATCAATAAGATAACCATATCCCTTGTTAGGATCTTGCAATGACATATCATCATCATGACCACCTGCCATTGTATCCCACAATGTGTTGTACCAAATCAAGCTTTTACCATGCATTTTCTTTGGCAAAGACAGAGGGAGCTTATTTGAATCTTTCACAAACAACAGTTCAAATGCAATAGGATTCATATCTTTCATGAATTTATCAAGCTGACTCTCTGCATTTGGCTTATCCAAATTGACAATAGGCATATAAATCACATCATTCAGATATGAGCCATAAAGTTCCTTCACTTGCTCAGCAGACTTTGTTCCTTTCATGATAATCTGCTTTGTCGTACCAGTCTTTTTCATCAATTCGTAAACCTGCTCGAAATATCTGTCTGCCTTGTCAAGGTTCAGCATAATCTTACCACGAGCATGCACAAGTGCCTCTTCCAAAGTTGGTACTCTATGGATGGTACGGATATTACATCCGTTCTTCAAGTGAGTCTTTGCAATAGAATCATAGGTCAACTCGGAAATTGTACCTTTACCCGTTGTGGTACGGTCAATCTTTGGATCGTGCATCAAAATCAAGACCCCATCCTTGGTTCTCTGCAAGTCTATCTCGACAATGTCAACGCCCATTTTGATTGCATTGTCTATCGCCTCCAAAGAGTTTTCAGGAAAGTTACGCCAGTCACCACGATGTGAAGCCACAATCACTGAAGACTCATCACGATTCAAGAGTTTAGCGCGAATCTTGCTAACTCTGTCTTGTGCAAAGATATTTGCACTGCATACAATTGCTAAAAGCAATAATAAAACTTTCTGTTTCATATTTTTGGTTAGTTAAAATTTAACAAGTATTACACCCTATAAATAAAAAAAATTATCTTCTTCCCTTTTTAGTCAAATAATCCAACAACAAGAATGGGTTATCACAGAAAATGATATTTGCGCCCTTATTCAACAGCCAGCCATAGCTGCCTTCAGGATCGTCCAAAGCCATCTCGTCATCATGTCCGCCATTGAATGTATCCCATAGAGAATTATACCAGATACGGAAACCATTCTTCTTCATTTCGTCTGCACGATTCAATATAGGATAGTCATCCTTCTTAAAAGACAAGCTCATGATTGGAGATTTTATGTGATTCATATAATCATCCAACTTTTGGTCGTCAGTTTTTCCATTACATACGACCACAGGGCTAAAGATGCAACCTTTCAAGAGCTTAGCATATTTTTCCTTATAAACTTGACTGTTGAAAGTTCCTCGGAAGATACACTGTTTCTGCATATTGTGCTTACGTACGATTTCCATGACCTTTTCTTTGCAAGATTGCCATTTGTCAATTTGGATATATACCTTTCCTTTGCACAAATCCAAAACTTCATCGAGTGTTGGTACTTTCTGTCGAGTGATAACACCTATCGGAGACTTCAAGTTCAGTTGCTTGATTTCTGCCAACGTATAGTCAGAAACCAATCCTGTTCCTGTGGTTGTCCTATCTACCGTATCATCATGCATCATCACAATGGCACTGTCTTTTGTCATGTGGATATCAATCTCTATGCCATCAATGCCACCATTTATGCATTGCTTGTACGCTTGAAGAGAGTTTTCCGGTGCACCTCGCCAGTTACCTCGATGTGCGAAAATCATCACATAATTAGATTTCCCTCCATCATACATCTTTTTCTGCAGGAAATCAAAGCCTTTGTTTTGCGCCGACACATTCAACACAAAGAATATGCTTGCCAAAGTAACAAGGATATTTTTCATTTTCTTCTATATTAAGAGGTTAGTGGGGAGTCCCCACTAACCATACCATTAGTTTAATCAAAATTTGTACTATCAGTCCATCCTGGGTTCTGAGTAAGTTTTCCACCAGTCAAGACTCTTTCGCTTGCAGGAATAGGCCAAAGATAATCTCTGTTTTCATCCCAAGTCACAGTAATCTGCTTGAATGGATAAATGTATCCCGAAGTACCATTGGACAATTCCAAATCCTTTCCAATCTTCTTCGATGTACCCTTGAAAGATCCCTTATCTGTAGTATATAAGAGTAAATCATTCACGCCGTCATTATCCATGTCATACTCACCTTCTGATGGGAAATAGCAACCAAAGAAAGGCTTAGTCAACTGCTGACCTTCCTTCCAACGGAAAATATCCCACAAACGGAAACCTTCCAAAGGTAGTTCCACGGTACGTTCACGGCGAATTTCGAGGATAACACCCTTATTGCCACTCTTTGTCACATTGGGATAATACTCTTCCATCAAAGGATCAGGATTGGCATTGGCATCAGCCATACTCAAGTGTGGCATCTTTGCCCTATCACGAATCTTATTGATTGATACATCCAAATCATCTTGTGTCAATGTACCCAACTCTGCCTTAGCCTCAGCATAGTTCAAATATACCTCTGCTGTTCTAAACAAAATCCAGTCAGTAAAGGCCTTGTTTGCTCCATCATACTTAGACTCTGCAATGTATTTGATAGGCTGGTAGCCTGTCAATGCAGTCAAGTCATTTTTAGATACAGAAGAAGCACCTTTCTGGATATATCCTGGGCACAGCACCGTTTGAGCCATACGTGGGTCACGACCTGTGGTTTCTGCTACGAAACCATCGTTTTCCCATCCTTGCTTATCAGTATAACGAGTGCCATCTGCATTCAAATAATGATTCATAAATCGCTTGGTAAATCCTTGACGAGAGTTCTTGATTGCAAAAGGAACGCCATGCATTACGTTGGCATCAGAGCTATAGCGACGTGCCAAGATTACCTCATCAGAACAAGCATCCAAACTATTGAACAATGAGCGATAAGGAGTATCACCTGTCGTATAGAGTTTATAACCACTATTCTTGATAAAGTTCTCTCCTGCCTCAGCCGCCAGTTTCAAGTACTTTTCTGCATCAGCCATATTACGATACTTTCTGTAAGTACCTTCATACAATGCCGCACGTGACTTGAGAGCCAAGGCTGTCCACTTTGTTACGTAGTAAACGTCTTTCTTGGTTGGAAGCATCTCGATGGCATTGTCCAGGTCTGCCATCACGTGATCCATGATCACCCCTCGGTCATCTCTTGCCTTTGTCAGGAGTTCATCTTGGTCAGACTTCAACACCTGGTCGTACCATGGCACATCACCATATCTTCTTACCTTTACATAATAGAAATATGCTCTCATAAAGTAAGCCACGCCATCGTTCTCCTTTTTACCAGCTTCATCCTTGCATCTATTAGAATTCTGCAAATAGTAATTGATAGAACGAAGTTTGTCCCAATTCCATCCACTTTCGTCAGCAGCCGAACGCTGTCCCAACAAGGTTGCGCCAAGCTCCGTGTCAATGTTGTCATCCGCATTGATACCTATCACATCGTCAGCGTTTTCCAACTGACTATAGAAGCCGTCTGTCCACAACTTCAATTCTTTGGTCGAGCCAAAGTATGTATCAGGACTCATTGTATCCTCTGGTGACATATCCAATAAGCTGTCACAAGATGTGAAGCTTACAAGCATCAATGTTGCCCCCAATATATTGAATATCTTTTTCATTTTCTTATCACTTTAAAATATTTAGAACTTAATATCAAGACCAAAAGAGAACGACTTAGAATAACTATAGCCTACTCCAGAACCCGAATTATAAGATGATGCGTAAATCATCTCTGGATCCACGGTCTTACTATACTTCTTCAATGGAGACCAATAGAACAAGTTCTCTGCCGTGAAATAAACTCGCAATGAGTTCACGATTTTCTTGCTGATTGGTATGGTATAACCCACTGTCAAGTTCTTCAAGCGCAGATATGCTGCATTCTGCAAGTATCTATCATTTACAACGCCCAAGGCACCGCCACTATAAGAAGCATAACCACGAGGACGAGGGAAGTAAGCGTTTGGATTCTCCTCGCTCCACACATTATCCATGAAGTCCTTGTGGATGAATGACAATGATGAGAATGAATATGGTCCCCAGAAATCATAAGCATACGATGTAGGATACCAATTGCGCTTGCCCACTCCTTGGAAGAATGCGCTGAAGTCTATGCCATTCCAGTCTGCACCCAATCTGAAAGAATAAGAATAACGTGGCAACGTGTTACCAATAATTCTCTTGTCACCAGGGTCCGCTACTGTACCAGAGCCTTCAGAAATCACATTGTCGCCATCCAAGTCAATGAACTCCACATCACCTGCCATCAAATGGTTGTCTTTCTTTGAACTATAGACACGACCATTCACCGCCTTATCGTTAATCTTTGCCTGATAAGCTGCTGCATCCTCATCTGTAGCAAACAGACCTGCTACCTTATAACCCCAGATTTCACCCAGAGTCATACCTTCATAATAATCAGATATCAACTTGTCTGGATTATTGAACTTGGTAATCTTGGACTTATAGTCACCGATGGTAGCAGATACGTTGTAGTGGAAAGGCTTGCCTGCCAAATTGAACTTATCCTGCCAACCGATATACAACTCCCAACCATTGGTACGCAAGTCCGCACAGTTCTCCTTTGGAGTAACAGCACCGAATACCGATGGAAGCGTGATGGAGTGAGTCAACATATTCTTTGTGTCACGAATATAGACATCTGCGGTAAGAGTCAATCTACTATCCAAAAGACTCAAGTCAAGACCCCAGTTATAGGTTGACACCGTCTCCCATGTCAACGCTGTAGAAAGAGGATCTGAAACACTTGCATAATATGCCTTATTCAATCCATCAAAAGTATATGACATCTGGTTGTCTGTGTAAATTCTGTCAAAATAAGCATAGTTGCTTACTTGCTGGTTGCCCAAACTACCAATAGAGAAACGAAGCTTGGCATTATTCACAACTGGCAACAACTTCTCCCAGAATTTCTCCTGACTGAATCGCCAACCCAAAGATGCTGATGGGAAAAAGCCCCAACGGTCTTTTGAAGCAAACTTAGAGGTTCCATCCCAACGTCCACTCACTTCTGCCAGATACTTTCCTTCATAATCATAATTGACACGAGCGAAATAGCCTAAAGTTCTATAAGCAGAAATCTCTTGACCAACAGTCGTCTCGCCTTGCGCAACGGTAAATGAAGACAAGTCCTTAGACAGCAAATCATTCTTCTTCACCGACAAGTCTGTTGTGCGGTAATCTTCATACTGTCCACCAGCTACCACCTTGAAATTATGCTTTTTATCCCAAATATGCGAATAGGTAGCATATACATTCAAGTTGTTGTCGTCTATCTGCATATGACCTTCTTGATAGAAATCCTTGATGGTACCCGAAGTAAAGGTGGATGTTACTCCTTCCGCTCTAGAATACTCAAAAGGCATACTTCTTCTCTTATATACATAAGTTCTGTTCTTATAAGCATAAGAAGCCGTCAACACCAAGTCATCAAAGACCTTATAATCAAGTTGGTTTGCCACTATCCAATACTTGTTCTCACGAGAGTTACGAGCTTCGTTCGCTGTCAAGAAGCCAGCATGTCCAGCTCCCAAAGGAGAATTAGATGTCAACTGATTCGTGTACTGGACGATAGTTCCATCAGGATTTCTTGGGACGAACGAAGACAAAATATTGGACTGCAAACTATGAATGGTCTGCTGCTCATTATAATAACCAGCATACTTGTAAGCGGTCTTGTTGAAATTGAAATTGACAGAGTATGTCAAACGGTTAGACAACTTTGCATTCAATTTAGCACGGAAAGAGACGTTCTGATAGTTGTCCTTATAAATATTAAAGATACCGTCTTGGTCGAAGAAACGAGCACTGGCAAAATAATTCACCTTGTCATTTCCACCATTTACCGACACATTATGTTCCTGCTCTGGTCGTGTCTTACGATAAAAGTAATTATACCAATCGAAGTTTCCATAATAGTAATACTTGCCATCGTCACCGACTACCGTCCAAGGTCTATCAGGATTCTCCGTCTTGTCATTACGTCTGTCATAAAGCATCTGCAAATCTTCATCAGTATAATTTGCCATCAGCTTACCTTGATAAGCCTCATAAAACTGATTGACGATACTTACATGGTCATAACCCGTATGGATAAAGTCGGTAGAAGTCGTATTCTGCTTCCAACCTACACGACCATTATAAGTAATAGTAGCCTTGCCTCCAGAATCCTTACCACTCTTGGTTGTAATCAAAATAACGCCAGAAGAGGCTTTGGCTCCGTAAATAGCAGAGGCAGAAGCATCTTTCAATACAGAAACGGACTCAATATCATTTGGGTTGATTTGATTCAAACTAACCTCCATACCATCTGCCAATACCAAAGGATTGCCACCATTAATAGAAGCAACACCACGGATGTCAATGCTATAGCCAGAATCCAAAGAACCTGAGTTAAACGTCAAGTTGACCGAAGGGTCGGCACCCTGCAAAGCACCAGCAGCAGAAGATACAGGACGATTGTTGATGTCATCAGCTGTAATCATCGCAACTGCACCTGTCAAGTTGGCTTTCTTTTGAGTACCATAACCTACAACAACAACCTCATTCAAAACTTTATTGTCTTCTTGCAAAGTAACATTTGCCAACTTACCATCAGTAGCCTTCAATGTCATTGGCTGATAACCAATATAACTGATGGTAATCTCTGCATTACTTGGCACATCTGTCAAGGTATAGTTTCCATCTATGTCAGTAACAGCACCATTAGTTGTACCATTTACCATAACACTAGCGCCAATGACAGGTTCGCCTGCTGCATCCACGACATTGCCAACTACTTTAATGTGCTGACCTTCTGACACAGGTTGTTGCTTCTTCGTCAAAGGTTTTACTATCACATAGTTGCCTTCCAACTCATAAGTACAATCACTCTGCTTGAGAATAGTTTTCAACAACTCTAAAGCATCTCCACTTGTCTTACTGAGAGTAACGACACGATTAGGATTCAACTGAGATGACTTGTAGGCAATCTTATACTTGGATGCCTTCTCAATCTTCTCAAAAGCAGACTTGAGCGTTACCTTGTTGGAGCCGAAGCTGACATTCTGGGCGGAAAGGGTCATCTGACCTGCCAGAAGCAAACAGAAGCATGACGCTGAAATTCGTTTTAGATTCATACTTTATCTTTATTAAGTTAATATTATTCTTGTTTAGTACACCTTAAAGACAAAGTAGATATTGCTTACACCCAATTACAAAACTGTTAAAATGAAGATTTTTCGCATTTATTTTCGTGTGTACGGAAACTATGACATACATTTCTTAGAGCATTCTTCTTTTTTCAAAAATTACGCCCCTAATTCTTTGGCGTTTCAAGAAATAAAACGTAACTTTGCAGAATCAAAGCAATGGAGAATATATAAATATGAAATATCCGATAGGAATACAGACTTTTGGTCAAATCATCAATGGTGGTTTCGTCTATGTGGATAAGACCGACTTGTTGTATCGCTTAGTGAGCACAGGCAAAGTCTATTTTCTGGGTCGCCCTCGGCGATTTGGAAAGAGCCTTCTCATCTCCACTTTGGAGGCTTATTTCTTGGGCAAGAAGGAACTGTTCAAGGGACTTGCCATTGACGCCTTGGAGCAAGAGTGGAAACAATACCCTGTGTTCCATTTGGATTTCAACACAGGCAACTACTTGAATGATGGTGCCTTGGAGGAAGTGCTGTCGGGAGAAATTGCTCGGTGGGAAAAACAGTATGGCGTGGAAAGAACTTACGAGGATTTGGGGAAACGTTTTCAGCAGGTTCTTCATGCCGCCCATGAGCAGACGGGATTGGGAGCTGTCGTTCTCATTGATGAATATGACAAACCTATCTTGGATGTATTGGACATGGATTTTCAAGTCGAACACCTAGGCAAGACGATGACCTTGGAGGAGAAGCATCGCTATATTATGAAGTCCTTCTATGCTACATTGAAGGGAGCGGATGCCGACTTGCGCTTTGTCTTCCTCACAGGTGTCACCAAGTTCTCGCAAATCAGTATGTTCAGTGGTTTCAACCAGCCAGAAGACATTAGCTTGAGTCGAGATTACGAAGCCATCTGTGGCATAACCCAGAAAGAACTAGAGAACTATTTCTCTGCACCAATCAAAGAATTTGCCGAGGACTATGAGTGTTCGGCAGAGGAAATGTTGGTATTGCTAAAACGAAAATATGATGGCTATCATTTTAGCAAGAGAATGACGGACATCTTCAACCCTTTTAGCATCTTGAATGCTTTCAGTCAGTTAAATCTAGGAAGCTATTGGTTTAAAAGTGGCACACCAACTTACCTAGTACGCTTGCTTTCCCATTTCGACCAAAACTTGAATGAGTTGATAGGGAAGTATTATGCGACTCCTCAGTTTGACGACTACAAGGCTGACGTGGAGTTGCCTTTGCCGATGATTTATCAGAGTGGTTATCTCACCATCAAGGGCTATGACCGGGATACAGAGTCCTACCTGCTCGACATTCCTAACAATGAGGTGCGTGAAGGACTTTTGACGATATTGGCAAATAGCTATCTGAAGACCAAGGAGGATTCCACCTCTTGGCTCATCGACTCCGTACACAAGTTGAAGCGAGGAGATCTGGAGGCGTTTATGGAGGGAATGACGGCGTTTCTGGCAAGCATCCCATACTCGGTACGTCGCAAGAAGACGGAGCGAGAGTATGAGCGTCATTTCCAATATACCTTCTATCTCTTGCTCAGGATGCTGAGCTGCTTCACCGTCTTCCATGAGAAGGAGACGAGCAAGGGGAGGGCAGACTGCGTGATAGAAACCCCGAAGGATGTCTATATCTTCGAGTTCAAGCTCGACGGCTCCGCCGATGCCGCCTTGCAACAGATACGTGACAAGGGCTATGCCAAAGAGTACCAGGCAGATTCACGTACCATCCATCTCATCGGAGCCAACTTCTCCTCGGAGGAAGGAACGGTGAATGAGTGGAAAGAGGGATAAGGCGATTCTATTTTGTTCTTTACTTCACTGTCACCGTATCTTTCTTCACCTCATATTCCAAGCCCGGAATCAGGTTCTGGATGACAGACATCGCTCCCTGCAAGGTCTCGCCACGATTGAAGTGAACAGTTACCTTCGTGTTCTGATAACGCTTGGAAAGGAAGGTGAACTTCACACCATACGCCTTACCCATGATATGGGCAGCCTCAGCCAAAGTGACATCGTTGAGGTCTATTGACTTGTTGCGCCAACTCATACCATCGTCATCGGCTGCAACCTGACGGATGCTCACTGCCTGAGTCCTTACATTATATCTCAATTGGTCATTGGGCTTCATGCTATACACCTTATCGTCTTGTCCTACCACCCGAAGTTCTATCTTGCCCGTCTTCAACGTGGTGGAAACCTCATCCTCATTGGTATAAGAAGAAACCGCAAAGGAGGTACCCAAGTCGGTAATCTCAAAATAAGGTGTACTGACATGGAACGGTTGCTTGTCATCATGCTTGATGTCGAAGAAAGCCTCACCCGACAAGAACACCTTGCGCTCCGCAGAACCTTGGAATGAGGAAGGATAGAGCAGCACGGAACTCTGGCTGAGATGTATCTTGGTACCGTCAGCCAAGGAGATGACCTTGCTCTCATCGCTGATGGTATGCTCTTGTAGCATCGAAATCATCTGAGACTCTTTGAGTTGGTTGTTCATATCGACATACAACTTTCCAAACACAACCAATAGGAGCAATGGCACGACAACCGCCGCTACCCTTGCCCAAGTGAAGATTTGAAGCGTTTTGACATTTGCCTTTTCCTTTTCGTCATCCTGACTGAAAATTCGATTGTACGCTGTCGAGATTTCATCCTCGCTCATATAAGCCGAATCTGCTTTGTCCCACAAGTCATGGTAAGCATCGTTTGCCTCCTCGCTATCCGCAGAACCAGATATTCTCTCCAGCACTCTATCTTTTATGTCGTCCGACACCTCGTGTCCTGTATAATAATCAATGATATCCCTTATCTTTGTTGCCATAATAATACCTGTAATTTAATTATAAGACATATTTCAAAGATGTTACACCCAATGCATCGGCAAGAAAATCATCAAATATAAGGCTTTTTTTATTTCTTTAAGAGCTAGATTGAGATGATTCTCTACCGTTTTCTTTTGGATTCCCAGCCGCAAGGCTATCTCGTCGTTCTTGAGATGCTCTTCTCGGCTCATGCGATAGATGGTTTGCCGCTGCTGTGGCATGTTCTCCACCACCATGTCGATGAGCAGTTGGGTATCCTTAGCCACCACATCGTCGTGAGGTGAGGCAGCATTAGCGTAGGGATCGGGGATCGAATCGATGTCTATCGGGATGATGTGCTTGGTGGATATGTAATTGATGACCGTATATTTAGCCAATATAAATAGGTAGGAATCGAAGTCGGCGATGCCCGTGAACTTCTCTCGCTTGTTCCACACCTTCAGGAAAATCATCTGGCAGACATCGTCTGCGTCATCCTCATTCTTCAAGAGCATCGACACAAAACGATGCACCTTGGGATAGAACCTTCGAAACACTTGTTCGTAGGCTTTCTGGTCCCCTTGTGACATCTGCAATATGACTTCCTTATCGATTTCCATTTTCTTTGGTTTAAGCTATACGAGTGCAAAGATAACACAAATAAATGAACTAGCCATATTTTTCGGATAAAAATCTTGTGAAATGAAAAATGAACAGTTAAACTTTCATATATTCCCATCATTATACTTGCATTATAAAAGTATTATAATTGTCTTTGCATAATAAATAGCAAAGATTAGGATACAACGGAGAATGGCTGCCCCTTATCCCATCCGACTGTCATAGGCGAACAGCCAGACTGTCATAGGCGAACAGTCTGACTGCCGTAGGCATGCAGTGAATTATACATAGGCAGCTATTTTTTCCAACTAGAAAGGCTACCTCTCATTTCTACCTCACATATCACTAAGCACGCACTATCACTCTTATTATCAGATATTTACATAGAGTGAGGTGTGACATCAGACACCTCACGCACACCACACGACACCACACGGTAAGCGGCTCCGCATTTATACCTTGTAACTGTTTTCAAATGTTCTTACCTTTGC
>ERZ1034691.68-NODE-68-length-79207-cov-41.145682_pt1 | contig 79207 bp, 67 predicted proteins | sample MGYA00520638_ERZ1034691 | MGnify/ENA primary metagenome ERZ1034691 (study PRJEB33766, sample SAMN09781763) | gut metagenome | biome: gut microbiome | host: Homo sapiens | place: Madagascar | study: EMG produced TPA metagenomics assembly of the PRJNA485056 data set... | reverse complement strand
CTTTTGCCCGCGCCGTTCGGCCCCAAAAGGCCATACAGGCCCGGGCCGAGGGTGATGGACACCCCGGCCAGAGCCTGCTTGGTTTTCGGTTTGCCCTGCCCGCGGCGGTGCAGCAGCGGGGCGGGCAGCAGATAGGTTTTGCGCAGATCGTTCAGTTCCAGTTGCATGGCAGAGGTACGCTTTCTTTTGTGCAGGATTTACAGCTTTGCCCGCATGGCAGCACCGGGTTGTTTCGGAGTTGTTGCAAGGGGGACGAAGATTGTCCCAGCTTTGCACGATTTGTGGGGGCTTTACCCTGCGTGCGGCGGTGTGGCAGGAGGTTTTTTATAAATCGTTCGATTTTGGTTACTCTGTTGTTTTTACAATTGCGTAATCTTTGCTGTTTTGCCAGTACGCGGTTTTATCAATCGTTGCCAACCTGTATAAATCAAAAACCCAAGATTCACTCATGCCTCCGGCCATCGGATGACTCGTCGAAATGATATCTGATCCAACCATAAACAGATATTTATCGGGAGTTTCGGCAAAAATGACTCCGGGCAGCGCATTGCCGTTCTCATCAGAAAAAACATGGTTCAATTCTGTAGTAATCCCGTTTGTAATGTCGACAGAATAATACACCAACTTGCGGTCGTTTTCGTTGCCAGTATAGGTATGCAGGGTCAGATAACCGTCGTGGATGCCGTCAAATTTTGTCTCGTAGCAGATTTTCAGGCTTTCCGGCAGCGTCGTTGCCAGATCGGGTAGCTGCGATCCGTTTTGCAGATCGTACCGTTTCAAAACACGGTCGTCGCCCATCGTGTAAAAAATACCGTCGCTGCACGCATACGGCTGCACATAATGCAAATCAAAAAGCGATGTGGTTTGAAGCGTTGATAAATCCAGCCGAGCGGTATCCAATTGCAGGCTATCCATATCTATACTAAGGTCATAAGTGTATGGCACATAGGTCAAAATCAGGCTTTGCCCGTCCACGCCCGATATTTTTTCTTCGGTTTCCGAAAGATTCAGTAACTCAAAGACGTTTCCACTTTTCACATTGATAGCGCACAGTGTTCTGGTTGTCAGCGGCAGCTCGATTCCGTCCTCCGGGGAGACTTTTTGTGTTTCATCCTGCTTTTGTACGACAAAATACAGATTTTCATCATCACGAGCCATAAAATCTCGCAGCTGCGCACACAGCATTTCGTTAGCGCCAAAGGTAAACACTTTTTTTCGTTCACTACCGTCTGGAGTCATCAGCTCAATGCTGGGCAGTGCGTCGTCACCCAGAACGGCGCTGTAATCGGATGCGCCGCCGTTGACGATCACAACGGTGTCCCCCACGGGAATCGCCGCGTGGAACCCCATAAAAGTGGGAAACACCGCGGTGCAGGCGGAATCCTTGTGCTCGCAGTTGGGCTGATTGCACAGGTACACCTCCTGGGCGCTTGAAAAATCAGTGTACATCAAATGATTCATCCCGTTTTTACCTGCAACAAAACGATAATATCCCTCATTTGAGGCATAACCATCAATATACGAATCAGTATATAGGCACTCCAATTCTCCCATGGGGACAAACGCCGCACTATCGGCATAGACGTCGGATGGGTGAATTTGCTTCAACGCGTTGTCTGTTGTCGTTTGTGTTGATTCAGCTTTGGTAATATCACTTTGCAATACAGCATTGCTGCCGCTGGCATGATCACAGGCGGATAACAGCAGAAGCACCGCCCACAGAAAACTTGTCATGCAAAAAGCATGCCTTTTCTTTTGCATAATCATCAATCCCTTATGTATGATTCAAAAATGATGAGCGAATCGCCGATGCGGAAATAATTAACGCATCGGCGACTCGCGGACGGGTTTTTATCTGCGGAAAGAAACATATATGCTTATAGGTACAAAGATTATGTCCTTATACCATGTTGACCATAGTTGTTTTCACCACATAAAAACCTTTTATGAATTTAGGCTGGGTTGACTGTCCAGAGCTGCGCTTGCGAAGACTCGTTATACCACGAGGTCTTGATATTTGTGCCAATTGCATTCCAATATGCGTTGCGCTGGTCGAAAATAATGCGGTGAACTTGACCGGAAACCGTGCGAAAGTCAATCGAGGCGACCTGATAATCGCAAGTGGATGCCTGTAGAATAACTTCACCTTTGTCGTATGTAGCTACACGCTTAGATGCATTGCCGGTTCCGCGGAACAATTTAATGGTACCGCCATCATTGACGGGCGTCCATTTTTGCGCATAAGAAGCCAACTGAACATTAGTGCCATCCTGCGCAGAAGCATACAATCCGTTCGACTTGGAAAGAATGGTGTAAGTGACACCGGCATACGCAGCACGTTTGGGAGCGGCCGCAAACGTCGGCACGGCCATAGCCATAGCCATAACACAGGCGATTGCAAGGGTGAGAAAGCGCTTGCTGAGTTTCTTCATGATGTATTCCTCCATTCTGAAAGAAACTGGTATCGGGTTGGTTTCGGGGCGGATATGTTCAGCATCTGCGCGCCGATGCCTGATCCTTAGATGTGGATAGCGGTTCTTTGAAACAACTTCACCATACCACAAAGTTTTCACATCTGCCACGTTTCGGCAGTATTTCAAGGGTTCCATGCAGCAAAAGACGAGTTTTGCCCAAAAAAGCAGGGCCGCACGCAACCGCGTACAGCCCTGCTTAAAAATTTTGACGCCTGCTTTTTTACAGCCCCATTGCCTTTATGACTTGCAAAAGCAATCGTGTCCGTGCAAGCCCGTCCTTGTCGTTGCCGTCGTTGTACAGCGTCAACCCCTGCAATAAGTCCGCAACAGCGCGCTTTTGCTCCGCCGCCAAGTGTTTTGTCGAAAGAACTTCCGCGTTCTCGCCATAAATCAGCTCGTCGATGGACACGCCGAACAGCTCCGACATGGCAATGATGGTATCGACCGACGGCGTTTTGCTGTCTGTCTCGTAGCTGCTGATTGTCGAAGCCTTTTTGTCCAGCTTGCGCGCCAGATCGCTCTGCGACCAGCCGCGCTTTTTGCGCAGCTCGTAAATATTTCTGCCGATATACCGATGTGCCATTGTTCACTACCGCCCACTTTAGCCTTGTAAATTAACTTTACCACTTGACTATGCGCTTATAGTGTATTATTCTCGTATAAAATACGCTTATAGCGCAGTTTTGCGGCTTGGCAGCAATATTGCTTGACATTTTGGAGGCATGGTATTATGTTTGAAAAAAATCATGACATTCTACTTCATCCGAAAGGGGCGACGACCATGCCGACAGGTATCAAGGTGCTGGTTTGCGATGACGACGCAGCCTTTTGCCAAAAAATGGCCGATCTGGTGCGCAGAAATCAGCCGGAAGACGGTAGCAGCGTTGCGGTAACGATCTGCTGCGACCCCACCGCTTTGGCGGACAAAGCCTTGGGGCAGTTCGATATTGCGTTCTTGGATATCGACATGGGCGCATACAGCGGGCTGGAACTGGCGCGCCATATCCGCAGCCTGAACCTTGATACGATCCTGATCTTCGTCACCAACTATGTGCAGTATTCGCTGGAGGGGTACGAGGTGCAGGCGTTTCGCTATCTGCTGAAAAGCGAGCTGGAAGAAAAGCTGCCCGGCTATTACCAAAAGGCGTTGGAAGAATTGCAGCATTCCGCCGATGAAATGACATTTAACGCAAACGGTGAACAATTCCGCATCAAATATCAGGATATCCTGTACATGGAAAGTCGACAACGCGTGATGCGTCTGTTCACGCTGACGGATACGCGATCACGCGGCTACTTTTACGCCAGTATGGAGGATACCGAAAAGCAGCTTGCCCCGGTCGGCTTTTTGCGGGTACAGCGCAGTTATCTTGTCAATATGGCGCACATCCAAAAGCTGAATTATGACAAGGTGATTCTGACGGACGGAACGGAACTGCCAGTCAGCCAGAAAATGTATTCGAGCATCAAGGCCAAATATCTGCGTTGGAGGAACCGGCAATGATTGGACATCTTGTGGCAATGCTTGTTTCTGCCGTTGCGTTTTTTGGCGCGATTCTTTTGTACGGTGCGTTTTCTCCGCGTCGGTTGAAGGGGTGGAAGTTTTGGCTTTGCTTTGCTGTGTATTGTGCCCTGATGGAAGGGGCCGGACCGTTGGCAAACGGGCTTTATTCCGCTTGCGGAATCCTGGGCGGCGGTGTGGGCCGTCAAACGCTTTATAATGTGACGAGATATCTCCTGCTTTACGTTCTTTTATTTCGAGAAAGGTCGATGGTGTATCTTTCCACTACGGTTATTTTCTATTCGTGGATTTGCTGTATTGAAAACCTTGTCGTCGGTGCAACGCTCATACTCCAAGCTGATGCGGTTCGACTGGCAGTTCAAAATTCGGAGAAAAGCTGGCTGTTTTGGATCAATCAACTATTGGTTCTCTGCGGATGCGCCGCGATTCGCAAAGCACATCCTTATCAGCCTCAAACCAATGGTTCACAAAACAGATTCGCAATTTCGGCCATCATATCGTTGGTGTCAATGGCAATGACCGCTCGCTTGCAAAACGGATATTATCAGGGGGAAATCGACGGAGCTTTCCTGTTTTATTTCGCGGCTGTATTGCTGTTTTCTGATGTAATGACGTTCGTGCTGATCGTCTGGAATGAGAAAGATGAACGCCTCAAGGGAGAAAATCTGACGCTCACCGCACGCGCACGCACGCAGGCAGAAAGTATTGAAGCACTGAGCGCATCTTACACGGCCCAAAGAAAGTTGACGCATGATTTTAATGCGCATCTGGCAACGCTTTCCTCGTATCTGGACAACGGGCAGATCAAAGACGCGCAGGATTATATGGCAACACTGCAGGAACAACAGACCGACCGAATCCTGATTGCCAATACGCGCAATTCTACAATCGACGCGCTGCTGAATCAAAAAGCGCAGGTGGCCAAAAAGAACAACATTGATATTCGTTTTAAGGTCAATGACCTTTCGGGAATACAGGTCGCTCCGATTGATCTGGTGATCATCATCGGCAACCTGCTGGATAATGCCATTGAGGCGTGCGTCAAGCTGCCCGCAGGTGAGCGGGAAATCTATGCTCAGCTTTTGTTGGAGGATACACTGTTTCTGTCTTTCCGTAACACATCCCTGCCGGTGGAAATCATTAACGGTTACATCGCCACAACCAAAAAGCCGCCCGACCTGCATGGGTTCGGGCTGCAAAACGTAAAAACCGCATTGAAAAAGTACGACTCGTTTTACGATATGGCCTATGAGGACGGTTATTTCGCCTTTACGATAGAAATGGAAAACGACTCGCCTTCCGCTACCAAAAACTCGTTTTTTGCTACATGAAAGTTGAACTTTGGCAAATTTTGGCGTATTTCTGTGTTATAGCCGAAAGGAAATGATCCTATGCAAAAACTGGCCGCCAACCTGACAGAAAAAATGCTGCGCCGAAAGCTGATCTCGCCGGAGCAGGCAGAGTGGTGCGCTTATCTTGTGGAGTGCAAGCTCGAACAGATGCTTTGCTTTTCCGTACTGATTGCACTCGGCTGCCTGATCGCACCGCTTTGGGAAGTACTACTGCTGAACTGGGGCGTCGTGTTTTTACGCCGCAAAGCGAACGGGCTGCACTTGCATACGTTTTGGGGTTGTATGCTTTCCTCGCTGTTCTGTGAACTGACCGCCCTTTGGGCGTGCGAAAAAGTAACACCTGCGGTTGCCGTGCTGCTTTTGACCATTTCGCTGCTGACGCTCTGCCTTGCCGCGCCGGTCAACGATGTCAACATTCATTTTGACAGTGATGAAATGCAGGCATTGCGCGGCGGGATGCAAAAACGGCTGGCCGTGTATGCAGCCGTTTCCGGCACTGTGTTTTTTGTGTGCCCGCAGGTATTTGGTATCCTTTCCGCATCCGCTTGTATCATTGCCCTGTGCGTGCTTCTGGCACGGATGGGGCTTGGAATCACCGTAATTCAATGACAGGAGGAACATCATGAAAAAACTCGATATTACCGCTCAAAAAATCGTGCAGCACACACTGCAAAGCGCCATGGAAGGCGGTCCTAATTGTCCCTGTATGTGGTTTTACCAGCCCCACCGCCCCGAAAAGCCGCTGCCCAAACCGCAGGACAAAAAGTAAATCTCACGCTGCAGTTCTAAGCCCGTCGCATCTCAAATGCGGCGGGCTTTTTTATGCCTGCTTCTCGAAAAATTCACAAAAAGTTCAAATAATTAGAGAACATTTTCTGCGCTATTAGCCTTTAAGATGATGAGCAAGGGAAAAACGAGCAGAAAAGAGGTGAGAGTGTGTCAAGTGCCGATCGACGCCAAGCCGAAATATTAGAACTGTTGTATATGCATGAAAAATGCAATGTCAACGATTTTGTCGAGCGTTTCGGAGTCAGCAGACGTACCATTACATCAGATATTGTAGTACTTACTCGCAAGCACAATATCAAGTCGAAGTCCGGTCCTCACGGTGGAATAGAAATAGACAGGGACCTAAAAACCGATGAAGTGCCATACCTAACAGATTTTGAAACTTCATGGTTGAAACGGAAATATGACGAAGCTGAAATCGAAGAAGATCGCATAGCGGCACACTCCATTCTCCGACGTTTTTCTCTTTAGCGGATATAGTCCGTTCCCCAGCACCTTGACAACCGAATACCCAGCATAACAGGTACATTCCTTTCCCGGCAAGCCCCAGTGGGCGGTCCGGCAAACCGGAATTGCGGCGGGAAAGACCATAATGATACGCCAGCAGCCTCCCGCGTCAGAGGGGGTGACCGAGCCGGAGTTGTAAGCAGTAAGACTCCGGCGGAGTCAGTGAACGGGTGTGCCAACACCCTGCCTGTTATGTTCCCGGTGTCAGGGGTGCGAGCGGCAAATGTGGCACACTTACTTAACTATCTACTTTTGCCGTTTAGGGCAAATCGTGGGCAGCAGGACCCCAAGCGCCTGCTGCCCATCATTTTGCTTTAAACGGGATGGAAAACAGGGGTGTAAACCAATGCAAACCTATCCAACGGGCTATGCGGAATCCCACCGTATGGCCGAGAAAATTTTCCGGGACATTTTGCCCCGGCACGGTATGGCGGTGCGCGAGGAACAAATCGCGCTTTGCCATGAAGTTTTAGATACCTTATATAATAAGGAAATTTCCCTGTGCGAAGCAGGCGTAGGCACCGGCAAAACGCTGGCCTACCTCGTGGGCTGTATTCTTTGGCAGATGAATCGTCCCGAACGAATGAAACTGCCCATCGTTATCTCCACTTCCAGCGTTGCCTTGCAGGACGCTATCCTTACAGAGTATCTGCCCGACCTGTCCGCTATTTTGCTGGACGAGGGTATCATCACCGCACCCATCACAGCTGTTGTCCGCAAGGGCAAAGAGCGTTTTGTCTGCGATGCCCGCCTTGCCGAAAGAGCATCGCTGGTGCAGCCAAGCAGAAAACGGCAGACCAACAGCCTGAACATTGCTGCGCACATTTTGGACATGGATCATATCCCGGAACTTTCCCGGTATGACCGTTGCCGGATCTGTGTGCCGCAGTCCTGCCCGCGTGATTGCTTTCTGCGCTTGGATTGCCGCTACCAGCAATATTTGCGGGATTCCATGAAGCCCGATATCCAAATTTGCAATCACAATTATCTGCTGGCAGACGCATCACACCGACTTGAAGATAGACCTCTGCTCCTGCGCAGCTATCAGGCACTGGTAGTGGACGAGGCGCACAAGCTGCCCGATGCCGCCCGCCAGATGTACACAGAAACCTTATCCCCGCACAACATGGATGAATTGTGCCTTTTATTACAACAGGCGCACTACAAGGATTTTGCCAGACAGATGCGGACGGCGTTCCTTACGCTGTCGTTCTCCTGCACGCAGGGGCTTTCCAAGCTGCGAAGAAAAGTGAGCGAACCGTTCGTGCTTACGCCGTTCCGCCGCGCTGCGCTCATCGACTGTATAGCACTGTTGCAAAATGCCGGCGGGTTGCCGGATGTGCCGCGATACCTGCTGAACAGGCTGGGAGAAGCCGAAAGTCTCCTGCGCCTTTTTCTTTTGGAGGTGCCGACGCGCATCCTTTACATCGACTACGATGCCGATGGTCAGCCTACATTCTGCGCAGCCAGCAGCCGCGTACCGCAGTTGCTTCGCAGTGCGCTGTGGAACACCCGCGAACCCGCGATTCTGACCTCCGGCACATTGGCCGCAGCCGGAGATTTCAGCCACACGGAACAGCTTTTGGGGCTGGCGGCTTATCGACCCTTGCGCCATTTCCGAGCAGATTCTCCGTTTAACTACAAGAAAAAATGTCTGTTGTACTTTCCGCCGCGCGTAAAAACGCGAATGGACAACCGCAAAATGGCAGAAGAAATCGTTCGGCTGGTTGGAACCTGTCACGGTCATACACTTGTTTTGTTCACATCCTACCGCCAAATGGCAGAGGTAAGAGCGCTGACAGACGGTCAGTGGCAATACCCGACCTATCAGTCGTGGCGCAACGGCGGCAAAATCATCCAGAAGTTCAAGCAATCCGGCAACGGCGTACTGTTTGCGGCTGGTTCCTGCTGGGAGGGTATCGACTTTCCTGGTGATATGGTGTCACTGCTGATTATCGCAAAGCTGCCGTTCCCGATACCCGACCCGGTCAGCAACTATGAGCGCCAGCAGTACCCGAACCTGCGCGACTACATAAACGCCGAAGTCATCCCAGAAATGCAGAAGAAGCTGCGACAGGGCTTTGGCCGTGCCATCCGTACCGAGCAGGACTCTTGTGTGGTCGCTATTCTGGATGAACGCGCGGGCATCGGCGGCAAATACCATGATGCCGCGCTAGCAGCGCTGCCGTCCTGTCCAACCACCGAGAAAATCGAAGATGTGCAGCAATTCATCCGGGAGCAGAAGCGCCCGGATTACTTTTTGTGAAAAGAGGAACCTGAGATGTACCTTATGCGAAACCACGATGTCTGGATTTATGTGCGCTGCGCCAACAGCGATCCGCGCATTGCCTTTGACCGGCTGTATGACCTTATCGACGAAGCGGCAGGGCACGGTTTTCTCGTGCGCGGCACATCTTTTGACCATTGCAGCGGAAACACCTTGAAAGACCGCATCGGTCTGCGCTCTATGCTGGACGCAGTAGAAAACGGTCGGATTGAAGCCGTGATGGTGCGCGACTTGGAGCAAATTAGCCGCAACAGCTACATACTGGTGGGAGTTATCGAAATTCTGCGTCAGAATGATGTCTACCTTATTACCACTGAATGTGACCTGAACGCCGAACTCATCAACAGCGGTCTGGAACGCTTTGTCGGTGACCGCTTCACGCGGGCATCCTTTGGAAAGCCGCGATTTGATGTCCGCCTGCCGCTGATGGACCAGTTTTGAGGTGCCGCTATGACAGAATACAAAGTATGGGCGTTTGCCCGCAGTGCCGCACCGAACCTGCCCGCATTGGAAGAACAGCTTTCAGAAGTCATGCGCGAAGCCGACCGGCGCGGCTACATCATCGTCAACTCCTGCATGGAGCAGAAGTACGGCACCGAATTTTGGCGTCCTGCCCTGTTCGCCATGCTTACCGCTGTGCAACAAGGTCGCGTCAATGCCGTCATGGTGCAGAGCCTTGACCGACTGAGCCACGACATTACAACCTTGTACCGCATCCTGCGCTTTCTGCAAAATTACGGTGCCGTACTGATTACGACCGAAACCAATCTGCAATATGAGCTCCATCTAACGGGGTTGGAGAGTCGGATTCTGGTTCGTGCCGCGCGAACCGGAAAAAGGGTGCCGTGGGAGGTGGCTGTCGATGCAGATTGACCCGTTTCCCGTAAGGCTGGAACAGGAGCTGAAATATGCACTGGCCTATGCCGCGCTGGTATCCGCTGCCGCAAACGAAAGATTGCCTAGGGACATCTGTCAGCGCACGAATGTTGGTTATGCCCGGAAATGCAGCGTTTTGTGCCGCGATGTTTAGTGGTTCTCGTGAATAGCTTTTGACCTGCCTTTCGGGTATGTTGTATGTGATAAAAAGAATATCACAGCGTCACATCTAGAGGTGAACGTCATGCCACAAGTCCAAGTCATCCAGCCAATACAGCAACAGCCGAAGCGTCTGCGCGTGGCGGCCTATGCCCGTGTCAGCAGTGATTCCGAGGATCAGCTGAACTCGCTGTCTGTGCAGGTGGATTACTACACTCATCTGATACGGGAAAATCCAAACTGGGATTTCGCCGGAATCTACACCGATGAAGGCATTACCGGCACCAGCACCAAACACCGTGAGCAGTTCAACCGCTTGCTGGAGGACTGCCGCGCCGGGCTGATTGACCGTGTGCTGGTCAAGTCTGCATCCCGATTTGCCCGCAACACGGCGGATGCGCTGGCATCGGTGCGCGAAATGAAAAGTCTTGGCGTAACGGTTGTTTTTGAAAAAGAGGGCTTTGACACCGAGACTGCCAACGGTGAAATGATTCTGAGTATGATTTGCGCCACAGCACAGGAAGAGTCGCTGTCAATCTCTAAGAATCTAAAGTGGGGTATCCGCAAACGGATGCAGGACGGCACATATCTGAATGGTATGTCACCTTTCGGCTACGAAAAGCAGGAAAGTCAGCTGATTCCCATTGAGCGCGAAGTGGAAATCGTCCGCTACATTTACAGCAGTTTTCTGGTCGGAGTAGGTACTGTGCAAATTGCAGAGGAACTGAATCGTCGGTATCCGAAAGAGAACGGCACATGGTATGTATCTGCTGTGCGGCGCATCCTTATGAATGAGAAGTACATCGGGGATGTCCACCACCAAAAGAACTTTACCCCTGATAATCTTCCCCTGCTGTGCCAGAAAAACAGCGGTCAGCTTCCTCAGTATTATGTGCAGAACCATCACGAGGCGTTGGTCTCACGACAGGAATTTGAAAAGGTGCAGACCTTATTAAAAAGAAAAGGCACGGAACGGAAGCATCTGAATACCTGCGCTTTCAGCAATAAGCTGTACTGTACCGAGTGCGGTTCTGTCTTTTCCCGAAAAGTCAGAGCCAACGGTGTCATTGTGTGGGGCTGCAGAAAGCATCTGGATAAATCTGAATTATGCCCGGTAAAGCCTGTGTACGAAGCAGACCTTTGTCGGGCATTTTTATCCATGTACAACAAACTGCAAGCAAACCGCGAGAAAATCCTGCGCCCGGCAATGGATGACCTTGCCAGTCTCCGATATCTGCAAGAACAAAGAAATTCCGAGCGTGTGACTATAACGGAAGAAATTCAACGATTGGGTAGACAAAACCATAATCTGGAGCGTCTTCGCACCACAGGCTGTATCGATAGTGCCCAATACTGGGAGCGTCGTGCGGTAATTGAACAACAGCTTATTGAAAAGAAGGCACTGCTGATGCGCAGGTTTTTCAACAAGAATGTTGAGAAGGTGCTGCGGCAGACAAAGGGAATCAGCACGCGGCTGGCAGCCGGACCGCCGCTGACAGACTTTGATGAGGCGGCTTTTACGGCTCTGGTAAGCAGAGTGAAAATCAGCGGTACAGCGATAATATTTGGGCTGATCAATGGAATGAAGCTGACAGAGGGGAGAACAGAAACATGAAAAATCGCTATCTCCCCTTCGGTTATAAAATTGCAGACGGAAAAGTCGTGACAGCACCCGAACAGGCCGAGGCGGTGCTCCGGATATTTGATGCCTACACCGCAGGGCAGACATTTCAACAGATTGCCGATGCGCTGTCTGCCCAAGGAATCCCCTATCGCCCGGATTCACCCCACTGGAACAAAAACATGGTAAGCCGTATCCTTGCCAACGCAGACTACTGCGGCACGGCGGAATATCCGCAAATCATCACCGCAGGGCAGCTTGAAGCGGCAGAACAAATCCGAAAAAGCAAGACGGTCACCTACTCGGTAACGCTGAAACCGTTCCGCAAAGATATGCAATGCGGATGTTGCGGTGCAAGGCTTTACTGGCATTCCAAAAGCAATCAATGGTTTTGCCGTGAATGCGGAATGTGGTCGAAGCCGACACAAGCAAAGGAAACTCTCAATAGCATTGTGGAAAAACTGCGATGGCTCCAACAGAACTCAGAACTCATCCATCCGCCAGCGGGCAAGGCAAATGTGCAGTCAATGGAAATTGTTCTGCTGGATAGGGAGATTGGACAGGTTCTGCTGGATGCAGAACCAGATGCTGATGCGCTGATCACTAAAATCCTGAACCGGGCAGAACTGGAATACGAATTCTGCTCTGCAGGAGATGCCGATCCGGCAACTATGCAAATACGAAAAGCTTGTGCCGAGTATAAGCCGACAGATGGCTTCCCACATACCTTTTATAAGGAGGTCGTCAGCAAGGTCATCCTGTACCGTGACACCCATATTGAATTCAAACTGCAGAACGGACAAATTGTGTAAGGGGAAAAGCCATGAGCAACATGAGAATCATTGAGATTCCCGCTTCTATGAGGGAAAACGCCGGACGGAAAAACACGGTGCGCAAGCTGCGGGTGGCGGCCTACTGCCGTGTCAGCACCGAGGAAGAAGAGCAGCAGGGCAGTTTTGAAATCCAGAAACTGTACTACACCGAAAAAATCAATTCCACCCCGGAGTGGGAAGTCGCGGGCATCTACGCGGATGACGGTATCTCCGGCGTACATACCAAGAAGCGTGACGGTTTTAACCAGATGATTCAAGATTGTAAGAAGCACAGAATCGACCTTATCCTTACAAAATCCATTTCCCGCTTTGCCCGCAACACACTGGACAGCATCCAGTATGTCCGAATGCTGAAGCAGATGGGAATTGCGGTGGTATTTGAAAAGGAGAACATCAACACCGCCACCATGAACTCCGAGATGATCCTCACCGTACTGAGCGCCTTTGCACAGGCAGAGAGCGAATCTATCTCCCAAAATGTTGCCCGCGGCAAGCGCATGGGATATAAGCATGGTAAATTTGCCTTCCCTTACGGCAGAATCATCGGCTATCGAAAAGGGGCGGACGGCAAGCCGGAGATCATCCCAGATCAGGCTGAAGTTATTCGGCTGATTTTCCACAGCTACCTGCAAGGCGACAGTCTGCAAAGTATCAAGGCAAAGCTGGAAACGGCGGGCGCGCTTACAGCCCGCGGCAACACCGAATGGTCAGCGCAAAGCATCCAGCGCATCCTGCAAAATGAAAAATACTGTGGTGACGTATTACTACAAAAGACCTTTACCGAGGATGTGCTGACAGGTGTACATAAGAAAAACACCGGGCAACTCCCACAATATTACATTGAAAATTACCACGAGGGCATTGTCAGCAAACAGATGTTCCGAGAGGTGCAAGCTGAGATCGCCCGCCGCAACAGCAAGTCAGCTGCTAACCAGCGCAAGCGCCGCCGGGGCCGCTACAACAGCAAGTATGCCTTGTCCGAACGGCTGGTCTGCGGAGACTGCGGCAGCCCTTACAAGCGGGTGACTTGGAATATCCACGGCAGAAAACAAATCGTCTGGCGGTGCGTGAATCGCATCGAGTACGGAACGAAATTCTGCGGCAGCTCGCCGTCCATCCCGGAAGAAGAACTGCACCGCGCCATTTTGAAAGCGGTACAGGGTTTGGCGGCAAACTTCACCGATGAAGTTGCTGCCCAGATCAACGGCATCCTGCATAACATCCAGACCGGCGAAAGCACAAAGCCCAATTTGCAGGAGCAACTGGAGCAGACCCAACAGGAATTTGACCGCCTGCTGGAAATGTCCTTGGACTTTGATGAGGATACTCCGTTTCTGGATAACAGGTTGAAAAAGCTGAATAATAAAATTAAGAGTCTGAAAAAAGCCATCGAGGACAGCGCCGCCCAGCAGGAAAAAGCCAGCCAGCCGGAGATGCTGCTGTCAGCCAAGGTCCTGCAAATCCAAGAATATGACGATGCTCTGACCGCGCGAATAATTGAGAAAATCACGGTGAGGTCGCGTAATGAAATTGAAATACGGTTCATCGGCGGCTACAAAAAGACAATGCAGCTGACATAAAAATAAAGAGGGCATACCCAATCGGAGATAAGACATCTTCGATTGGGTATGCCCTTTTTCACTTTTATCGGAAAGAGGTAGTTATGAAGCTGGGAGAGAAAATCAAGCTGGTGCGTAAGCACAGAGGACTAACGCAGCGGGAACTGGGAGAACGACTGCACTTGGATGGAAATGCAGCAAATCGCATTGCCCAATATGAGTCGGGATTCCGAACGCCCAAAGAGGATAGAATCCAAGAAATAGCCAGAGTTCTGAATGTCCGCAAAGAAAATTTCTTTACAAGGGCAGAAACGCCAGAGGATATTATCCGAACATTGATCTGGTATGACTGGGAACATGACTGTGGTGGAAGTGTTCCAATTGATGCGATTCTGCTCTTTGATAATTTTGAGGAAGTAGGCTGTTTTTTGAAAGAGTGGTACAGCCAAAAGAAAAGACTGAGAACGAGGAAAATCATAAAGGCAAAGTATCTGGAATGGATGCTGCAATGGCCCGCAGAGAAAGAAAACAACTAAATTTTTCTACTATCGTTGATTTTTCCCTCTCAAAACAGGGTATCTTTTTTGAATAGGTTCCCACTTTTGAACCCGGTAACTCCGGTTTGAAAGTGGGAACTTTTCTTTTTATAAGCAGCCAGAATAGAACGCCGATTCATATTGGTTCGGCGTTTTCATGTTTAGTTTTCTATGCGGGCGTTGGCTGTTGTAGAAATTGATATATTCGTCCAGAACGGCTTGCAGTTCCTGCGGTGTGCCATACAGGTGGTGATAAAGCGCCTCCTTTTTCAGCGTGTGGAAAAACGACTCGCAGACGGAATTGTCGTAAGGTGTGCCGGGTGTGGAAAAGGATTGCTTTATATGAAGCTCTTTTAAATGTGCGCGGAAAATGTAGGATGTATACTGTGCGCCTTGGTCACTGTGGAACATCAGATCTTGCGGGGGATTCCGAGACTGGAAAGCGTCATCAAAAGCAGCAAGCGTAAGAGCTGTGTTGATGGAATCCGATATGCTGTACGAAAGTATACGCCGTGAGAACAGGTCCAGCACCACGCAGATATAGTAATATTGGTCGAGCACTTTGATATAGGTGATGTCGCTGACCCAAATTAGATTGGGCTGAGGCTGGTCAAATTGGCGTGCTAACAAATTTCTGAAATAAGCACGCGGCAGACTTTTTTGATGCTCGGCCTTGTAGCGCGGTTTTGCAACGGATAATCCCATCTCCTTCATAAGACGAACGATGCGCTTTTCACTGACTTTGTAGCCTAGTTCTGCAAGTTTGTGATGAATTGGCTTTCTGCCAAAACGGTTCTTACTGTCGTGGAAGATTTGACGAATCAGAGGCTTCAGCTTTTCATCATTTATCTCATAAGAAGTCCGTTGCCCCTCGCGCCGCTTACGGTTGTAGTAAGTTCCTCGCGGTAGGCTTAGTGCGTCGCATAAAACGTGGATGGAATAGCGCCCGCACAATGCATTAACAGCAGCTACTTTTTCGTCGATGGAGGCTTTACTGCCGTACGGACACTGCCGAAGGACCTCTAATTCCAGCGCAAGTTTTTCAAGGTGGCGCTTAGATTTGTGGCTGGTTGCCCGGTTGCTGGTAATAGCCGCATGTACGGGATGAGCCTTATCAAATTTCTGCTTCCATGTAAAGAATGTGCTTTCAGCCATGCCATACTTGGCTTGTGTTTCCGCGAATGAGTGACCGAGCTCGTAGAAAAGAACGGCTTCATCTTTGATAGATTGCGAGTAATGCTTTTTGCCCATTGGTGAACTCCTTTGCTAAAATAGTGTGAGGATTCCAGTATAGCAAAGGAGGCGAGAAAAGTATAATTTATAGGCGATATTTCGACGTTCTATACTGTGAATATGTGCTAATTTTAAGGGAACGACTACATACAGAACAAAGGAGAAAAGCATGGATTTTATTAGCACAGGCACAGAGATACTTAAACAGGAAAACGTACTTACGCCGCGGCAAAAAGATATTATTGATACGGAAAAAGAAGTATTAAAATTTCCGTTCGATAGAAATACTGCGATTGGACAAGTAGAGAAAAATTGCATACGTTATCCCAAACTGGCATTAGGAGCGATTATGCCTATTGCGATAAGAGGGTGTTCATTAGAGCAAATGACGAATGATGATATACTAAAAATACTGCAATTGCAGTTTGGAATCCTGATGGCGGAAGAAGGGGTATGATTTCCGGTTAGTGATTCAAAAGAGCTCATTTTGTTCCCACTATGAATAAAGGTATCTTTTTTGTAACACTCAGACAACAAAGAACGGTAAGACGTCAAGTTTTGCCGCTCTTTTTCTTTTTTCGTGGTAACAAGCCAGATTTTTTATTCAGTTTTTATTCAGCCGGTATTTCCGTGGATGCAAGGCCGACAATAGAATTCATTGCACTTGCAGCCTGTAACCGCCCCTCATTGATAATGTGGGCATAGTAACGGTCAATGGTTGCAGGGTCATCACCAACAAAGTCCGCAACGGAAATTTTATCAACCCCATTATGCAGCAACAGAGAAACAACCGTATGCCGGAACGCGTGAGGATTGATGTGCGGGAATGTTGGGTCAATCTTCTGCCACTTTTTCGTCATGTAGGCAAAGTGTTTCGTGATGGTATCGGGGTTAATTATGCCGCCGCATTCGCCACAGAAAATATAATCCGTGTCCGTCCAATGGTCGCCCCACTTCTCTTTCTCCTCATCGAGCCAAGTCAGATACTCTTTCAGCATGGTTTCGACTTCAGGAGACATCGGAAGCAGACGGCCTTTTTCATTTTTGGGGTAGGGCTTCTCATAAGCGCCGCGCCGGGGGTGGTACAGAACCGTGCCAAGCAGCAGGATACTGTGTGTACCAAAGTCGATGCAGGAGCGCTTGATGCCTGCAAACTCACTGCGGCGGTCACCATAAATCATGCAGAGGTAGCCAAGCGTTCGCCACTTGGGGGATTCTGCATCAAAGGCAGCCTTGATTTTAGCAAGCTCTGCGGGCTGGTAATAGGTCGGTGTGGATTTGGGGGCTTTTGGCGGCGTAGCATCCTCGGCTGGATTGCGTGAGATAATGTGCAGCTTCTTTGCCTGCGTAAAAATCGTGGAAAGCAGACGATGGAACTCCAGCACCGTTTTCCTTGAGAGTGAACCGCCCGTTTTCTTATTCTGGCCGGGTTGCAGCATTTCGCGGTAGAAGCAGTTGAGCATTGAACCAGAAATATCGCGCATATTATTAACAGAGCGGTGATGTGTAATGAAAAAGTCTTAGTTATGGTAACAAAGCGCGACAAGCTGGATTCAATGCGGGCACAATATGGCGATAAGGCAGCCTATTACTGTTCAGCCAATAACCTAAAAGGGCCAATGGATGAGCTGGAAGATTGCGTTCGTGATGGAAAACTGCAAAAGCCCATCCTGTTTGCAACCGAAGCGCTGTATAACGGTGTGGACATTAAGGATGAAACACTGAAACATATTGTGATTGAAAGTTGGGTGCCGCTGAAAATCATGCAGATGCAGGGCAGAAAGCGCCCGATCAGCGCAGATGATACCTGCACGGTATATTATCGTGGCCTTGGTGCTAAGCAGATAGAAGGACTGTGGCGAGCAGCTGAGCGTAAACGTGAACCGGTGGAAGCATACCTGCAAAAGCAAAAAGGAAAACCGGCGGAATGGGATGCACTGGTAAGCCAGGAAGATTCAAAAGAAAGAATCAAGAACTGCCCGGCCATGGAGTACAACCCGAAAACCGGAGAGTATGATATCAACCCAATGCTGACGGAACATATGCGGCAGCGGGCACATGTGTTGAAACAGATGAAAGAAAAAGGCTATAAGCAGGCAATGGATGAACTGGTTTGGGGAAGGATTCTTACAGTCAAGCCAGAACATTACATGATAGAGGGACAGAAAGAATACATCAATGAACACATCGGAGTAAGGATGCAGAAAGAGGAACTGCGGGAAGCACTGCTGGACATAGGACTGTGCAAGAGAACAACGCGCCCGCCGGGCATGACTGCATTGAATAAAGCACTGGTGAGATACGGGGTTAAGATACAGTCAGAACAAAAAAGAGTACGAGAAGGAAAAGGAGGGAAGACGCTAACATGCATCGTCTCCTTTCGTGACACAAAGACTACCACAGGTACGGCCACAAAGCTATTCATCAGACCCGACAATCTTCGGGTTCTCGTTTTGGGCTTTATTGACCTTTTGCTGCTCCAACCAATCCAGCAGTTCATCCCGCCGCACTAACAGTCGGTTTCCAATGTGGAACGCAGGAAAACTTGCGTCGTGAAATATGCGGTAGGTGGTCGAGCGTGAGATGCCGAAGTAAGTTTGTACTTCCTTGGGGCTTACAACATTGGGTAAATTTTGAAATTCCGTGTTCATGGGTTCCTCCTATGTAAGTAGTGAAAAAACGCTTTCACTATATAGCCACTGGGAAAGGGCAAAAAGTATCGCAGGCTTTTGAGATGTAATAATTTGTAATAAAATGTCGACATTATGTAGCCAGTGGGAAGGCGCAAGATTTGACCTGTGTCCAACAAAAATTTTCATCAAAATTAAAACAGACAAGCCGCAGATTAAAACGGCTTGCCTGTAGAATGACGATGCTGACGATGTTTTTGATATACCCCTTTACCCTATCCCACGAACACCGTCACCATCGTCACCAGCGTCACGCTTATAGTGAAATGACGCTTGCAGTTTACTACTGCTCGAAACAAAAGCAATGATACTACGAAAAACACAAAATCAGAATGACGCAGATGACGCTAATGACGCTGAATCTGGGATATGGTATAGGGATATCCTCAAAACAGCGTCACGAGCGTCATCAGCGTCACTATCGTCACGCAAGAACAGCGCGGGGGTCTGGGGTACACCCCAGAAATGCGTTTGTGGATATCCAAACGCTATGCTAGCAAAACATATCTACCACCAAAGAGAGGGTAACCAAATCCGACACCCATACAAATTCATATATGCTCCAGAGTGAATCAGTTTAGATTCATCCAAAAATCTTGACTCGAAAAAGTGAATCGGGTCTGATTCACTCTATGCGAATAATCGGGAAACCACTTTTCATTAAAAAAGTCCGCCAAGATTTTCTTGAATAGCGTACAAGGCTATAGAAAATCTTGATGGACGAAGCGACTAAAACAGAAACAGAAATCAGAAAGGCTCAGTGCAGCGCCGAAGAAAACGCCTTACCTTTCAAAATTCAGACAGTCGTAACAAGCGTTTCACAGGGACCTTCTATGCGATACGAACCGCTTCCTGCAGGCAGGAAATAACTCTCGCCTTTCTGGACATTGACGGTTTCGCCGCCGCAGGTCAATGTGCCGACGCCATCGGTGACGAGCAGAGACACAAAGGACTTTTCGTCCGCTGTGCCGTTGAAATTCCCGTTTTGGACATCGACAGTAAAATACTCGCACTGGGCAAGATGGTTGCCGAAATCCTGCTTCTGCGGCGGGGTGCGCAGGGTCACATCCAGCGCCTTTTCAATGTGCAGCGCGCGGGGCTTGCCGTCTGCACCCACGCGCCCGTAATCGTACACACGGTAGGTCACATTGGAGTTTTGCTGCACCTCGGCAATGACGATGCCCTGGCAGATGGCGTGCAGCGTGCCGGACGGGATAAAAAAGCAATCGCCTTTATGTACCGGCACGGCGTTCAGGACCTCGGTCAGGGTGTTGCTTTTAATGCGCTCCGCAAACTCCTCTTTGGAGATTTCGTGCGTAAAGCCGTAGTAGATATACGCCCCCGGCACGCAGTCCAGCACATACCACATCTCGGTTTTGCCGTACTGGTGTTCGTTTTTCAGCGCGTAGTCGTTGGACGGGTGTACCTGAACGGAGAGGTTCTGCTTGGCATCAATAAATTTTGTCAGAATCGGGAACTGCTCGAATCGGTCACAGTCGGTGCCAAGGCAGCCGGGGTGCGCGGCAATGTACGCCGCCAGCGTCGTGCCGTCCGGCAGGTAGCTGGCTCCGTCCGGGTGGCAGGACAGCACCCACGCCTCCGCCAGCGGTTCAAGATCGCTCTTGATGCCGAAATCGGTGCGCAGGCGGCTGCCGCCCCACAGATAATCCTTGCAGCTCGGGGTCAATTTGAGTATCGGCATAGAATTATCCCTCCGTTCCCCAGACTTCGATCTGCGTCAGCGCCGGGAACGGCGAGGCATCGTCCGCCTTTTTCAGCTCAAACAGCTTCAGGCTCTGCACGGTGCGCGGGGCAAGGGCAAACACCTGCGGCGTGGCGGTTTTGGTCAGCTGCAAGACCTCGCGGCTGCCGTCATCAAATGCCACGGTGGCCTGCGTCCAGTAGCTGTCGTGCGGGAAGTCCGCGCGCAGCGTCAGCCGCAGCTCGTCCACCGTGACCGAACGGCCAAACTCGATGGTCAGCGCGGCGTTGGGGTCGCGGTTGATGCCCCAGCTTTGGTAGGGCCATGTGCCGTGGGAATCGTTCTCATAAATGCCATCCACGGCATTGCGCGCGGCAAATACAGCCTCGCCGCGCGTTTCCACATTAGCGGAAGCGTGCGGGTAAAATCCGTGGCTGCCGTGGCAGTCGTAGGGGTTGAACGCGAGGTTCCGCCGCGCGGCGACTTCCTCCGCCGTGGCAAGTCGGGCGCGCAGCAGATGGCAGGTGCCGGTAAAACTGCGCGGGCTGTAATTGACGCGGTTGTCGGCGGGCGGGATGGGAAAATCCAGCCCACGCTCCTTGATGTATACGAGTGCCGGGGGCATCGTGTCCTCGAGCTGCACTACACAGTACAGGCCCGGCTCGTCGCATTCCAGCGCGATCCAATCGCCGTCCGCGTAGGGGGCTGTATGCACCAGCGAGACGCGCTCCCCCGCGCGGCTGACGGCCAGCGTGTCCCCCGCTGCACCGATGACTTTCAGTTTGATTTCTGCCATGCTTCACACCTCCTGCTTTGCCAGCAGTGCCGCGCCAATGACACCCGCCCGATAGCCCAGCGTGCAGGTCGTGATGCGGGTATGCTTTTTGGCAAAGGCGCTGCCGAACACCATCGGCGCAGCGGCGGCACGCAGCGGCTCTAACAGGTTTTCGCCCTGATTGGCCACGCCGCCGGACAGCCCGATGACCTCTGGAAAAAAGATATTGATAAGGTTTGCCACGCCGACTGCCAGATGGTGAATGTAGTTGTCCGCAACGGCTTTGGCGGCGGCATCCCCCCGCACGGCGGCATCAAAAACCGTGCGCCCGTTGACATCCGCTTCGGTGGCTGCCAGAGTGTTCAGCAGGCTTTCCGGGTGGGTGCGGCGTGCCTCGCGCGTCATGCGGATCAGTGCCGTGGCACTGGCGAGGGCTTCAAGGCAGCCGCGCCGCCCGCAGGTACACAGCGGGGCATCGGGCGCGTCGGCAATCACCATGTGTCCGGCTTCGGATGCTGCGCCGGTGTAGCCGGTCAGCAGCTTTCCGCCCAGCACAACGCCCGCACCGACGCCGGTGCCGAGCGTCAAAATCACCGCGCTCTGCGCCCCTTTGGCGCAGCCCGCCAGCGCTTCCCCGAGGGCAGCCACATTGGCATCGTTGCCGAGGCAGACTGGCAGCCCGGTTTTGGCTTGCAGGTAGTCCGCCATAGCAAAATCGTGCCAGTCGAGATTGTTGGAGTAAAGCACCACGCCGTCACACACCGTGCCGGGGCAGCCCACGCCGATGCCGGCGACCGGCTCCCCCGCGCCGAGCTGCAGACACAGCGCGGCAATATCGTCACAGACCGCCTGCGCCGTGCGGGGCAGGTTAGTGGGGGTGGCGGCTTCCCTTACAATTTCGCCGTTTTCGCTTACAAGGGCGGCTTTGATGTTGGTGCCGCCCAGGTCAACGCCCAGATAATACATAAAAATCCTCCTCAGATGCCCGTCCATTCGTCCTGCCAGTTCACCGTAGGCAAGCCGTTTTCAAAGGTGATGGGCAAAATCGTGTAGCCGGAATGGCGCAGATCGTCCGGGTGCCAGTGGTCCAGCAGAAGGTAAGGCTGACCGTTTGCGGCAAAGACGGCGGCGCTCTGCGCACCGAAGGTCCGGCGCGCGCCGGGGCCGCGGCAGGGGTCGTCAATGAGCCGCCAGCTGCCGAAAATCGCGCTGCTCTCGGCGTACAGCATCGTGTTGGGGCTCCACCCGGTGCAGCCCGATGAAAACATGAGATACTTCTCGCCGCTGTGCCACAGCGCCGGGGCTTCCCGCGCCTGATCGATCAGGATTTCCTTGCCGCTGCCGGTCAATTTTGTGTAGGTTTTGTCCAGCTCCCAAACGCGCATGGTGGCGTTCCAGTCGGATGAGCAGAACAGGTACGCCCTGCCGTCCCTGTCCTGAAACGCCGCAAAGTCACGGCTGTCATGGCTGCCGGGGCGCTGGCTGCCCATGTAGGTGAACGGTCCGGTCGGGGTATCGCTTACGGCAAGCCCGACCTCGGCGCGGGTGTAGCGGCGGTTATCCAGATGAAACCACAGCACAAACTTTTGCGTTTCTGCGTTATATAGTACACTGGGGCGCTCACAGACGCTGTCCGGATGCAGGTCGTGCCCCGCCGCATTGACAGCCGAGAGTACAAGACCGCAGTTTTCCCAGTGCAGCAAATCGCGGCTTTTGTAGCAGGAGAAGCCCACAAAATCCACGCTGCGGTTGTGCGTGTCGGTATCCTTGTTCTCACCGTACCAATAAAAAATGCCGTTGTGCTGTAAAATGCTGCCGCCGTGCGCCTGAATGCCGCGCCCGTCGGCGTCAAGCCAAAGTGTTCCGTTTTTCATCGCTGTTCCTCATAGTCAAAAAAGGCAAAATCCGCGTGGCTTTGGTGGGCGTCCATGTCCTGTGCACAGATGCCGACCATCGCGCCGGTGAAGGCGCACCGCCCGCGGCGGGTTTCAATATAATCATCGCTGAGGTGGTCGGCGGGCTGAACCTCGCCCAGGGGCTGCCAGCCGCCGTCCGCCTTGTAATAAAACTGCGCCTCTGCGCCGTTTACGCACACCTTCAGCGAAATTTCGCCGTCCGGCAGGGGGACGGCGTCGCTGCCGTAGGTGAAATCCTTGTAGTCGCACCACAGAATTTGCAGCGTGCGGGCGTTGATGCGCTCGTCCCATGTGATATAAGCGTAGATCCAGTTGCAGGTGTCGTAGAACAGCACCAGCCCCGCTACCTGCTGGAAGTTTTGCGGTGCAAAGTCGATTTTTGTCGTTGCTGTAAATGCGAAATGCTGCCAGCGGCGGGCAAACAGCGTCTGCTTGTGGTGGCTGGAAAGCGTCTGCCCGCCGTAAAGCCGCAGCCAGCCGGGGCGGGCGGTCAGGCTGTAATCGGTTTCGGGCGCAAGCGGGGCGCGCAATGTTTTAAAGGTATGGGGCAGGTTCTTGTCCGGCGCAAAGGTCACCCGCTCGCTGTGGTCCAAATTTTGTTTGGTATCCCCTGCGGCTTTCGGCGCAGGAATGACCAGATCCGGGTGGTGCGTGCCGTTGGCAAGGCGCGGCCAGCCGTCCGCCCACTCGATTTTTTGCAGGGCGGTTTCGCGCCCCAGCGCGCAGTTTCCACGCTCCGTCAAAGGCCGTGCGCAGATGTGGGTAATATACCATTCATCGCCGATCTCGACAAAGCAGGCGTGGCCGCTCTTTTGCAGCGGGTTGGTTTCATCGTCCCGCGCAGTCAGCAGCGGGAAATAGGGGGAATCCTCCCACGGGCCGTCCAGCGTTTTGGCGCGGGCGACGGTGGCGGCGTGCAGATAGCCTGTGCCGCCCGCCGCACAGAGCAGATAATACCAGCCGTCTTTTTTCAAAATCTGCGGTCCCTCGCAGACGCCCAAACTTGTACCACGGTAAAAGTGCCTGCGCTCGCCCACCAGCTGGCGCGTGGCGGCATCAAATTCCTGGATAACTGTCCCCGCAAAGCCGGGATTTTCGAGCCGCCAGTCGAACAGCATGTTCAAAAAGTAGTGGCGGCCATCGTCGTCATGGAACAGCGACGGGTCAAAACCGCTGGCGGTCACAAGGGTCGATTCACTCCACGGGCCGGTGATTTCCGGTGCTGTGACGACATAGTTCAGCGTGTCTTTGAACGCCGTCGAACTTTTTACATCCGTGTAGACGAGCCAGAACAGCCCGTCCGAATAGGAAAGGTGGGGAGCCCACAGACTGCCCGAGTTGTAGTTGCCGAGCATTTCGCTGGGAACCATATCGCGGCGGGCAATCGGCGCGGCGACCCACTGCCAGTTGACAAGGTCTTTCGAGTGGTAAATTTCAATGCCGGGCCACCACTCAAAAGTGGACACAGCAATGTAGTAGTCGTCACCCACGTGCAGGGCACTGGCATCGGGCGCAAAGCCCGGCAAAATCGGGTTTTGAATGGTGTTCACCTTACACCTCGTTTTCCAAAATAATGGCAGCAGCGTCAAAGTCGGTCAGGCCGTGCACAGCCAGCTGGCCGTTGGTCTGGGTCACAGTCAGCCCGCTCCGCATAAACTGTGCGGCAATTTTACCGCTTACGGGCAGGGTAACAGTTTCGGGTGCACTGCCAAATGTATGCACGACAACAAGCGTCTGCGTTTTGCCCCGGCGCACAACGGCCTGCCAGCCGCGGGGGGCGCGGTAGCTGACGATAGTCGGGCCAAAGCGCTGGCTGACGCCCCGGTCGATGATGGGCGCGGCCTTGGCGTAAAATTCCGTGCCTTCGTCCATCACTGCCCACTGTGCGGCGGACAGGGCATCGGGCTCACCGCTGAAGCAGAGCCGCCCCAGCAGGCCGCCGCAGATGCGGTAGTACAGCTTTTGCAGCGGATGCTCGGCCTTGACAACGGCCCAGATCTGGCTTTGCCGCGGCAAAATCATGCGGTGCATATTTGCCGCAATGATGGGGATCTCATCGCACTCGTGCGCGTCGGAGAAGCTAGCCATGCAGGCCAGTTCCAAAAAGCTGTGGCAGAGCCGATGCCCGCCGGAGGCGCAGATTTCCAGCACCACATCGGGCAGTTCGCGGCGCAGGCGGGCAAAAAACACCTGTGTGGCAAGAATCTGTTCATACAGCCCCTCGCCCAGAGATTCCGCGCCGTCACAGCCAAGGCCGATGGTTTCGTTGTAATCGACCTTCATGTAGTCAATGCCGTTGGAACGCAGAAAATCAATGACCCTGTGCGCCAGATACTCCTGCACCTCGGGCTTGCGCATATCCCAAAAGCGGCGGTCACCTGCCGTGATGGGCTGCCCGTCGCGGGTCAGCAGCCAGTCCGTTTTGGTAAAGCAGTCCGGTTCGTCCCGCCCGGCCATCTCAAACTCGAACCAGATGCCGGCCTTCATTCCGGCATCGTGGATCGCATCCACGACATATTTCAGCCCGTGCGGGAACGCCCTGCGGCTCAGCTCCCACCTGCCCAATTTGGCTGCCGCCTCAAAGGCGTCATCATCGTACCAGCCCGCGTCAATGACGTAATAGCCTAAGTTTTTGCCTTTCAGCGCGCGGACATGGCGCAGGACGGTTTCCTCGGTGGGCTTGCCCCATGTGGAGCAGAATTCGTTGAACAGCACAGGCAGGGTCTTTTCCGATGCGGGCAAAAGCGGCTCGATGGCGCGGCGGATGTTTTCAGCCAGCACCTGCGCCGCCGTGTCCACACCGCCGCACACGGCGGTAAGCACCGCTTTGGGCGCGGTGAAGCACGCGCCGGGGGCAAGGGTCTTGCACCATGCGCCGAACTCCCGGTCTGCCAGCCCGCCGGAGAGGGACAGCCCCATGTCACTGCGGTACAGCTCCATCTGCCAGCTGCTGCCCAGCGTGGTGGCGGCGGCCCATGTCACGCCGTGGGCGGTGTCCTCCACCGCGCAAAACGGCACAAAGCCGCGCACGGGAAAGCTGCCCACACTGCCGAACCGCACGCTATTGGCGGAGTAGCACTTCCAGCTCGGCTCCAGCTGCAGATCCTCGGCAGCTTCGGTCACCAAGCGCCCCTCGGCGCTCCATGTTGAACGCAGACGGTGGATCTTCAGGGTTTCGGGCGCAAGCCCTTCCGAAAACGGCGACAGACTGCCCAGCGTAAAGCTCGACAGCATCTCCAGCGTGTGGGCTTCGCTGCCGGTATTTTCCACACTCGTCACGACCTCCGCAGCAGGGTTGTCGGCGTAGAGGGTCAGTGTGTGGGTGTAGGCAAGGCCGCGCGGGTCGGTCAGCTTTGTCACAACGACTGTTTTATCGGCAGATTTTTGTGCAGTCTGCCCGGTATACCGCATGGCTTTTACGGTGGGGCTGTTGCGCATTGTGCGCCCGCCGCTGAAAGATGCCGGGGCATCGTCCTCGGTCAGCTTGGCTTGAATGAGTGGCTCGGCGGCGCAGTCGGCACGGACAATGCCGCCCTCGCTGCCCGCAGGCACAAGCAGCAGCTCGACAACATCCCCTTCGCGGCGATAGACGGCGGTCAGCCCGCCCAAGGTGTAACGGTTCAGAATTTCACGCATTGTGTTCTCCCCTTACCACAAAAAAATCTCGTCCCCGGTCAGCTTGAGCAGGGCCTCATAGAAATAGTAATCGCCGTAGGTAAAGTTGACGTTGTGCTCCTTGCCGTGGTAGTCGGCGCTGCAATACTGCAGGTAGCCGTCGTGCGCCTCGTCCCAGTCGGCAGTATCATCCAGCGCGTGCAGCATTTTCAGCGCCGGGGTCAGGTATTCGTTCTGCCTGCCCGGCACAATGCTTGCCAGCTCAAGCAAGCCGCAGGCGGCCACGGCGGCGGCAATGTCATCATAATATTTCGGCTCGGCAGGCTGGCAGAAGTCCACGGGGATGCGCCCGTCTGCGGGGATATGCGCAATAAAATATTCTGCCACCTTTTGCGCTATGGCAAGGTAGCGCACAGCGCCGGTGTGCTTGTAGCTCATCACAAAGCCGTAGAGCGCCCAGGTCTGCCCGCGCGTCCAGCTGGAGCCCTGCGCGTAGCCCTGCCCGCCGTAATCGCGGACAAATGCGCCTGTTTCGGGGTCAAACTCCACGATATGGCGCACACTGCCGTCTGCGCGGATAAAGTTTGCCGCCACGGTGTCGGCGTGGGTCATGGCAATTTTGGCAAAGCGCGGGTCTTTGGTTTCCTCGCTCGCCCAATACAAAAGCGGAATATTGAACAGGCAGTCGATGATTGCCCAGCCGCGCGTATCGGTCTTGGGGTCGGGGAAGTCGTTCCACGCGCGGATAAAGCCCGCCGGGTTGAACCGCCCCGCCAGCAGCTGGGCAGCGTGCAGACCGCGGCGGCGGGCATCGGCATTTTTCGTCAGGCGGTAGTCCGCCACAGCGCTGGGCAGCCACATAAAGCCGACATCATGGTGCAGACCGTAGTAGCACGAAAAGCACTCGTCGAGCGTGCGCTCCGTAAAGTGGGCGATCTCGGCATAGCGGTCATCATGGGTCGCATGGTAGGCCTGCCAGAGCATCCCCGCCCAAAAGCCGTTTGTCCACCAGCAGATGCCGTCGGCATCATCGCGGTCCCCCTCAAATATTTTGTTGTTGTGTACACCGTCCACCGCGCGGTTGGGGATTTTCTCGGCGCTGCGCTCCCGCACGGCGCGCAGCTTGTGTTCAAAGCGTGCCGCGGCGGTGCTTGCCCAGTTCTTTTCGGACGTGTTCAGATTCAGCATGGTGATTCTCCTTCTATAATAATCAGTAAAGGTATTGCGGCCGGGCACAGGGGCAATGCGGCCGCTGTCCCTGCACGGCCTCACATTTTCTGATTCTATCTTACAGGTTTACATCTCTATAAATAAGGCGGAAATTTAAGCGGAATGTGGGCAATTTAAAGGTCGTTCGGCTTTATGGTACACAAAAAAGCCACACAGAAGGCAATGTGCTGCAAACTGCCCTTGCGCGATTGTGCAAAATGCACTATACTGGCTTTTGGCATGGGGAAATTTTAGCAGAACAAGTTAAAAACACCCACTTTGCTCTAAAAAAACCGCCTGTTTTTACCGCTTGCCATCCTGTACAATATAGACAACGAAAGGGGCAACGCCCCCGATGAAAAAGACCAAAAGACGAAAAGGAGAAAACACCATGAAAAAAGCATTGTCTGCTGCTATGGCCGCCGGTATGACCGCCGTTATGCTGGCCGGCTGCGGCTCCTCCGCATCCTCTGCCGCGGAGAGCACCGCCCCTGCCGAGAGCACCTCTGCCGCCGCCTCCACCGAGGCCGCTGCGGAAAGCGTTGTCTCCGCCCCCACTGCACTGAGCTTTGTCTTTGCCGACGGTGACGACAACTTCAAGACCGAGATGAACAAGATCGTTGACAACTTTAACGCTGCCAACCCCGACATCACCATCACGATCGAGCCGGGCGACGGCGGCTCCTACAGCGAGTTCCTGAAAACCAAGGACAGCGTCGGTGAGTTCCCCGATATGATGGAGATGCGCGACACCGCCATGTATGTCCGCGCCGGCAAGGTCGCCCCCCTGAGCGATGATATTAAGGCGCTGTTCACCTCCACGGTTGAGTTTGACGGTGTTACTTACACCGCGCCCATGTCCGGTGCCAACACCATGGGCATCATGTACAACAAGAAGTACTTTGCCGACAATGGTCTCGAGATCCCCAAGACTTGGGACGAGTTCATCACCCTCTGCCAGACCATCAAGGATAAGGGCGATATGTCCCCGCTGGTTGTCGGCGGCGGCGATGTCTGGCACGTCGGCTTCCTGTATGATCTGTGCTACGCCAACGACGTGATGGAAACCGACCCCGACTTCATTGAGGAATGCTACAAGGGCGAGAAGGACTTCTCTGACCCCAACTACCAGAAGGCTGTCACCGATCTGGCCGAGGTTCTGAGCTTCGCACAGGACGGCTGGGCTTCCACCCCCGACGCGCAGATCACCACCTTCTTTGTCAACGATATGTCTGCTATGATGTTCTCCGGCACGCACATGTTCGGCCAGATCAGCGAGGCTGCCCCCGACTTTGAGTACGGCTGGTTCGCCGTGCCCGATCGTGACGGTAAGATCAACCTGCTGGGCGGCGGCACTGCCGGCGGCTGGGCCCTGAGTGCTGAGGCTGCCAAGGACCCCGACAAGCAGGCCGCGTTCGATGCCTTCTGCAAGTATTTCTTCAGCAGCGATGTCTACGGCGAGTACTGTGAGCAGATGGCAGCCATCCCCACCACCGTGGAGACCCCGAAGATGAACAGCAGCGAGCAGTTCCAGGCCGTTCTGGATGCCCTGTCCGCCGCTGATTACACCCACCTGATGTGGAACCAGGAAGTCGGCAACCGCGAGCTGCCCCCGGACTTCCGTAACTTCGCCCTCAAGACCTGCATTGAAGTCGCTCAGGGTTCCCGCGATATTGATTCTGCCTCCGCCGAGCTGCAGAAAACCTGGAATGTCGCGCTCCAGAGCTTTAACCCCACCACCGGTCTCGGTGTAGAATAAGGGGCAACAGGCGCAATGATACCCGGGGCGCACTTGCCAATGGGCGGTGCGCCCTTTCTGCGCCCAAAATCCGCAACCACCCTTTGAAACGGAGGGACAGCGCCATGCTGCAGAAGAAAAGAAAGTTTGATACAACGGCGTTTTTGTTCATTGCGCCTGCGTTCATCCTGTTTACGGTGTTCTTGATCGTGCCTACGATATCCAGCTTTTATTACAGCTTTACCTCGTGGGACGGCATCAACCCCAACATCAAATTTATCGGCTTTGACAACTACAAAGAGATTTTTACCAACGCCCGCTTCGGCAACGCACTGAAAAACACCGCTCTTCTCACCGTTGTGATCTCGATCTGTGAGAACGCGCTGGCCCTTGGTCTGGCGCTGCTGGTCGATAATGTCGTCAAGGGCAAAAACCTGTTCCGCGCCATCTTTTACCTGCCGGTCATTCTTTCGGGCATTGTTTCCGGCTTTATCTGGAAAATTATGTACAGCTACAACTTCGGCCCCGTCAACAAGGTGCTGGATATGCTGGGGCTTGCCGCCCTCAAGCAGGATTGGCTGGGCAACGCCGACATCGCCATCTGGGCGGTGGCTGTGGTTATGATCTGGAAGGGTGCCGGCTACTACATGATCATCTATCTGGCAGCCCTGCAGGGCGTGCCGCAGGATGTGCAGGAGGCCGCCACCATCGACGGTGCCAGCGCTTTGCAGCGGTTCCGCTTTATCACGCTGCCGCTGATCTCCGGCTCCTTCACCATCTGCTTCACTCTGTCGCTGATCAATGGTCTGAAGGTCTTTGACCAGATCGCCGTTATGACGGACGGCGGCCCCGGCTTTGCGACAGAGACCATCGTCTACCTGCTGTACAAGTCCGGCTTCGGCGAAGGCCGTCAGGGCTACGGCACAGCGGTCGGCGTGGTGCTGCTGTTCATCATTCTGATCCTGAACAACATCCAGTCCGCAATTCTTCGCAAACGGGAGGTGCAGCTGTAATGGCAACGCAAACTGTACAGGCAACAAACACCGCGCCTAAGAAAAAAATCAAAATTGCCCCCATCGTCTGCTTTATCGTCACGGTCATTCTGGCTGTCCTGTTTATCTACCCGGTCTATTTCGCCGTTATCTCCGCCTTTAAGAGCAACGGCGAGATTTTGAAGGCGCCCCTTGCCTTTCCCACCGAGCTGTATCTGCAGAACTTTAAGGACCTGTTTGCCAAAACCGACTTCTTCACCGCCATCTGGCACACGGTATTTTTGACTGTTGTCAGTGAGGTGCTGATCATTCTGGTCGTGCCGCTGTCTGCCTACGCCATTGAGCGCCACAAGAGCAAGGCCACCAAGTTTGTCTACGCCTACTTTACCGCCGGTATGATGATCCCCTTCCACCTGTATATGTTCCCGCTGTTCAAGGAGATGAAGGTCTTTCATATCTACGGCACGCTGTGGGGCCCCATCATCTGCTACATTGCCGGCTCTGTCGCCTTCGGCACGCTGCTGTACACCAGCTTTTTGAAGGGCGTTCCCATCGACATTGAGGAGGCCGCCAAGATCGACGGCTGCACCGAGTTCAAGGCTTTCTGGCGCGTGGTGTTCCCCCTGCTGGGACCCTGCACCGCCTCGCTGGTCGTGCTGAACGGTCTGGGCATCTGGAACGACTTCCTGATGCCGTATCTGGCACTGCCCTCCAACCAGGCCAAGACGATTACGGTTGCCGTTTACTCCTTTGTCGGTCAGTATACCGCCCGCTGGGATATTGTTTTTGCCGGTACGTTGATCTCCCTTGTGCCTGCGCTGATCATCTATGTCAGCCTGCAGAAATATTTTGTCAAGGGCATCATGTCCGGTGCCGCGAAGGGCTAAAAAGGAAAGAAGCCTTCCCCCCATGGGGGGAAAAACCTTTAAAAACGGGCCGTAATATTCTAAAATTGGGTGAGGGCACTGCGCCCGCACCCAATTTTGCTGCATCGTGAGGTTTTGTTATGGATACGCCGCGCCGTCCGCACCGCGTCAGTTTGTTTGCCAAGTTCACAGCCGTTATCCTGCTGCTGGGCATTGTGCCCATCGTGCTGCTGGTCACCGTGCTGCAAAGCCGTATGCTGACCGAGTACCGCGCCAGTCTGGAGGACGCCTATCAGGATGCAATCGCCTACTCGGCCTATTCTATCCGCGTCCGGTTGGATACCTATACAGACCTGTCGAAATTCTGCTATTACTACAACTATTCCTCCCAGGGGGATTTTTCTTACGACTACGACAATTACGACAACCTGCGCAAAATCCTGTCCGGCGAGGTTTTTGCCGATGCGGACAATGTCGCTGACAGCATCCGCCGCGAAATGGGGCTGTTTTTGCACTATCTGAATATGACGGACGCCGATATTGAGGCCTCCCACTTTATCTATGCCCCGGCGGGTGCAGCCAAGGTGGTCAGCTACCAGCTGGGAAACTACAACAACTCCCTGTTTGACAGCGAGGCCTATCTGCGGGCGGTGGATTTTGCGCATTGGGACACCGAAAGCCGCAAAATGGTGCTTGTGCCCACCCATGCGCTGGATTACATCGGCTTTCGCGGCTCGCGCACGCCGTATGTCTTTACCGTGGGGCGCAACTATTACGACATTACCGGCGCAGTCGGGCACGAAAAATACTTGGGTACGCTCTTTCTGGACCTGCGCACCGATGTGTTTGACCGGCTGTTTGCCACGCTGAACCTGACCGACGGCGGCACGGTCTATGTCACGGACGAGGCCGGGCACTGCTATTTTTCCTCCGACACGACACTTGTGGGGGAGACGCTGGATGTGACGGCGGCAGCCCCTGCCGGCACGATGCTCTTGTCCGAGCCGATCCCCGAATACGGGCTGACCGTTTGGTGCAGCCAGAGCCGCACCCCCATCGAAACGCAGATACAGGCCATGCAGCGGGCTGTGTGGCTGGTGGTCGCGCTGGCTGTGGCCGCGCTTGTCATCGGCTCGATGTTCTTCTCCCGCAAGCTGACCCAGCCCATCCGCACCATTATGCAGCACATGGGCGAGGTCGAGTCCGGTGATTTTACCGGCCGTATCCCGGTGACCGGCAACGATGAGCTGAGCGACCTGACCGAGCGTTTCAACCAGATGAGCGCCGAGCTGGACACCTATACAAAACAAGTGTATCTGTCTAAAATCAAGCAGACCGAGGCGGAGCTGAACGCGCTGAAAAGCCAGATCTACCCACACTTTTTGTACAACACGCTGGAGGTCATCCGCATGACCGCTGTCGGGCGCAACGACCCGATGGTGGCCGATATGATCGAGGCGCTGAGCGACCAGATACGTTATGTCATCGGCACCGTCAACGACCTTGTGCCGCTGGGGCGTGAGGTGGATATTTTGACAAAATACATCTATCTGCTCAACTGCCGGTTCAGCAACAAGGTCACCTTCTCCTACGATTGCGCGCATCTGGAAAATATCCTGATTCCCAAGCTGATTCTGCAGCCCATCGTGGAAAATTCCTTTATCCACGGCATTAAGCCGATGGACGGCCCGGGGCATATCCAGCTTATGGCCGAGCGGCTTGACAACACCGTCACCCTGACGGTCATGGATAACGGCGTCGGCATGGACGAGGATGCACTGAATAAGCTGTACACCCTGCTGGACAGTGACCAGCCCGGCCATAAAGAAAATTACGAGTGGGCGAGCATCGGACTGAAAAATGTCCATGACCGGCTGCGCTACCTCTACGGCAGCGACTACGGCATTACGCTGTACAGCACCCCCGGCGTGGGAACGGTCGTCAAGGCCACCATCCCCGCCGATCTGCAAAACCTTGCACAGGAGGAACCCCTATGCTGAAAATGCTCATTGCCGACGATGAGCCGGTCATCATCCGCGGCTTACAGATGCTGATCGACTGGGCGCAGCTTGGCATTGAGATCTGCGCTACCTGCGAAAACGGCGCCGATGCCCTGCGGGAGATCTTTGCCCAAAGCCCGGATCTGGCCCTGCTGGACATCTCGATGCCCGGCAAGACCGGCATTGAAATTTTAAAGGCGCTGCACACCGCCCAAAGCCGCACCAAGGTCATCTTCATCAGCGGGTTTCAGGATTTTTCCTACGCGCACGATGCCCTCAGCTACGGCGCGGTGGACTATCTGTTAAAGCCTGTCAAAAAGGATGACCTGCTGCGCGCCGTGGAAAAATGCCTGCCGGTGCAGCCGGAGCACAGCGCCCCGGCCCCGGCCTCCGACACGGGCAGCTACTCCGATGCGTTCAGCCGGGTGGCCGAGATGGAGCCGGCCAGCTATATTTTGACGGCCGTTCAGCCGCTGGGGCTGACCGCCAGAAACGCCATGGAACGCCAGCTGATCGAGTTTTCGATCTTCGGCCAGCTGGACACCCTCTGCCGCCAGACCGGGCAGGGGACAGCCTTCCAGAAAAAAGGGCAGTGCTATCTGCTGCTGGTCAACATGACGCAGGCGCAGGCAACCGGCTGGCTGCATGAGGCGCAGGCCCTGCTGGAGCAGCGCACCAGATGCAAGGTCGGCTTTGTGTGCAGCCCTGCCACCGCAGAGATGAGCGCCGTGCCAACCTTTACCGCCCCCTGCCGCGATGCCTGCCGCTGGTTCTATTTTGCCGACCGCTTACCGGATACCGTGCTTGCGATGGATGCACCGCCGTTTGGCGAGGCCCCTGCCGACACCGCCGCCCTGCATCCGCTGCAGGAGGCCGTGGCTGCCGGCTTTGTCGAGACCGACCGGGAAATTTTCAACTGTGCGGTGGAAAACCTGCTGGCCGCTGTTCCGCCCATCACCGATGGCCGCGCCGATGCGGCTGTCTACCACCTGCTTGTCTGCCGGCGCATGGTGCAGGAAAAGCTGGAACGCTCCGGTGTGCAGTGCGCGGGCGGCAGCAACGACCTGTTGGATGCCGCGCGCGAGACCGCCGATTACCCGGCGCTGGAAGCACTGTTCAAGAAATCGCTGGAGGAGCTGTACGGCCAGATGGCCGGGCAGGTCAAGAAAAATGAACACAAGGACATTCAAAAGGTGACCGATTACATTGCCGCACACTACCGCGAGAACCTGACGCTGGAGGTGCTGGCAAAGCATATCCACATGAATCCGTTCTATTTCAGCAGCTATTTTAAAAAGCAGCTGGGGCAGAATTTCAAGGATTATCTGAACCGTGTGCGGATGGAGCATGCGCTGGAGCTGTTGCTGAACAGCGATAAGCGCAGCTACGAGATCGCCGAGGAGGTCGGCTTCAAGGACTACCGCTATTTTAACGAGGTGTTCAGCCGCTACTACGGCAAGACCCCTGCGGCCTACCGCAAGAGCTTTAAGGAGCAAAACAATGGATAACGAGCGCATACAGGGGGCCGCCCGGATGCTGGCCCTGCTGGAACCGTTGAAAAGCCGCCTGACGCCGGGCGGCAGCGGCTTTGCTTTGGGCGCAACCGCCGCCCATTACGAAACTGCGACCATCCCGATGGAGGCATTCAGCCGCCCGCTGTGGGCACTGGTGCCGTTCTGGGCGGGCGGCGGTCATGATGCCGCGTGGGAAGAAATCTACCGCCGCGGTCTTGTGTCCGGCACGACCCCCGGCGGACCGGGGTATTGGGGCAGCTGCCGCGACCTTGACCAGAAATTTGTCGAGATGGCAGCAATCGCCTACGGTCTGCTGCTGACCCCCGATGTGCTGTGGGATCCGCTGACCGACACCGAACGCGAAAATCTGGCGATGTGGCTCGACAATATCAACCACTATGAGTGCAGCCACAGCAACTGGCAGTTCTTTTGCATTCTGGTCAACTGCGCACTGAAAAAGCGCGGTATGCCGTATAATAAAGAGCGGCTGGAATTGGGACTGGCCCGCATCGACAGCTATTATGACACCCATGGCTGGTACTTTGACGGCAAGGGCGGCATGAAAGACTACTATAACGGCTTTGCCATCGTATTTTACTCGCTGCTCTACGCCATAACGATGCAGCAGGATGACCCTGCGCGGTGCGAAAAATTCCGCGCCCGCGCGGGCAAGTTTGCGCAGGATTTTATCTACTGGTTCGATGAAAACGGCGCAGCGGTCGCCTATGGCCGCAGCCAGACCTACCGCTTTGCGCAGGCGGCGTTTTTCTCGCTCTGCGCGGCGGCGGAGCTGCCGGTGTTCACACCGGGCGTTATCAAGGGCATTGTCACGCGGCATCTCAACTGGTGGGCGGCGCAGCCCATCACCGATAACGGCGGCGTGCTGACGATCGGCTACGCCTACCCGAATCTGATGATGTCGGAAAACTACAACGCCCCCGGCTCCCCCTACTGGTGCATGAAGGCGTTTGCGTTTCTGATGCTGCCGGCAGAGCACTCCTTCTGGCAAACCCCGGCGGAGCCGCTGCCCAAGCTGGACGCCGTGCGCCCGCTGCCCGGGGCCGAGATGCTGGCCCAGCGGGTAAACGGCATGGCCGTGCTGTACCCGGCGGCACTGCGGGTGAAACACCCGTTCCCCCAGATGGAGGAAAAGTACGCAAAGCTTGCCTACTGCTCGCGGTATGCGTTCAGCGCCGCGCGCAGCCAGCGCACATTGGAGGAAGCCGCGCCGGATTCGGTGCTGAGCTTCCGGTACCTCTGGCATATCTTCGTCAAGGCTGCGCCGGAGTCGTGGGAAATGACGGAGAACGGGACCCGCGCCGTCTGGTCGCCGCTGCCCGGCGTACAGGTCGTGACGGAGATTGTTTTGTGTGATGGCGGGCATCTGCGCCGCCACACGGTCACGAGTGAAATTGCCTGCGAGGCGTTCGATGCCGGGTTTGCCATCCCCGATGACTGCCCCGGCGCAGCGCACAACTGCACCGCCGCTGCCGCCCGCGCGGAACATCCCGGCGGCTTCTGCGCGGTAGAGGACCTGACCGATTGCGGCACGCCGCTGGTTTTGGAGCCCATGCCCAACACGAGCCTGCAGTACCCCCGCACGGTCATCCCGATGGTACAGTATGCGATCCATCCCGGCACAACCGTGCTGGAAACAAAAGTAACATTTGCCTGAGGAACGCGAGATGAATGATAGTTTCGATCCCCGCAGCTACGGGGCTGTGGCTGACGGCCGCACCAAAGACACGGCTGCGGTGCAGGCGGCGATAGATGCCGCAGCCGCGCAGGGCGGCACAGTGCGGCTGGCAGGCGGTATATTTGTCTGCGGTACGCTGTACCTGAAAAGCAATGTGGCGCTGGAAATCACCAACAGCGCGACCCTGCTGGCCAGCCCCAATATTGCCGACTACGGCACCGATACCCACCACAACCGCTACCGCAACGAGCCGGAGCTTGACCGCTGCTTTCTGTTTGCCCAAGATGCCGAAAATGTCACAATTTGCGGCAGCGGCGTCATTGACGGCAATGCCGCGGCGTTCCCCAACGCAGGCAGCATCTACCGCCCCATGCTGCTGCGGGTGCTGCGCTGCCGCAATGTCCGCATACAGAACCTGCGGCTGCTGAATGCTGCCGCGTGGACAACGGCATTTCTGGACAGCGATTTCATTTGGGCAACCGACCTGCACATTGAGAATCACCGGAACTATAACGGCGACGGTCTGGATCTTGACGGCTGCCGCCATGTCTGGGTGCGCGGGTGCTATATCGACGGCACCGACGATAACCTCTGCCTGCAATCCAGCGGTCTGCCCGTGCAGGATGTGCATATTTCCGACTGTGCATTTACCTCGGTCTGCGCGGGCATCCGCATCGGGCTAAAGTCCATCGGAGAAATCTCCGGCGTGGTTATCTCCAACTGCACGATGCGCAATGTCTGGCGCGAGGGCATCAAGCTGGAATGCACCGAGGGCGGGAGCATTACAGATGTACTGGTGGAGAATGTCACCATGCACAATGTCCGCCGCCCGATTTTTGCGATTCTGAACAACCGCTACCGCCCGGACGATTTGGGCAGCAGTGTAGAGTTAGACCACATACCGCCTATCGGCACGATGTCCCGGCTGCGCTTTGTCGGCATCACAGCGGTGGATGATGAGGAAATGGCCCACGCCCAGCGCCGCTTTGACAACGACATCATGGGTGAGCCGAGGTTCGGCGGCTGCCGCCTTGATGCCAACGCCGCTCACCCGATACAGGATGTGACGATCAGGGACTTCTGGTATACAGCCATCGGCGGCGTGCGTCTTTCCAATCTGCCCGCCGCGCCCTACCCGGAGGTCCCCGACCGCCTGCAAGCCCCCACCACCCCCGGCAGCGAGAACTATTATCCAAATTGGAGCCGCACCACCCATCTGGACGCCCGCAATGTGCAGGGGCTTGTACGGGAGAATCTGCACTTCGAAACCCTCCACCCCGACGAACGGCCAAAGATGCTGGCAGAAAGTTCCACAGATATGTTTTAATTATACAACTTTAGTGGTACACGGTGGAATCGTAAGGTGTACTCTCTAGTGTTAAGTTGTACGCATCGCCGTAAGACCACAGCGGAAAAATCTGGCTTATTGCGTTTTACGGATATCCATTGCCATGTGGGATGCTCTCAAATTCGTTGATGACAGCTGCCTACTATGGTAAGCTTTGCTTGCCGATAGGGATACTCTACTAATTTTTCCAGTAAAGCATTTACCAACACCGCCGGGCTTGGAGAACTTCTATCCACGCAGCAAAAAGCTGCCGCCAACAAGACATCAGCGACAGCATAATTTTATTCAGTTTTTATTCAGTATTTCGCAAAAGACAAAAGGAAGAAAATAAAAGTTACGACAAGTTATGATAAGTGAATTTGCAAAATACAGCGTGATATCGAAAATTATTACAATGCAGAAAACAATAATACCTGTTGGAGCGCCCTCATAACCCGGAGGTCGCAGGTTCAAGTCCTGTCCCCGCAACCAACAAAAGCTCGTTGAAACGACAAGTTTCAACGAGCTTTTTTCTACATTATGGCAAAAATGGTAACCATCTGGTAACTTTGACCCCAAAATAACCCCAAAACGATAAAGCGACTGCGCCTGGACGGCTGAACTTTTCAACCGTCCGGGCGCCTTTTTGTGGATAAATTTTGCGGAGTTAGCAGGTAAAAATACGAGCGGTCAGCGTGGTCAGCTTGCTTTGACAAGTACCAGTACGCTGTTGGTCGGCACTGCGATTTGTTCCTGTTTGGTAGGAATAGGCGGGTTCTTGTATTGGCGCAGGGCTTTTTCGATTTGCTGTTTGACCTCCAGCAGGGCGGCGTCTAGTGTTGGCGCTTGTGTGATGACTTTGGGGAAGTCGGGAACATAGGCGGTGCAGCCGTCTGCCGAGAGTGTGCAGAGTACAGGATAAGGCTGGTTCTCAACGGAGACGCTATACTGCATATCCAAACGCTATGCTTGCAAAACACATCTACTCCCAAGACGATGTCAAATAAACCCGATACCCATACAAATCCGTATATTCCCCAAAGTGAATCGACGCTTGATTCACGCTGTCCATAAAAGCGAAAAAATCCTCAAATCAAACCCAAAACCTCAGAGTGAATCAGTTGTGATTCATCCAAAAATCTTGACTCGAAAAAGTGAATCGGTTCTGATTCATTCCCAGCGGTAACCAGCCAAAAATTACAATCGCATCACGAAAATTACAATACGCAGATTCCACGGCACGCTATACTGGATACAGAATTCATTCACGAGAGGGAGGAAAACTGTATGCGTGCAAAATTGAGCAATTTACAAAGCATCCCGCAGGTGGTCGCGGAGATGACACTGGACGAAAAACTGGATATGGTGGGGTGCTATCGAGCCTGCCACACGCGGCCCATCCCGGATATGGACGTGCCTGCCATCTATCTGATGGACGGTGCGACCGGGCTGAATGGCACTCATGTGGTGCTGGATTATCTGACAGATCCTTGCCGTGCCGATGACCCGCGCACGGCGTATGCCACGCCGGAAATGGTGGCACTGAACCGCGTTGATCTCAACGAGGCCGCGGCAAAGTACAAGGGCGATGCACTGATGACCGGTCTTGTGGAGCAGGCGGCAAAATACCGTCCGGGCGGTCGGCAGCATATCAGCTTCCCATCGGGCATCAACATTGGCGCGGCGTTTGACCCAACTGCAGCGGAAACCATCGGCCGTGCAGTCGGGCAGGAACTGCGAGACGCAGGTGTGGACGTCTGCTTCGGCCCCAATGTGGACATTGCCCGCGACCCGCTGGGCGGCCGCAATTATGAAATGTACGGTGAGGATCCGGAGCTGGTGGCGCAGACCTCGGCAGCCTTTGTGCGCGGTATGCAGAGCGCCGGTATCGCGGCCTGTGCCAAGCATTTCCTTGCAAACAACCAGGAATCGAACCGCAACACAACAAGCTCTAACCTATCAAAACGGGTTATGATGGAACTGTACGCCCGCGGGTTTGAGGCAGCCATCGAGGATGGTCACGTCCTGTGTATCATGAGCGCCTACAACGCCGTGAACGGGGAGTTCACCTCGTACAGCAAAAAGCTGCTGACGGATCTGCTGCGCGGGGAACTGCACTTCGACGGCGCCATTGTCAGCGACTGGGGCGCAGCTGGGCAGAACAAGGAGGGTACGCTGGCGGCAGGCATGGACTTGATCCAGCCCGGCCCCAACGACATGACCGCCTGCAAACAGGCGGTGCAGGATGGGCGGCTTTCCGAGGAAGTTCTGAATGACCGCGTGGCACACATCTTGCAGCTTATCGTGGAAATCAAAGAAAATCAGCGCCGCATCCCCGCGCAGTATGACGCCGATGCACTGCTGCAAACCGCCTGCAGGACTATTGAAGACGGCGCGCTGCTGTTGAAAAACGAGAATGCTGTCCTACCGCTGGCCGAGACCCAGCGTGTTGTGTTCTGGGGGGCGCGCAGCCGCGACACACTGGAGTATGGCAGCGGCTCCACGGCGGTGGAGACGGCCCTGCACAGCAATGTGCTGGACGAATACCGCAAGCTGCGCGGCGCGGCAGCCTTTGAGGAATGGACGGATGCCGACACGCTGGTGTACACGGCAGCTGCCCCTGCCGGGGAAAACGTAGACCGCGAAAGCATGGCGGTAGAGGAACAAGACTGCACCCGCATGACCGAGGTGCTGAAGCAGGCAAAACAGAAAGGCATGAAAACCGTCGTGCTGCTGAATATTTCCGGCCCTGTGGAGATGGCTGACTGGCTGCCCTACGCGGACGCGGTGCTTTGCATCTTCATTCCCGGCTGCATGGGTGGCGTGGCAGCGGCGCGTCTGCTGGCCGGGCTGGCTGAGCCGGGCGGCCGCTTACCCGTGACGTTCCCGATTCGCTATGAGGACACGCCCGCCTATCCCAACTTCCCCGGCGAGGGCAATGACGCCTACTACGGCGAGGGCGTGTTTGTCGGCTACCGCAGCTACGCAAAGCGCAAGTTGGCCGTGCAGTATCCGTTCGGATACGGCTTGGGCTACACGGATTTTGCCGTGGAGCTGTGCGAGAATGATTTCCGCTGGGATATGCGCACGCAGGAGACGCTGAATGTACCTGTGCGGGTAAAAAACGTCGGCAGCCGCCCCGGCAGCGAGGTCGTACAGCTTTATGCCCGTGAGGAAAAAACCCATATGCTGCGCCCCGACCGCACACTGGTGGGGTATGCCAAGGTGCGCCTTGCCCCCGGTGAGGAAACAGTTGTGAATGTATCGGTCAGCAAAAAGGCATTGCGCTGCTATGACGCACTACTGGATAAGTGGGTGCAGCCTATCGGGGCGCACAAGCTGTATCTGGCATTGTCGGCGGAGAACATTTTGGCACAAGCCCCGCTGATGATTGAGGGTAAGAACCCCTATCCCTTGAGCGGTGAAAGCACAATTGGGGAAATTCTTGAAAATCCGCGCGCAAAAGAAATTGTAAATCAATTCACGAACGGTATGTTCGATATGATGCCGAAAGAAACACTGGACTTCATGGTGTACCGCAAGCTGAATGACATTTTGTCGGTGGGCATGATTCAAGTCATCCCCGACACAGTAAAGCTGAGCGCAATTCTGCAGGGGCTGTATGACCGGCTTGCAGAACTATAAAGGAGGAAACAAGATGAGCTTTCCGAAGAATTTTCTCTGGGGCGCGGCCAGTGCTGCTTACCAGATTGAGGGTGCCTACAATGAGGACGGCAAGGTTCCCGGTATCTGGGATGCCCTGAGCGAAGGTCACGTCAAACACGGAGAGAACGGTAATATCGCCTGTGATCACTACCACCGCTACAAGGAGGATGTGGCGCTGCTGAAAAAGCTGGGCGTCAAGGCGTACCGCTTTTCCGTCAGCTGGCCGCGTGTGATGTCCGGCCCCGACACAGTCAACCCCAAAGGTCTTGCCTTTTACAGCGACTTGGTGGACGAACTGAAAGCAGCGGGCATTGAGCCGATGGTGACGATTTTCCACTGGAATCTGCCCATGTGGGCGCACGAAAAAGGCGGCTGGTACAATGCGGAAATCAGCGATGATTTCGCCAACTATACCCGTGTGGTGGCGGATGCCCTGTCCGACCGGGTGCGGTTCTGGTTCACCGTCAATGAGCCGACGACCTTCATCGGCAACGGCTACTTTACGGGAGCGCACGCGCCTTTTGAAAGCCTGATGCAGGAGCAGCCCGCCGTGATGATGAACAAGCTGGCGGCACTGACAAAAAATGTGTTGCTGGCCCACGGCAAGGCGGTTCGCGTGCTGCGCAGCCGCGCCAAGCTGGCTCCGAAAATCGGCATGGCGCTGAACGGCAGTGTCTACCTGCCGGAGGACGAGTCGGCGGCGGGCATAGAAAAAGCCCGCACCCAGATGTTCCCGGAGCAGGCGTTCTTCTCTCACTTTAATTGGTGGGCAGACCCGGCCGTTCTCGGCTGTGTTCCGGCCGGCTTGCAGCCGTTCTTTACGGCGGAGGAACTGAAAGTCATCTGCCAGCCGCTGGATTTCTTCGGCTTCAACTGCTACAATGCCTCCAATTATGAGGAATACATGGGTCCCAACCCCGCCGTCACGCCGGGTATGCCCCGCACGGCGATGGACTGGCCCATCACGCCGGACGCGCTGTACTGGGCGGCGCATTTCCTGACAGAGCGCTACCACCTGCCCGTTATCGTCACCGAAAACGGCATGGCCAACACCGACTTTGTTATGAGCGACGGCGCGGTGCATGACCCCCAGCGCATCGACTTCATTAAACGCTACCTGACGGGTCTGCAGCGTGCCGTAGATGAAAATATCCCGGTGGCGGGGTATCTCTACTGGTCCATCATGGACAACTTTGAGTGGGCAGAAGGGTACGACAAGCGGTTCGGCTTGGTGTATGTGGACTATCAGACCCAGCAGCGCATTCCGAAAGACTCGTTCTACTGGTATGCGGATGTAATCAAAAACAACGGAATATCATGATTCGGTATGGTGTTGCCTGCGATATTGCATCGGGGTGACACCATATTCTTTTTTGAACACATTCTGGAAGTAGCTTTGGCTGGAAAAGCAGAGGTAACAGCTGATTTCCGCCAGCGTCATGTCAGTGTAATGCAAAAGGCTTTTGGCTTCCTCCAGCCGACATTCCGTAATGTAATTGCCCAGCGTTTTCCCGGTCTCTTTCTTAAAAAGATTCCCGGTGTAGGAAACACTGCGCCCAATGACAGCGGCCACATCGTCAAGGCTCAACGGCGTGTTTACATGGTTGCGGACATAGGACATACAGGTATAAACCTCGCGGCTGATGCCCGCAGGCAGACGCAGTTCCCCGATGCGGCGGCAGAAATCCAGTGCGGCACTTACCTGCAGACGATCAATTTCCGGCACGGTCGCGGCGCGCTCACAATCCAGCACATAGCTGTCAATCAGCTGGTAGGTCAGTTCGGGGTCAAGTCCGGCAGGAACGGCCGCCAGCATTCCGATTTTTGTAATGCCGCCGATGAAAATATTCTTTGATTGCCGCAGCGGGGTTTCGGCCATTGTACCGCGGCTCAGCCGGGTTGAACCATCCTGCATCAGGAAAGCCATCAGCCGCTCCGGGTCGCCCTGTCGGATCAAGTCGTAAAACATCAGCTCCCACTGGTAGGTGTTGTGAAATTTTTCGTTCTCCTTGCGTTCCAGCAGACTCTCGGCAGCATCGCGGCCAACAGTAAAGCTGTCTCGGTCGGTCGTTAAGTCAAAGTAAACAGCAGGGTCCAGAATCTCGCCGTCCATGCAGTAGTAGAGATACGCGGCCTTGTCGAAAAATTCCAGCAGGCTCAGATTGGGTGCGGCTTCCAGAATTGTACCGGCCGCACGGCGCTGCGCGGCCGGAATTTGATTTTCCGCCATAAAGGCATCCACAAGGCTTTCATTGAGCCGTGCGTTATAGACGGGGCCGATAACGATCCGCCAGCCGCCCTTGACCCGGATGGAGGCATAGCTTGCATGGCTGGGTGAGGTACAGATGTCCAGCGTCCGCGCGGCATCGCGCTGTGCAAACAGCGGGGCCGGGTCGCGCTGCGGTTCCTCCGGGTACAGCAGCTGACAGGCATCCTGTTCGTCATACAGAGAAAACGCGATTCCCTCAGCCCGGAAAAACAACATACAGAGATTGGTAATGCGGATATAGCGCTCGGTTTCCATGCGGCAGACCTCCCACAGATTGATAACTTTATTTTACAATATCAAATCAAATAATGCAATATACAGAAAACAGCAGATGTTATACTGAATACAGAAACAAGGGAATGATTCCCGAAAAACAGGAGGAAAACAATATGGCATTCGGTAAAAAAGACCGCCCCACCGTTGATAAGGACGGCGCGGCGCTCGTAATGCGCAAGCGCGACTATCTTGCGGACTTCTCCGGTCAGCTGGGTCTGGGCCTTATGGCAAACCTAGTGGGTCAGCTGCAATACTTCTACACCGACAAAGTCGGGATTGCGGTCGGCTCCGTTGGCATTGTCATGGCCATCGCTAAGATTGTGGATGCGCTGACGGATATCTGGTTCGGCAACATCATCGACCACTCCAAGGGCGGCAATATGAAGTATTACAAGTGGATGCTTCGCATGGCCGTACCCGCAGCGGCTATCACGGTGCTGATGTTCACGGTTCCCATCAGTGCCGGGCAGATTCCGGCCATTGCTTACGCCTTGGTAACGAACCTGCTGATTACGGCGGTCATTTACACGATGATTGCTACGCCCTTTGCCGCAACAATGATCGTGCGCACCAAGAGCCAGCAGGAGCGCGGCAACATGGGCATCCTGCGTGCGGTCGGCAATTATGCTTCCGGCATGGTCATTGCAATCGCCACGATTCCCGTCACCAATATGCTGGGCGGCACGCAGGAGGCGTGGATCAAATACGGCGCAGTTATCGCGCTGGTCGTACTGCTGAGCCTGCTGATTTGCTACGCCAACGGCAGCAAGGCTATGCGCAAGGCGGTTGAGGAAGACGCCGCAGCAGCAGAGCCGGAGGAAGAACCTGTTGAATTCCTCACGGCAGTCAAGTGCCTGTTCGGCAACAAATACTGGGTCATCGTACTGCTGTTCAACCTTATCACGGCGGTTTCCACTGCTATTGCTTCGGCATCGGGTGCATACTACTGCAAATGGATTTTCGGCAATGATAACCTTGTAGCCATTGCCGGTTCAGTCGGGTTGCTCTCCACGATTCTGGGCTTTGCGCTGTCCAGCCCCATCATCAAAAAGCTGGGCATCAAGGGTACCATCAATCTGGGTCTGCTGGGATATGCAGCAACCTGTGTGGTTCGCTGCGTCCTTCCCACCAATCTGGTCGCATACATTGGCAGCGGTTTGGTCGGCAGCTTTTTGCAGATTCCGCTGATGTGCCTGTACGGCGTGCTGCTGGCTATGGCAGTCGATTACAACGAGTACAAATATGACAAGAAACTGGTGGCTGTGTCCTCCGGCGTGATTGGCTTCGGCAGTAAGGTCGGCAACGGTCTGGGGGCGCTGATTCTGTCCGGATTCCTCGTACTCGGCTCTTATGATGCTACGCTGACCGAGGCAACAGGCTCCATGCGTACCGCCATTTATGCTTTCTCCAACTATCTGCCCATCGTGCTGAATGTGGGGATGTTCTTGATTTTCCGCGGCTTTGATCTGGAAGAAAAGCTCCCCGCCATGCGCGCAGAAGTTGCAAAACGCCACACACAGAAAACGGAGGAATAAGACGATGAAGTTCACAATTCCCGCCAATGTGCCTGCAAAACCGTTCCGTAAGCACTGGCAGTTCTGCGTTGGCAGCGCCCATGCAGGCATGGCGATGCGCACCGATTACTGCGAACAGCTTAAGCAGATCCATGACGAACTGGGTATTGAGCGTGTGCGTTTTCACGGCATTTTCAGCGATGATATGCACACCTACGATACAATGGCCACGGTTATGCCGATGCCCGGCTCCGAACAGGTGCCGTTTTATGAGAACAGCTTCCGCCTGCCGGGACTGGTTTATGACAATGTGCTGAAAGCCGGCATGAAGCCCTTTGTGGAACTGAGCTTTATGCCCAGCCAGATGGCCAAGCGCCCGACCCGCGGCAGCTTTTACTGGAAGCCCTGCATCGCCCCGCCGAAGGACGAGGACCAGTGGCAGGCGTACATTCAGAAATTTGTCCGCTTCCTGCTGAACCGCTACGGCAAGGAGGAAGTGGAAACATGGTTCTTTGAGGTCTGGAACGAGCCGGACTTAAAAACGCCGTTCTTTGACGGCACACAGGAGGAATATTTCCGCCTGTATGAGATTACAGCCAGAGCCGTCAAGGCCGTGGACGATAAGCTGAAAGTGGGCGGCCCCGCCACCAGCAACAGCAAATGGGTCGCAGCCTTTTTAGATTACTGCAAGGCTCATAATGCACCAGTGGACTTCATCACGACCCACCAGTATGCGGGTGACCCCATCAGCGAAATGTGCGACCAAGGCGATGACGACCATGTTAAGAATACCGAGGAAATCCAAGAGGAATACAAGGTCGATTTGGCGCAGCTGTTTGCAGGCTTAAAGCCGGAAGACGGCTTGCTGCCGATGTTCCGCCGCACGATGCCGGACAACACCGAGACGGACGACCTTAACCGTGATCTGCTGCGCGACAGTGCTATGATGGTGCGCAAGCAGGCCGAGGGGCTGCCGGTTTACTATACGGAGTGGAGCTCCTGCGCGACCTTCGGCGCACCCGGCAACGATACCCGCAAGACAGCCGCCTACGATGTGCGCGCGGCGCTTAGCTCGGAGGATGTCATCGAAGGGTCCAGCATCTGGTGCTTCAGCGACATTTTTGAGGAAATCCATCCCTTCCCAGAGGAATTCCACGGCGGCTTCGGCATGATGACGCAGCACGGCATCCCCAAGCCTATCTTCCACGCACTGCGTCTGCTGGGGCAGGCCGGTGACGAACGGCTGGAGCTGCCCGGTGCGCTGGATGGTGAGGTGAGCGTGGCGGCATTCCGCGATGCCACCGACACCCGGCTGACCGTGCTGGCTACCAAGCAGAACCTACACCACTTTGCGGGGCAGGCTGATCCGGCCACCCCAGTGGAAATCGAGGTCGAACTGGCTGCAAAGCCGCAGAGCGTACAGCTTTGCCGCATTGATGAAGACCACGGCAATCCGCTGAAATGCTGGCAGACAATGGGCGAGCCCGAAGATATGACCCCGGCGCAGGTGCAGCAGGTCATTGCAGAGAGCGCAGTGGACTACGCCCCGGTACCGTATGAGTATGCGGACGGAAAACTCATCGTCAAGACAGAACTTGGCACGAATGATTTGGCCTTTATCCGCATCGAAAAATAAAACGACGGGGTGCATCAGACGGATGCACCCCGTTTTGTGTAAGAGGGAGTTACCATGATTTTAGATTTCAACGCCGACTGGCGTTTTTACAAGGCGGATGGCACCTGCCGCACGGTGCAGCTGCCCCACGACGCCATGCTGGAGGAACCCCGGCAGGAAAACTGCCACAACGGCAAGGACTGCGGCTATTTTCCGGGTGGTAAATATGTGTATGAAAAGACATTTTCCCTGCCGGAGGAACACCGGGATAAGGCGCTGAGCTTTCTGTTTGAGGGTGTGTATCAGAACGCAGTCGTTTATCTGAACGATGAAAAAATCGCAGAACACCGCTACGGCTACACGGAATTTGCCGCCGACGCCACCGGGAAAGTGCGCACGGGAGAAAACACCCTGCGCGTCACGGTGGATAACAGTCTGGAACCCAACTGCCGCTGGTACACGGGCAGCGGCATCTACCGCCCCGTGCATCTGGTAATAAAGCCAAAGGATGGTGTGCGCCCGGTAAAAATCCGCACGGTGTCGATTGAACCCACTGTAATCGAGGTGCAGACCGAGACCGAACACGCGGCGGTAGAAATTTGGGATGGCGCGCAGTGCGTGGCAAAAGGCGTACCGGGAAAAATCGAGATTCCTGCCGCCAAATTGTGGGATGCCGAACACCCGAACCTGTATACCTGCGTTGTCAAAACCGAAAACGACGAGGAAAAGATACCGTTCGGCATCCGCACATTGACATGGAGCGCCAAGACGGGCCTTTGCGTCAACGGCAAGACGGTCAAGCTGCGCGGCGGTTGCATCCACCACGACAACGGCATTCTGGGGGCCTGCGGCTTTGACGATGCAGAGGAACGCCGCATCCGCATTATGAAGGAGGCGGGCTACAACGCCGTACGCTGTGCCCATAACCCCGCGAGCCGCGCCCTGCTGGATGCCTGCGACCGCCTTGGCATGTATGTGATGGATGAGGCATTCGACGGCTGGTACACCCCCAAGACCTACCACGACTATTCCCGTATCTTTGAGGAAAACTGGCAGAAGGATTTGACAACGATGATTGCCAAGGATTACAGCCACCCCAGCGTGGTTCTGTACTCTATCGGCAATGAGGTTTCGGAAACCGCATTCCCGCAGGGCGTGGAGACCGCCGACAAGCTGACCCGGTTTGTTCACGGGCTGGACGATACCCGCCCGGTGACGGCGGGCATCAATGTGCTGCTGAATGTCTACGCACAGAAGGGCATCGGTGTGTATAAAGAAAGCGGCCCCTACAAGCCGGAGCCGCTGCCGCCCAAACAGCCGGAGGAAAAAAAGAAAGAGTCCGGGTCTGCATTCTTCAATATGGTTACGCAGAATCTCGGCCCGCTGATGTTCTACATGAGCAAGGGCAAAAAAGGCGATGCCGCCTGCCGCGATGTGGCGGAAAAGCTGGACATTCTTGGTTTGAATTACGCGGCCTCCCGCTATGAGGACGACTGTAAAAACTACCCCGACCGCCTGATGGTGGGCAGCGAGACGATTATCGGTGAACTGCCATACAACTGGGCGCAGGTGCAAAAGCATACAGCGCTGATTGGCGATTTCGCGTGGGCGGCCATCGACTATCTGGGCGAGGCGGGCATCGGTCAAATGATCCCGCAGGATACGCCGGGTCTGCCGATTGCGGCGGGCAGCGGCGCAATCGACCTGACAGGAAACATCACGGCGGAAAGTTATTTCCAGCAGACCGTATGGGGCTTGCGCAAAGCACCCTATCTGGGGGTGCGCCCGGTCAACTGGAACGGGAAAAAGATGACCGGCAGTGCGTGGCGCATGACTGACGCCGTGGAAAGCTGGACGTGGCCCGGCTGCGAAGGGCAGAAAGCAACAGTGGAAGTGTACAGTGATGCGGAAGTTGTGGCGTTGTACTGTAACGATAAGCTGATTGGCAAAAAGCGCCCGAAGAAGTTCCGCGCCATGTTCAAACTGCCCTATCAGCCCGGTACACTCAAGGCTGTGGCGCTGGATAAAAACGGAAATGCCATAGGCGAAACCATGCTGCAAACGGCGGGGCAGGAAACCCGGCTGCATCTCACCCCGGAGAAAAAGACCCTGTGCGCAGATGGGCAGTCGCTCTGCTTTATCCCCATCACGCTGACCGATGCGGCGGGTATCTGGAAGCCGTGCGCCAGCGCAAAGGTTCATGTGGAAATCGACGGCCCGGCCACTTTGCAGGCCCTCGGCAGTGCTGCAACGCAGACGGACGAAAATTATCTGAACGACACTCACACCACATGGCTTGGCCGTGCGTTGGCCGTCGTCCGCGCCGGAACCGAACCGGGCAGGGTGTGTGTTACGGTTACGGCCGCAGGATACGAGCCGCAATGCGTAGAATTGGCGGTACAGTAAGAAAAGAGTGATTTTGTGTTAAAATTGTACGATTTGACGATTGAATATAAGCATGAGCCGCTAGGCTTGGATGAGGTGCAGCCGCGCTTCAGCTGGAAGCTGGAAAGCGACAAACAGGACACTGTGCAGGCGGCGTATCGGCTTGCCCTGAACTGCGGCGGCAAAACCGTGTGGGATTCCGACCGGGTCGAGAGCGAGCAGAGTATTCTGAACGAGTATCTCGGTCCAAATCTGACACCGCGCACCGGGTACACATGGACCGTCACCGTGTGGGACAACCACGGCGAAACCGCCGAAGCCGCAAGCCGCTTTGAAACAGGTCTTTTGAGCGGCAGCGCGTTTGAGGGCAAGGCGCAGTGGATCACCCACACGCTGGACAAAACCAGCCCCGTCAGCCCCGTGCTGTACAAGGACTTTGTCGTGACAGGCACCGTCAAAAAAGCGCGCCTTTACGCCACCGCCTTGGGTATGTACGAGGCGCAGGTCAACGGCGAGCCGGTGGACGATACTTACTTCCACCCCGGCTGGACGAACTACCGCAAGCGCCTGCAATACCAGACCTACGCCGTAACGCTGCACAGCGGCAAAAACCGCGTGGCGCTGACGCTGGCAAACGGCTGGTATAAAAGCACGCTGGGCTTTATGCCGGAACCCAACCACTACGGCGACACCACCGCCGCGCTGGCTGCGCTCTGCATTACCTACGCCGACGGGCGCGAGGAATGGATCGGCACCGACGAGAGCTGGCTTTGCACGACCGGGGCAGTGCAGTTCTCCGAAATTTACGACGGCGAAACGCAGGACTTTACGGCAGAACCCGCCGCACCGCAGCCCGCCAGACTGTTTAACTACGGCTTTGACACGATTGTAGGGCAGGAGAACGAGCCGGTTCGCTGCCTGCAAAGGCTGCCCGTTGTCAAGGAATTTACCGCTCCCAACGGCGAGCATGTATAGTTTTCCATATTTCTCTCCACAAATTGCTTAGCTCTGTTTTCTATGCTCCAGCTCCGCACCGTAACGAACAACCATAGCGATTAAAATAAGGCAAATGCCCAGCGTAATGCTGCCTGCATCGTCAAATCTGTTCCAATCCGAAAGATTGATTTTATCGTAGATACCGTCTGTAATTGCAGCAGATACGACCGCCAATACAATTTGCATAATTCCGAGCTGCTTTATTCTGTCTGCGCCTGCATTTGTAAAAGGAGTTCCTTCTTTTAGTTCCGCTGTAAAGTAGCGATAAACAAATGCCGTAAAGATGCCGCTAAGCAGCAAAGAGGTAGCCGCAGCAAGCAAAGTTCCTATAAGCTGTCCCTTGGTTATTTCAGCCACAGCGGACAGGAAATGAAGAAACTGATTTTCCGTGTTTAACACATCAGACGCCACAAGGATTGCAGCGACCGATGTCAAAACCAGTCCCACGATTGCAAGTATCAAAATAATTTTTGAGAGTATTTGTAACACTCTCATTCCTTTTTGGATTTTCTCTAAATTGCTCATTCTTTACTTTTCCTTTCTCCGCTATTATTTTTCTTCAAAAGTACTTCCGCAGTCTTATTCCTTGCAAGTACGGCAATCGGCGTGATTACCAGATACAGAACGGTCAAAATCACAAAAAAACCTATATCCGCATCCAAAAACACATAAAGGATATTAAAGCCAAAGTGCAGCAATACCGAATAGAGCAGGTTATTATACCGCTCCAGAAAAATATTCATCAGGATAGTGATGGATGTAATCACAACGATATTGGAAATGATATATGGAATCGCTCTCCAGTCGGTAAAATCAGAATCCACTATCCATAACAGAGTATGCCAGAAACACCACACCATGCCCTGACAGACAGAGGATTTCAAAAAGCCGTACTTTTTATTAAATTCCTCCCTCATAAAACCACGCCACCCCAATTCCTCGCCTGTCGGTCCCGAAGTCAAAGAGAGAAAAATACTGAGCGGCAATGCTGTCGTTCCCAGATTGATGTAGGACGGCATTGGCTTTTCCATCATAATGGAATAGAGGAACAGCGATAACACGCTGATTCCAAAGGTAAGGGTAAAAGAGAGTAGCAGCGGAAAAATCTTTATTTCCCCAGAAAAGCATCGCTTCACAAAAGCTGTCCTTGTTTCGTCAGGTCTGAAATATTTCCACCCAAGTAAAAGCAGGTAGGTTGGTGACCATGCAATAAGATTTCGCACGATCCACATAATGACAGGCGGTGCATGGAATACCAGACTGGCTGTGCCTGCTACGAAAATAATGAGTATCCAGACGAGAATATAGGAGCTGATGATATATTTTTTCAGATAATTTGTTTTCATCTCGTCAGCACCTGTTCCCATTTGTGCAGATGACAAGTTCACTTTTAATACCGTTCAGCTCAATGATATTTTCTGCGTCGGGCGTGTCAAACCGTTCCGTTTGCTGTCCGTCATTCTCATAAGATATGCTTGTTCCGATACCCTTTGTAACGGCTGTAAACACGGTGTCCTTTGGAATGTATATTTTTGAGGTTGCGGATACTTGGTTAATGTCTACCTCGCCATTTAAGGAATGGCAGACCACTTCCATATCAAGATTACAATTGATTTCTACCGTGCCAGAAACATCCTCCAAAGTAATATGCGGTGTCTTTGTATCAAGCTCTACGCTCTCACATTCCAGAGAACGGATTTCAACGGTTTCAGCATTGACGGCACACTCGATTTTCCCGATATAGGGAGTTGGAATTTGAACAAATATGCTGACATCTTCCTTTGCTGTTGCCTCAGATACACCATTTCTACGGTTTACCTCAACATCAATCCTTTTTCTGATGTCATCAATTTTGACTTTGAAATCACTTTGTAGCGTGGAAAGAGTATTCGATGCCAGACGGACACGGATTTTTTCACTCTTACTGCCCGACAATATAAATTGCTTTGCTCCTCCAAACTTCATATCGAAGCGTTTTGGCTCGTCAATATCATACTCGGTGATGCTTTCAAACAGATAATCAGTCGGTTTTTTTGCTCCCTTTTCATTAGAAAGCAATTCATCAATAGAAATATCAAACAGCGCTGAGATTGCAATAACATTCTCAACATCGGGGATACCTGCGTCTGTTTCCCATTTCGTAACTGCTTGTCTTGAAACGCCGAGCTTTTCTGCTAACTGCTCCTGTGACATTCCTGCTTGCTTGCGGATGGATTTCAGTTTTTCTGCAAGTGTCATACCTGTGACCTCCTTGTTTATTCATAAAATTTTTCGACTGCTTCACTTGATATGAAGCAGCTTCCGCCATTCTCGTTGGCAGATTTAAGTATAGGAAAATGGGCTTTGCATTACAAGCAAGCAGGGATTACATTTCGGTTTTTTATGCTACTTTGCGTAGCATTTTATCTTTGCATTGGTTTTTCGCTTCATAAACTATATGGCATACAAGTTATTTGCTACTCGTCCGCCTTGAAAACCATTGATATTACTGGCTTTTTCAAAAAGTTCTGTATCACCACTCGCGCCAACAAAAGCTCGTTGAAACGGCAAGTTTCAACAAGCTTTTTTCTACATTATGGCAAAAATGGTAACAATCTGGTAACTTTGACCCCAAAATGACCCCAAAACGGGAAAACGACTGCGCCCGGACGGCTGAGATTTTCAACCGCCCGGGCGCTTTTTGTGGATAAATTTTGCGGAGTTGGCGGGTAAAAACAGGAGTGGTCAGACGGATTCAACGGGTGCCTTGTGAAGGTTTCTGTTTGGCACTTTTGCGGTACTCGTTGGGACTGGTGCCTTCGACCTTGCGGAAGCATTTGGAAAAATAGGGTAGTGAGCCGAAGCCAATCTGCTCAGCAATCTGGGTCAGGCTGAAATCGGTGCTGGTCAGTAAGGCTTTTGCCTCGGTGATGCGGCGCTTCATCAGGTAGTCGATGGGGGAGACTTTATACTCGTTCTTGAACGAGTGGGATAGATAATATTTGTTTACGTGGGCGATCTCCGCAAGCTTGTCCAGGGTAATACTTTCACTATAATTTTCATCGATATAGCGCTTTGCGGCGGCACATTCCTTACTCTCGGAGGGCGGCGCAGTGAGGCGTAGCGAAACCGATGCCATGCGTACGATTTTGACTAGCAGCACCTCGGTCAGATCCTGGCAGACCATTTCGCAGCCGTCCTCTCGGGCATCGATCTCCCGCAGCAGCATCTTCATCAGGCTCAGCAGCTCCTCCCGCACGGAACTGCATTTCAGCATGGTGTAGCCGTGATCCTTCTGCTCAAACAAAATTTCAATACCCTCGATGCCCAGCACAATATATTCCAGCGGGTTTGCCTGGTAGCTCAACTCGGTATGCAGGGTGCGGGGGTTCACAATGACCATGTCGTCCGGGGCAACGTCCAGCATTTTGCCTTCGACGTTGAACTGGCCGCGTCCATCCACGCAGTAGAACACTTCGGTGCAGGAGTGGGTATGCGGCACCGAGTTCCAGTCCCCGCCGAAGCGACTTTTGCTTACGTACAGCAGGCGGATGGCCTCCCGTGGGGGAACGTCCATATTGAATTCATACCGTGTGTTCATAAGCGGTGCGCCTCCGGATGACAAAATGTTTACAAAAATTCAAAAGCATGCGGAGCAATATCGTTACAAAATTAAGCAAGAACGGAAGAATAAAAAGGCGTTGGCAGTTTTCGGTGCCGCTCTTATTATATACGCATTCGGGGTGTATGACAAGAGCCTTTCTGCAAAAAGTCACGATATAAAATAGAATATAAGCGCGATTTCGTTGCAAAAAAGCATAAAGCCAGCAAGCTGCACAAAGAAGAATCTTACTTTTTGTGCAGCTTTTTCTTTATTTTCTGATGTTGGCGGCAGCATTCGGAAATAAAGCAAGATAATATAAATGCGCAACAACATCTATACTGTTCAATGCAGGCAGAAACAAGTATGATGTTGTCAATGAAACGATGCCTGCTGCGGCAGACAAAACGGACAGAGAAGGGATAACGAAGATGGAGCAGACCGGAAGATTGACACTTCCCACAGACGCGGATGTGGTCGAGGAGACCCTGCGGCTGAAAAATCTGTTGGGCGCGGATGCGCTGCGTGACTGCGACGGCACCGAAATGCCGCAGGAATTGCTGACGGACCCCGCCAAAAAGTACGCCACCTATTATACGACCCGCAAGGACAACGCCTGGGCCGAGGCAAACCCGGACGAAATCCAGCAGGAGTACCTCATCAGTGACCGCCACACGGCGCGCGGCACAACGCTGCGCATCCATCTGATGGATGGTTTCCACACCCAGCAGCTGAAAGTCAACACGCTGGATGACCCCAAGCGCTGGTGGGAGGTCGTTGACCGCACGACGGGCGAGGTCGTACCCACCAACAAATGGTTCTTCGACGAGCCAACGGGTGAGGTCGAAATTGAGACGATCCCCTATCACGAGTACACCGTCAGCTTTCTGGCGTTCCTTATTTGGGACCCCGTACACATGTACAACTTCCTGACCAACGACTGGAAGGATACGCCGCACCAGCTGACCTACGATGTGCGCCAGCCCAAGACGCAGGCCTATGTAAAAGAAAAGCTGCGCCGCTGGTGCGAGGCCAACCCCCACATTGACGTGGTGCGGTTCACGACCTTCTTCCACCAGTTCACGCTGACGTTCGATGACCAGAAGCGCGAGAAATTCGTCGAGTGGTTCGGCTACAGCGCCAGCGTCAGCCCCTACATCCTTGAAAAGTTCGAGAAGTGGGCAGGCTATAAGTTCCGCCCCGAGTTCATTGTAGACCAGGGCTACCACAACACGATGTTCCGCGTGCCCAGCAAGGAGTTCCGCGACTTCATCGAGTTCCAGCAGCAGGAGGTCTGCGCTCTTGCCAAAGAGATGGTGGATATCGTCCACTCCTACGGCAAGGAAGCCATGATGTTCCTGGGTGATCACTGGATCGGCACCGAGCCCTACGGCAAATATTTTGCCTCCATTGGGCTGGACGCGGTGGTTGGCTCCGTTGGCAGCGGCGTCACGCTGCGAATGATCTCCGACATCAAGGGTGTCAGGTACACCGAGGGCCGTCTGTTGCCCTACTTCTTCCCCGATGTGTTCACCGAAGGCGGCGACCCGATCGGCGAGGCCCGCACTAACTGGATGAAGGCCCGCCGCGCGATCCTGCGCAGCCCGCTGGACCGCATCGGCTACGGCGGTTACTTAAAGCTCGCCAGCAACTGGCCTGGTTTTATCGACGAAATTCAGAACGTGGTGGGTGAATTCCGCCAGATCCACGAGAATATGCAGGGCACAAAGTCCTACGTGGCGCCGTTCAAGGTGGCCATCCTCAACTGCTGGGGCGGCCTGCGCAAGTGGATGAGCAACCAGGTGCATCATTCCATTTACCACCGCGAGACCTACTCTGCCGAAGGTGTGCTGGAGTGCTTGAGCGGTATGCCGTTCGATGTTGAGTTCATTGATTTTGATGACATCCGCAACGGTATTCCCGAGGGCATCGGCGTCATCATCAACGTCGGGGATGCCTACACCGCCTTCAGCGGCGCCGAGAATTGGATCGACGAAAAGGTCGTGACCGCCATCCGCAAATTTGTGGACGAGGGCGGCGGCTTCATCGGCGTGGGTGAGCCCACCGCATACCAGCATCAGGGGCGGTACTTCCAGCTGTCCGACGTGATGGGCGTGGACCGTGAGATGGGCTTCTCGCTGAGTACCGACAAGTACAACACCTGCGACCCGCATCACTTCATCTTGGAAGATATTGACGGCAAAATCGACTTTGGCGAGGGCACGTCCCGCATCTACGCCCAGGGTAAGCATTACCAGATTCTGGCGCAGGACGGCGAGTACAGCCAGCTTGTTGTGAACGAGTACGGCAGGGGGCACAGCGTTTACTTCGCCGGGCTGCCCTACTCCCCGCAGAACTGCCGCATCCTGCTGCGTGCAATTTACTACGCTGCCGGTATGCCGGAGGAAATGAAGCACTACTATGTGACAAACGTCGATACCGAGGTCACGGTCTTCCCGGAAACGAAACGAATTGCCGTCATCAACAACGCAGATGCCGAGGAAAAGACCGACTTGTACATCAAGGGACGTCTGATCGACAGCCTGACACTGGCTCCGCGCGAGATGCGCTGGGTCGACGATGCCGAATAACTCCCGATAACATATGCCCCACTGTGGGACACCTGTTATACAACCAAAGAATAGAGAAACATTTTTAAGGAGGAAAAATCCATGAAAAAGAAGAATGCAGCAGCACTTATGGCAGCAGCTATGGCAGCATCGCTGCTGGTTGGCTGCGGCGGCAGTGCCACCAGCGAATCTACCTCTACCGCTGACAGCACCCCTGCCGAGTCCACAGCGGAATCCACCGCAGATTCCACTGCCGCCGACACCACCGCTGACGGCGACGAGACCCTGACTGTCTGGGCATGGGACCCCAACTTCAACATCTACGCCCTGAAGCAGGCGGAGGCTATCTACCAGAAGGACCACCCCAACTTCAAGCTGAACATTGAGGAGAACGTCTACAGCGACATCGAGACTAAGCTCATCACCGCTGCCACCAGCGAGGATTACAGCACCCTGCCTGATATCTTCCTGATGCAGGACTACTCCTACCACAAGATGATCGCCAACTTCCCCGGCATCTACACCGAGCTGACCGATTCCGGTCTGGATTGGGACCAGTTCTCCGGCGGCAAGCTGGCTGATTCCACCGTCGATGGTCACCATTACGGTCTGCCCTTCGACAACGGCGCTTCTGTCATGGCAGTTCGTTCCGATATGATCGAGAATGCCGGTCTGACCGTCGATGACTTCAAGGATTTGACTTGGAGCGAGTTCGAGGAAAAGGCACAGAAGGTCGTGGACGCCAACGGCGTGCCGATGCTGACTTCTTCCGGCGGTTCTGAGCTGATCATCGAGATGATGCAGTCTGCCGGTGCTTCCCCCGTTGTGGACGGCGAGGTCAAGATTGCTGACAATGCCGCGCTGAAAGAGTCCCTGACCGTCTACAAGGACATGGTCGATAAGGGCATCCTGGCTGAGTACACCGACTGGGATCAGTACATTGCTTCCATGAACGACGGCAAGGCTGCCGGTGTCATCAATGGCTGCTGGATCATGTCCAGCGTGCAGGCTGCCGAGGATCAGTCCGGCAAGTGGGCTATCGTGGATATGCCTAAGCTGGACGGCATCGATGGTGCTACCAACTACGCAAACTGCGGCGGCGCAAGCTGGGCGGTTTCCTCCAACTGCAAAAACACTGCGCTTGCCTTCGACTTCCTGAAGAGCACCTTCGGTTCCAGCATCGAGCTGTATGACGACCTGCTGCCCAACGCCGGTGCAATCTCCAGCTATCTGCCCGCTGCAGAGAGCGACGTCTACAACCAGCCTTCTGAGTTCTACGGCGGTCAGACCGTTTACAAGGACATCGTTGAGTTCGCAGGCAAGGTTCCCGCATTCGACTGCGGCGCTTACTACTCTGACGTGCGCAGTGCCCTGACCGATGCCGTTACCAACATCGTCCAGAACAACGCCGACATTGACAGCGAGATGCAGAACGCCCAGGATACCGTGGAGTTCAATATCGCTGGCTAAGCAAAGCATGACACACACTGTGTCCGGTTACAACTGAGAATTTGCCAAGGGCACGGTTTGCATCTGATACGTCCGCTGCAAGCCGCGCCCTTGCTTTTGTGGCAAAATAGGAGACACTACGATGAAGAGAAAAGGACTGAATATGGAGCAGAAGCGCAACCTGACGGGGTGGGCGTTCTTGCTGCCGGCAGCACTCCTGATATTTGTATTCTGCTTTTACCCCATGGTGCAGGCGCTGATCCTTTCGTTCCAGAAAGGCACCGGCAGCGCTGTACAGCCTGCGGGCTTTGCCAACTACGCGCGCATTTTAAAGGATGCCACGTTCCAGCAGTGCCTGTTTAACACGATTTTCTATTTCGTGATTCAGGTTCCCATTATGCTGATCCTGGCATTGATCCTCGCGCAGCTGCTCAATAGCCCGGACATCAAGGGCAAGGGCATCTACCGTACAATGATTTTCCTGCCCTGCGCCACATCGCTTGTCTCCTATTCGATGATTTTCAAATCCCTGTTTGCCAACGATGGTCTGGTCAACCGGGTGCTGTCCACGGTGGGCATCCCCACGGTGGATTGGTTCCAGAACGCATGGGCGGCACGCTGGGTCATCGTTATTGCGCTGATCTGGCGCTGGACCGGCTACAACATGGTTTTTTATCTTGCCGGTTTGCAGAACATTGACTACTCGATCTACGAAGCTGCCCGCATCGACGGTGCTTCACCGTTCCAGCAGTTTGTACACCTGACGATTCCCCTGCTGAAGCCCACCATCCTGCTCACTGCCATTATGTCTACCTCCGGCACGCTGCAGCTGTTTGACGAGTCCGTCAACCTGACGGCGGGCGGCCCCGGCAAGGCGACAATGACACTAACCCACTACATTTACAACATCTCGTTTGTTGAGACGCCCAAGTTCAACTATGCGGCGGCGCTGTCGGTGTTTATCCTTGTAGTCGTGGCAGTGTTGTCTGCCATCCAGATGAAAGTAGGTGATAAGCGTGACTAAGGGTAAAAAGATTCTGGCGCACGCCGTGCTGATTTTTGCCAGCTTCCTGTCTGTATTTCCGCTGTACTATATGCTGTGCGGCGCAACGAACCCCAGCATTGATGTTGTGCGTGGCAAGCTGATCCCCGGCACCTATCTGGTGGAAAACTTCAAATCGCTGATCGCCAACCAGAATCTGGGGCTGGCGATGGCAAACTCCTTCCGCAACGCCATCTTGATGACACTCATCACACTGCTGGTCTGCTCTATCGCGGGCTATGGCTTTGAAATTTACCATGACAAGGCCAAGGATGCGCTGATGAGCGTTCTGCTGCTAGCGATGATGCTACCGTTCGTGGCAATTATGATTCCTCTGTTCAAGATGATGTCCCACTGGGGGCTTGTCAACAGCTGGGCGGCGTTCGTGCTGCCGTCCATCTCGACACCGTTTATGATCATGTTGTTCCGGCAGGCATCGCGTTCCTTCCCAAATGACATCATTGAAGCGGCGCGTCTCGACGGTCTGAGCGAGATCGGCATCTTCTTCCGAATGTTTATCCCCATCATGCGCTCCACCTACGGCGCGGCAATGACGGTTACGTTTATGAACGCATGGAACAGTTACCTCTGGCCGAAGATCATATTCCAAAGCAACGCATCCATCACGATGCCGATGCTGGTTGCGAACCTTAAGAGCGGCTACAGCGTGGACTACGGTATGCTGATGCTGGGCGTTCTGATCTGCACGCTGCCCACCGCCATCATCTTCCTCTGCCTGCAAAAGAGCTTTGCCAACGGCATCACGGGTGCAGTCAAGTGAGCAAACAAAACTACTGTCTGACGCCGGAAGAAGAGCGTTATGCCAAAGCCTGCCTGACGCTGGCAAAGCGCTGGGGGCTGATTGATGACGACGGCTTTTCCGCGCTCGAATGCCGCCGCACTGCAAAAAACGCACAAGCTGAAAAAGCGGAGCAGGACGGCAAACCCGTGTATGGCACGCGGCATTTCTCTGCCCCGGCCTACCTGCAATACGAACTGACTCGCTTTAAGCTGGATTTCGTGGAACGGTGCGAAAAAATTCGTGCGTTGGGCATCTGCCCGGATTTTACCGACGCACAGACCCGCGCCTGGTATGACGCGAACCCGGATCTGTTCACGCGGTACGCTGGCGACAGCTTTCCCTATGAGGAAGTGAAACAAATCATCGAAAAGCGGCTGCGGGAGGAGGTGTATGACAGCCTTGTGCAAGACCTATTACGTGAATCCGCAGATAGGCAGTGATACAAATAACGGCTTGACGCCGGAAAAGCCGCTGGCGACGCTGTTTGCTGTCAACCGGCTGCCACTTGCCCCCTGCGACACGGTGCTGCTCAAACGCGGCAGCGTATTTGAAAAGCAGTTCCTGCATCTGCGCTGCTGCGGCGAAAAAAATTGTCCCATCACCATCGCTGCCTATGGTGAAGGCAGCGCCCCGCGCATTGACGCTGACGGGCAGGGGCTTTGGTATCAGGACTATGGCTGCGCACTGGATTCACCCACCCATGTGTACCGCGGGTATGTTTCCTCCGCCGTGCTGCTGTATGATGCAGCCTATGTCACGGTGCGTGATTTGGAGCTGACGAACCGCGCCGATGATGTCATTGGCGAACAATATTCCCAGCCGGATAAGCTGGAGCGCACCGGCGTGGCTGTGGTGGCAAAAGACAAGGGCACGCGCTGCGGCATCACACTGCAAAACCTGCTGATCCACGATGTACACGGCAACGTTTACGACAAACACATGAACAACGGCGGCATTTACATGACCGCGTTGCAGCCCGCAAATGAGACTGCTACCGGCGTGGCACGCTTTGCCGACGTGCTGGTCGCGGGCTGCTATGTAGCCCGCGTCAGCCGCTGGGGAATCGCGGTGGGTTATACTTACGCCCATGCGCAGTTCCAAGGTGCTGAACTGGCAGAAAAAACCTTTTTGCAGTACGGTCACGAGAATGTCGTTCTCCGTGATAACTACGTGAGAGCGGCAGGCGGCGATGGTCTTACGGTTATGTATGCTCTGCGCCCGCTGGTCGAGCACAACACGGCGGACTCTGTCGCCTGCGAGATGAACGACCGTGTTTATCGGGAGCCGGGCAACCGCATGGGCAAGGTAGCTGCTGCCATCTGGCCGTGGAAGTGCAAGGATGCGTTGTTCCGCTATAACGAAGCCGTTGACACACGGCTTAATCAGGACGGCATGGCTTACGATGCCGACTCTGGCGACGGTACGGTGTATGAGCACAACTACAGCCGCATGAATGAAGGCGGCTGCGTGATGTTCTGCCTGGAAGAAGCCATCCACAACACGTTCCGCGACAACGTCAGCTATGACGATCTCGGCGGCACGATCAGCCCCTCCCAAAACCCGGATGCCCTTTTGGAGCATAATACCTTCTATGTGCGTACGGGTGTGCCCTTCGTGCGCACCCGCATGGACGGAGGCAACTACACCGAGAAAGATGATAAAATCATCCCGATACCCTAAAAAGCACAAAAAACGATACCGCCCGGGATGTTGAGTTTTTCGACATCCCGGGCGCTTTTTGTGGATAAATCTTGCAGAGTTGGCAGGTAAAAAACAGGAGCAGTCAGCCAGCTTGGACCAGTACCAGCATGCTGTTCTGCGGTACGATAATTTGCTCTTGCTTGGTGGGGATAGGCGGGTTCTCGATGGAAATGCTGTACCGCATGCTTATTCCGATATGTTTTCGGAAATCGCGGATGCGGCAACGCAATGCGGCTGCACATTCACTTTGTATGTGGATGGTCCACCCCCAAAACGATGACAATCAAATCCGATTCACTTTTCACTCTCCATACGCCCCAGATACCGCCACAGCGTCGTACGGCTGATGCCCAGCTGGCGGGCGGCTGCGGCACGGTTGCCGTTGTGGGCGGCGACGGCCTGCTGCACGACCTCGGTGATAATTTCGTCCAGCGTACGGTCGCTGCGCACTTCGGCGTGGGCCAGTTCGGTGTGGCGGCGCAGGGTGCGCTCACGCCCTAAAAGCTCCGCTACCTGCGCGGCGGTCACATAGGCACCGTTGCTGGTGGAAGCCAGCGTGCGCAGGATGTTTTTGAACTGGGTATAGTTTGTCGGCCAGCTGTACTGGCGCAGCATCTCGATGGCGCGTGGCTCAAAGCCGGAAATCTGCTTGCCCAGCTCCAGATTCAGGCTGCTTAAATACACGCTGGCCAGTGAGGGGATCTCGTCCTGGCGGCTGCGCAGCGGCGGCAGGGTCAGCGTCAGGCAGCCCAGGCGCTCGGTAAATTTGCGCAGCACATCGGGCACGATTTCTTCCTCCCGGCAGGCGCAGCTGAAAATCAGCCGCACGCGGCGGGCGAGACCGGTCTCCTTGATGGCGGCCAGCAGCTCGGGTACGCGGGCATCTGCAATAGATTCAAGATTCTGGAAATACACGGTATTGCCGGTGGCGTTGAGCGGGGAGCTGTAATGGTTCAGCAGAAAATCCCAGCTCTTATCGTTCATCAAGGCGCAGTTCACCACAGCCATAGGTTTGTTAACCAGCTGGCTGTGCAGATAGAGATACCGCGCAATCTGCTCCTTACCGGTGCCAGGCTCACCGCTGATCATGACCGGCTGGCGCACGGCGGCCAGGGACTGAATTTCCGTGTCCAGCGTGCCCATTGCGCCGCTCAGGCTGTAAAAGCTGTTGGTAAACAGGTACTCGCACTCGCCGCGGTTCATCGACCGCAGCCCTGCCCAGTTAGTGTGCAGCGGGATACGCGACGGCACGCAGTAGAAAAGATATCGCTTGGCCTCGTCTGCCACAAAGACCTGCGCCGTGATACTGTACAGCTGGTCGCGTTCGGTGTAGTAAAATTTCAGCGTACCGCTGACGGGTATCTCAGACAGGTGGGCGCGCAGCTGCTCCAACAATTCCGGCGGCGGATCGGAGGGGCTGGAATAAAAGACGCTGCCGTCCTCGTGCAGTACAATGGCGCGGCCATTTTGCCCCTGGGTAATGCGCCGCAGCAGCATGATTTCCCACCGTTGCTGGTTGTACCACTCGCTGATGCTCAGCGCCTGGTCAATGGCAGCGTGGAGGCTCTCCATACCCGATGTAATAAGGAATGCGTCCAGCCCCAGCTGCCGTGCCACGGTGTGGGTGACCATGTCACAGACGACCATGCGATAGCCGCCCTCCTGCAAGCGCTGCAGGGTGTTCGTAACCTCATCGGCACTATGTACGGTCAGGATATCCAAATCATAGCCCAGCAGGCTGCACAGTGTGTGCGCTGGTTCGGTGATGCTGGGGAAGCCGACAATGGCGTACAGGCTTGTGTAATTCTGCGCCAGCTTCATTGTGCGCAGCACATCATAGACCGAAATATTGATGTCCACCACCGGCAGGTCCGTCACTTTGCGAATCAGCGCCGCCGTGCCCCCGCGAGAGATAACGCAGTTATAGGTATTGGACGGCATCCGCTGCACGATGGACACACCGGCATCCAGGTCGCCGGTGTAGGCATCCAGTTGGATCTGCGGGTACGCCTCGGCTGCGCGCTCCATCGCAGTGCGCATACCGTCATAAGGGGCAATGCCGAGAATGCGAATCTTGCTCTGCTCCATAGCAGCAAAACCTCCGTGTTCATCTTTGAGACGATTATAACAGGTTACAGCACAAATTGCACGGCTTGTGTGTTTCTATTTGAAACGCTTTGCTGAATAGTATAGAACAAAATTCAAATGCGTTGCAGATTGCAACGCATTTTTTGCGTTTTTTCGGTGCAAGGCGTTTCAAAACGCGGCATAATGGAAGCACAGAATGAAAGAAAGAGGAGGACATCCGATGGTTCTGCTGATTATTGCGGACGATTTCACCGGGGCGTTGGATACCGGCGTGCAGTTTGCGGCGCGCGGCATCAAGACCCGCGTGGTGGTAGGTGCGGACGCAGCGCTTACCCACCAGAACGCGGACGTTCTGGTGGTGGATACCGAGACGCGCCACCTGCCTGCCGCCCAGGCTTATGCGGCGGTGGAAGGGCTTGTGCAGCGCGCCAAGTACGCCGGGTTCGCCTACCTTTATAAGAAAACCGATTCCGCCCTGCGCGGCAACGTGGGCGCAGAGCTGGCCGCCCTGCTAAGCGCCAGCGGCAGCCGCCAGCTGGCATTTCTGCCCGCCTTCCCCCAGATGAACCGCGTGACAAAAAACGGTGTGCAGTACATCGACGGCGTGCCGGTCACCGAAAGCCCTTTCGGCGTTGACCCGTTCGAGCCGGTGCGCCACGCCGCCGTCACTGACCTGCTGGCCGAGCAGACTGACCTGCCCGCCGCCAGTTTCCCGGCGCTGGCGGCAGACGGCAGCGTTCCGGCAGAGGATGGCATTCTGGTTTTTGATGCCGCCACGGTGGACGAACTGCGCAGCACAGGCCGCGCCCTGCTGAACAACGGTGGGTTGCGTGTGCTGGCGGGCTGCGCCGGGTTCGGCGCGGTGCTGCCGGAGCTGCTGGGGTTGGGCGGCGCAGATGTCACCTGCCCGGCACTGGACCCGCGGCTGCTGGTCATCTGCGGCAGCGTAAACGCCATCACGCTGGCCCAGCTGGACAAGGCTGAGCAGGCAGGCTTCACCCGCCTGCGGCTGACCCCGCACCAAAAGCTGATGCCGGACTACTGGCGCAGTGCGGATGGCCGCATGACGCTGGATCATATTGAGGAAACGCTGGCTGCGCATCCCTATAACATCATTGAGACAAACGATGAGGGCGGCAACGAACCGACTGCCACCGCCGCCGATGCTCTGGGCTTGACCCGCGAGGAAATGCGGGTGCGCATTGCCAGCGGCGTCGGCCAGCTAGTAGGTGCGCTTTTCGCAAGCCCCGCAGTGGGCACGCTGCTGCTGACTGGCGGTGACACGCTTTTGCAGTGCATGAACAGCGTCGGTGTCCATGAATTAGAGCCCATCTGCGAGATGGAGCACGGTGTTGTCCTGGCACGCTTTGGCTGCGGCGGCACAACGAGGTATGTTATCACAAAATCCGGCGGCTTCGGTCAGGCAGATTTGCTGACCGCGCTGGCAAAACGAATCGCTGACTGATATGGAGGAAACGACATGACCTACACAAAACTGCCCGGTTTGACCTGGGACGGCACGGTGTATGAAAACGAGGAAATGGGTACACTGGAGGCGCTGCTGCCCACCGGCGGCTACCCCACCGCCCACGCCCCGGCCATGGTGGAACTGCCTGACGGTGACCTGCTGTGCTGCTGGTTCGCCGGTACATATGAGGGCAGCGCCGACATCCACATTATCTGCTCCTGCCTGCCGCACGACGGCACGGCGTGGCTGCCCCCGGTGGATATTTCCAAAGACCCCACCCGCAGCGAGCAGAATCCCTCGCTGTTCTACGGCCCCGACAACGCCGTCTGGGCAATGTACACCGCCCAGCTTGACCGGCAGGCCGGCAAGGACAACATGCAGTACACCGCCGTCGTCCGTTGCCAGAAATCTACCGACGGAGGCAAGACCTGGGGCGATTACACGACCGTCTTCCCCGAAGAGGGCACGTTCTGCCGCCAGCCCATCCAGATTTTATCCAATGGCCGCTGGATTTTCGCCAACTGGCTTTGCACTGATTCTGTCGATGGTCTGTCTGGCGACCCCACGGCGTTCCGTATTTCTGACGATGAGGGCAAGACCTGGAGAATGGTCATGATGCCCAAGAGCAACGGCCATGTCCACGCCAATGTTGTGGAGCTGGAACCGGGGCATCTGGTGGCATTCATGCGCAACCGTGAGGCCTGGCGTATCCACCGCAGCGAGTCGTTCGACTATGGCGATACCTGGACAGAACCCGCGCCCACGCCGCTGCCCAATAACAATTCGAGCATCAGCGCGCTGAAATTGCAGAGCGGCCGCATCGCCATCGCCTACAACCCCACCTGCACGCCGAACCCGCAGCCCGGCAAGGCCGCGTGGCCGGGGCTGCGTTGCCCGGTGGCCGTAGCCTTGTCCGAGGACGGCGGTGCGACCTTCCCGGTTATCCGTTGGATGGAGCGCGGCGAGGGCTACATGGGCGACGAGAACAAGACCAACAATAAACAGTACGAGTACCCCTACCTGATGCAGAGCCGTGACGGTATGCTGCATCTGGCCTACGCCGCCCGCACGCGGCAGGGCGTCAAGTACGTCCGCTTTAGGGAACAGGATGTCCTGGGTGCTAAGCGCGAGACTGTGGGGCTGTACAACCCCACCGCCGCACAGGCACATTGAGTTTATAGAACAGGGAATATATAGGGAGGTTTTTGCTATGCTTACCACTTACAGTCTGAAAATGCCCCATGCTGTCTATGGCGGCGAAAACGCGATGGATAACATCACAGCGATTCTGAAGAGCAACAACGTCAAGCGCGTTGCGATGTTTACCGATAAGGGTATCGAGGGCGCGGGGCTGTTTGCTCTGCCTGAGGCCGCCGTCAAGGCCAGCGGCGCGGACTACTATGTCCTCGACGATCTGCCGGCAGAACCCAGCTACATGGCTGTGCAGAAGCTCGTCGACCAGTTCAAGGCCAGCGGCGCGGATCTGATCGTCGCCTGCGGCGGCGGCTCTGTCATGGATGCCGCCAAGCTGGCAAGCGTCCTTGTCACCGATGAGTACGGCGTCAAGGAGCTGCTGGACGAACCCGGCCGCGCCAAAAAGTGCGTGCCCATCATCCTGATCCCCACCACCGCCGGCACCGGTGCCGAGGTCACCCCCAACGCCATCGTGGCCGTACCTGAAAAGGAGCTGAAGGTCGGCATCGTCAATGAGAACATGATTGCCGACTACGTCATCCTCGACGCCCGCATGATCAAGAACCTGCCCCGGAAGATCGCCGCTGCGACCGGTGTCGACGCACTGGCGCACTGCATCGAGTGCTTCACCAGCAACAAGGCGAACCCCTTCAGCGACCTGTATGCGCTGGAAGGCCTCGACCTGATCCTGAACAACATTGAAAAGGCCTGCGACGACCCCGAAGCCATGGCCGAAAAGAACCGTATGCAGATCGCCGCATACTACGGCGGCCTTGCCATCACGGCCAGCGGTACGACTGCCGTCCATGCCCTGAGCTATCCCTTGGGCGGCAAGTACCACATTGCCCACGGCGTCTCCAACGCCATCCTGCTCGCGCCAGTCATGCGCTTCAATGCCGAGCACCCCGCCGTCAAGGAGCGTCTGGCAATCGCCTACGACCGCTGCTGCCACGAGGAAAAGACCTGCACGACCGTGGACGAAAAGGCCAAGTGGATCATCGCCAAACTGGAGGAGATCGTCAAGCATCTGGACATTCCCACGAGCCTGAAAACATTCGGTGTGCCGGAAAGCGATCTTGAGGGGCTGGTTGAGTCCGGTATGCAGGTGCAGCGTCTGCTTGTCAACAACATGCGCCCCGTTACCGCCAACGACGCCCGCAAGCTGTATCAGGAAATCATGTAAGCCGCAAAGCTGACTAAAAGAAGGAGCGATATACGATGAAAGTTTCGGATATTAAAGGCATCATCCCCCCGGTAATCACCCCGATGAACAACGACCCCGAACAGACCGTCAACCATGAGGAGCTGCGCAAGCAGGTCGAGCGCCTGTTGCAGGGCGGCGTACATGGCATCTTCCCCCTGGGCACGAACGGCGAGGCCTACGCCTTGTCTTTCCAGGAGAAAGAGGAAGTGCTGGCTACTGTTATTGACCAAGTCAAAGGTCGTGTGCCGGTCTACGCCGGTACAGGCTGCATCACCACCGCCGAGACCATCCGCATGAGCAAGCGTGCCGAGGCGCTGGGCGCGGATGCCCTGTCCATCATCACGCCGAGCTTTGCACTGGCCTCCCAGAAAGAGCTGTATGACCACTATGTAGCTGTGGCAAAGGAAGTCAACATTCCCATCATCCTGTACAATATCCCGCCGCGCACCGGCAACAAGTTGCTGCCCGAGACCGTACAGGCACTTTGCCGCGACGTAGATGTCATTGTCGGCGCCAAGGATTCCAGCGGCGATATCGAGAACCTGAAAGCTTATATCCGCCTGACCCGTGACCTGGACAAGGATGTGCGCATCCTGGCGGGCAACGACGGTGCCATTCTGACCTGCCTGAAAGAGGGCGGCGCTGGCGGCATTGCCGGCCGCGCCAACATCTGGCCGGCCACGGTGGCGTCCATCTATGACCGCTTTATCGCGGGTGATTTGGAGGGCGCACAGGCGGCACAGGATGCCATTGCCATTTTGCAGCAGACTTTCAAGTATGGCAACCCCAACACCATCATCAAGACGGCAGTTGCCTTGCAGGGACGCAACGTTGGCAAGTGCCGCGCACCTTTCAACTATGTGCCTGAAGAGGGACTGGAAGCCATCAAGAAAGTGCTGGCCGACAACGCTGCCAAGGGCTGGAACTGATACGCGAGAGGAGACGTTTTTATGAGTGAAAAGCCTATTGTCGGCATTACGATGGGCGACCCTGCGGGCAACGGCCCGGAAATCACCGTCAAGGCGCTGAGCCACGCCGATATTTACGACCGTTGCCGCCCCATCGTGGTGGGTGATGCAAAGATGCTCGAGCAGGCGACGCACTTTGTCGGCCGCCCCGATATCGCCATCCACCGCTGTGAGAAAGTCAGCGATGCCAAATTCACCCCTGGCACGATCGATGTGCTGCACCTGGAGCTGATCCCCGACGTCAAGACGTTCCCCATCGGTCAGGTCAGCGTCGAAGGCGGCAACGCGGCGTTCCAGTGCGTCAAGAAGGTCATTGAGCTGGCGCTGGCCGGTGAGGTGGATGCCACCTGCACCAACGCCCTGAACAAGGAAGCTATGAACAAGGCGCTGGAATACTACCACGGCGAAAAATCCGATGGCTATACGCACTTTGACGGCCATACCGAGATTTACGCCACCTATACCCACACCAAGAAATACACGATGATGCTGGCACACCATGACCTGCGTGTTGTGCATGTGTCCACCCATGTCTCGCTGCGCGAAGCCTGCGACCGCGTCAAGAAGGCCCGCGTGCTCGAAGTCATTGAGATTGCCGATAAAGCCTGCAAGGATATGGGCATTGCCGAACCGAAGATTGCTGTGGCTGGTCTGAATCCCCACTGCGGCGAGAATGGCCTGTTCGGCACGGAGGAGATCAAGGAGATCAAGCCCGCCATTGAAGCAGCCAAGGCTGAGGGCATCAACGCCATTGGTCCTATCCCGCCGGACAGCGTCTTCTCCGAAGCACTGGGCGGCTGGTATGATATCGTTGTCTGTATGTACCATGACCAGGGGCATATTCCTCTCAAGACCGTCGGCTTCGTCTATGACCGCGAAAAGCAGGCTTGGAAAGCTGTCGAGGGCGTCAACGTCACGCTGGGTCTGCCCATCATCCGTACCAGCGTTGACCACGGCACCGGCTTTGCACTGGCCGGCAAGGGCACCAGCAATGAGCTGAGCCTTGTCAACGCCATTGACTATGCCATCAAAATGACGAACGGCCGCAAAAAGCAGTGATATTTTCCCTCCCCAGCCGTTCTCTTTCATAGCATAGGAAGCATTCCTCTCCGCGCAAAAGGCAGAACCGTTACAGGCTCTGCCTTTTCGCATAGAGAGCTGTGTTCCAAATAGAAACGCAGTTAGGCAAATTTTCCTCGCAAACGTTCCAAACAGAAACACACAGCTGTGCAAAATGTGAAGAAAAACCGAGTCAGTTTCTATTTGAAACACATTGTGGTGCACATCGCATTGTTGCCAGGGGCGAGCCCCACTATAATATAGGCAAGACGACCGAAGAAAATTGTACAAAGCGGCAAAGGTACAGTATGAGCACTTCGGTTAGGAAAACGCAATTTTCAAGGAGGAAAACTCAAATGACAATGCCAATGATAATCGCACTTGCGGTTACAGTTCTCATGATCATTCTGATCATGGTCGACAAACTTCCCTTCGGTGCGCCCCCGCTGCTGGCGCTGCTGCTGCTGGTCGTGCTCGGCGTTACCGATATCAAGACCGCGTTCGGCGGCTTCTCCAACTCCACCATCGTTATGCTGGCGTCTTTCATGGCCATCATGGCGGCGCTGCAAAAGACCAGCTTCATCGTCAAATTCCGCGAGATGATGTACAAGATGGCCGGTCACGGCGGCTTTAAGGCGTATGTGGCGCTAATCCTCATTGTCATGCTCGGCTGCAGCCTCTTCGGTACCGGCTCCACTGCCTACTATGTGCTGACGATCGGCCTGCTGAGCACGCTGCCCTACTCCAAGCAGCTGCCTCCCTCTAAGGTGCTGATGCCTGCGGGCTTCGCCGCAAACCACCCGCTGCTGCCTTTCAACACCGCTTTGCAGTACGGCATCGTTGTTGCTGTTCTGGAAAGCGCAGGCGTCATCGCCAATGTCAACCTCGTCAAGTTCACCTTCGTCAATGTGGCGCTGTCGCTGGGCTTCTTCGTCTGGTGCCTGCTGGCCTACAAGATCATGCCCGACCACCCCATCGCCGAGGCCACCGAGGAAGCCAAGGCCAACCAGACCGCTGTTTCCACCCTGCCCCACAACAAAGAGATCATTACTTATATCTGCTTCATCGTTGCCGTTGTCGGTATGCTTCTGCAAAGCGTTATCGGTGACGCGGGCTACGCTCTGACGGGTCTTGCCGTTGGCGGCCTGCTGGTCTTCGGCATCATGGACTTTACCGAAATCCGCAATGCCATCAGCGCCCCCATCATCCTGATGTCCGCCGGTGTTATCGGCATTGCTGATGCCCTGGGCAACACCGGTTTGACCGCTCTGGTCGGCCAGACCGTTGCGAATATGCTGGGCACGAACGTCAACCCCTTTATCCTGATCTTCGCTTTCTGCGTGCTGACCAGTGTGCTGGCTACTCTGACCGGTTCCACCATTGGCACGGTCTATGTCTTCGCACCGATGGCCATTGCTACCTGCGTCAGCCTGGGTCTTGACCCCACCGCTGCGGCAGCTGCCATCGTTATCTCCGGCTGGTGCGGCCACTTCCTGCCCATCGACGGCATGCCTGCCATGATTATGGGCGCTGGCAACTACACGATGAAGGAATTCTGGAAGTTCACGATTCCGCAGTATTTCATCCGTCTTTTGTTCCTGACGGTCGGTGCTGTTCTGATTTTCCCGATGGCATAATGAGGCAGAGCTATGAAAAATAAATTTGAGTTAGAGCATATCGGTATCAATACCGCCAACGCCGAGGAAGCCGCTAACCTCGCGCAGCTGCTGAGCACGATGTTCAATCTTGAGCCGCGCCACGGCCAGAAGTCCGAGTTCGGCGGTGCGTACTTCGAGTGCATGAAAGCACCTTTCCTGGGTAAGAACGGTCACATTGCCATGCGCACGCCTGACCTGACTGCTGCGATGGAGGAGCTGAAAGAAAAAGGCTTCACTTTCAACATGGACACTGCCGCCTACTTTGAGGACGGCCGCATCAAAAACGTCTACCTGAACGGTGAGTATGGCGGCTTTGCCATTCACATCATGCAGAAGTAAACGAAAACCATAAAACCGGAGGCCGCCGCAAAGCCCCCGGTTTTATGCGTAAACGGCAGCAATTTTCGTTGCATTGCCTGCCCGGCTGCGGTACAATAGTAGTGTTGCGGCAAGGAGGTGCAACGATGAAAACAACAGCTATGACGGCGGAAGAACGCGTGCGCTATATGACACAAGCACCGGTGCGCCGCCTGATTTTGGAAATGTCTGCGCCCACGGTCATCAGTATGCTGGTGACAAGCTTTTACAATATGGCCGATACCCTGTTTGTTGGGCAGCTGGACACCCAGTCCACGGCGGCGGTAGGCGTGGCCTACTCGGCTATGGCGCTGCTGCAGGCCATCAGCTTTTTCTTTGGGCATGGGTCGGGCAATTACATTTCCCGCCAGCTGGGCGCACGCAACTATGAAGCTGCCGAGCGTATGGCTGCCACAGGATTTTTCAGTGCGCTGCTGGCAGGCTGCGGCATCGCAGCGCTGGGCGTGGCGTTCATTACGCCGATCTCCCGGCTGCTGGGCTCTACGCCGACAATTTTGCCCTACACGGTCGCCTACCTGCGGGTCATCTTTCTGGGTGCGCCGTTTCTGATCGGAGCGTTCGTGCTCAACAACCAGATGCGGTTTCAGGGCAGCGCCTCCATCTCAATGGTCGGCATCATGACCGGCGCAGTGCTCAACGTTGTGCTTGACCCGGTGCTGATTTTCGGGTTGAAAATGGGCGTGGCCGGGGCTGCCTGGGCAACGTCCATCAGCCAGCTCGTCAGCTTTGTGGTGCTGCTGGTACTCAACCGCCGCCGCGCGGCAATCAAGGTAAGGCTGAGCCGTTTTACCCCGCAGCCACATTACTTTTATAAGATATTCACCGGCGGTGTGCCGTCGCTCTGCCGCCAGGGCGTGGGCAGCATTGCCACCGTGCTGCTGAATCTGGCCGCAGGCAATTACGGCGGTGCGGCGGCGGATGCCGCCATTGCTGCGATGGGTGTTGTGAACCGTATCTCGATGTTCGCAAACTCAGCGCTTATCGGCTTTGGGCAGGGCTTCCAGCCAGTGTGCGGCACAAACTACGGCGCAGGCAAACGCACCCGCGTGCGGCAGGCGTTCTACTTCTGCATCCGCCTGGGCTGTGGCGCGGTGGCGGCGCTGTCGGTGCTGGCCTTCGCTTTCGCACCGCAGCTGATCCAGTTGTTCCGGGATGACGCCGATGTTGTGATTATCGGCACAGCGGCGCTGCGTGCGCAGTGCCTGACGCTGGTGCTGACGGTCTGGATCATCCTGTGTACGATGCTGCTGCAAACCATTGGTATGGCGTGGCAGGCGTCGGTGGTGGCCGCCGCGCGGCAGGGATTGTTTTTGATCCCGGTCGTCTTTATCCTGCCAAATCTTTTAGGGCTTGCAGGCGTGGAGTACGCCCAGCCCGCCGCGGATCTGCTGGCCTTTGCGCTGGCGCTGCCTATGGGGCTGTCCGTGCTGAAGACGTTTCGCAGTGATGCGCCGATGCCGGCGCACACTTTACGCGAAGAATAGAAACATGGAGGAAAAGTATGTTAGTACCTGTTTTACTTTTTATCGTCGGTCTGCTGTTCCTGATTAAGGGCGGCGACTGGTTCGTCGACGGCGCATCTGCGCTGGCGCGGCGCTTCCACCTGCCGGAGCTGCTGATTGGCGCGACGGTCGTTTCCATCGGCACAACGCTGCCGGAGGTCATGGTTTCCACGATGTCGGCGGTTTCCGGCCATGGCGAGATTGCCTACGGCAATGCCATCGGCTCGGTCATCTGCAACTCGGCGCTGATTGCAGCCATCACGATTGCCGTGCGCCCTGGCAAGGTTGACCCCAAGACGCTGAAAACGCCGGTTATCTTCTTCTTTATCGCCGCCGCCATCTACTGCGTGGCTGCCTACGGCTTCGGTGAATTTACCCGCCCGATGGGCTTTATCATGCTGGCAATGTTCGTGGCCTACATGGTCGCCAACGTCCGGCAGATGAAGAACGCCCCCGCTGAGGAACACGCCGAAGAGGAAGAGCTGATCCCCTTGTCCAAGACGCTGATCCTGCTGGTCGCCGGTGCGGCGGCCATCGCTGTTGGCGCAAATCTGCTCGTTGATAATGGTACGCTGATCGCCCAGGCGCTGGGCGTGCCCGAAAGCGTCATCGCCCTGACCTTTGTCGCGCTGGGTACTTCTTTGCCGGAGCTGGTCACGGCCATTACTTCGCTGATTAAAGGTCACAGTGATTTGTCCGTTGGCAACGTCGTTGGCGCAAACGTCTTCAACCTCGTGCTGGTCAGCGGTGTTTCCGTTACGCTGGCTCCGTTCACCATCCCGCAGAGCTCGACGCTGTTCGGCGTAAACTCCAGCCTGGTGTTAGACCTGCCGGTCATGCTGGCCGTCATGCTGATCATGACAGTACCTGCCCTCGTCAAAGGCAAGATGAACCGCGCACAGGGTATTATTCTGCTGGCCATTTACGCAGCTTTCTGTGCAATCCAGTTTACGATGTAAACGCTAATTATAATAATCACTGGGGCGCTGCCAGGAAACGGCAGTGCCTTTTTTGTGGGGAGAGCCGTCTTGCGCGGTGCTGCCAGGTAGTTTGCCGGGCACGCTGCTGGGTAAAGTCCTGCCCCAAATGCTGAAAGAACAGCTGCCCACGATGTTCTGGCTATGTTCCATCGGCGTCAACTCAGTCATCAGGGCGTCGGGCATGACGGCGGTTGTGCTGGCGCTTTTGGTGGGCTTATATTTTTTGATATCTGGTCTGCAACACAAGTCGGCAACAATACATTGTCAAAAGATTGCACAAGCGCCCCCGCCCAAACAAGACTTTGTTGGGCGGGGGCGCTCATTTTACTCTTTTATTTAGGGCAATACCGCACAATTCCCGCCTGACGGCTCAAGCACCGCTCCGGCGGCTGCGGCACGGCATCTGCGTTGCCAAAATGCTCGATAATGTCGGGTTGCGGTACCCGCATCGTGCTTCGGGGGCAAAAGCCCCTCGCACTCTGCGACCGCTGCCCCTGCTTCGGTTCGCTGTTTCCGCCACTGGCGGCGCTCACCTTTGCAGCATCCAGTATTATCTGCGCTTTTGGCTTAGCAGCTGCCGCACCTCGCTCGCCGTATCGGCACTTAGAATTATGCGGTATTGCCTTTTATTTATCTCTTGCCCAATCGGTACTTGAAATCTTCGTAACCGAAGGACACGATGCTGCGGGTGGTGCCGCTGGCGGCGCGGGCAAAGATAGCGGGCAGAGGCATGCCATTGAAGGTATTATTTTTGCAGGTGGTATAGATTGCCATATCGCCGAACACCAGCAGATCTCCCACGTTGGGAACGGCATCCACGCCGTAATCCCCGATGACATCCCCGGCCAGGCAGGTCGGCCCGGCAAGGCGCACGGTGCAGGGCTTTTCTCCCGGTTCGGCTGCGGCAAACAGCGGCGGGCGGTAGGGCATTTCGATCACATCCGGCATATGGCAGGCGGCGCTGGCATCCAGAATGGCGATGGTTGTATCGCCGTTCTGCACCACATCCAGCACGCGGCTGAGCAGGAAGCCCGCGTTCAGGGCGCAGGCTTCGCCAGGTTCCAGATAGACCGTCACGCCCCAGTCCTGCTGGGCGCGGGTGATGCAGCGTTCCAGCATGGCAATATCGTAACCGGGGCGGGTGATATGGTGCCCACCGCCAAAGTTGAGCCACTGCATCCGGGGCAGCAGGTCACCGAATTTTTGGGCCACAGCGTCCAGCGTCGTGGCCAGCGCATCGGAGTCCTGCTCACACAGGGTGTGGAAGTGCAGGCCATCCAGCAAATTGGGCAGCGCGGGGTTCGCCGCTACTGCGGCGTTCCACTGGGCGCGGGTGGTGCCAAGGCGGCTGCCGGGGGCGCAGGGGTCATAAATAGCGTGGCCGTCCTGGGTGGAGCATTCCGGGTTGATGCGCAGCCCCACGCTTTTGCCTGCCGCTTTTGCGGCAGGGCCGAACTTTGCCAGCTGGGCGGGGGAGTTAAAGACGATATGGTCCGCGTATTGCACCAGTTCATCCATTTCGTCCGCACGGTAGGCCGCGCAGAACACATGGACTTCCTTGCCGGGCATCTCTTCCGCACCCAGGCGGGCTTCAAACAGGCCGCTGGCTTCGGTACCGGCCAGGTGTGGTGCCAGCAGGGGGTAGCAGTCATAATTGCTGAACGCCTTTTGGGCCAGCAGCACCTTGCAGCCGGTGCGCTGGGCCAGGCCGCCCAGAATTTCCGCATTGCGGGTCAGGGCGGCTTCATCCAGCAGGTAGCAGGGGGTAGGCAGTTTTTCCAGTTCCGGCGGGATGGTTCCGCCGAGTGCCGCAAAAGGCGGCCGCATATCCCGCTGGTTCATCAATCCACCAGCACGGGGTTATGGTTTTCGCTGCGGGGCAGGCCGTACTTGTCCAGCGCATCCAGGAACGGATCGGGGTTGAACTCCTCAACGGTATATACGCCGGGCTTGGTCCATTCGCCGGTCAGCATCATCAAGGCGCCGCACATGGCAGGCACACCGGTGGTGTAGCTGATGGCCTGACTGCCGACTTCGCGGTAGCATTCCTGATGGTCGCAGACGTTATAGATATAGTAGGTTTTATCCTTGCCGTCCTTTTTGCCGGTAAAGATGCAGCCGATGTTGGTTTTGCCCTTGGTGCGGGGGCCCAGGCTGGCGGGGTCCGGCAACAGGGCTTTGAGGAACTGGATGGGTACGATTTCCTGACCGTTAAAGTTGATGGGGGTGGTGGAGAGCATTCCCACATCCTCCAGGCAGCGCATATGGTCCAGGTAGCTCTGGCCAAAGGTCATAAAAAAGCGGATGCGCTTGACGTCTGGCAGGTTCTTGCCCAAAGATTCAATTTCCTCGTGGTGCAGCAGGTACATATCCTTCTGACCGACCTGGTCAAAGTTATATTCCCGCTTGATGCTCATGGCCGGGATCTCGACCCACTTGCCGTTTTCCATATAGCTGCCGGGGGCAGAAACTTCGCGCAGGTTGATTTCGGGGTTAAAGTTGGTGGCAAAGGCATAGCCATGGTCGCCGCCGTTGCAGTCCAGGATATCGATGGTGTCGATGGTGTCAAACTCATGCTTGGCGGCGTAAGCGCAGTAAGCCTGGGTAACGCCCGGGTCAAAGCCGCAGCCCAGCAGGGCGGTCAGGCCGGCATCCTCAAACTTTTTCTTATAGGCCCACTGCCAGCTGTAATCAAAGTAGGCGGAGAAGCCTGCTTCCTTGCAGCGCTTTTCATAGATAGCGCGCCATTCCGGGTCATCGGTATTTTCCGGCTCATAGTTGGCGGTGTCCATATAGTTGACGCCGCAAGCCAGGCAGGCATCCATGATGGTCAGATCCTGATAGGGCAGGGCAATGTTCATGACCAGATCGGGCTTGTAGCTGTTGATAAGATCGCACAGCTGCTGCACATCATCGGCATCCACCTGGGCGGTGGTGATTTTGGTTTTGGTGTTGGGGGCCAGCTTTGCCGCCAGGGCATCGCACTTGGACTTGGTGCGGCTGGCAATGCACAGCTCGGTAAAAACATCGCTGACCTGGCAGCACTTGGAGATGGCTACACTGGCCACGCCGCCGCAGCCGATAACAAGAACTTTGCTCATGATGGTACTCCTTTATGTTTTATTTGAATGTAGGGTGTACAGATCTTCAATCAGTCCAGCGCCAGCAGCAGCTCACGCAGCACTTTGCAGGCAGTTGCGGTGGAAACGCCGCTCTGGTCCAGCATGGGGGCCAGCTCGTTCACATCCGCGCCGATGATGTTTGCTTTGGTTACGGTGCGGATGGCTCCCAGCAGCTGCAAGAAGCTGACCCCGCCCGCTTCGGGGGTTCCGGTTCCGGGGAATGCCGATGGATCCAGGCAGTCAAGGTCGATTGTCAGGTAAACCGGCACATTTGCCTGGCACAGCCAAACGGTCAACTCCTGCAGGCCGGTAAAATCGAACTTGTGCAGATCGGTATGGCGGGCGGCAAACTGGAATTCTTCCCGATCGCCGCTGCGGATACAGAACTGGTGGATGCGGCCATCGCCCAAAAGGTCATGGCAGCGGCGCAGCACACAGGCATGGCTGAGCTGTGCGCCGAGATAGTCATCCCGCAGGTCGGCGTGAGCGTCAAAATGGACAATGTGCAGGTCGGGGTATTTTTTCACGGCTGCCCGCACAGCCCCCAGCGTGACGAGATGTTCACCGCCCAGAAGCAGGGGCAGCTTGCCATCCCGCAGGATCTCTGCCGCGCGGGATTCAATATCCACCAGAGCGCTTTCGCTGGAGCCGAAGCAGAGCTCCATATCTCCGCTGTCAAACACGTTGCAGTCGGTCAGGTCTTTATCCTGATAGGGGCTGTAGGTTTCCAGGCCATAGCTTTCGTGGCGGATGGCGGCAGGGCCAAAGCGTGCACCGGGGCGGTAGCTGGTGGTGGAATCGAACGGTGCGCCGTACAGCACAATGCCGGCGGTGCGGTAGCTGCTGTCACAGCCGATAAAGTTTTCTACATTGCGGTGCAGCATCAACGGTCCTCCACTTCGCGCAGCATCTCTTCCAAAAATGCCGGCAGGTAAAACGCCCCGACATGCAGCCGGGTGGTGTAATAGCGGGTGCGCATGTTCAGCGCATTCCAGGCGTCACCGTCCATATCATTGATGGGGTGGTATTTTTTGCTGGCAAAGCCGAACAGCCAGTAGCCCGCGGCAAAGGTAGGGATGTGCGCCTGATACACCTTGCTGATGGGGAAGGTGCTGGCAATGCGCTTGTGGCTGCGCTGCATGGCGGTGGCATCCTCGGCATAGAAAGGGCTGCCCTGCTGGTTTACCATAATGCCGTCATCGCGCAGGGCGTTATAGCAGTTGCCGTAAAATTCGCGGGTGAAAAGCCCCTCCGACGGGCCGAACGGGTCGGAGGAGTCCACAATGATAAGGTCATATTCATCCTCACACTTGCGGATGAACTTGAGTGCGTTTTCGTAATAGATATGCACGCGGCGGTCATCCATACGGCAGGCGTTGCCGGGCAGGTAGGCGCGGCAAGCTTCAATAACCTGGGGGTCCATTTCCACCAGGTCAATGCGCTCCACACGGTCATAGCGGGTCAGTTCCCGCACAACGCCCCCATCGCCCGCGCCGATGACGAGGATGTCCTTTGCGCTTCTATGCACCGACATCGGCACATGGGTGATCATTTCATCGTAAATGAACTCATCGCGCTCCGTCAGCATGACATTGCCGTCCAGCGTAAGCACCCGACCAAATTCCGGCGTTTCAAAAATATCAATGCGCTGGTAGTCGCTCTGTTTGGAATAGAGCTGGCGGTTGACCCGGATGCTGTGCTTTACATCGGGGGTATGAAATTCCGAAAACCACATTTCCATTGTGCAAACCTCCTTCTTTATGTGTATCTGAAAACAAAGAAAATGACGGATATTTCGCAAATACAAGCAGGATTTAAGGCAACGAACCGCGGGAATCCTTTGTGGATTCCAAGGGCAATACCGCATAATTCTAAGTACCGATACGGCGAGCGAGGTGCGGCAGATGCTAAGCCAAAAGCGCAGATAATACTG